>Ga0307505_10001264_pt1 | contig 21357 bp, 11 predicted proteins | sample 23_S_MG_FD_202183 | JGI IMG/M metagenome (GOLD analysis project Ga0307505, IMG submission 202183) | Soil microbial communities from Populus trichocarpa stands in riparian zone in the Pacific Northwest, United States - 23_S | ecosystem: Environmental > Terrestrial > Soil > Riparian zone > Trees...
CTCCTCACGGATTGGCGTTCGCGAGGAAAAAACTGCGTCATGCGCGTCGTTTTGGTCGACAGTAATCAGCAACTGTCTGTTATTCAAGCACTCTTTGTGGGGAAACCTCAGCCTTCAGGGCCGATGCCTTTTTGCAGGCCCGAGCAGGCGCATCAGGCCTGAAGGCCCGCGCCACACAACCCGCTTGATCACCTCACTGCGACGCGCGAGGCAAACTCTCGCGCGAACCGCACATGAAGCGGCTATGGGTCTGCGTGTATCCGCGCAAACAGCAGGCCGTAGCCCGGAAGGCGCACGCGTCCACCGACCAGTTCGCCAGCCACGAGACCGTGGCCGTCGAGAACGCGTGCGTTCGGCGGCAATTCCGACGCGATCTCGACATTCTGCGCCGAAGTATTGAAGTAGACGCGGATCGCATCGCCATCGATCCGGCGCTCGAAAGCAAGCACGGGTTCGGCCGATGGCAACATGTGGATCGCACCCGACAGCAGCGCTTCGTGGGTGCGCCGCCAGCGCAGGAACGTGCGGAAGCGCTGCAACGGAGAATCCGGCTCGCGTTCCTGCTGTGCCACGTTGCGCCGGAGGTGTTCATCGGGGACCGGCAGCCAGGGCGTGGCCACGCTGAAACCCGCGTTGGCCGCGTCGCTCCACGGCATCGGCGTGCGACAGCCGTCGCGCCCCTTGAACTCCGGCCAGAACGCGATGCCGTAAGGGTCACGCAACTGGTCGTAACCGACGTCGGCCTCGGGCAGGCCGAGTTCCTCGCCCTGGAACACGCAGACCGAGCCACGCAGCGCACAGACCATCGCGGTCAGTGCGCTGGCGACATGCGCCGGCGCGCTGTCGCCGGCCCAGCGCGTGGCCACGCGCTCGACATCGTGGTTGGAGATCGCCCAGCACGGCCAGCCCTCGATCATCCTCGCTTCCAGTGCCTGGACCGTGGATCGGATATGCGTCGCCGAGAAATCATCGGTCAGCAGCTCGAAACTGTAGCCCATGTGCATGCGGCGCGATCCGGTGTATTCGGCCATCGTCGCGAGCGAATCCTCCGAGGAGATCTCCCCAAGAGCCGCGGCGTCGGGATAGGCATCGAGCAGACGGCGCAGTTCGCAAAGGAAGTCGAGATTTTCCGGCTGGGTGTTGTTGTAAAGGTGGTACTGGAAGGCGTAGGGATTGTCCGCGCTGAAGCCACGTCCGGTGCGCAGTTCGACCGGCTTGGGCGGGTTGTCGCGCAGCTGCCGATCATGGAAACAGAAGTTGATCGCATCGAGGCGGAACCCGTCCACCCCACGGTCGAGCCAGAAGCGCACGTTCTCGAGCGCGGCGCGGCGTACGTCGGCGTTGTGGAAATTGAGGTCGGGCTGGGAGGCGAGGAAATTGTGCAGGTAGTACTGCCTTCGCCGCGGTTCCCATTTCCATGCGACACCGCCGAAGATCGACAGCCAGTTGTTCGGCGGAGTGCCGTCCGCTCGCGCGTCGGCCCACACGTACCAGTCTGATTTCGGGTTGTCGCGGCTCTCGCGGCTTTCCAGGAACCACGCGTGCTGGTCGGAAGTGTGGCTGAGCACCTGGTCGATGACGAGCTTGAGCCCGAGCGCGTGCGCACTGGCAACGAGACGGTCGAAGTCCGCCAGGGTGCCGAACAACGGATCGACTTCGCGATAGTCGGCGATGTCGTAGCCGAAATCCTTCATCGGCGAGCGGAAGAACGGCGAGATCCAGATCGCGTCGACACCGAGGCTGGCGACATAGCCAAGGCGATCGATGATCCCGGGCAGGTCGCCGACACCATCGCCATCGGTGTCCTGGAAACTGCGCGGATAGATCTGGTAGATGACGGCGCCCCGCCACCACGGCCGACTGCTCATGCAACGATTCCATCCAACGGATCACGCCCGGCCGATGCGGGCGCGCGCTGCCGCGCAGCGAAGGCAGCAAGCTTAACCTTGACGATGGGCAGGCGAGCCCGGGAGTGCATACGTATTCATGCCGATCCGCGGTCATCGCGGCGCCGAATCCGATAACTTGCCCGCTGCATGTCCGCGTGGACATTCCGACTGCGGGGAGGCAGGCATGGGTTCGAACGCGATCCAGATCGGCGTGTTCCTCGCGCTCACCGCGCTGATTGCGCTGCCATTGGTCGTCGAATTCCCCGGCGTGATTGCGTGGAAACTCCATGGCGACATTGACGACCAGACCGACCCGCACTGCGCTCGCGCGAACCCGATAGGCCGCATCCGCATGGGAGCACGCAATCCATGAGCCAGCTGCGAGCGAGCATGATGCTGCTCACGGCACTGTCCGTGGCGCATGCGCAGGCTTGGGAAACAAGCCTCAGCGAGTGCGACAGTCCCGGACATGCGCGCGTGCTGCACGAACCCCGTCCCGGCACACCGCGCGACGCGCGTGCGATCTGGCTCGACGCTAGCCGCCTGCACTGGCCTGAAGCACCTGCAGACGGACGCTATCGTCTGCATCATTCCGCGAGCGGACAGATCACGATTTCCGACCACGGCGTGCTCGATGGCGCCGACGCCTCGCTGGATCTGGAGCGCGTGTCGCAGCCGGCGCCGGCGAAACCGGGCGATCGCTTCGCGCATGTCCGTGCCGGCACGTCGCTGGTTCTGCGGCGCGCCGATCGTGCGCGCGCAGGAACCCTGCTTCGAGGCCAGTTGATCCTCGCCCGCGAGGATGCGACCGGTCGCGTAATCGAGGCCACCCACACGCAATCCGCCGGCGCACTCGACGACCTCTACGCCGCTGCCGCGCAGAAGGAATCGCTCGGAACGCACATCCAGCGCGGCCGCACGGCGTTGCGGCTCTGGGCGCCGACTGCACGAAACGTTTCCGTGTGCGTGCACGAGGGTGCGAGCGATCACGCGCGCATGCTGCTGCCGATGCAACGCGAGGGCCACAGCGGGATCTGGCATCTGCGCCCGCGAGACGACCTGGCCGGCCGCTACATCACCTATCTGGTCGACGTGCACGTACCGGGAAGCGGCCTCGTGCGCAATCGGGTCACCGATCCCTACGCGACCAGCCTGAGCGCCGACTCGCTGCGGACCTGGATCGGCGACCTCGACTCACCGCAGCTCAAGCCCGACGGCTGGGACCGTGCAACCCGCCCGCCTGGATTGGCGGCGCCGACCGACATGGCGATCTACGAGCTGCATGTGCGCGACTTCTCGATCGGCGATGCGAGCGTTCCCGCTGCGCACCGCGGCAAGTACCTTGCGTTCACCGATGACCAAAGCGACGGCATGCGCCACTTGCGCGCCCTGCGTGAGGCCGGCATCACCGACATCCACCTGCTGCCGGTGTTCGACTTCGCGACCGTGCCGGAAACCGGTTGCGTGACCCCGGTCCTGGCCGGCGCGGCCGACGACGAAACCACGCAGGCGGCGATCGAAGCCGTGAAGCAGCGCGACTGTTTCAACTGGGGCTACGACCCGCTTCACTACAGCGCACCGGAAGGCAGTTATGCGACCGATGCGCGTGACGGCGCCATCCGCATCCGCGAATTCCGGCGCATGGTGCTCGCCCTGCATGCCGTCGGCCTGCGCGTCGGCATGGACGTGGTCTACAACCACACGAGCGCGTCCGGGCAGGATCCACGATCGGTGCTCGACCGCATCGTGCCTGGCTACTACCACCGGCTCGACGCCAACGGGGTCGTCGAACAGTCGACCTGCTGCGCGAACACCGCGACCGAGCACCGCATGATGGAGCGGCTCATGATCGACTCGGTCGTACGCTGGGTGCGCGACTATCGTATCGATTCCCTGCGCTTTGACCTCATGGGGCATCAGCCGCGAGCGGCGATGCTGCGCCTGCAAGCCGCCGTCGATGCGGCCGCAGGCCGGCATGTCGAGCTGCTCGGCGAGGGCTGGAACTTCGGCGAGGTCGCCGATGGCGCACGCTTCGTCCAGGCCTCCCAGCTCGCACTCGGCGGCAGCGGGATCGCCACCTTCAGCGACCGTGCGCGCGATGCGGTACGCGGCGGCAGCGCAGGTGACGACGGTGTCGATCAGGTGCGCAACCAGGGTTGGCTCAACGGCATGCACCATGCACCGAATACGCTCAGCGAAGGCCTGCATTCGCGCGCGGAGCTCATGCGTTCGGCCGACCTCGTCCGGGTCGGCCTGGCCGGCTCGCTGCGCGACTACCCGATGCTGACCTGGCAGGACGTGCGCGTGCCGCTCGCGCAGATCGACTATGCCGGTCAGCCGGCCGGCTACGTCGCCGAGCCCGGCGAAGTCGTCAACTATGTCGAGAATCACGACAACCAGACGTTGTTCGACAGCAATGCATTCAAGCTCGCGCAGGACACCTCGCCCGAGGATCGCGCCCGTGTGCAGGTTCTCGGCGCCGCGATCGTCGCCTTCAGCCAGGGCATCGCCTACTTCCATGCCGGCCAGGAACTGCTGCGCAGCAAGTCGATGGACCGCAACAGCTACGACTCGGGCGACTGGTTCAATCGCCTGGACTGGACGTTGCAGGACAACGGCTTCGCTGCCGGACTGCCGCCCGCGCAGGACAATCGCGCGAGCTGGGAGTGGATGCGTCCGCGCCTGGCGGATGCGCGGATCAAGCCCGAGCCTGAGCAGATCGCGTGGACGCGCAGCGCGTTCCTCGATCTGCTGCGACTGCGTGCCAGCTCGACCCTGTTTCGCCTGCGTACCTCGGCTGAGGTGATCGCGCGCCTGCGCCTGCCCAATACCGGTTCGACCCAGGAGCCGACCGTACTCGCCGGACATTTGGACGGACGCGGTCTGGCGGGCGCGGAGTTCGCCGAGATCCTCTACTTCATCCACGCCGGTACCCGCACGCAGACGCTCGTGCTCGACGCGCAGATCGGCAAGCCCTGGGTACTGCATCCGTTGCATCGCACCACCGGCGCGGCGGATCGTCGGCCCGCCGACTTCGCCGCATTCGACGCGGCGCGCGGCGCGTTCACGCTGCCGCCGCGCACGGCACTCGTCTTTGTCATCGAGGATCGCCCCGAATGAATGCAGCGGACTCCGGCGACATCCGCATCCGCAAGGTCGTGATCGTCGGCGGCGGTACCGCGGGCTGGATGACCGCAGCGACGCTGGCGAAACTGTTCGGCTCAAGTCTTGATATCCAGCTCGTCGAATCCGACGACATCGGCATCGTCGGTGTCGGCGAGGCGACGATTCCGCAGATCCGGCTGTTCAACGGCACGCTGGGCATCGACGAGGACGATTTCATCCGGCATACGCAGGGCACGTTCAAGCTCGGCATCGAGTTCGTCGACTGGACCCGGCCCGGACACCGCTACATTCATGCCTTCGGTCCAGTCGGCGGACGTGATCTCGGCCTCGTGCCATTTCATCACTACTGGCTCAAGCTGCACCGGCGCGGCGCCGTCGGCGAGATCGGCGACTACACGTTCAACACGGTGGCCGCGCGCGCCGGCAAGTTCATGCGCGGCACGGAGCTCGTGAACTCGCCGCTGTCCAACGTGTTTCACGCATTCCATTTCGACGCCGGCCTCTATGCACGCTATCTGCGCACGTATGCCGAGCAGCGCGGCGTACGCCGCACCGAGGGTCGCATCGTCGACAGCGTTCTGGGCGCCGACAACGGGTTCGTCGAGGCGGTCATCCTCGACGGCGGCGAGCGCATCGAGGGCGAGCTGTTCATCGATTGCTCGGGCTTCCGCGGCCTGCTCATCGAGCAAGCCCTCAAGACCGGCTACGAAGACTGGAGTCACTGGCTGCCGTGCGATCGCGCGCTCGCCGTGCCGTGTGCGTCGGTGAGTCCGCTGACGCCTTACACGCGTTCGACCGCGCGCGACGCCGGCTGGCAATGGCGCATCCCGTTGCAGCACAGGATCGGCAATGGCCACGTGTATTGCAGTGGATTCGTCGGCGATGATGAGGCCACAGCGACACTGCTGGCCAATCTCGATGGCGAGGCACTGGCCGAACCACGTCCGTTGCGCTTCGTCACCGGCATGCGCAGGAAATTCTGGAACCGCAACTGCGTGGCGATCGGACTGGCCAGCGGGTTCATGGAGCCACTGGAATCCACCAGCATTCACTTCATCCAGTCGGCGATCGCCAAGCTCGTCGCATTCTTTCCCGATCGACGCTTCGCCCAGACCGATATCGACGAGTACAACCGCCAGTTGCAGTTCGAATACGAACGCAGCCGCGACTTCATCGTGCTGCACTACAAGGCGACCCAGCGCGACGGCGCGTTCTGGCGGTACTGCCGCGACATGCCGATCCCCGACTCGCTCGCGCACAAGATCGAACTGTTCCGCGCCAGCGCGCGGATCTTCCGCGAGCACGAGGAACTTTTCACCGAGGCGAGCTGGGTGCAGGTTCTGCTGGGCCAGGCGATCCTGCCCGAGGCCCAGCACCCGATCGTGGATCTGCTTTCCGACACCGAACTGCTCCAGTTCGCCGCCGGCATCAAGGGCGTGCTCGAACGCTCGGCCGCGGCGATGCCCACGCATGAGCAATTCATCGCGCGGCATTGCGCAGCGTCGGTTCCGCCACCGACTCAGAGCACCGACTCCCCCACCCCACGCCCGAGGTGATCATGCGCTGCCTGCTTGCCGCCATCTCCTGCCTGGCCGCTGCGACTGCCGCGGCGGAACCCGAAACCATCGCGATGATCGACTCGCCGGCTCGTGTGCTCAGCGTGGCGCTGGAAATCGACGACGGCCGTCTTGCCTGGCGCGTGGACCGCTTTGGCGAGCCGGTGATCAGCCCGTCGCGCCTTGGCTTCCAGCTGCGCGATGGGCGTCTGGAGCGCAATCTCGCGCTCGTCGCGCGATCCACGCGCGAGGTAGACGAGACCTGGGAGCAGCCGTGGGGCGAAAGCCGCCACGTGCGCAATCGCTATCGCGAACTGCGCGCCACGTTCGCCGAAACGTCCGCACGAGCGCGTCGTTTCGATGTGGTTTTTCGGGTCCACGACGACGGTATCGGCTTTCGCTACGAGTTCCCGCAACAGGCGGGCCTGGATGAGGCGATCATCGATGACGAACTGACCGAGTTCACGATCGCCGCATCGGCCACGGCATGGTGGATTCCTGCCGGCGAATGGAACCGCTACGAGTACCTTTATCAGCGCACGGCACTGAACGAGGTATCGCAGGTGCATACGCCTATGACCTTGCGCACGGAGAACGGCCTGCACATCGCCTTGCACGAGGCCGCACTCGTGGACTATGCCTCGATGTGGCTGCGCCGGGTCGAAGGGCAACGCCTGCGCGCGCAACTCGCACCGTCTTCCGAAGGCTGGAAGGTCCGACGCCAGCTGCCGTTTCACACGCCGTGGCGGACCCTCCAGATCGCCGATCGCGCCGGCGGACTCGTCGAGTCCAATCTGATCCTCAATCTCAACGAGCCCAATGCGCTCGGTGATGTGAGCTGGGTGCGTCCGGGCAAGTACATCGGCGTGTGGTGGGAACTGCACCTGGAGAACTCGACCTGGGCGAGCGGCCCCAGGCATGGCGCGACGACGGCGCGCACGCGGCAGATGATCGATTTCGCGGCGCGCCACGGCTTTCGCGGCGTGCTCGTGGAAGGCTGGAATCCCGGCTGGGATGGCGAGTGGTTCAGCAACGGATGGAATTTCGACTTCGCGCGTGCGCTGCCGGATTTCGATATCGAGGCACTCGCCGCCTACGCGAAATCGAAGGACGTGCGCCTGATCGGTCACCATGAGACCGCATGCGCGGTCAGCCACTACGAACGTCAGCTCGGCGCCGCGCTGGATCTTTATGCGCGCCTCGGCATCGACTCGGTCAAGACCGGCTATGTCTGCGATGCAGGCCAGATCGAGCGTCAGGATTCTGCGGGTGGGGAGGTCGTGCGCGAATGGCATGACGGCCAGTGGATGACGCGGCATCACCTGCATGTCGTGCGCGAGGCGGCCGCACGTCGGATCGCGATCAACCCGCACGAGCCGATCAAGGACACCGGCCTGCGCCGCACCTACCCGAACTGGATCACGCGCGAAGGTGCGCGTGGCATGGAATACAACGCGTGGGGAAAGCCGCCGAATCCGCCCGAGCACGAAGCCAACCTCGTGTTCACGCGCATGCTTGCCGGGCCGATGGACTTCACGCCGGGCGTACTGAGCCTGCTTGGGCGCGGCGGTGAACCGATCCAGAGCACGCTGGCCAAGCAGCTGGCGAACTACGTGGTGATCTACAGCCCGATCCAGATGGCAGCGGATCTGCCCGAACACTACGACCAGCACCGCGAAGCGTTTGCATTCATCAAGGACGTGCCTGCCGACTGGAGCGAAACCAGGGTGCTCAATGGCGAAGTCGGCGACTACGCGACCCTCGTGCGCAAGGACCGCAACAGCGAGGACTGGTACCTCGGCAGCGTCACCGACGAGCAGGGTCGCGTGCTACCGGTCGCGCTTTCGTTCCTTGAACCGGGGCGACGCTATCGCGCCGAGATCTATCGGGATGGCGATCAGGCGCACTGGCGTACGGCTCCTTTCGAATTCGCCCGTGAAACCCGAACGGTAACGAGCGCCGACACCCTGGTCCTGCGGCTGGCGGCCGGTGGTGGCCAGGCCATCCGCTTCGTCGCACAGAAACGACGTTGAGTCCGATGCCCGCAAAGGCGTGCATGCACGTCCCGCAGCGATGCTGAATCGTGACGCTCGCATCTCGCGCGAGGCGATCGCGCCTGGCCACGACTGCGTGATCGTGGACGATGCGCTGAGCGAACCCGAGCGCTGGGTCGAACTCGCCGTGCGCCATCGGGCCGACTTCGTCGCGCCGTCACACAATGCCTATCCCGGCATCGAACTGCGCCTGCCCGATGCGATCTCGCAACAGCTCGAGCGGTTCTTCTCCGAGCACGTGCGTCGGCACTTCGGTGCACGCCGCACGCTGCGCCACTATTGCCGGCTGTCTCTGGCGACCCTGCAGCCAGCGCAACTCGAACCCCGGCAGTGGATCTGCCATCGCGACCGTCTCGATCCAGGGCCCGATGCGCTGGTCGCCGCCTGCGTGCTCTACCTGTTCCGCGACCCCGCGCTCGGCGGCACCGGTTTCCATGTGCCGCGCCGCAGCGCGCACGAGACCGCCGTACTGGTCCACGAATCGGGAACTCTCGATCGCGCTGCGTTCTCGCGAAAGTATGCGATCAATGCCGGCTATCACACCGAAACCACTGCGTGGTTCGAAAGGACCGCCGCAATCGAGGCGCGCTGGAACCGGCTGATCTTCTACGACGGTGGCAGCGTGTTCCATGGCAGCGACATCGGCGCACCGGAGCGACTGAGCGCCGACCCTGCGATCGGCCGGCTCACCCTCAACGGGTTCTTCGTCTGCAGGCGCAGTGCCAACGCGCGAACGAGCCCATCCAGCGGGCGCTGATCCATTCGAGAACGGACTTCCCGGCTCGATGCGATCTCATTGACGCGGTGAAATCCGCACACCGTCGCAACACCTCATCTGCGCCGAAGTTCGATGATGCCGGTGTCGTCCATCACGAGTGGGTCCCTCGTTCCATCGCCGCCACCGAACACGAACGGTCCCGCCTGCGCGGCAAGCGGACGGTAGCCGCCGTCGTAGTCCCAGCTCGTGACCAGCAGCCGTGCGCCCTCAAGGGAGGCCGGATTGCCGAGTGCGGCTGCCGGAATCAGCAACACGAGCGTGTCGCGCTCCACGCGCAGCGTCGCGGCGGGCGTGACCGGCGTGCCCTCGTTTTCCGCGCCGGCACCTGCGGCGGCAAACAAGCTGTTGCTCCAGCCACCGACACGCAACCGGTAGTGCCAGCGCATGCCGGCAGGCAGCAGCGCATTCTGCAACGGCATTGTCTGCTGGCCGTCATCGCGACCGGGAAGTTCGACAAACACGGTCAAGGCCAGATGATCGAATCCATTCGGCGCCTTCCACACCGACAGCAGATCGCGCATGCGGATCCGGACGCGCAGCGAACCCCCTGAAACCGCGGCCTGGGCTCCGAGGATGTCGAACGTGCGCCGCCCTTGCCACGAAGCGTCGGTCGGATAGCGGTAGCGTCCGCGCGGACCGTGGTCGTCGTCGGCAGGATCCTCGACCTCGGCCAGCACGTGCCATGGCCGGTCGACGCGAAAGCTGCGCCGTTCGGATACCGCGTCTCCTTCGGGCGCCCATGCAACGACTTCGTGATCCACATCGGCATCGACGAAATCGCGGGTGTCCAGCATTGCGCGCCAGCGTCCACGGCGACCGACTTCCACGCTCTGCGCGCGCGCGAGATCGCCATCGACCACGAGTTCGATGCGCGATGTACCGTAGGCCCTGCCCGACAGCGCGAGATCACCGCGCACGGCTGCGGACGCTGGCGCGCCGAGGGAGACACGCACATCGCCGGCCGATGGCACCTGTGTCGACCCGGCGGCGATCCAGACCTGGCCGCTGCCGGCACCCAGGCGCAGGTTGATCCTGCCATCCGCACCGACAACCTGCGGCGCGCTCTGCGTGCCGATCGCGAACGCCGGCTGCAGAAGTGTGCCGGGCCGAAGGCCGGTTTCGAGCCCGGCGAGCAGGGTTTCGTGCGCGGCCGAATTGAACACGATGAGCGCGGTCTCGCCTTCGTGCCTCATTGCGTACGCAAGCACGCCTGCGGCGGCAGCGTTGTCGCGCAGCACATCGGGAATTCCGCGCGAAAACACCTTGTGGTCGCGGCGCAACGCGGTGACGCGCTGAAGAAAGCGGTACAGCGGCGCGTCGGTATCGAAATGATCGCGACCGCGCGCGCCATGGCCACTGGCGAACATCGCCGCGCGCGGTGTGGTGAATCCCTGTTCGGTGCCGTAGTAGATGACCGGAATTCCCGGCAGCGTATGGATCAGCAGCAGCGCCTGCTCGAGGGACTGCGTCCGCGCACCGGCAAGAAAGCGGTCGACATCATGGTTGTCGACGAAACTCGGCATCAGGTGCGGGCGCGCATGAACCTGCATCATGTTCCTGATGCGGTGTCCGAGCACCGCGGTCGGGCGACCCCGGGCGAACACATCGAGCGTGCTGCCGTACAGAGGAAAATTGATCATGCCCGGCAGCAGCGGCTTGCCGTCGGCGCTGCGCACCCAGGTTTCGAGCTTGCGCGCCTGCACATCGGCGAATGGCGCGTCGATGCCGAATCCTTCGCCGAACACGTGAAATCCCGTGCGCCCGGTCTGCGCGGCCACCTCGACGATGCCGGGCGCCTGCGGATCCCGTGCGTGGAGGAAGTCGTCAAAGAACTCCGGCTCGACATGGAAGGCCGTATCGACGCGGAACGCATCGACACCGACCTCGCGAATCCAGTGGCCATAGCTTTCGCGCAGAGCGCGACGCACGAGCGGATTGCGCGTCGCGAGGTCGTCAAGATCGGCGAGCTGCCAGGTCCGCTCCTGGACCGGATCGGAAAAGTCCGCGATCGGCGGCGTCCAGTGATAGATCGCGGCCGCTCGATCCGCGGTGCGGCGCGGATCGTTGAGCGTGAACGGCCATTGCGTCGGCGCTGAGCGCGGACCGGATAGTCGATTGCGGACATGACCCTGTGCAGGATCGTCGACAGGGGGCAATTGCTCGTAGCTGAAGAAATTGCCGACATGGTTCACGACGACGTCCTGGATCAGGAACATTCCGCGTGCATGCAAGGCGCGCGACAGGTTCCGGTAGTCCTCGAGCGTGCCGAAATGCGCATCGACTTCGGCGAAATGCTCGGCCCAATAGCCGTGATAGCCGCCATAGCCGACGCTGCCGTCCCACCACTGGTGCGCAACCGGTGGCGTGATCCACAACGCGGTTGCGCCAAGGCCGCGGATGTAGTCCAGGCGCCGCTGGAGCCCGGCCAGGTCGCCGCCGCTGTAGTGCGCCTTGCTCGATGGGTCGTATTCGCCGGCACCCTGGTCGTTGTTGTGCGGATCACCGTCGTCGAAACGATCGATCATGACGAAATAGATGATCTGGTCGCGCCAGTCCGGTGACGGCACATGCAGGGCGCCTTGCTGCGCCGCTGCGGACTGCGAGCAGAGTGCGACCGTGCAGGCCGCCGCAAACCGGGCTAGGAGCCTGCGCGGCAGAAACGTTCGAGGCGAAACGGATGCCATCGTCATTGAGTGGGTCTATCGGAGAGTGCGCATAGTGGGGCTATGTAAGCTCGACGAGAGGCACACTCGATGGCGAGGGCGCCGTTGCAGCCCGGACGGCTTCTGCCGCGCAGGCTCCTAGACACTGCGGGATCAGGCGGCTCGCAGACATGCGCAGGCTCCAGTCTCGAATTCGGGTCATAGCCTCACCGGGTCGGGCCGATGCGACGTGCGGAGCGCAGTGTCGCGCGCCGCCAGCGCCGGCGCATGGCCCGTCGGGACATGAATACGTATGCAGGAAACCCTGTGCGGATTTTTCCGGGGCTACCATCGCCGCAGTTGTGCAGCACGCCGGATTCGCAGCGCGCGACACACGGCAGCAGCGTCTTTTCGACGGTGGCGAGGGGCCGCCGAAACAGAACAATTACGCAGTGGAGGGGACCATGTTGAAACTGAAGCGAAACCTTCTGAGCACAGCGCTCGCATCCGCGATCCTCATGCTCGCCGCCGGCGCGCATGCCCAGGAGGAATCGGTCACGACGCCCGACCAGGATGACCGCGAGCGCGATTCCGCGCGCACACCAGGCGCCGCGGTCGACACCACCGAGATGGAAGTGGTCAAGGTCACCGGCATCCGTGCCAGCATCGAGACCGCGATCGCGGTCAAGCAGGAATCGAACTCGATCGTCGATGTCGTGTCCTCGGAAGATCTCGGCAAGCTGCCCGATGTGTCGATCGCCGATTCGATCTCCCGCCTGCCCGGCCTCGCCGCGCAGCGTGTGGCCGGGCGTGCATCGACGATCAGCATCCGTGGCCTGTCCGGCGACTACGGCACCACGCTGCTGAACGGCCGCGAGCAGGTCAGCGTCGGCGACAACCGGACCGTGGAATTCGACCAGTTTCCATCCGAGCTGATCAACCAGGTCGTCGTCTACAAGACGCCGGATGCCTCGCTGGTCGGCCAGGGGCTTTCGGGCACCGTGGACCTGCGCACGGTACGACCCTTGTCGTTCAACGAGCGCACGGTGTCGTTCAACGTGCGCGGCGAAAAGAACTCGCTAGGCAAGCTCAACTCCGATTCCGACGATGTCGGCAGCCGCGTCAGTGCGTTCTTCGTCGACAAGTTCCTCGACGATCGTCTGGGCATCGCCCTTGGCTATGCACGTCTGGATTCTCCGGGTCAGGCCGAACGCTGGGAGGCCTGGGGCTATCCGAACGACAACGGTGCCGCGCCGGGGAGCTACGTGCTCGGCGGCAGCAAGTCGATCGCGTCGTCGACCGACAACGTACGCCAGGGCATCATGGGCGTGTTCGAGTTCAACGCCAACGATCTCTACACCACCGCGCTGGATGTCTACTTCTCGCGCTTCGACAAGACCGAGACCACGCGCTTTCTCGAAACCGGGCTCGGCTGGTCCGGCGCGCAACTGGTCAATCCGGTGATCTCCGATGGAGTGGTCGTCGGTGGCACGTTCACGGGCGTACGTCCCGTGCTGCGCAACGATCTCAATGCCGGCGACGACAAGCTGTTTGCGATCGGCTGGAACAACCGGTTCCGCTTCTCCGAGGACTGGACGGCCGAGTTCGATCTCAGCCACTCGCGCGCCGATCGCCAGGAAAGCATCCTGGAAACCTATGCCGGAACGCGCGCGGGCGTCACCGACAGCGTCGACTTCACGCTCGATCCACGGGGCATGCCCGATCTGAGTTTCGGATTCGACTACAGCGATCCGGGCCAGATCGTGCTCACCGATCCGGGCGGTTGGGGCCAGGACGGCTACATCAAGACCCCGCAGATCGACGACGAGCTGACTTCGTTCCGGATCGCGGCGGAACGCTCGTTCCTCGATGGCCCGCTGAGCAGCATCGAATTCGGCGTGAACTACTCCGATCGCGACAAGACCCGCAAGGTGCCTGAGGCCTTCCTCGACCTGATCAACGACGAGACCACGCTGCCCGCGAACGTACTGTTGCGCCCGGTCGATCTGAGCTTCACCGGCGTTCCAGGCAGCATCAGCTACGACATCGACGCCGTGCTCGCGCAGTTCTATCGCCTGCGCGACAACATCAATTCCGATATCGTCAACAAGCAGTGGTCGGTCAACGAGAAGGTCGTCACTGGCTACGCGCAGTTCAACATCAACATGGAACTGGGTTCGGTGCCCGTGCGCGGCAATGTCGGCGTCCAGGCCGTTTCAGCCGACCAGAGCTCGAATGGTTTCATCGTCCTCCAGGGCGATGCCGCGAACGCCCTGCCGTTCGCCGGTGGCGCGGACTACGTCGACTATCTGCCAAGCCTCAATCTCGCGTTCGAGCTGCCCGCCGAGAACACCGTGCGCGTCGGCCTCGGTCGCCAGATCGCGCGTCCACGCATCGACCAGATGCGCGCCAACAACAACACGAGCCTGGAATTCAGCGGGATCAACCAGGGTCTGTGGACACGCAACGGCGGCAATCCGGAGCTCAAGCCGTGGACCGCGAATGCGCTCGATGTCGCCTGGGAACGCTATTTCGCGAGCCGCGGCTATGTCGGGCTTGCGTACTTCTACAAGGACCTGCGCACCTACGTCTACGATCAGGTCACCGCATTCGACGCGAGCGGCCTGCCGGTGCCCGAGGGTTACGAAGGTCCCACGCCATTCCCGGTAGGCTTCTACTCGCGTCCGGCCAATGGCGAGGGTGGTCGCCTGAGTGGCTGGGAGTTCTCGATCTCGATTCCGTTGGACTTGTTCACGCCGGCACTGGAAGGCTTCGGTGTCACCGCGAACTATTCCGACACCGACAGCTCGATCAAGCGGCTCGGGCCCGATGGCCCCGACGAACCGATCGCCGGACTCTCCGACCGCGTGCACAATATCGCGCTCTACTACGAGAACCACGGCTTCCAGGCGCGCGTGAGCCAGCGCACGCGATCGGATTTCCTCGGCGAAATCCAGGGTTTCGGCGCTGATCGCGCGCTGGTCAGCATCGACGGCGAATCGGTCATCGATTTCCAGACCGGCTACAGCTTTGACTCCGGCCCGCTCGGAGGAGTCTCTATCCTGCTCCAGGTCAACAACGTCACCAACGAGCCTTACCGCCAGTACTTCCCGGGCAATGGATTGACCCAGCGCTACGAGAAGTACGGACGCCAGTACCTGCTCGGGGTCACCTACAAGTTCTGAGCAGAGCGTGCTGCCCTCGCCGGCGTTCGCGCCGGCGAGCGGAAGGACCGCGCGGGAGGCGCGAAATGCTGGGCACACGACCCAACACCGCCGGACGCCCCCGGTTTCCGGCTTGCGCAGGCTCCTAGCCTGCCCCGTTCTCGCTGCTGGCCGGCTCGGCCAAAGACAACTTCACCGGCTCGAGCTTCGGCGTGACCACGGGGATCGTCAGCATCGTGCTGGCGACCGCCATCAGCAGCAGCGCGGTGAACGTATCGGCGGTGATGATCGCCTTGTCGAGCAGGATATTGGCAAAGATGATCATGATCAGCGCCTTGGTCTGCAGCAGCCAGCCGATGACCGAGGCATCGCCGCGCGACCAGCCGAGAATGCGGCCGGCCAGGTGGACGCCGGCAAGCTTGCCCGCGATCGAGGCGACGAGCAGCGCCGCCGCAGCGATGAACACGGCCTGGCCACCGAGGCTCCAGTCGGTGCGCAAACCGGTGCTCAGGAAGAACACCGGCATGATGATGAGCAGCACGTGATGACGCAGCAGGTCCATGCGCTCCTGATTGAACCAGCGCGCATCGACGACGACACCGGACAGGAATGCACCGACCATGTAATGCAGGCCGGCCCAGTCCGCAGCGAACCCGCACGCCGCCAACCAGATCAGGCTCACGTACCAGCGGTCGCGCTCGGCGAGCCGCTGCATGAGGCGGCGAAACAGCATGGCAGCCGGAATGAATGCGATGAGGAACCCCGCCTGGCGGCCGACCCGTTCGAAATCAAGCAGGATCAGTGCGAGCACACCCCAGATCGCGACGTCGTCGAGACTCGCATAGCGCAGTACGCGCTGACCCAGCGGCGTGCGCAGGATCGCGAGTTTTTCGAGAAACAGCACAAGGATCGGCAATGCAGTGACCGCGCAGGCCATGCCGACGCCGAGCACGAACTGCCAGCGCAAGGCCTGCTCACCGGCCCAGCCGGAGCCGTGCGCAAGCAGACCCAGCGCCGCGATGCAGCCGAACGCGAGCGGCATGCCAAGCGCGAGTCCCGCCGTGATCCCGCTTTCGCGCCGGTTCTCCCAGACCTGGTCCAGATCCAGTTCGATGCCCGCAATGAAAACGAACAACATCACCGCCCACCAGGCCACGCCATTGAGCGACTGGATCACTGGCGCACTGAACACGAACGCGTAGTACTCCGGAAACACCGCACCGAGAATCCCCGGACCGAGCAGGATACCGGTGATGATCTGGACGACCACGAGCGGGGCGAAGTATTCGGTACGACCCAGGCGCCAGATCAGATACGGCAGCGCGAAGATCAGGATCATGGCGATGAGGAAGACTTCGGTGGTGTTCATCGGTAAGCCGGCATGGGGGAATCGGGAGTCGCGAGAGAATATCGCGCCCTGCGGAAAAAATAGCTGCGCGGGCGTGGATCAATCCTGCGATGTGCTCGGCCGGCCGGAACCCGCAACCGGGATCGGATCAAGGCGCACAGCGCACTGGCCGCCGTGGATGCGGACCTTTCGGAGCGGCAGGTCGCCCAAACGCCTGTGACGGGCCTGCCCGCACGGACAGAATCACGAGCGTTTCGTGCCGTGCAGGTTCGTTCCGGAGAAAGCCGCGCAAGGTTCCGGGCATCTGGCCGAACGTCGGCGCAAATGGGATCCCCGCGCCAGCTTCCGCGATGAATACGTATTCACGTGCACAGCACGCGCGACGCCCGCGGCCTACCATGGGCAACCCATTGCGGCGCAGCGCGCGATGACCGGAGGATCGATGACGACCAAACCGACGCTGTCGTTCTGGCAGATCTGGAACATGTGCTTCGGCTTTCTCGGCATCCAGTTCGGATTCGCCCTGCAGAACGCCAACGTCAGCCGCATTTTCCAGACCCTGGGTGCGGAGATCGACACGATTCCGCTGCTGTGGATCGCCGCGCCGCTTACCGGCCTGATCGTGCAGCCGATCGTCGGCTACTGGTCCGATCGCACCTGGACCGGCCTGGGTCGGCGGCGCCCGTACTTCCTGTATGGCGCGCTCGCGACTAGCGCGGCACTGGTGCTGATGCCGCATTCGCCGGTGCTGTGGATGGCTGCGGGTCTGCTGTGGATTCTCGATGCGTCGATCAACGTGTCGATGGAACCGTTTCGGGCGTTCGTCGGCGACCAGCTCCCGCGCAAGCAGCGACCCACCGGCTACGCGATGCAGAGTTTCTTCATCGGCATCGGCGCCGTGGTGGCCAGTGCGCTGCCGTGGCTGCTGACCAAGGCTGGCGTGGCCAATACCGCCGAGCCCGGCGCGATTCCGGATACCGTGCGCTACGCGTTCTATGCCGGTGCCGGCGTGCTGCTCGGCGCGGTTGGCTGGACCGTGCTGCGAACGCGCGAATATCCGCCCGAAATACTCGAATCGTTCGACGACGCTACGCCCGCCGTGACCCGCGATGCATCGCCACCAACCGTCCGCGACGCGCTGTTCTGGCTGCTCGCGGGCGTCGGCCTCGGCGCATGGATCCTGCTTGGCGAACTCGCAAAGGAACTGCTCATCCTGGCCGGCGGACTGCTGGTCTACGGCATCGCGCTGCTCGCCGTCGCCCACACGCGCGCCGGCAATGCGTTCACCCGGATCATGGCCGACCTTCACGCGATGCCGGATGCCATGCGCCGACTCGCCGTGGTCCAGTTCTTCTCGTGGTTCGCGTTGTTCGCGATGTGGATCTACACCACCGCAGCGGTGACCGGCACCCACTTCGGCAGCACCGACACCACTTCGGTCGCCTACAACGATGGTGCCAACTGGGTCGGAATCCTGTTTGCGGCCTACAACGGGTTCGCCGCGCTCGCGGCGGTCGTCATCCCGCGCATGGTCGCGCATCTGGGACTTCGCCTGAGCCACCTCGTGAACCTGTGGATCGGCGGCGCGGCATTGCTGAGCTTCCTGTTCATCCGCGATCCGGACTGGCTCCTGCTGTCGATGCTCGGCATCGGCTTCGCCTGGGCATCGATCCTGTCGCTGCCGTACGCATTGCTGTGCGACAGCCTGCCGGCAAGGAAAATGGGCGTCTACATGGGCATCTTCAATTTCTTCATCGTGATTCCGCAACTGCTTGCCGCGAGCGTGCTCGGCGTGATCCTGCGGACGTTCTTCGGCAATCAGCCGATCTGGGCCCTCGCGATCGGCGCAGCAAGTCTGTTCATCGCCGGCCTGTTCGTATTGCGGGTGGACGAACCCGGCGCAGTGCGCACAGCCGCGATCCGCGAGCACAGCGCCTGAATCCCGCGTGCGGACATCCGGGCGGATGCCGCGCAACCACTCCGAAGAGATCGATGCCGATGCGTACATTCCTTTTCTGCACTGCCCTCACGCTGATGACGGCCGCGTGCTCGACGCCCGAGCCGCCAACGGCCGCCACACCCTCCGGCTTCTACGGCACGCTCGAACCGTTCGCCGCCGAGGCGGTCTACTTTGTCGTCACCGACCGCTTCGTCAACGGCGATCCCGACAACGATTTCCGCGACCAGGGAGGCGCCAGGCGCAGCTTCGACATTCCGCTGACCTGCCCGGATGGCGTGGTCGACAACATCGGTTATCTCGGTGGCGATTTTCGCGGCCTGCTCGATCACGCCGACTACATCCGCGAAATGGGATTCTCGGCCGTCTGGATCACGCCGATCGTGGAAAATCCGGACGAGGCCTTCAGTGGCGGCGACGAAATCACCTGCACGTCGTTCCTGACCGATCGCGGCAAGTCCGCGTACCACGGTTACTGGGGCATGAACTTCCATCGCGTCGACGAGCACCTGCCAAGTCCCGGCCTGGGGTTCGCCGACCTGACCCGCGAACTGAGGGCGAAAGGGCTCAAGACCGTGCTCGACATCGTCGGCAACCACGGTTCGCCGGCCTGGGGCATGCCGGAACGCCAGCCGGGCTTTGGCCAGCTGTTCGATGCCGATGGCACTCTCGTTGCCGACCATGAAAACCTCGCGCCCGGTCAACTCGATCCGCAGAACAATCCATTGCACGCGTTCTACAACACGAAGCCGGATCTCGCCCAGCTCGCCGATTTCAATCCCGACCATCCGCCCGTGATGGACTATCTGGTGGATGCCTACCTGGCCTGGATCGACCAGGGTGCGCATGCGTTCCGTGTCGACACGATCCGCCACCAGCCGCTGGCGTTCTGGCGCACGTTCGCCGAACGGATCCGCGCGAAACACCCGGGATTCTTCATGTTCGGCGAAGCATTCGACTACGACGCGGCGACCATCGCTGCACACACCTGGGACGAGAATGGCGGCTACAGCGTGCTCGACTTCCCGCTCAAGAAGGCGCTCGCAGAGATGGTCGAGAAGGGCACGGGATTCGAAACGCTCGAGCCGGTCCTGCACCTGGAGGATGGCCCCTACCGCAACCCATACGACCTCACGACGTTCTACGACAACCACGACATGGCGCGCCTGAACGCCACCGACGAAGGCTTCATCGACGCCCATCACTGGCTGTTCACCGCGCGCGGCATTCCGGTGATCTATTACGGCTCGGAGATCGGATTCATGCGCGGCGCGGTCGAGCATCACGGCAACCGCAACTACTTCGGGGTCGAGGGCATCGCGGCCGCACGCGAGCATCCGATCCGGCACAAGCTCTCACGCATTGCCGCGGCGCGCGCCGGCTCCATCGCCCTTCAGCGCGGACTGCAACTGAATCTGCTGCTGCAGGGAGATCGCGCCGCGTTCTACCGGGTATTCGAGCACGATGGCGTTGTCCAGACCGCGCTCGTGATGATCAACAAGGGCGACAGTCCGGCGACATTCGATCTGGGTGCGCAGTTGCAGCCGGGTCCCTGGCGCAGCGCGTTCGCAGACGATGCCGCACTCGCGTTCGACGGAGATTCCGAAGTGGCAAGGACCATTGCCGCCCACGATGTGGCCGTATGGCTGCTCGATGCACCGATCACATTACCCTCGTTGCGCGAACGCCTGGATCAGCTCATGACGCGCCGCGGGCGCCGCACGAACGGCGAATGACCACGCGCGCGGGCAACATGACGCTCTCGGTCGGCTCGCCGCGCAATTGGCGCAGCAGACGCTCGACGAGGATCTCGCCGGCGAGCTTGGTGTCCTGCATGACCGTGGTCAGCGGTGGATTGGCGTAACCGGCCATCGGAATGTCATCGAAACCGGCCACCGCGATATCGTCTGGGACGCGCAGTCCGGCATCGGCAAGCGCATGCATCGCACCGATCGCAAGCAGGTCGCTGGCCGCGAATACCGCGTCGAACGCGACTCCGCGCGCGCGGAGCTCGTTGAGCGCGCGGTAGCCAACCTGCTCGGTCGAGTCCACGGCGTCGACCTGCAACGCCGCATCGACCTCGATCCCGGCGTCACGCAGTGCCGCGCAATGGCCTGCATAACGGTCCCGGAACTCGGGACAGTGCTCGGTGGCATTGCCGAGAAACGCGATGCGCCGACATCCCTGGTCGAGCAGATGTGTGGTGATCGCACGACCACCCTGGGCGTTGTCGCAGCCGACCGAAATGCCGGGCTGCCCGGCCACGACGGCGCCCCAGCGCACGAAATGGGTGTCCTGGTCGACCAACTTCTGCAGCTTGTCGCGCGCCACGAGGTAGTCGCCGTAGCCGAGCAGGATCAGGCCGTCGGCCTTGTGGCAGTCCTGGTAGTCCGCATGCCAGTCGTTGGAAAGCTGCTGGAACGAGATCAACAGGTCGTAGCCCTGGCGCGCGCAGGCGCGCGTGATCGAGCCGAGCATCGACAGGAAGAACGGATTGATCAGCGAATCGTCGGATGTCGGGTCCTCGAACAACAGCAGGGCAAGGGTCACCGAGTGTTGCCGGCGCAGACAGGAGGCGTTCTTGTCGACTTTGTAGTTGAGATCGCGTGCAACCGCCTGGACCTTGCGCCGGGTGTCCAGACTCACAAGCGGACTGCCGCGCAACGCGCGCGATACCGTGGCCTGCGAGACGCCGGCGTGGTACGCGATATCGAATGAGGTTGCCTTGCCCTTCATGTGCTGCGCCCGGTTTGGACAGTGGCTTCCCGCATGCGCCGTGGCGCGCCCGATTGGACGCACGTTGTACCGGATCACACCCGGCAGTGCGTTATGCGATGCAGCAT
>Ga0307505_10001265_pt1 | contig 21344 bp, 19 predicted proteins | sample 23_S_MG_FD_202183 | JGI IMG/M metagenome (GOLD analysis project Ga0307505, IMG submission 202183) | Soil microbial communities from Populus trichocarpa stands in riparian zone in the Pacific Northwest, United States - 23_S | ecosystem: Environmental > Terrestrial > Soil > Riparian zone > Trees...
GCGGCGAATCGCGATTGGGAAGATATCGCGACCGTGAAGACGGGCGGCAAATGCTACGTGCTGATCGGTGAGATCGGCGACAACGACCACAAGCATCAGCGGCTGGCTGTCTATCGAGTTGAAGAGCCGACGCTTGGCGAGCCCGCGAAGGCATCGACCGCGAAAGCTCCGCTCTTAACGTCGACCGCGGCCGTGACCTACATAAAATATCCCAACGAAAAGCACGATGCCGAGGCTTTGCTCGCGCACCCGACGAGCGGCGAATTGTATCTACTGACGAAATCGAAGAATCAGCCTTCGCATGTCTATAAGTTCAAGCCAAGATTCGAGGGCGAGGAAGTGACGATGGCGAAGGTTGCCGTCCTAACCGTCCCCGCTATCCCGAACGGCAGCATCACCGGCGGCGACATTTCGCCGGATGGGGAGCGCGTAATACTGTGTGATTACTTCTCTGGTTATGAACTGACGCTTCCCGACGCAGGATCTTTCGATACCATCTGGAAACAGCGTCCGGTGCGGATCGATCTCGGTAAACGGGACATTGGCGAGGCGGTGGCATATTCCGCTGACGGCTCGTTCGTAATCGCCGTCAGCGAAAAAAAGAATACGAGCGTGAATATCGCCCGTCGAAAGTAAAGTCCCGCGGGACTCAGCCGCCACCGCCGCCAACGTAGCAGTCCAGGGGCTTTTCCCTGCGGGAATTCGTGTTGCCCGCGTAAGAATATCGCTCCCGTGAACCCCATTCGCCACACAAGCGGATCATTATTGGTGTGTCCGATTGAACCTTGGGGACGTCAACGTGTACTTCTTCAAGGTATCCCGACAGCCTCGCGCATACACTGATCGCTGCGAATCCAAAGCTTAGCGTAAGAAGGAAGGTCCTGAGTCGGGAAAATCGAATCTTCATCCATCATAATGATGCGGTGAAACAGAAAGAGTTGCTCGACACGAAGTCGAACAACTCACTGCCAATTAGAGAGATCCGCTAGTTGAGGTACTTCGCCGGGATCGCGTTGTCAGGCGTTTCGGCAAGCCAGTAGATACTGATCACCCACCAACGCTTTCCGTCGTTCCAAAGCTGAAAGCTGTTGATCCCACGCATGAACGGGTCCTTGTCGTCCTTTTTCCTGAACGTCACATAGGTTGAAAAGACGTGAGCGATGGTTCCGTACTGCTCCACCTTTTTGGAAAGCTCGCGTTCGTGGAAACCGTCCCGCTCCAAGCCCGGCCCGGCGCGCGTGATGTACTCTTCTGGTGTCCAAAATCGTGCGACGCCAACACCGGCCTGGCTCTTGCCCGTCGGGATCAGTTTCGCGTCCTTGTGAAACAAAGTTCGAAAGCGGTCCCAGTCGCGTTTCTGACCGGCGTCCGCTGAGATCACGTCATACACGGCCTTCATGATCGCGTCGATCGAACCGACATCGGCCGGATTCGCCTCTTTTACGGGCGGAGCCGCGGCGGGCGATGGTGTCGGGGTTTGAGCCATGATCGAGATAGTCGATGCGGCAAGGAGAAGGGCGATAGTTAACAGTTTCATCCCGCTTTCTACGATGGTTTCCAGCGACAGGTTTCAATTCAAGAGGCTCCTCCTTGTTCATCCTCTTCATCTTGTGGTTCGGGTTTTCGACCACAGAACGGGAAGAACAAGAAGAACAGGAAAAATAGGAGCGATCAAGGACTAACCAGCTCCCTTCGAGTTTCAACCGAATCCTGAAGCTCTCGAGGATGCTGAGAAAAAAGGTCAAGGGCCGTCTTTTCCTCGATCTCGCGGATCGTCGTCCGATACTTGCCCCACGAGTCGTTCTCGATTCCCCCAATATTCGGCATATCGACCGCTATGATCCGCGTCCGCCCGTCGATCTTATCTGCTCCACGGCCACGGGGAACGAACATCGCGACCTTCCAACAATTCGTCGGCACCGTGATCTTATGCTTCAGCCGGCTCGCATCGCCATAACAGCCGGCGATCTGGTAAACGTCCATTCTTCGTGCCTGGGACCGAATGTACATCTCGAATTTATTCCACGGATACTGATTTAGAGCGCCGGTCTGAGGAACGATGTTCGACATGATGAATGTCTCCTCGTTCAGACGAGGGTTTGCAAACCTGTCGGCACTCGGAACCAAATGCCCGCGGTCGAATCCACTGCCGGAATAGTCGTAATAGCCGATGCGGTTGAACCACTTCGGAAGCCGCGGATCGGGACGAAAATCCGGCCGCGGAATCGATCTGCCCAGATCCTCTCGCGTCGTCCGCCACGAGACCCAGTTCGCGGACCCTCGCGAATTGTTGTACGAGAACACGGATCCTTCTCCCACTACGAGAAAATTCGTCTCGTTTGCCGCGACGGACGTGGCATTTGACGGATTTCCGAACGCGAGATGAACGTTCTCGGTCTTTGGCGGAGCCTGTTCAGAGTTCGCCTCGGATGAGTTCGTGTTAACGCGCAACCGATCATTGAGCCCGCCGCATCCGAACGCAGCGAGAGCAATGGTGGCGATCGCTAAGCCTTTCCACGCACTTATTCCCATCCGAACCGAGTTTAACAAAGAGCAGCAGACATTGTTTCACCAGTTCCGAGTTGTCAGTTTCGAGCTTCCAGCCTTAAAGAACTCGAAACTCGTAACTCAAAACTCGAAACTGGTGAGTAACTTTTCCGATCCAAGCTTTCGAACCCGGAAATATCATTCATATCGTGCAAACCACGTCGTTTCGTGCAAATTGGTATTCCAACGGGGGATTAACTCGGCTATGCTCGACCTCCGCGATGCCAGTGTGTCGCGATCTAGTTTGAGATGAGATACGGCGATCCCCGATGTCAATCTATGTGTTCCGCGAGGCAATTTTCGAAGAAGATGTTTCATTTGGTAATTCATTTGCCGTTTCATTTGGGCCGAAAAATTTGCAAATGAAACACCTGATGATGCAAGTCTATGTGAATCAACCATTTAACGAAATGGCCAAAGTGTTTCATTTGGCGTTCTGTCTTGTCCTGGAATAGGTTCACAGTAGAATGTGAAACAAACGATGGACAAGAGAATGGAGAAAGAGCTGATAGTCGAGGAATATTTGAAGGGGGAGGTGAGCCTCCGGGAGTTGGGGCGGCGGTACGGAGTGAATCACCTGAAGATCCACCGCTGGGTGAAGGAGCATCGAAGTGAGAAATCGCTGGCTGAGGCGGGATACACGAAGGAAGAGGCTGGGGAGATAAAGCGGCTGCGGAGAGAGTTGGAGGATGCTCGGCTGACGAATGAGCTGCTGACGGCGATGATCGACATCGCTGAGGAGCAGATGGGGATCGACATCCGAAAAAAACATGGAGCCAGGCGGTGATGAAAGTGGAAGCGCGGAGACCGAGATGCCTGAGTCGTCTCTGCGGATTGCTTGGCAGGAGCAGACAGGCGTACTACAAGCTGTTCAGAGCAGGTGAGAGTGCGGCGATGCGAAGCGACCTGATCGTACGGGAAGTGGGAAAGATCAGGACGAACCAGAAGCGGATAGGGGCGAGGAAGCTGCACTCGATGCTGGGTGAGTTCATGCAGCGGCAGGGCAAGCTGCTGGGACGAGATGCGTTCTTCGATCTATTGCGGGATCACGGTTTGCTGGTCCGCAAGCGGAAGAAGAGAAAGCCGCGAACGACCTTTTCGGGGCTTTGGATGAGGAGATATCCCAATCTGGCAAAGGACTTTGTCCCGACGGCGGCCAATCAGTTGTGGGTATCGGACATAACGTACATCAGGGTAGGAGACGGGTTCTGTTATCTGAGTTTGATAACTGACGCTTATTCGAGAAAGATCGTGGGCTGGAGCCTCAGACGCGACCTTTCGGCCAAGGGATGCGTGGCGGCACTGAAGATGGCAAAGAGAGATAACCCGAATACGAGAGGACTGATACATCACTCGGATCGCGGACTTCAGTATTACAGCCGGGAGTATGTAAAGACTCTCGGCAAAGGAGTGCTGATAAGCATGTCTGAAAAGAGCGATCCGCTTGAGAACGCGATCGCCGAGCGGGTCAACGGCATTCTCAAACAGGAGCTTCTGGAAGAGCGGTTCCGCAACTTTCAGGAAGCATGGTCGGCCGTCGATAAGGCGGTCACGGTGTATAACTACCAGAGGCCCCATCTCTCGATCGAAATGCTCACGCCGGCACAGGCTCATTTGCAGACCGGCCGTCTGCGGCGCCTCTGGAAAAACTATTACTCGCAACAACAAACCGATCAAAAGGAGGCGACCGATCTTTGTCATGCAGTAGCGTACGCTCCCGCATGACAAAGATCCTACTGAAAACCCGTTTCAGGACTAAAGACACTTGTGTAAACACTAACCAGGATTACCACCCAGAAAGTGTCAACTTTTTTCAGGACGACACACGTTTCAAATGAAACAAAAAGTGTGTCGCGAAATGAAACGAAACAAAGTTCACATCATCGGGATGAACCGCTTGCTCACCCGGTCGCGGAGTTCGGCGGCGAGTTGTTTGCGGTCGGGGTTTACGACCGGCTCGTCGCCGAAATTCAGGATCGCGGTGATCCGCGAAAGTGCGAGAAGCCGCAGCATATGCGGGAGAAAGGGCGTGTCGTCCCACCAGCAGATGCTTTCGCTCGGCGGACGTTCCCCCGCCGGTGTGCGATAGCTGATCGAGACGTACGAAACGGGCACGTCCGTCTTCGCGGCGAACGCAAGAAACGATGAGTTGAACGGAAGAACGATCTCGCCCTTCGAACTCGTGCCTTCGGGAAACACGATCACGCCTTCACCCTCGGACAGCCTCTCGATCACTTGTTCGCCGGCCCGCGGGATATCACGCTTGCGGGTGCGGTCGACGTAGATCGTGCCCATGTTCCGGACCATCGTACCGACACACAGCCAGGTCTCGATGTCATGCTTCGCGACAAAAACACCTTTGACCGCAGACCTGATGACCGGAATGTCGAAATATCCGAGATGATTTGCGACCAGAAAGAACGGCGGCTTGGGCGGGTTGCCGATCACCTCCACATCGCAGTTGGCGATCCACACGAACGATCGCGCCCACCATTCGAGAATGAGTTGCCGCCAATAAACTCTGTTAGGGATAAAAAACGAAAGGGCGAGCCAAAGGCCGTAAACACCAAAGGTCGCGGTAAACAACAACACGAAACGGATTCCTGCTCTAAGGTGCCTCATCTTTCTCGACTTTCACGAAATTGTATCGCAGTAAAACACGCATCGGCAAAGGCTTGCCGTCGCGCTCGGCCGGCCGCCAGTTCATCGACCGCACGGCTTTCTCGACCGAATCCTCGAGTCCGAAGCCTGCCCAACGCTCAATGCTAGTCCGAGCGATCGAACCGTCCGCGTCGATGTCCACTTCGATATCCATCGTCGCCTTCACGCCGTACATCGACGCGATCTCCGTATACTCCGGCCGCAATCGACGATAGGGAACCGGCGTCCGCAACCCCTTCGCGAGCGGCGAATTCTCAGGCGGCACCTCTGCAAACTTCGGATCGCGGAAATACGTGAAACGGTTGACCTTCAACGCATCAGCGATCTTCTTCGAGACTGCATCGGCTCGGTCAATGAGCAACGCGGAGGCGTCCTTCTCGTTCGCTCCTTCGACGCTGTCTATGAACCAAGCCAGCAAACCTCCGGTTCGCGACTCGACTACATACGCGATCGCGTACCCTTCGAAGTAGGCGGGTTTGCTCACAGATGCACGCCGCTGGATCGCCGAACGAAGAAGGACGAGATCGTTGACGCCGACCACTTCACCGATGCGTCTCGCCTCCCCGGTCGAGAGATTGAGAGCGTCCGCAACCGACACCGACCGATACGCCGCATCGGCCATCGAATCGTCAATGATCTTGAACTGATCGGCTAACCGTGATCGAACCGCCGCCGCAAATCCATCGACCTGACCATCCGCAACCGGTTGGACGATGGCGATCCGCTGAGCCGACACCGCGGCTGCGAACAACCCAACTACGATCAGCAGCCGAATACTTCTCATCACCCTCGATACAACTTCTCGATCTGCTCGCGAGCCTCGGCGGGGAAACAGATGCGATCCACGCGGAAGCCTTTCTGCAGCCCTCGGACAGCGGCACTCACTTCCGAGATCTCGCGCAGCTTCGGTTGAGAGAATCCTTCCTCGACGTAGATCAGATCTTTCGGCTTACCGAGCCCGCTCGAGTAAAAGAAATGTGCGTCGTTCCCAGCGGTGTCTTCTATGAAGTAACAGTCCGCGTCGAAACCGGCATCAACGACAGCTGCCCGGGCTTCCGCAACGAACTGCTCGCGCTCGCCGTCGGCCATATCCAGATCGATCGCCTTGAAAAGCCGCCGCCCGATGAACCGCGACGCTAGGTCCGCAAGCATCGGATCAGCCGAATCCTGCCAGCGTTTGATGTGAAAAATGAAATCCGAATCGTCGAGCGAGAGGTGCTCGGCGACCGTCAGCTTCCGCCCGGCCAGGACCGATTCCATCGCCGTCCCGGACGCGCACCAAACCCCCTTACTACTTGCATACAGATCCAACGCACGCTTCAGCGTCGAATGCAGGACCGCCTCCGCGGCCCGCAGCGTCCGATGGAAATACACCTGCCGGAACATATAGTATCGCGCCTGTAGATAGTCTTCGACTGCGTAAATGCCCGGAGCCGAAACATAAAGCTGATCGCGTTCTTCATCGATCTCGATCGACTTCAGCACCCATTCGAGATCGTAGATGCCGTACTTCACGCCGGTCATCATCGTGTCGCGGAGCAGATAATCCATCCGGTCCACATCGAGTTGCGACGACACCAACTGCCCGAGAGCCATCCGCCGAAACTCGCCGCGAATGATGGAAGCAACGTCGTTCGGCAGATCTTCCGAATGCCCCTTCAGGAGCCGACCGATCTCGGTCTGGTCGCTCAATACCGCCTCGATCGTGAAGTCTTCGTGATGAAACCCGAGCACCGATTCGATCACATGCGAGAACGGCCCGTGCCCGATGTCATGCAGCAGCGCCGCCACCCGAACTGCCAACGCATCCTCATCGGAGATCTCGTATTTATCCCGCAGTCGGTCGATGGCACGAGTCGCAAGATGAAAGGCTCCCAGCGAATGCGTGAACCGCGAATGCTCCGCCGTCTGATAAGCAAAGTACGCGAGCCCCAACTGCCGCACTCGCCGAAGCCGCTGAAACTCAGGCGTATCGATCAACTTCGCGACCAAGCGCCCCGCCGCGTCACTCAGGTCGACCTTTACAATGTTATGAACCGCATCGCGGTAATTTCTTTCAGCCAGAAGCTAAACCCTCTACACAAATTCGAATTTAGTGGATATAATCGTCAGCACACTTCAGTTCACTCGGTACCCGCCAGTTTGAGGACGGTTTTTATGCACAGAGTTGGTCGTCGTCGTTCGATTTTCATTTTCTTATTTTTGGCTCTTGTAGTGCCTGCGGTTGCCCAGGACCGAAACAGCATAACCGGATTCGTTTTTGGACCGGATCGTGCCCCAGTCCAACGACTTTACGTCGAGCTGCAGACGGAATTATATTCGACCGTGGCTCGGGCTCAAACGAACGGCAGCGGAATGTACACGTTTCGCGGGCTGCCGAATGGTAGCTACATAGTAAAGATCCTCACAGGCGGCACCGACTACTTAGAGCAGACCCGGTCGGTTTCCCTGATGCCGATTTCTGCACGAGGTGCCGCGTCCGAGCAAGTTGACTTTTATCTCAAGCAAAAGGCCCGACCTGGCGACGCGCTCGGGCCCGGTGGCGTTGTTTTCGCTCAGGATGTTCCGAAGGATGCTCAGGTCCTTTACGAGGCCGCCGTTGAGGACCTCAGCAAAAAGAATGAAACGGACGGATTCGCCAAGCTGAAAGGAGCTCTTGAGATCTTTCCTGATTATTTCCTCGCTCTCGATCGACTTGCGACCGAGTACCTTGCCAAAGGTCATTTCGAGGCAGCGCACGTCCTGTTCACCAATGCCTTTCGCGTGAACCCCCGAAGCGTTTCAAGCGGTTTAGGTTTGGGGATCGCGGAGTACCGACTCAATAGAATCGACAAGGCTCTCGAATCGCTTAACGAGGTGCTGAAACTTGAAAAAGAGAACGTCAAAGCTCTCTACTGGAAAGGCATTGTTCTTCATTCCCTGAGGAAACTTGGAGACGCCCTGGCGGCACTTAAGAGTGCCGATAAGCTAAGTGAAGGGAAGTTCGCAGACGTACATTTTCAGCTCGCCAGAGTCTATAAAGACCAGAACAAGTTTCGCGAATCTGCAGACTCCCTCGAGACGTATTTGAAACTTCGTCCGGATGCCGAGAACGCAGCCGAGATCCGGCAGATCATCAAAACCCTCCGCGAAAAGACGGCTTCTTGATCGGCGTCGATCGAACATTGCCTGCCTAACCACCCTGTTGCTCCGTATCTGACGTGCGCTTAGGCTCCGCCGACTGGATCGTAAAATACGCCAGCCCCAACTGCCGCACCCGCCGCAGCCGCTGAAACTCCGGCGTATCGATCAACCCCGCGACCAACCGCCCGGCGGCATCGCTCAGATCGACCCTGATAATGTTATGCACCGCATCGCGGTAATTTCTTTCAGCCACTCCCACCTCGATTCGAAATATACCACCTTCGTCGGCCGGATACTGAACGCACTACCTTTCAGAATGCTATATGAGTATTCAAAAAAATGGATTTAGTAGTTGAAACTGAATATCCGACGGGTTTGGTCAGGAATTCAAAATATCAGTAACTATTCCAAAAATTGAACTTAGGTCGGTTCCGCCCCGTCCGCGAAACGGTTCGTCCCTGTGGCTTGCGTCTTGCGTGAGAAGCCGCAGGACCACTTTGTCCAAAAGTAGATTTAACGGCTCTGCTGTTGAATTCACGATTTTCTTTCTAGATTTTATTCAGGAGTCAAAATATGCAACGAATTACCAGAGTAATCTCGATGTTCTTGCTTGTTTTCGCCGTGGCGGCAATCGCCTTCGGTCAGGAAACAGTCGGAAGTATTGAGATCACCACCAAGGACGCTGCCGGGGCCCTAGTTCCCGGCGTGGCCGTCACGGTAACCAGCGGTGAAGGCACCGCAGGATTCCGCAGAACGGTCACCACGGACAGCGCGGGTTTCGTCCGAATTCCCCAAGTGCCGCCGGGCTCTTACAACATTTCGGCCGCAGCGACAGCAGGTTTCGCGGAAACCAAGGCTACTGCTCGCGTCGAACTCGGCAGGGCCAGCCAGGTCAGCGTAGAAATGGGCGTTTCAGCCGGAGCAGTAGTGGACATCGTAGGCGGTGATACACCGGTTGATACGACCAGCTCAGAGATTTCTACCGCTGTCAACGCTGAGAAAATAGCTGTGCTGCCGAAGGGCAACAACCTGACGAGTCTTTTGAAGATCGTTCCGGGCGTCCGTCAGGAAGCAAATGCGGGTAGCCTTGGCGGCATCTCCGTTGACGGTGCAACGAACGCTGAAAATACATTCGTTATTGATGGACAGGAAGTTACCAACTATCGTAACGCCGGCATCAACTCAAACAATAACGTTCCTTTCTCACTTATCCAGGAATTCCAGATCAAGTCTAGCGGTTTCAACGCTGAATTTGGCGGCGCGACGGGCGGCGTTATCAACGTTGTGACGAAAGGTGGAAACAATTCGTGGAACGGCGATTTCGGTGCCGGTTTCCAGCCCGCGAAACTTCAGGGCGGCAACCGTCCCGGACTTACTCGAATCGGTTCCACGGCGGCGACAGCACAGCAGTATTACGAGTACATCACTTCGCCGAAATCTCAGTATCTGACCTTCTTGCCTTCGGCCACGCTCAGCGGCCCGATCGTTAAGGACAAGGTTTGGTTCTTGGGCGCTTATTCGCCGCAGCTGTTTTCGAACAACGTTACGACGAACTTTTTCAACAACTCAATAACCGACCACACTACCCCGGTCGCCACGCAGACCTACACCCGGAACGAGACGCAGCATTACGCATTTGCTCGCATCGACGCAAGTCCGTTCTCGCAGCTTCGACTAACTGGTACTTTCTTGTGGAATCCTCTGGAACAGAACGGCTTGATCCCATACGGGACGATCTCGTATGCCGGAAATGTACCCGCATCCTCCGCAAACTGCATCGTCATCAGTGGGCAGGAATATTGTGGAAACGATATGACTAGCCGTCAGGGTGGACGACAGACAGGGAACAACACCACTTTCCAGGCGGTATACACTCCGACCAGCAATATCGTCACCTCATTTAGATTTTCGCGAGGATTCCTTAACGAAAAGCTGGGGGCTTACTTTAAGCCGACAGGAACCCGATACCTGTGCATCTCCGGCAACATTCCCGGAGCTGCCAACTATGGCGCCAATGCTTGCCAAGAGGGTATAAACGATCCGGCTAACGATCAGATAATCAAAGACGTTTCGATCCGTACTAATTTCGAGGGCGATGCGGCTTTCTTGTTTTCAGGTGGCGGACGGCATGAACTGAAAGCCGGATATGCCCATATGAAGACATTCAACGATCTGGAGAAGAATGCTACAGATCGGGTCTATCTTGAGTATGGTACGCCGATCGACGACAACTTCAACTGGAGCACGATTGCCGAGCCTTCAGCACCGGTCTGCGGTCTTGACGCCAACGGAAATGTCGTTGTCGCGGGTGGCTGTATTCTTGGTCACGGCGTGCTTTACCGCTACTCGGAACGTGGAACGGGTAGCAATTTGAATCAGGCTTTCTACGTTCAGGACAAATGGCAGCCTTTCCGCCGATTGACCCTGAACCTTGGAATACGCGTTGAGAAGGAGGCCGTACCTTCCTACAACAGCTTTGATGCTCCGTTTGGCTTTGGCTGGGGTGACAAGATCGCTCCCCGAATCGGCGGTGCGTTTGACGTGTTTGGTGACGGTAAGACAAAAGTCTTTGGTAGCTACGGCAAATTCTATGATCGGCTGAAGTTCAAGATTTCTCAAGGTTCATTCGGCGGCAACTTCTACCGCGTGGACTTCTTTGAGATCCCGGGGAACGCCGGCCCATACCGTTCAGCGTTCACGATCAATTCGATACTTGGTAACTTTGCCGACCCGTTTGGAGGCTCCTGCCCGACGACTGGTTTCATCGGAAGCGGTATCAGCCGCTGTCAGAACGACTATCGTGTGGCTTCAAACAATCCGGACGCCGATATCGAGGTGTCAGGAGGCATTGACTCGGACCTTAAGCCTTACTCACAGCGTGAATACACGTTCGGCGTTGAGCATGAGCTTTCTAGAAACTGGTCCTTGAAAGGCCGTTATACCAACAAAAAGCTTCTTGAAACGGTGGAAGACGCAGGAGCGATTAGCGCCAGCGGCTCTGAGACATTCGCAACTGCTCGGCGTGACTATAACGCAATTGAGGTTCAGTTGAATCGGCGGTTTGCGAACAACTATTCCTTCAATGCAAACTACACTTACAGCCGACTTCGAGGGAACTACTCGGGTCTGGCAAACTCTGACGAGGCTGGCCGTTCGGATCCGGGCGTGAACCGCAGTTTCGACCTTCCGCACATTGGCTTTACTGCCAAGGGCGGTTCGGACTACGGCCCACTCGCAACTGACAGACCACACGTCCTGAACTTCTACGGCGGTTACCTGCTAGACTGGAAGGGCAGCAGCAACGAAACTGAGTTTTCTGCTATCCAGACATTCCAGTCGGGTACGCCGAAATCTACGATAATCTCGTACATCGTTCCGATCTTCTTGAATGAACGTGGAGATCTGGGTCGTACACCGATGCTGTCACAGACGGACTTTAGCGTCTATCATCGCTATAGGTTTGGTCGCGACAATAAATTCGGCGTTGAAGTATCGTTGAACATCATTAACTTGCTGAATCAAGATACGCCGACGAGCTATCAGACGACCATTACTAACCGGGCTCTATTCAATGGCCTTGAGTATGGTGAGGACTGCGGCGGCGATCCCTTCGACTTCCCCTGTGTGCTTGGAGCATTTAACACGGGCCAGATGTATGACGGGTTTGTCAACCAGATCAACACCGGAGCTAACTACAAGAATTCTTCCTACGGAATGGAAAATGGATACCAAGCCCCAAGGGCTGTAACATTCGGTTTCCGCTTCTTCTTCTAATTTGAAGAAATCGGTTAATCCCTTGGCCCGCTGTGCAATCAGCGGGCCATTTTTTATTTGGCTTTTTCTTTGAAATGATTAATGAGTTTCTTGACGTCCTCTTTGTTTGGAGCATCGGGAACTAGTTTGAGGTACGTTTCTAGTTCCTTAGCAGCGTCGCGCGGTCTATTCATATCTTTGCCGTACAAAAGTGCCAATTCCCAATGAACATCAGGATTATCGCTGTTGATCTTAATGGCCTTCTTAAAACTATCTTCCGCTTTTGGAAAGTCCTTCGCTCCTCGATAAGCCATGCCTAAAACTAAGTACGCCGGCAAGGATTCTGGGCTGTAAAATGCGGATTTTTCAGCTGCGGACGCAGCCGACTCAAATTTACGCAAAGAATAGGAAGAATAAGCGATGCCATACCAGCTGTCAGAGCTCTTTTCGTTGATCGCCACGGCACGTTTGAAGAGGCCTTCGGCGTTTTCAAACTGACCCTGGTTAATCCTAATTGTGCCAAGTTGCTGTAGTACGACAAAATAGGTAGGAAATATCGCCAATGCCTTTTCGAGGCCGTCGATCCCATTCTGAACACGGTCGGTTTCAAGATCAGACATCGCGCTTTTGTAAAGCCTCTCAGCCTCAGCCGGCACTTCCTGGGCAAAAAGGACCGAATTTTGAAGCGGAAGTATATCCGGAGAATTGCGCTTCTCTGGTCGGAGGTATATATCCTGCTGTAAAAACTGTGTAGTCGGACGTTGGTTTACACCCAAACCAGCAATTTCTACCTCAACGCTCTGTTCCATGTAGCCTGTACCAAGCGGCAAGGCCCGCAGGGTGAAGCGCCCTTGTCCTAGTCCGCGGAAAACGAAGCGCCCAGTTCCGTCCGTCTTCGTCCGCCCGATTGTGCTGAATTCTCCGCTGAGTTCGACCCACACGTTCGCAACTGGCCTTCGGTCGGTACCAAGGACCATTCCCGATATTGAGTTCCGTCCTGGCTGAGCGGAGGCGAGACCTACGCAGCCGATAAAGATCGAAAGAAAAATTGCAGTGCTTCGGTTCGTTAAAAACATAATTGACTCCTGTTTTTTGGGTGATCAGCCTTGTAGGAGATGTCCCATTTTTTCTTTTTTAACACGCAAATAATGAGCGGCCGGCGGGTCGGTTTCTACTTCGATCGGGATGCGTTCGACGATGGTGAGGCCGGCTTGTTCTAGGGCGTGGAGTTTGTCGGGGTTGTTTGAGATGACCTTGACCTTGCAGAGTCCGAGGTCGAAGAGGATCTCGGCGCATTGTTCGTAGGTGCGGGCGTCCACCGCGAAGCCGAGTTTCTCATTAGCCTCGACGGTGTCGGCACCTTCGTCCTGAAGGGCGTAGGCTCGGATCTTGTTAAGGATGCCTATTCCGCGGCCCTCCTGCTGCTGATAGACGATCGCACCGCGGCCCTCGGCCTCGATCATCTCCATCGACTTGTGAAGCTGCGGGCCACAGTCGCACTTGATCGAACCAAAGACGTCGCCAGTCAGGCATTGCGAATGTATCCGAACAAGCGTCGGTACATCCGGCCGCATCTCGCCCTTGATGAGGACTACAAACTCTTCGTCGCTTGTGAGCGACCGATAGCCTGCGATCCTGAAGTTGCCTTTTTCGGTCGGAAGGTTTGCGGTAGCCACGCGTTCGACGGTGATCGCGCGTCCCGCGGGCGGGCAATCAACGGCAGGTTTGTTCAAAGCCAAGTTCTCCATTCTTGGAGGGTATTCGACTCTGCGATAGCGTCGGATTCCTTTTCCCCAATTATAGCGCTTTGTTGTCGCAAATGAATCAACCCCGTGCTCGAGTCGCTTGAACTCTTGCACGGGGCCGATCTTCTTTGGGGGAAGAACTTAATTCTCTTCGGTCTCTTTCTTCTCTTCGTCTTCCTTCTTCTTCTGCTCTTCGTGAGCGAACACCGCTCCGTCCGTAGTGCCGAAGATCTTTGAGAAGATGCCGCTCAAAACTTCCGATATTTTTGAGGGTTCCGCGGTTTCCACGATCCTCGCCGGAGCTTCTTCCGCGGCGAACGCCAGGTCGAGCCTGACCAGTTCGGCGGTCGTGTGCCGGCAGAATCCGCAATCTACCAGGTGCGTGACTATCGAATCCGATTCACGCCGGTTCAACGTTCCTTCGACGAATGCCGACAACGAATCGTCGTCGATGTGGCTGCCTTCAGCCGTGTTGCGGGTGCTATGCGAAGCAAGATACCGGTTTAGTAATCCTTGGATCTGCTGCTCTTGTGGGTTTAATTTGATCTCGTTTTCCATGTTGGGTATCAGCCTCCCGAATGTCAGACGCAAGTTTTGGTTCACATTTGCGTAACTATTTCGGGTTTCTTCGGCTAATTCGATACCTCCGCAGCAGATCTAGAAACGTTCAAATTGTTAAAGAAACTGTTGCCTGCGAGATCCTCGGTCGCAAGCTGCGTGCAGATCGCGATCTCCGCATCGCTGAGGCCGCTGTCGGACTGCAAATTGCCGCGAAACGATTGGAGCACTTTCGTGTAACACTTTTCCAGCCAACGCATTACGGTCGATTCGTGGATCCGGCCCGCCGGGTTCTTCTCTCGCGTCGCAGACTTTCGCTGAAACCACGCACGCAGCGGAGAATCCTCGCTCTCCACCATCCTTGAGATCTCGCGCAGCTTCAGATTTTCGACGTGATAGTAGAGAAGAATAAGCTTCTCGTGGTCCTCTAAACCGTTGAAAGCACCCTGAATAGCGGTTACAGTCGCCTTTCGGTAGCGGTCGCGGGTGATCTGGTCAACCATCACTTCGTCGCCGCCCACCGGCTGCTCTGCAAAGTTTGCATGAGCACCGCCCTCGCCGACGTTCTCGGTCATCTCGTCGAGCGAAACTTCGTCGTGTCCGGCACGGTGCCGATCGACGAGCGAATGCCAGATCACGGTCCGAAGCCAGCCTCGAATGCTGCCGCGTCCGCTATATGTCGCAAACTTGCTAACTCGTTCACCGTCAACAATTCGTGTCCCGTAGAGCTGCTCGTACACCGCGTCTACGATATCCGTCGCGTCCATCTCGGTCCGGGCCAGATGGCGAGCGACCCGCTCCATATATGCCCGGTGCTGCTGGTCAAATTCCCACCACGCCCGCTCGTTGCCATTCGCACACGCGATCGCCATAAACAGGTCGTCAGCCTGGATCTGCCCCAGAAAATCCGAGACTTCCTTCTCGCCCAGATCGTCGCTCGATGCGTTCGCAAATTTTGCAACCGTTGCGTTTAACGACTTCGAGTAGCAATCTGCGGTAACGCCAAAATTAGGCGCATTCACGTGACAGCGCTCGAACATCTGTCCGATCACCGACTCGCAATGCCTTTGAAGAGCGTCGTTCATACAACGGGCTTTAACGCCCACATTATAATTTATGTCGAAAGATTATCCTAGTTTTGCGTAAGAAGCGGTGCGGCATCCGCCGAGAGGTTCCCCGGATCGGAGGCATGCAGCTTCTCGTCGGAGTATTGAAGTTGGTACAAACGCCAGTAAAGCCCTCGCAGGGCGAGCAGTTCGTTGTGCGACCCGCTCTCTCGAAGCTCGCCGTGATGCATCACCATTATCCGGTCGCATCGCTGGATGGTCGAAAGCCGGTGCGCGACCACGAGCGACGTCCGATGTTCCATCACCCGCTCGACCGCCTGCTGGATCAACTGCTCCGTCTCGGTATCGATCGAACTCGTCGCCTCGTCAAGAATCAGTATCTTCGGATCAAACGCCAGAGCCCGTGCGAACGAGATCAACTGCTTCTGCCCGACCGACAGCCCCGCACCGCGTTCCTTCACCAGCGACTCGTACCCGCTGTCTAGCTTCTGAACAAACTCATCCGCGTGCACTTCCTTCGCCGCCCACTCGATCCGCTCGCGGCCTATCTCTTCGTTCCCCAGCCGTATGTTGTCTTCGATCGATCCGCTGAAAAGGAAAACATCTTGTAAGACGACGGCGAAGTTCGCCCTCAGATCGTGCAGGTCCCAATCGCGGACATCGACGCCATCGACCAAAATTCGTCCCTTCTGCACATCATAGAAACGCATCAGCAGGTTCGTGATAGTCGTCTTCCCCGATCCAGTATGCCCGACCAGCGCGATGCTCTCGCCCGGCTCGACAGCGAACGATATATCCTTCAGCACCCAGTCTTCTTCCTTATATGCGAACGACACGTCCTCGAACGCAATGCGGCCTTCGACCTTGCCCGACTTCAACGGTTTTTCAGGACTCTTCACGTCGATATCCAGGTCGAGCAGGATAAAGATCCGGTGCGATGCTACGATCGCCGCCTGCAGCACGTTGAACTTGTCCGAAAGATCGCGGATCGGCTGGAATAAATATTGAGAATACTGTACGAACGATGCGAGCACGCCTACCGTGATCACCTCACTCGCAAGTGTCGGCAGATGCTGGTAGCCGAACGCAAATATCACAAGCGCGATCCCGAACGCTCCGATGAAATCCACAAGCGGATAGAAGATCGAATAGTAGTAGATCGTCTCGATGTTTGCGTTACGGTAATCGTCGTTGATGCCATGAAATCTCTCTTGTGCTCTGCCCTCGGCGTTCATTAACTGGACCGTCTGCGCACCCGAAAGATATTCCTGCAGAAACGCATTCAATTTCGCGTTCCGCGTCCGCACGCGATCGAACCCTCGGCGCGCGTGTTTGCGAAACCAGTTCGTGCACGCGAACAGGATCGGCACGGTCAGAAGCGTCACGATCGCGAGTTTCCAATCGAGCCAGAAGAGCCAGCCCGTGATCGCAAAGATCACGACCAGATCGCCGAGCACGTCGATCACGCCCGACGTGAACATCTCGTTTAGGGCGTCAACATCCGACGTCAATCGCGTCATGATCCGCCCGACCGGATATCGGTCGAAATATGCGAGTTCCTGCCGCTGAAGTTTTGTGAAGATCTCCGTCCGCAGGTCGAACATGACCCGCTGCCCGACGTGATTCAGCAGGATCTCCTGGATGTATGAGAAGAGAAAGCGAAACAGGAAGACACCGAAAAAAGCGAGAGCGAATAGCCAAACTCCGTCAACCTGTTTCGGGATGATGAAATCGTCAACCGCGACCTTTGTGAAGTAAGGCTGCGTGCTGAGCAGGATGTTCGTAAAGAGCGTCAGCGTGAGAGCTGCAAACACGGTCTTCCGGTACGGCTTCAAATACCCAACCAGCCGCCGGGCGACCTGATAATCGTACGTCTTCCCGATCGCGTCTTCTTCGTGATATTTCTCGGCTTCCGATGACACTGTGTAATCGATTCTATGTAGTCACAGATCGATTATCAAAGCTCGTCCGGAGAACGTTCGTTACTTGGCTTTTGGTAAATGCGGACGCAAAGCTTTGTGAGTTTCATCGACCGCTGCGGCGACCTGCTCGATACCTGCTAAAAGTTCTTCCTTATCGAGCGTCCGAACGCTCACGTCGGTTCGAACGAACAATATACCTTCCGGGTCGATCCCGACCTTGACCCGGTCGAACGTGAAGTTGAGCTTAAGGATCGTCTCCAAGGCCTGCGGCGTGAATTTGACGTTCTTTGTCTCAAGGAGGCGGGAATAGGTTACAACGAGACCCTCGCCAACAGTTACGCCCACGATGATATCTTTCAAGGACTTTCCCTCAAATGGGAGCGTCCATACGCTACCTGTTGCTTTGGTGGGCTTTGCACTCGATTCGCTGAATAGCCGTGCGACCTTTGCCGAATCGGACTCTTGGCCCGATACTGACGTTTGCATGCCGAGAAGCAGGGCGATAATGAATGGCGCTACGGCTGCCAAATTCCTAACCGATATTGTTCGTCGCATTCGATCTATGATCTCCTTTGATACTTTCTAGGTCTCAAATCTATATGCGGAAAGATCTGTCGCGGATTGCCAACAAAAAGTCGAGCATCTAAAATTCACCTCAGAGTGAACCGCTTCATCGACGAACGCAAGAACAACTGGCAGCGGCTTGAAGACCTGCTTGAGATGCTGCGCGGTTCGAGCTTGAAGTACCTGTCGAAGACCGAGGTACGCGAGTTCGGCGAACTGTATCGCCGTGCCGCCACCGATCTCGCCATCGCCCGGGCCGAGACTCGCGATCCCAAACTCGTCAACTATCTCAACAGCCTCGTCATCCGTGCCCACGGCAAGGTCTATCGCTCCGAAGGCGAAGGCGTCAGCATCATTCGCCGATTCTTTGCCCACGAGCTGCCGCGCGAGATCCGCGATTCATCACGCTATTCTCTGACGGCTTTCGCGGTTTTCATCGTGTCCGGCGTTCTTTCATTCGCGCTCTGCAATTACGATCCGAACTTCGGCCCGACGATCGGGCTGGATGACATACAATTTGCGGCCGAATCGAACCTTAGATGGTGGGACAGCCTTAACGCGGCCAACCAGGTCGGCTCGAGTCAGATCCTCACGAACAATATCCGCGTCGCGTTCATGGCATTCGCGTTCGGAGCGCTTTTCGGCGTCGGCACGTTATACATCCTGTTGATGAACGGCGTCATGATCGGCGGTGTGGTCGGCGTGTGCTATCGCGTGAATCCCGCGTTCGGAAATGATCTCGTCACCTTCATGGTCGCGCACGGCGTAATGGAACTGACGGCGATCTTTCTCGCGGGCGGAGCCGGAATGATGATCGGCTACGCGTTGATAGACCCAGGCGACCTAACGCGCGGCCAGGCGTTGAAGAAGGCCGGTCAGCGGGCTACGAAGATCGTCATCGGCTGTGCGGTGATCCTTTTCATCACCGGGTTGATCGAGGGGTTCCTTTCGCCGTCGAGCGTATCGCCGGTGATCAAGTACGCGACCGGCATTCTCACCGGCCTCGTTTTTTTTGCCTATGTCCTGCTCGCCGGCCGCACCGACCCCGCACCGCAGCCTGCCTAGACACTCACTTTCTCGATCACGTCGATCTCAACTCCGAACGCAAGCTTTGCCGACCGCTTCATCTGCCGTGCATCGCCGGTCGTAAAGAATCCGTCCTCGCCTGCCGACTTGAACTTCCCCAACTTCTTCACAACCGCCGCCGCCGGATCGATAAACTTCGTCGACGCCGAAACATAGTCCCGCAGCACCGGTTCGATCGCCGGATAATGCGTACACGCAAGCAGCACGTGCGAGCAATTCTTCAACGGCGACAAGATCCGCCTCGCCTCACGCCGCAAACCCTCCGACGACGTATCGCCGCTCTCGATCAACCCCGATAACGGCTGAGCGATCCGCTGACTGATATGAATGCCTCGTGCCGCAAACGCCTTCCGATAAACTCCCGAAACCACTGTCCGCCGCCCGCCGATCACACCCAACTGCGACGGCTTCAATCTAGTAGCCGCCTCGACCGCCGGCGCGATAACTCCATCGATCTTCATCCCGTGGTCCCGCAGATCAGCTATCGCCGTACTCGCCGCATTGCACCCGATAACCAGCCGCATCATGCCTCGCGATTTCAAAAACTCAATAACCGAATCCAACCGCACCGCCAACTCCAACCGCCCCATCTTCCCATACGGCGTCGCACCCGTATCCGAAAAATACAAGATCGCAGCCCCCGGCATCCGCTCCTTGATGAGCTTGTAAATACTAACGCCGCCAATTCCCCAATCGATTATTCCTAACATCAGAAATATCTAACAAGTAATAAGTTGTTCAGTTAGCAGTTAATGAAAACTGATAACTGCTAACTCAATAACTATTAACTGTTAGAAACAAAAGTTACGGGTACGTCAATTTCGCCTCGACGCCGCCCTCCACCTGCCCGCTATCGAACGCGACGATCCGAGAGTTCCAGGCCATGTTGAGGATCTCCATTTTCTGACCCGGAAAGCGGCTTTCGAGATACCATTTCATCTCGTGCTCCGAGCGGATCGGGTTGTATTCGAGCATCTTTTTCCAATCCGGATGCGAGACAAGCCGCTTCAGGTTCTTGTCGTATTCCGCATTCTTCCGCTGTGCCGACATCGTCCGCAGCTTGTCCGCCAACAGCCGCGGATACTCACTGGTCTTCACCGGAACCGTCACCATATCGACGATCAAAAACTTGCCGCCGGGCTTCGTCACGCGCTTGATCTCTGCCAGCAGCGGGTCCCAATCCAGATAGCGGAACGACATCAGCGATATCACGACGTCGAACGATGCGACATCGAACGGCAGCACCGGTCCGTTGATCTTCTCAAATCTCAAATTTGAAATTTCAGAATTCCGGCGTCGAGCGCGATCCAATATCCCCGCCGATTCATCGACCCCGACTCCTTCACCGATCCGGTCGGACAACGCATTCAGCAACGCGCCGTTGCCGCAACCGATGTCGAGCACACGGATGTCGCGGCCCTCGGGCAGATGCTTATTCAACCAATCCCACTCGTCCTTGCGAACGCGGATGTCGGTGAAGACCGAATCGTAAAGCTCGGCGACCTCGTTATACGTGTCCTCGCCGCCCTCGACTCGTTTCGGCTCGAACGCCTTGATCTTCTCGGCCGGCATAAATCCCGCACGCTTCTTTAGCGAAGCGAGATATCCGTGCGACTTCCGGCCCTTGCAGCCGATGGTGTACAGCGGCGCGTCTGTTCCCTCGCCCGCTGCCACGTACATTTCCTTGCTCTTCGAGAACGTCGTGTACCAGAAATATCCGTGGGCCGTAACGCCGAACGTGCGTGCAAAGAACGGAGCGAACCACCGCGCCGACCGGCAGCAATGAAAGTAAGCCGGCGCACCGTCCGTAAACGGTATCTCCATCTGCTGCCATTCGTACGGCGAGAACTGCTCGGGAAACGCGACCGTCCCGAACATCGGCCCGTACATTCCCGAATGCCCGACGAAATGAAATTCCGCGATCTCATTTCCCGCGTCACGGATCTCCGCTATCTCGCGCAGCACATCCACCTTGCTCTCCACCGCCCGGCAAACGATCTCACCCCCAAACCCCGCTGCCCGCCGTTCATCCGCCAGCGTCCGCGCAACCACAGGGAACTGAGCCCCGCCGAGGCGGTATTTGGTCGTGTAGATAATGAGAATTACTTGGGGCACGTTCAGCTCCGCTCCGACCAGTAGAACGGCCTGCGGCTTTGATGCGCGACCGCGAGAATCCTGATCTCGCCTCCCCGCACCGAACAGAAAAGAAAGAACGGAAAGACGGCGAACGCCTTTCGATGAACAGAGGCGGTCACCTTAAGAAAACTCGTCGGATTGTCGGTAATGCTTTGAACGGTAGCTTCGAAATCGTCAAGAAA
>Ga0307505_10001266_pt1 | contig 21334 bp, 12 predicted proteins | sample 23_S_MG_FD_202183 | JGI IMG/M metagenome (GOLD analysis project Ga0307505, IMG submission 202183) | Soil microbial communities from Populus trichocarpa stands in riparian zone in the Pacific Northwest, United States - 23_S | ecosystem: Environmental > Terrestrial > Soil > Riparian zone > Trees...
AAGATCGCGGCATGGCATTTTGACAGGAATGCTACAATAACGATGACGCTCGGGGAACGAACCGCCGATCTTAGTGTTAGGAGTCAGACGGCGCTAAAGAATGGTTGACTGGGCAAGGCGCCACATATAATCTCGCCCGGTACCCAAACATCAAGGAGCTGAATTGACATGAATCATCCCGTAGAAGTCACCGATGCGACATTCCAAGCTGAAGTTCTCGATTCCAACGTTCCGGTCTTGGTAGACTTTTGGGCCGAGTGGTGTGGGCCTTGCAAGATGATCGCACCGGTTGTTGCCGAGATTGCGACCGACTACGACGGCCGTCTCAAGGTCGCCAAGGTCGATGTTGATAAGAACAACGGTATCGCCATGCAGTACCGGATCATGAGCATCCCGAGCTTGCTGTTCTTTAAGGGCGGCCAAAAGGTCGACCAGGTCATCGGTGCAGTACCGAAACAGAGTCTCGTAAACAAGATTGAGACCATCCTCAACTAATCAGTTTCACCGCTGACGAATTGTCGCGCGGCGGCCGGGGAATCCCCTCGGCTGCCGCGTTCTGTTTCAGCGGAAAATTTCGCACAGAGATGATCGAACAGATTCCGTGTCGACGCGTACCACTCTTGACTGTAACCCTTACAGGATTGGGCCGATAAGACTTCTGAGGATACATTAGAGCACATGAATTCGCTTCGACCACAAGAATGGCAACCGGAAGAAACAGCACCGGCACCGCAAACCCCGCTGCCACCAGCCATTAAGGCGTTGCTGATCGCGAACGGGACACTGTTCGCTGCGCAGTGGCTTCTTCAAAGCGTTGCCGATTTTTCCCTTGTTGGGTACGCAGGATTATCGCCGGCCATGGTGGCGAAAGGGGCTGTATGGCAGCTCGTGACCTACATGTTCCTCCATGGAAATTTACTTCACATCCTCTTCAATATGCTCGCGCTATGGATGTTCGGTCGCGAACTCGAGTACGATTGGGGCTCGCGCGAATTTGTTAAGTATTACTTCATCTGCGGCATTGGTGCCGGGCTTGTCACTTTGGTCGCTTTGTGGGGGAATGTCACATTCACAATCGGTGCCTCCGGTGCGGTCTACGGAATACTGCTCGCATTTGGCATGGCCTACCCGAATCGCTACATCTATCTATGGTTTCTAATCCCCATCAAGGCGAAGTACTTTGTCATCCTCTTCGGTGCCATTGAATTGCTCGCCTCGTTTACGAGCACCGGAGATGGAGTCGCCCACCTCACTCACCTCGGTGGATTGGCCATCGGGTTTGTGTATCTAAAGCTCTCCGGTTCGCGTATGCGCTTTCCGGCCCCGCTGGCCTGGCTCGGTCAGTGGCGCGCTCAACGCAAGGGACGCGAACTTCGTCGCCGCTTCGATGAGCATCGTGAACTCATGGAGGAAGTCGACCGCATTCTCGACCGCATCAACCAGGTTGGTTATGAAGGGCTGACTCCCGAAGAGCGCGATGTTCTCGAGCGCGCCTCCAAACGTCTCTCAACCGAACCTCAGAAATAGTCCGCTCGAACAACCAACAAAACGGTTGCGCAGTCCCCCCAGTCAGTGCACCCTTGTTTGCTACGGGCTTGGGCAAACACATGAAAAACTGGCCGGAACTCAGATCAGGTCTCAGTGGTATCCTTAGCATAGCCCAGCCAATGGGCCAACTTCCGATGAACCTCAGACTACCCCAATTGACCTTTCTGCTGTTGGCCATGTTCATGGCTCTAACAGGATCCGCGGCGGCGGGTCTTGGCGATCCGCAGGATGACCCTTTCGGTGCAGAATCGGGACCGATCCTTACCACGCTCAGCTATGTCTCTCGGGATACAGTTCGTGCAGGGGATACTCTCTGGTTGGGCGTCCAAATCAATCTCGCCCCGACATGGCATGTCAATTCCGCACGCCCCCGTGAAGATTATCTAATCCCCACACGCTTGGAGTACGTCGCCCCGACGGGCTTCAGATCCGCAGGCGCAATCGTGTACCCGCCCGGGCACAATGTATTCCTGATCGGCGACACGATGTCGGTCTACGAATCCGGCGCAACAATTTTGTTCTCCATGATTGCTAACGCCAGCGGCACCCAAGGGCCGGTGACGATCACCGGTACTCTGCATTACCAGGGATGCGACGACAACTCATGCGTCGCGCCTGATCAAGCGTCAGTGACATGGCGTTCGAACTTCGGACCGACGTCGAGCCCACTCAAACACGCTGAAATTTTTGCCGAGGTAATCAGGCCGTCGGCTGCAACTGGCGATGACGTCATGACTGCCTCGCCGGACATCTCGTCAGTCCAAGAGATGTCTGATCTTGAACGGTTAATCGCGGAGCGAGGCTTCTGGGGTTACATTCTTGCGTTCGGTCTCGCTTTCGGGACTGGATTCCTCCTGTCATTCTCCCCCTGCACCTATCCCATGATTCCGATTACTGTCTCGATTTTCGCGGGGCAGGCGCGTGGTCCGGGTCGCGGGTTCTTCCTCTCGGTGGTTTACGTTCTCACGATGGCGGTGATCTACGGGATCATGGGCGTGATAGTCGCGTCTGTGGGCGGTGTCTTCGGCGCCTGGCTGGCACATCCTGTCGTCGTCTCTCTGATCGTCGCGATATTCATCGTTTTTGCGCTGTCGATGTTTGGACTGTTCGAGGTCCAAGTGCCCGAGAAGTTGCGCAATAAGTTGGCGAGCAAAGGCGGAGGCGATGGCATCGGTGGAGTGATCGTGCTCGGCGCGATTGCCGCCCTCGTGGTCTCGCCATGTGTTGGTCCATTCGTGGCCGGGATTATGCTCTATATCGCCACCAGCGGATCGGCCCTGATGGGTTTCGCGATCCTTTTCACGTTTGCGTTGGGGCTGGGCACACTCTTCATCATCATCGGGACTTTCTCATCGTCGATTCAGGCGCTCCCGCGTGCGGGAACATGGATGGAGTCAGTCAAACGGTTCTTCGGATTTGTGCTCCTGCTCATGGCATTGTTTTTCATGCGCACGCTGGTATCTACCGAATTGCTCGCCCTGTTGACCGGATTGCTCCTCCTGGGAGCCGGTGTATTCGGGGGTGGGTTTGATCGACTGACAGCCGATTCCGGATTTTTCCCACGACTGAGGAAGGCCGTTGGCGTGTTGTGCGCAATCGTGGGAATCTATCTGTTGATTGGCTTCCTCGCGTATAGCGGACTCATCTGGCCACCGCTGCAGTTGTCGGACGGGATCGGCGCGGGCACTACGCAGGCCGAGAAGATTCCCTGGCAGACCGACCTCGATGCGTCCCTCTCCGAAGCACGTACAGCGGGAAAACCGGTGGTTATTGATACGTGGGCCACTTGGTGCGCCAATTGTCACAAACTCGACAAACATACATGGTCGGATGATGCGGTCGCTGCCGAGGCCGCGCGATTTGTCCCGGTCAAACTCCAATTGGAAACCAACGACTCTCCCCAGACACAGGAATTCTTGAAGCACTTTGCCCTCAAGCAATACTCGCTACCCACGATCATCCTCATGGATTCCGGCGGCCGTGTTCGCGACATTATCTTCGGCTATGTTGATGCTGAGGAAATGTTGTCGCGCATGCGGGCGGTCAGTTAGTCATCGTTCCTGGTTCGTGATGGCCACGGACATTCAATCTGGGGTGACAGCCCATGTCTGATGCGCCTCGTCCACGGATCTTCCTGATCGACGGTACCGCACTCGCGTATCGCGGCTATTTCGCCTTCATCCGCAATCCGCTTAAGAATTCACGCGGCGAAGACACGTCTGCGATCTTTGGTGTCGCCAATTCTCTGATGAAAATGCGGCGCGAAGAGAAGCCCGACTATTGGCTGTTTGTCTTTGATCACCCCAGCAAGACATTTCGCGACGCGCTCTACGAAGATTACAAAGCAAACCGGGCTCCGACGCCTGACGATCTAAAATCACAGATTCCCAAGGTGAAAGATGTCGCCCAATCGTTGGGATGCAAGTTGATCGAAATGCCCGGATTCGAGGCCGATGACCTTATTGCCACTCTCACGAAGAAGGCGTTGGAACATGACTTTGACGTTGTCATTGCTACTGGCGATAAAGACCTCATGCAACTGGTGACGGATCATGTCTCGATCTACAATCCGCGCAAAGCCGGGGCAGAGATCGAGTGGCTCGATCCGGCCGGCGTGAAGGAGAAGTTTGGTGTACCGCCTCACCAGGTGCGCGATGTCCTCGCTCTCATGGGAGACACTTCCGACAACGTACCCGGAGTCCCCGGGATTGGCCCAAAGACCGCGGTCGAATTGATCACTCAGTTTGGGGATCTTGAATCAACACTTAAGGGTGCATCTACACTCAAGCGCGCTTCGCTCAAAGAGAAGCTTGACAAATACGCGGATCAGGCTCGGCTTTCGCAGCGTCTCGTTACGCTCCACGAAGACTGTCCAATCGAGTGGACCCCCGATGAGTGGAGGGCGACCACTCTCGATGAAAAGCAAGCAGCACGGCTCTTCGCCGATCTTGAGTTCAAATCTCTGATCAAGTGGTTGTCGCCCGAATTCGCGTCTGCACCTACTGCACCGACTGTCCGCGACGAGCCGGCGCCGGCTCCGGAGGCCGACACACCGGGACAGTATCATCGGGTCCGTTCGATGGATGAGCTCCGCACATTGGCTTTGCGCATCGCGAAGGCAGACTGGCTCGCAGTCGATACTGAAACAACATCACTCGTCATCGCCGATGTCGAGTTGGTCGGTATCTCACTTTCATTCACGAAGGCGGAGGCGTTTTACGTCCCCGTCGGACACGCGGGCTCTTCAGCCAATCTGCCGCTGCAGGAAGTCTTGGATGTGCTTCGCCCAATCCTGCAATCCGAACGGCCTCGTCTAATAGCCCAGAATGTCAAATATGATGCCATGGTTTTCGCCAAGTATGGAGTGACGCTGGGAGGTGTGGGATTTGATCCCATGCTCGCGTCATACTGCCTCGATCCAGGCGGGCGCGCCCATGGACTCGACGCACTAGCTGAGCAACATTGCGGACATCAGATGCAGCCGATCTCCGAGCTCATCGGCTCAGGAAGCAAGCAGCAGAGCTTTAGCATCGTCGATGTCGATGCCGCGACCTACTACGCCGCTGAGGACGCCGATTACACTTTCCGTCTCTTCCAAGTCCTGTCTCCACAAATGATGCCCGCCGGTGTCGATCGGCTCCTTAACGAAATCGAATTGCCGTTGGCGCCGGTCCTCGGACGAATGGAAGGTGCGGGCGTCAACATCGATCGTGATTTTCTGCGCGGCCTATCGAAGTCGATGGAGTCGCAGATCGGAAGTCTGGTTACGCGCATCTACGAGGCGGCAGGGGAAGAGTTCAACCTGAACTCGCCAGCCCAACTTGGGCACATCCTGTTCGATGTTCTCAAGTTGGCGCCTGTGCGCAAGACGGCGAAAACAGCCCAACGCGCGACCGACGTCGGCGTCCTCGAAAAGCTCGCCAACGAACACCCGCTGCCGAAGCTGATGCTGGAATACCGGCAATTGGCCAAGCTCAAATCGACATACGTAGATTCTCTGGTCGAACTCGTGCATCCAAAAACTGGACGGGTTCACACATCGTTCCAACAAACTGTAGCGGCGACGGGACGGTTGTCGTCGACCGACCCAAACTTGCAGAACATTCCGGTTCGCACCGAAGAAGGACGTCAGATCCGTAAGGCGTTCATCGCTCGCGACGCGGACCACACGCTACTGGTCGCTGACTACTCTCAAATCGAACTCCGACTCATGGCGCACTTTTCCGGCGATCCGGCCCTGGTCTCAGCGTTTCGAGATGCGGCGGACGTACACGCGCGCACGGCGGCAGAGATTTTTGGGGTACCTGAGTCGGAGGTGACCTCGGATCAACGGCGCTTGGCTAAGACCGCAAATTTTGGAATTATCTACGGTGTCTCAGCATTCGGCTTATCGCAACAGTCCGAGATGAGCGTTGGAGAAGCCAAGACATTTATCGAAACCTACTTCAAGAAATACCCTGGAGTACGTCGCTACATCGATGATACTGTCGCCAAAGCCCGCAATGAGGGGATGGTCCGTACGCTGTTCGGACGCCGGCGCTTTCTCCCCGATATCAACTCATCCAACCGTCAACGCCGCGAGTTTGCCGAGCGCAACGCTGTAAACACTCCAATGCAGGGAACTGCTGCCGATATTATCAAGAAGGCGATGATCGAAATTGATCGTCAATTGTATCAAAATGGCAAACAGTCGGTTATGACTTTGCAGGTACATGACGAATTGGTATTTGACGCACCCAGGTCAGAAATTGAATGGCTGCGTGATTTGGTCAAGACAAGCATGGAAAACGTGGTTCAGCTGGAAATCCCGCTAATTGCCGACATTGGAACGGGAGACAACTGGCTGGAAGCAAAGTGAGCATTAATCCGATGCAGAAACTGCACTTCAGAATTTTCATCCGGTTACAGATAATCGCATTGAGCGTTGTCCTGATATTGGCGGCAACTTCGGGGTCCGCAGAGTCAGCGGGCGCGAAAGACATCCACCGACGTGCATGGGACTCTTGTCTCGACTCAGCCGCGGTCAATCCCGCTGCCCGTTTTGGCATCTACGCATATCGCTCGATGGCAGTGTTCAACCCTGATATCTACCTGCGAGCCGATGAGTTGGTTTCGGAGGCGCTCGAGGATCTTCCGGGTAGCCGCCTAACCTACCGTTCGCTTGATGCGCGCGATGTTGAGCTGTTTCTTCGAATCGCCCGACGTGAGACGAAAGGCGGAGCATTCGCGTGGGGAATGATGAGCGTCGTCCCTGACAGCATCTATGACGTGAATCTCCCCAAGTCACCAATGGACTGGCTGGATCTACGTGCGCCATCCGCAGCCGTTCTGCTCAAGTCGCACACGAGTAGACTCTCGACGTTCGAGTCCGCTCTCCTACGCTATACCCAGCTCAACCGCACAGGTCGGGCCTCGGAGAATCTCTTTGTCGTCGTGGACCGCAAAGGGGCCGGCTATTTGGCCACCGATTCGGCGGTCTGGTCCGCCGGCTTGTCTGATCGCGAAGTCAAGAAAGCGAAGGACATCGAGCCGGTGCTAGTGTTCAATCGCGACGCCGTCTTCTCAATTCTTTCGGGGCGCGATGACCGCGCACTCCATCCCAATCTCATGCGCCAGATGGAACGCTTGGGCCCAATTGCAAAGCTGTCGTTGAATTCAGAAAATCGCGATCGCGCTGCGCGGCTCGCTGAAGTCTCACGCCTGTCCGATTCAATGGAGTTCAAGCTCGCCACGCTCCTCGCGTCGGGACTTGCGGACCTTAAGCAGCCGTATATCGCCAATGCATGGTCCGAGCTTATGCCCGCCGACCCGCTAGAACGTTCATGCGGGACGCTGCTCCTTGAGGAGACATTCTTCTGGGCAAACCGGCTAAGCCCTATTGCCGCGTTGCTGGCAGTAGAGTTCGAAGATCAGCCACTCGGTACCGCCGTCGAGCGGGTCGAGGATGAATATCTGGAGAGGGCGGGGCTGCGTGCCAGTGCAGACGATTCCTCCGATACGAGCGTCGAGGCCTGGGGATGCTTATGGTCGTACGACCTGCTACTGACGACAATCGACGACAATATTATCGCACGGGCCGGGTCCAGCTTGTCCCAAGCAAGTGCCATCTCTGCGGTGCTCGACTTGGCCGGGATCGAGCACTTTCAGCTGGCGGTTCGCACCGGGGACAAGCAGATTCCTGACCAAGAGTGGCTCTTTGCCGGCGACGGGAGATACCAATTCAACTTCGGTGTCTGGACTGCGCTCCCAGATTCCATCGAAGCGGCGAGACGTGCCACCTCGGTACTCACTGGCGGATTCTCGTTGCGCGGCGTCTCGATGAGAATTGGAGAGAACTACTTCTGCTCCGCCATGGACGATCTCGAGGTCTCGGAACACCTCACTCGGATTGCCCGTCTGTTGCCTGCGGCGGCGCTCTCAGTGACTTCGCCTAATGGACAGTTGTTGCCGCTGCAGAAGTTCCTCGCCGTACTGGCCGATGAACAGCTCCAGCCTGCCAAACTGGCTTGGCCCGTCTCCTCAACAGACTGATGCCCTCATCCCTTTTGTCTTCCGGTAAGCCAGCGAAAGTTGTTCATTGATCGCGTGCCTGCACGATCTAAGAGCGCAATTGTCCCGGTTGTCGGTGTAACCGGATCCATTGGTTCCGGGAAAAGCACCGTATCCGCGCTTTTTGGGGAATGGGGTGCAGTTGTGATATCCGGTGACAAGATTGGACATCAGGTATTAGAGAGTTCTGCCATCCGCAAGAAACTGGCTGATGTCTTTGGCCGGGACATTCTCGAGAGCGGTCGCATTCGCAGAGCCCTTTTGGCGGATCGTGCCTTCTCGACTCCGGAGGGCATACTCGCACTTAACAGACTTGTCCATCCTCCTCTAATCCGCGAACTCAATAAGCAGGTCAGGGCCGCAGGGGGGCGCGCAAAAGCCCGCGCGGTGGTCATCGACGCTGCGTTGCTCGTCGAATGGGGCATGGGAAAGATCCACTGGAACTATCTGGTCGGTGTGTCGGCGCCGTACTCCGTCCGTGTCCAACGACTACGCTCCCGTGGTCTGAGCGTAGCCCAAATTCGGCGTTTTTCGGCCGCACAGATGCCCTGGCAGCAGAAGAAATCCTACTGCGATTTCATTGTCAAAAACGATGCCACGTTGTCGATTTTGCAGCAGCGCGCGCGACTTTGTTGGGATAAAGTGCTATCATCCGACTAACGGAAGGACAACGTCAACACGAGCACGGAAAACGCCCATGACCAGACAAAACCCATACAAGTTCAACATCGATCAGCTCTCAAAGAAGGCTCTCGACATACGTCGGGATATCATCGCCATGCTCGTCGAAGCCAAGTCGGGGCACACCGGCGGCCCACTGGGGTTCGCTGATGTCGCCACGGCACTTTTCTTCAATGAGCTGGTGTACGACCCCAAGAATCCAAAGTGGCCCGATCGGGATATGTGGTTCTACTCGTTTGGGCATGTCACGCCAATTCACTACAGCGCGCTGGCGGAGGCTGGCTTTTTCCCGCTGAAGGATCTTATGAAGTTTCGCAAGTTTGACGGGCACTTGCAGGGCCATCCCTCAAATCTCGATTCGCCAGGCATTGAAGTGTCTTCGGGATCGCTCGGACAGGGATTGTCCATCGCTTTCGGGGTTGCCTATGGCTCCCGCATGGATGGACATCCTCGACGCGCGTATGCCCTCATGTCGGACGGGGAGCAGCAAGAGGGCTCAATCTGGGAAGCGGTCATGTCCGCGGGGCATTACAAACTGGACAATCTGTGCGCGGTGATTGACTACAACGACATTCAGATCGACGGACGCATCGAAGATATCATGGGGATCGCACCGTTGGCAGACAAGTACCGGGCGTTCCGCTGGCACGTCATCGAAATCGACGGCCACGACTTCAAACAGATACTCGCTGCGTTCGAAGAGGCACGCGCTACCAAAGGCAAGCCAACCGTGATTCTCGCCCGCACCATAATGGGACGTCCGATCAGCTTCATGAACGACAATTACGAATGGCACGGGAAACCGCCGACGAAGGATCAGGGTGAGAAAGCGCTCGTGGAGCTGGGGACATCACTTCAGGAGTGGTCGACCCATTTGCTGAATAACTAAGAACGAGTCTGGAGCACATAGCTATGCCTGAGATGAAGAAAACACGTGAAGGGTTCGGGCGCGCTCTCGTCGAACTCGGACGCAGCAATCCGGACATCGTAGCGCTTGTTGGAGATCTGTCCGATTCGACGATGGTCAGTTTCTTCGCTAAGGAATTCCCAGAACGGTTCATCCAGATGGGTGTAGCCGAACAAAACATGATGAACACGGCCGCTGGCCTGTCGCTTCTGGGTAAGATTCCCTTCCTGTCAACTTATGGCGCCTTTGCCACTTGCCGCTGCCTTGATCAGATTCGCGTCACGGTTTGCTACTCGGACTTGAACGTCAAGATCGGTGGCGCACACGGTGGAATTTCGGTCGGCCCGGACGGAGCGACGCACCAAGCGATGGAAGAGATTAGCATGCTGCGCGCGCTGCCACGCATGAAAGTGATCGTTCCATGCGATTTTGAGGAAACGCGGAAGGCAACCCATGCGGCGGCGGAAGTCTGGGGACCCGTCTATATTCGGTTCGGGCGGGAAAACGTTCCCGTAGTGACGACTCCAGAAACACCGTTCGAGTTTGGCAAGGGGCTACAGTTGCGTGAGGGCGGAGATGTGGCCCTGATCGCATGCGGAGTCATGGTCTACGAGGCACTTGAAGCCGCAGACTCCCTGGCCAATAAGGGCATCGAGGCCCGGGTGATCAACTTACACACTGTCAAGCCTATCGATCGTGAGATCATCCTGCGCGCCGCAGAGGATTGCGGAGCCATCGTGACCGCCGAAGAGCACCAAATCAATGGCGGACTGGGTGGAGCGGTTGCAGAAGTCGTGGTGCGCGGAAATCCTGTCCCGATGGAACTCGTCGCCGTGGATGATCGTTTCGGCCAGTCCGGCGCACCCGATGAACTCATGGCCGCATTCGGACTCAAGTCGCGCGACATCGTCGCGGCAGTCGACAGGGTCATCAAACGCAAACTGGCACGCGTCTTCTGATCGGGCTGGATGATTATGACTCCTCATGCTACAATGACAGCGGATATGCCGACCGTCGCGCCACCGACAGGCCTCGCCACCCGCATGCTGAGTCTCGGCACCGAGTCGGCATTCGAGGTGCTGGCGCGCGCCCGCGAGCTTGAAAAGCAAGGCAAGAGCGTCATCCATCTTGAAATCGGCGAGCCCGATTTTTCGACACCCTCTCACATCATTGAGTCTGCGGTGAATGCCCTACGGGCCGGAGAGACCCACTACGGCCCCTCGGCGGGTCTGCCGGAGACGAAGGAAGCCATCGCCCGCTATGTACGCGAAACGCGTGGTGTCGATGTCGACGCCGAGTGGGTGGTGGTAACTCCCGGAGCGAAGCCGATAATGTTCTTCGCCATCTTCGCGCTGATCGATCCCGGCGACGAGGTCATCTATCCCAACCCCGGATTTCCGATCTATGAGTCTGTCATTCGATTTGTCGGCGGACGACCCATTCCAATTCAAGCACGCGAGGAGAACGACTTCCGTGTCGACGTCGAGGAGTTACGGTCCAAGGTTACCGACAAGACCAAGCTGATCATCATCAATTCGCCGCACAATCCGACAGGAGCAATGCTGACCCGCCACGATCTCGAGGTTGTTGCCCAGATCGCGCTCGATCGGGGTATCTACGTCTTGGCCGATGAGATTTATTCCGAATTAGTATATGATGGCAAGTTCGAGAGCATCCTTCACGCCAATCCCGATATCCTAAGAAACGTGATTCTCTTGGATGGAATGTCGAAGACCTTCGCGATGACCGGCTGGCGTTTGGGCTGGGGGGTAATGCCGCCGCATCTTGCCGTTGCAGTAGCCCGCCTCCAGACTAATAGTAATTCCTGCACGGCATCGTTCTCCCAAAAGGTCATTGGTCCCGCACTCTTCGGCTCCCGAACGGAAGTGAACGCCATGTGCGATGAATTCAGGCATCGCCGGGACCTGATAGTGGATGGCCTCAACGCAATACCGGGCATAACCTGCCGCCGTCCTGCCGGTGCCTTCTACGTCTTTCCCAATGTCTCGAGTTTGGGGATTGCCTCTAAGGAAGTTGAACGGCGCCTTCTGGACGAAGCAGGCGTCGCCGCCCTTGCGGGCACCTCATTTGGGGCGCACGGCGAGGGGTACTTGCGTCTGTCATATGCCAACTCGCGCGAAAACCTCATCGAGGCGCTCAAACGGATCGAATCCTGGGTCGACAAGCAATAGCCCATCCGAATTCTGGCAAACTGTGTTCGCGTTTGATCTCTCCCAATATTCGTGGTCATTTTTGTCTTGACAGGGAACTGGATTGCCCGACCTTGAGTTAGGTACGGTGGAGGTCTGCATTCTGGGGCCGCACACCGGGGGGCTTTAGGTCAGGTGGGCGGTCGCTGGGCAGGCGACCAGATCCTCACGCTCGTTGCCGCAAAGCAGCGCCCCCGTCGCGTCATTACGAATAGTCTGTTCCACAACGTTAGTGGACAAGGTGGTTTGTATGACAGCAACTGGCGCCGATCGACGCGGGACCGATGCCCCGAAACGGGGGTGGCATGGAATTAATCTCATCGAAAAACCGGATCGGAGGCGATCCGCATAACTGATTGATGTACAGCCGGATACGGCCGTGCCGTGTTGTGCGTTTGTTGCACAGCGGTGTGGAAATCGGCGAACATGACGATAATTCGAACGAGTATTGGCGCGCACACAAGGAGGGACCCTTGCGCAAATTCGTGAACGTATTCTGGGTGTTCAGCATTGCGGCTCTGATTCTCGCCGCAACTGCCTGGGCAGGCACCACCGGCAAGATCGCTGGAGTGGTGACCGACAAATCGACAGGCACGCCAATCCCAGGCGCGGCCGTCTCCATCGTCGGAACGACATGGGGAGCACTGACGGACGAAGAAGGACGCTTCGTCATCTTGAATATCCCGGTCGGGACATATGTCCTCAGGTCGGCGATCGTAGGATTTACTGCGATCGAGGTGAGCAATGTCGGCGTTAACGTCGACTTGACCACTATTCAGGATTTCTCAATGGGCTCGGAAGCCGTTGAGATGGGAACAGTCTCGGTAACCGCCGAGCGTCCACTGGTCAAGCAGGACCGCACCTCTTCGCTCCGCATTGTTGGGGCCGAAGCAGTGCAGAACATGCCGACACGTGGGTATCAAGACATCGTCGGCCTGCAGGCCGGTTCGGTGCGCTTCTCTGACAACGCCGGTGTACGTCAGCGTGGTGGACGTGAGGCGTCGAATACCGGAACCGTCAACGTACGCGGCGGTCGGTCGTCGGAAGTGGCCTACTACGTCGACGGATTCTCTCAGCAGGATCCTCTCACAGGATTGGCCACTACACAGATCAACAACAACTCGATTGAGGAGGTCTCAATCGTGACCGGCGGATTCAATGCCGAGTACGGGTTGATCATGTCGGGAGCGGTCAACGTCATCACCAAAGCGGGCTCCGATAAGTATCACGGATCGCTCGAAATGATCACGGACAACTTTCACGGCGAGAATTACGACTTCAATGTCTACTCTGGTGTATTGTCCGGGCCGGTCATGCCGGGCTCGGACAAGTTGACATTCTACGTCGCCGGGGAACGTCGCTGGGCCGGAGACCGTGAGCCACATGCAACCGCCGGGGGCATGCTGGACAACAACGAATCCGGACTGTGGAACTGGCAGGGCAAAGTCAATTGGCGTCCTGCAGGCAACATGTCCGCGCTCCTCGGCACCAATGGCTCAGTCGAAAAGTGGAAGGAATTCCGCAACGACTGGCGCTTCAACCTCGAGCACGCGCCGAAGTACGATGATCAGAACTACAGCGTGTTCGGCGAGTTTACCCACACGGTCAATCCCAAAACCTTTTATACACTCAAAGCCAACTGGTTCTCGACCGAGCGCATTCGTGGCGACGGTGTTCATTTCGATGACCTGTGGGCCTACGGCCGTCCGTTCGGCAATCCGAATTTCGACGACACGCAACTATTTACTGCCTGGGACGACATGGAAATTGATGCCGATAGTCTTGCCGAAGGGCGGATATTTCCAATCGTGACGCCACATGTAGACAGTGTCTTTCAAGTTCTGCTCCCCGATGGCAGCACGCGCTCACAATCATTCGTGGTGAGAGGCGATGAAGCGACGACTTGGGATGACATTTTGAAGCGTAAGTCGTCCTACGTTGGAACCGATCTGGATCTCGTCAGCCAGGTGCATCCGAACCACGAAGTGAAGGCGGGATTGGAATTCCAACGTCATGCGCTCCGTCGCTACCAGCATCTCTTCCCCGTTGAAGTCTATCAAGGCGCGAGAGGGGGGTTTGATGACGTTGATCACTTCGGGTACGATGAATTTGGCGAAGAATCCGATAGCGAAGAGCTAAACAGCGTAAAGAACCCCGTCAACATGGCCGCCTATCTCCAAGATAAATTTGAATGGGAGGGACTGGTTGTTAACGCGGGCGTGCGGCTCGATTACTTCGATTACAAAACCAATCGACTCGTCGATCCCGACCAGCCTCTCGATCCCTACGATCGGGCAACTTATGCCGATACAGCTCACGGTCTCAGCGATGCCGAACGCAACGAATTGCGCCAATACGCTGACTCACTAACGGACGACGAGCTCACTGAGTCGGAGTCGGTTTCGCGATTGTCTCCACGACTCGGAGTGGCGTTTCCTGTTGCGGATGGATCAGTGTTCCATTTTTCGTACGGAAAGTTTTTCCAGCGGCCGGATTTGCAGAACTTGTATGTGAATTACGACTACCTTGAGCTCAAGATACAAAAGGGCGGCTACTTCTTCGCCTTCGGCAATCCCAACCTCGAGCCCGAGGAGACGACGGCGTATGAAGCGGGATGGCAACGCAGCATCAGCGACAATGCGTCGATCGATATAACCGCATTTTACAAGGATGTGAAGCACTTGACCGAAGTTGTCACTCAACCCGCGCGGCCGACGTCGTTCTCGACGTACCGCAACGTGGACTACAGCACGGTTAAAGGACTCGAGTTCTCGCTCGATATGCGTCGCAGCCGCAACATGTCGATGCAGTTCAACTACGCGCTGTCCTACGCCGATGGTACTGGCTCTTTCGCGAACTCGAACTCTAACATCGCCTGGACCAGCGCGGAGCCGCCGAAGCATGCGTCATCGCTCGAATTCGACCAGCGCCACAAGTTGTCGGCGGTATTCGACATTCGTTCCGGCGACAACGAAGGACCAAAGCTCGGTGACTTCTATCCGCTTGAAAACTCCGGAGTGAACTTCATCTTGGGTGCCGGATCCGGCTTCCCGTACTCGCCGGTGCGCGTGTACAACGAAGTCACGCTCGGCGCAATCTCGCCACGTCCTTCGGGAGCGATTAACTCGCGTCGTCAGCCTTGGCAGTACCGCGTGGACATGAAAGCCAACCGCGCGATTACCGTCGGTGGCAAAATCAATCTCGATTTGTATGTCTGGGTGATCAACCTGCTCGATCGCGAAAACGTCGTCGACGTCTACGAATCGACCGGTTTGGCAAATGCAACGGGTTGGCTTAACACGCCAGATGGTCAGCAGTTCATCGCCAACAATTCAGAAGCGCACGATTCTTCGGGACTTACAGGAGAAGAGAAGTACAATATCAAGCAGGCCGATCCACGCAACTACGACACGCCGCGTCAGATTCGAATTGGCGCGCGGTGGACATTCTAAGAGAGCGTTGACACAGGATGTGTAGGCGTCCAGAGATCGCTACGACGACCGCTGGGACGCATGAAGGAGGACATGGATGAAACGCTTTACTTGGGTGATCTCAGGGCTGGTAATGCCGGTGGCGGCCGTGTTTGTCATTGCCGCTGGTCCGAGGCACGCGCCGGCGCCTGCGTCGCCTCAACTCATTGATAACGCGACATTCTTCGACGCGAACAACTTGCTGATGTTTGTAGGCAACACCGGATCGTTCGCGTACGACAAGACTGCCCTGTTCGGTAAGAACGACGGATTGTATTACCCCAAGGGAACCAATACATCTGTAATCTACGCCGCCGGCATGTGGATGGGCGCCAAGGTCAATGGCGCGGTTCGCACCGCGGCCGCCGAGTACGCCAACGATTACGTTCCCGGCCCGATGGCGGATGGGACGTTTCAGTCGGACCGTGGCAGTTATCGCATGTACGTGATCAACAAAGGTGACACACGAGAAACCAGCGAAGACTACCGTACATGGCCGTTCGATGACGGTGCGCCCGCGTTAAAAGCCGCCGATGGTTCCGACTCGCTTGATGCTGAGGGAAATCGTATTCCATTCCTGCTCGGCGATCAGGCTTTGTGGAGCGTTTACAATGACGCCAGCGTTGCCGGGCGCGAGTCTGACCCCGGCAATGGCTCTGCCGGACCGTTAGGCGTTGAGGTTCAGCACTATGTCTTTGGATACGCGCGAGCGGGTGCGCTCGGCAATACGATCTTCATGCAGTACAAGATCATCAACAAGGGCGGCAATCTCCTCGAAGACACGTACATCTCGCTTTGGGCTGACCCAGATTTGGGAGATGCTGGCGACGATTTCGTCGGTTGCGATACTACGCTCTCTATCGGCTACTGTTACAATGCGGACAATGACGACGCCAGTTATGGCAACAAGGCGCCAGCCGCTGGCTTCGACTTCTTCCAAGGACCGATTGTTCCCTCCGCGGGTGTAACGGACACGATCCTCGTTGACGGGCAGTCGATCGAAGTTGTCGGTTACGAAGAACTGCCGATGACGTCGTTTAACCAATACATCAACGGGACAGATCCCGGAAATAACATTGAGACCTACAACTACATGCAAGGTCTCACGATCGGCGGCAATCCGCAGATCAACCCGACGACCGGTCAGCAAACCACCTTCATGCTCTCAGGCGATCCGGTCGAGGGTACCGGTTGGCTCGACAACAATGCTGCCGATCGCCGCTTCATGATGACATCGGGACCATTCACGATGAATCCCGGCGATACGCAAGTGGTCGTCGCGGCTGTTATCGTGGCGCAAGGCGAAAGCAATCTGTCGTCGATCGAGCGCCTGCGCGAGACCGACCGAATTGCGCAGAGCGTGTTCGACGCAAACTTTAATATTCCTGGCCCGCCGCCGCCGCCCGCCGTGTGGACAATTCCGTACGACGGCGAAATATTGGTTCTCTGGGGACCGCAGGCCGACGGCGATGTGCAAGAGTCGTACGGCCCACCCGAGGAAGAGGGTGGTGATCCGGTACTGCTCCAACGCTTCGTCCATGAGGGATTCAATGTCTACCAAGGTGCGTCCAACGCCGGACCGTGGACAAAGATCGCTACGTATGACGTCAACAACGGCGTCCAGCGCATCTACAATGACATCGACAACCCGAACGGGAAAGAGCGAGTGGTTGTCCAGCGCGGATCGGACAACGGCTTGACTTACGAGCTGCGCGTCACGCAAGACCGTATACGTGGCGGGGCGATCGTGAACAATCGCCCGTACTACTTCACAGTAACCGCGTACAATTACGATGAAGCGAACGCGGTGGAGTTCACCGACGAGCTCGGCAATGTCTTCGGACTGATTACGGAGTCATTCGAGACACTTCCGTCGTCTCCGCCTCAGGGCGTGACGCCCCGCTCGCAGACTGGCTTGCTGGTCGACACCGCTGATCATCCCGAGGGGCTGGCGGATGGTGCGGTGTACATTGACTACATCGATCCGCTCGCAATTACAGGGGATGACTACCGTCTGACGATAGATACCAATTTCAATTGGAATCTTCGCAACGTAACGGACGGTGTGGATTTGTTGACGGAACAGTCCGCGAACATCAGCCCTTCGACCACCGAGGGATTCGTCCTTCGCCTTGTGAACCCGGCGCCGGGACTGAAGGGCGCTGCCGAACACGATGGATGGGATGTCACTGGCGGAGCCCGTCGTTTCACATGGGCCGGGGGAGACGCCTTCGGCTTCGAGGGTTTCAACGGCGCGTTGGGATGGGATTCACCTTGCTATTTCTTTGGCGCGTGTGATTCGAAAGACATTCCGCCCGATCAGATTGTAAACGTGGAACTCCGACTGGCGGCTGTGGACGCGGACGGCAATTGGGATCCGAACGACCCGAATGTCTCGCACGGCTACCGCTACTTGCGCGCTGCAGGAGCACCTGCAATTCCGGAATTCGCGCCTTACATCATCAATCCGGATGTTAACTACGGATTCCAGGACTACGGAAAGACAGTCTTCTTCTCGGCGTGGAACATGGATGCCAACCCGCCAGAGAGACTTTCAATCGGGTATCTGGAAAACAACGTTCCGGGGGGCTTGGTGGACGGGAAGTATTTCCCGCCGTTGACCGGGACCGCGGACAATACCGCAGGTTCCGGGCCACGTGAGTGGCTCTGGATATTCAAGAGTCCGTATACGGAGACTGCCAATCCGGCGTTCACCGGTAGCGCGCTTACCGATCAGATGCAGATCATGTACTTCGGTACGATCCTGCGCCGGAATGATCCTCCGTACTCACCCGGTGGCACTGGCGAAGACAAGATCATCTTCTACGCCAATCACGTCTTCGGCCCGAACGATGTATTCGAGTTCACCACTCAAGCTCCCGGCGATGGCGATGGATCGGTTATCGCCAATGCCGTAGATGATGTGTACCCCGTTCCGAATCCGTATTACAACCTGACCTCTCTGGAGTTGGATCAGTTCCGTCGCCAGATCAAGTTTGTCAACATGCCGCCCGCGATGACCACGGTTCGCATCTTCAATCTCGCCGGTGACTGTGTTCGTGTGTTGACGAAGGACAATCCGGGAAGCGCGGAATTGGTTTGGGATGTCTTGACCGAGACTGGTCTGCCGGTCGCTTCAGGCATGTATATCTATCACGTCGAAGCAGAGGGCATCGGCACCAAGATCGGCAAGATTGCAGTATTCACCGAGGTGGAGCAACTCAACACCTATTGATCATGCGACGGCCCACGGACTGGGCCCTTCCATGGAGGCAGGAACGATGAAACAACGACTGATTCTCGCAGCGGCCTTGGTGACACTCCTTGTCGCCTCGACTGCATATGCGGGTGGAGATTTGAAAATAGGCAGCGCCGGTGCCCAGCACCTGCGTATCCCAATCGGCTCGCGTGGAACTGCAATGGGTGGGTCCACGGTGGCTAATTCTTATGGTCTCGATGCCATTTACTGGAATCCCGCAGGGGCTTCTTCGATCGAAGGCACCGAGGTCATGTGGTCCAACCGTCAGTACATCGCGGACATCGACATCAACTACTTCGCCGGCGCACGTCGTGTCGGTGACTTTGGTGTACTGGGATTCAATGCCAAGATCACATCCATGGACGATGAGATCGTGCGCACCGTCGAATTTCCGGCAGGAACCGGAGCTACATTTTCGTCGTCGTTTGCCGTCGTCGGTGCGACCTTCGCACGCACTCTGACCGACCGCGTGTCGATGGGTATCAATGGAAGTGTCATCTACGAAAAGATCGCAGAACAAACCGGAATGGGCGCCGCCTTCGACATCGGCTTCAGTTACAACCCGGGCTGGCAGAACCTTACTTTTGGCGCCGTCATCAAGAACCTCGGCCCGAAGATGAGGTATGACGGACCTGGCTTCGATCTCGACACCGAAACCGGTGACGACCCCAACAGCTTGCCGCACACGACTCGGTCGCGGTCATCGTCGTTCGAAATCCCGTCGTACGTGCAGCTCGGCGCGGCCTACAAGGTCATGCAGCAGGCGAAGAACTCTGTCGACCTGTCTGGCACGTTCCAGTCGAATAACTTCTCCGAAGACGAATGGCGCGTGGGCGGAGAGTACGCCTACGACGGCAAGCTCTTCTTGCGTGGCGGCTACGCCGCATCCAAGCAGGAAGACTACCTCTTCGGCGCTTCTTTCGGAGCCGGAGTTGTGTTCAACGTTGGCGACTCGCGCTGGCAGTTCGACTATGCGTGGTCGCAGAGCGAGTTCTTTGACGACAGTCAGTATCTTACGTTCCAGGTTGGATTCTGATCTGGGGGGAATAGTCCAAGCGCCGGTCCCGGATACTTGCCCGGGACCGGCGTTTTTTTATTGTGAACCCAACACGGTCACCCGATCATAGAAGTACTGTGCCCAAGTATTCCGTCAACAGGTTGAAACAATTCACTTTCGCGGTGACCACGGTTGTGGCCGTGTTGTTGGTTGGCGACGTTGCGTCACAGGATTCACGACGCGCCCGCCCGCCACGCGATTCCGCGCCGGTTCTCAACGTCATCTATCCACGCAGTGGCCAGGCTATCGCTGCCATCGACTCGACTTTCATCCTTGGTTCCGTGACACCCGGGTCGCGACTAACGATCAATGGTCGTCCGGTCGACGTTTACCGTACCGGTGGCTTCATCGGCTGGATCGGCCTGACCCCCGGAGACTTTACCTTTCGCCTCAGAGCCAAGAACGATCATGGAGAGGACTCACTTGCTGTCAACGTGAAAGTCGCGTCCAGCAGCCCGCTTCCGGCTGATTCGGGTGCACGAATTCGTGAGGGATCGTTGCGTCCGCAATGGAACCGTACGGTTCGGGCCGGCGATGAAGTATCGGTCAGCTTCGATGGCACCGTGGGAGGGACCGCCCGCTTCTGGGTGATCGGCTCACGTGACTCGCTTGGCCCATTTCCCATGACTGAACTGCGGCGGCGCTCACTCGCAAGCTACGAGACATATCGCCGTGACGAGGTGCTTGCACCCGACTCACTTCTGACAAATGGCCCAACTCCGGCACGTGGCCGCTATCACGGAATATGGAAAGTGCCGTCCCAAATCGCACCTGAGACGCTTTCAGTTCGCGTCGAGTTGCGTGTGGCCAACGGCAGCCCGAAGTCGATTCGTTCGACCCCGCCCGGCAGATTAGTGCCAGTTGATACGTGGACGCCACGTGTGGTCGAGCTATCGGACTCCCTTCAAATTCTTCGCACTGGCCCGCGTATGGGGTACTTTTCAATCAATCAACCGTACGGAGTGCGCGTCCGCTGGTGGGGCGAAAACGGGCCGTGGACAATTGTCCAACCGGCCCCGGGACTCGAGGCGTGGATCGAAACTGAGAAGGCGCGCATGCTTCCCGAGGGCACACCGATTCCCGAGTCGGTGATCCCTCGCATTACGACAGTCGCGACCGATCGGTCAGTGCGTCTCGAAATTGGTCTATCCGAGCGTCTGCCATACAAAATCACCGTTGATGAGCATTTGATGAATGCCACCATGCTGATTTATGGAGCGATATCAAATACGGACTGGGTTGAGCCCGATTCGTCCGATGACTTGTTCTCCAATATCACTTGGACGCAACAAGAACCCCGGATCTACCGGATCGACATGGAATTCTCGCGTCCACTTTGGGGATACGATGCCCGCTATGAAGACAGCCGGTTGATTCTTGAGGTTGTTCGCTCGCCGATCAAGGACTCCAAACTCTCAGGTTTGGTGATTTGTGTCGACCCGGGTCACTCGGCAGATCCCGGTTCGGTTGGGCCAACCGGGCTCACCGAGAAAGACGCTAACTTACGCATCTCGCATGCGTTGAAAGCACAATTGGAGAGCGCCGGTGCGCGGGTGGTCATGACACGACTCGGCGATGAGGATGTGCCCCTAGCAGATCGTCCCGGGATCGCCATGGCGGGAGGCGCGGACTTGTATGTCTCTGTGCACAACA
>Ga0307505_10001267_pt1 | contig 21329 bp, 21 predicted proteins | sample 23_S_MG_FD_202183 | JGI IMG/M metagenome (GOLD analysis project Ga0307505, IMG submission 202183) | Soil microbial communities from Populus trichocarpa stands in riparian zone in the Pacific Northwest, United States - 23_S | ecosystem: Environmental > Terrestrial > Soil > Riparian zone > Trees...
GCTCGGTGAAATGCTGCTCGGCCTTGATCTCTTCTTTCTTGAGCGTCTCGCCCTGATTGATCTCGGGGAGGCGGCGCGCGTCTTCTTCCTCCGACGGGTCGTCCACGTCCTCATGGTAGATCGCGAGGAAGCCCGGGAATTTTACGACTGTGCCGGTGGCGCGCAGTTCCAGATTGCGGCCGCCGGCTTTCGCCTCGATCTCGGCGGTGGTGCGCTCGAGTTCGGCCGACTCCATCTGACAGGCCATCGTGCGCTGCCAGATCAATTCATAGAGCTTCGCCTGATCGGCATCGAGGAAGCGCGCGACATCTTTCGGGCGGCGCGTCATGTCGGTCGGGCGCACGGCCTCGTGCGCTTCCTGTGCCGACTTCGATTTCGTCTTATAGGCGCGCGGCGAGGAGGGGACGTATTCCTTGCCGTAGTCGGCGGCGATCACCTTGCGTGCGCTCTCGATCGCGCTTGGATCGATGTCGACTCCGTCGGTGCGCATATAGGTGATGAGGCCCACGGTCTCGCCGTCGATCTCGGTGCCTTCATAGAGACGCTGCGCGACGCGCATGGCGATCGCGGGCGCGAAGCCGAGCTTGCGGCTCGCCTCCTGCTGCAACGTGGAAGTCGTGAAAGGCGGCGAAGGATTGCGGCGCGTCGGCTTCGATTCCACCGACGCAACGCGGAAGTTCGCCTGCTCCAGCGCCTGCCGGAAGTCTTCAGCTTTCTGCCCCGAGCCGATGTCGAGGCGCGTGATCTTCTCGCCGTCGGCGCCGACCAGGCGTGCCTCAAAGGTCTCGTTGCGCGGCGTCGTAAGGAGGGCCGCAATCGACCAGTATTCCTGCGGAACGAAGGCCTCGATCTCCCGCTCGCGGTCGCAGACGAGGCGCAACGCGACGGACTGCACGCGACCCGCGGACCGGGAACCGGGCAGCTTGCGCCACAGCACCGGGGAGAGCGTGAAGCCGACAAGATAGTCGAGCGCGCGGCGGGCGAGATAGGCGTCGACGAGCGCCTCGTCGATCTCGCGCGGGTTGGCCATCGCTTCGGTGACGGCCTGCTTGGTGATCGCGTTGAAGACGACGCGCTCGATCTTCTTGTCCTTGAGCGCCCCCTTGCTCTTGAGGATCTCGAGGACGTGCCAGGAAATGGCCTCGCCCTCGCGGTCGGGGTCGGTCGCGAGGATGAGCTTGTCGGCGTCTTTCACGGAGGCGGCGATCTCCGACAGGCGCTTCTGCGCCTTCGGGTCGACCTGCCAGATCATGTGGAAGTCCTGATTGGGGTCGACCGAGCCGTCCTTGGGCGGCAGGTCGCGGACATGGCCATAGGAGGCCACCACCTCGTAGTCGGGGCCGAGATACTTGTTGATCGTCTTCGCCTTAGCGGGCGATTCGACAATGACGACGTTCATCAGGGCGATCAGCTCTGGGAATCAGCAAAAAGCGCGGGTTCAAACCGCGCTGCAGCGGCGACGTAGTCTAAAGAGATGAAGGAAGTCAAATCAGGACCAACAACAGGCCAAGCCTTCTGCACAACTTAAACGAGTATATATTGAAGTGACACCACCACTGATTTAGTGTCTTCCCCTCGTGATTCCGAGGCAACCTGCCGAAAGCACGCCATGGGAAGACGGCCGACAGCCGACAACGGAGGCCCGGGAGCCGAGGAAGTTGCCGCGTATGTGGCGGCGATGGCGGGGGAACTCAAGGGACTCGTGGATCCCTTCAAGATGCGGTCACTGTCCTACCTGCTCGACCTCGTAAAACTGGAGGCGGAAGAGCGGGCGCGCGCGGGCGAAGGCGGGCAGGTCTTCGGCCCCGGCCGGGCTCCCTAGCGCAGGGACACGAGCGAGCCGCCGTGCCGCTCGATGCGGCCTGCCAGCTCCAATTCGAGCAGGACGATCTGCACGGCACCCGCAGGCGCGCCAGCGGTGCGCGCCAGTTCGTCGATCGGCACCGGAGCAGGGCTGAGCAGGGCGGCGATTCGCGTGCGCAATTCGTCGTCCGCGGCGGACGGCTCCGCGCCGCCGTCGGCGGACGGTTCACGCAGACCCGAGTGCGGTTCGCGCTGGCCCATGATGGGCGTCAGCACTTCGACAATGTCGGCGGCCGATGTGACGAGGGTCGCGCCGTCCCGGATCAGCCGGTTCGTGCCGGCCGAGCGTGGATCGATCGGCGAGCCGGGCACTGCGAAAACTTCGCGTCCGATTTCATTCGCGAGCCGCGCCGTGATCAACGAACCCGACCGCTCGGCGGCTTCAACGATGACAACGCCGAGCGCCATGCCGGCAATGATGCGGTTGCGGCGCGGGAAGTCGCGGGCGCGCGGTTCCCAGTTCATCGGCATTTCCGAGACGGTGGCGCCGCGCTCGGTGATGCGGCTGGCGAGTTCCGTGTTCTCGGGCGGATAGATGCGGTCTGCGCCGCCGGCGAGCACGGCGACGGTGCCGCTTTCGAGCGAAGCGCGGTGTGCCGCCGCGTCGATGCCGCGCGCAAGGCCCGACACGACGACGAAGCCCGCCTGGCCAAGATCGTGCGCGAGCACGGACGCGAAGCGGCTGCCCGCCGCCGACGCATTGCGCGAGCCGACAATGGCAACCGCGGGCCGGGTGGGCACATCAAGGTGGCCGCGCACCGCGAGAAGCGGTGGCGCGTCGCCGGTCTCACGCAGCAACGGCGGGTAATCGCGCTCGCCAAAGGCGACAAACCGCACACCGATCCGGGCGGCTGCGGTCATTTCCGCCTGTGCCTCGTCTTCGGTGGGGATGCGGAGAACGCTGCGGCCGCCGCGCCGGGCGAGGTCGGGCAGGCGTGTCAGCGCCCGGGCCGCCGTGCCGAATTCGTTGATCAGGGAGCGGAAGGTGCGGGGACCGACATTCTCGGCCCGGATCAGGCGCAGCCAATCGAGCCGTTGCCGGTCGGTTAGCTCGATATGTCCCGTCTGCGCGTCCATTGCTCCCCCGGCGGATGATGTCGCGGACGCGGTGGGCGCACAATCGCAGGTCGCGGTCCGAGCCGGCCCACACCATTCGTTAACCATGGAAACGTAGGCTCCAGAGGTATTACGCGCCCTCCGACTCACGGCGATCCCGATGTTCCCGCGCTTTTTCGAAGCCCAGGTCGCGCAGCGGCTGGCCATCTGGGGCGCGATGCTTGGCATCCTGGTCGCGCTCTATGTCAGCGTCGAGCTGATCCAGGCCTCGCGCATGAGCGAGGTGGGGCGGGAAATCGCCCGGCTCTCCGAGACCATGGCGGCGCATGCGAGCGCCGACGCGGCCTTTGCGCGCCTTGCGACCGTCAATCCGGCGAAAGCCGATCCGAACGTGGTCGCATTCGACGCGAGGATGGTGCTCGACTCGATCCGGCGCGAAGCGGCCCTGATCAACGACCCCGGCGCCGCGCAACTCGTGATCGAGTCGGGGTTGCTTCTCGATCGTCTCGGCAAGCTCGGGGAAACCGACATGCTGGCGGTCCAGATGCTCGGCAACAAGCGCGCCGTGCTTGGCACATCGCTTGCGGGCTCGATCGACGATCTGCGTGGGCGGCACGCGGCGCTGCTCGCAAGCGACCGCAAGAACAAGTTTCTGCTCGCGCTGCTGGCACTCTTCGTCGTCGGTCAGATCATCTTTCTCGAATATCGCTGGCTCGTGAAGCCGATGGTGCGCATGGCGGCGATTCTGCGCAAAGGCGAACAGTCGGCGCGCACGCTCGACTCCGAGGCGTTCCGCCGCGACGAGATCGGCGATCTGGCTCGTGCGCTCACGCAGCATTTCGGCATGGTGTACAAGGAAAAGACGGCGGCGCGTGACGAGCGGGCCGTGCTTTCGGACCGGCTCGCACGCCAGGACGAGATCAAGCGGGAAACCATTTCGTTCCAGAACCAGATCGCGAGCGTGGTGCAGTTGCTGGAACAGCACGCCGGGCGCATGTCGTCGGCATCCGAAAATCTCGTGGCGATCGCTTCCGATGCCGACTCGCGTGCGGCGGCCTCGGCCGGCACCACGCAGCGCGTGTCGGGCAATGTCGATGCGGTCGCTTCGTCGATCGGCGATATCTCGAAGGCGCTGACCACGGTCGCGGAAGACGCGGAAAAGACTTCGCGGGTGACGGCGGCGGCGCGGCAACTGGTCGAGGCCGCAAGCGACGATGCACGCGCGCTCACGGAAGCGGCGCGCACCATCGAACAGGTGATCGCGCTCATTCACGAGGTCGCGAACCAGACCAATCTGCTCGCGCTCAACGCGACGATCGAGGCGGCGCGCGCCGGTGAGATGGGCCGCGGCTTTGCGGTGGTCGCCGCGGAAGTGAAGCAGCTCGCCACGCGGACGTCGAAGGCGACCGAAGAAATTCGCGGCGGCTTGCAGGGCATTACTTCCGCGTCGGTCCGCATCGCGGAACGCGTCGACAGGCTTGTCGAGTCGATCGAGGAGGTGGACGAGGTTGCGGCGTCGATTGCGTCGTCCATGCGCAAGCAGGACGCCAATTCCCGCGCGATCACGTCGAACACATCGACCACGGCGAGCGACCTGCGGCATTTCGCGGAGACCTTCCATCGCGTCGCGGGCCTCGTCGGCGATGCCAAGGAAGCAGCTAAGCTTGTTACGGCCGTTTCATCCGATCTCAGCCGTGAGGCGGCGGATCTGCGCACGGCTGTCGAGCGCTACGTCGCCACCACGCAAAGGGTTGCCGCATGAGCTTGGCCACTGGAACGCGCGAAGAGCGCGTCCATGAGGACCGCGGCAGCGCCTTGCCGCGCTACACGATCCGCACCTATCGGCTACCGGCGAAGGTGTTCCACTGGGTGACAGCGGTACTCGTGCTGTTCATGGTCACGTCGGGCGTGATGATGAAGCAGCTCGGCTCCGGGCCTTTCGCCGATCTTCTGTTCAGCACGCACAAGACAACCGGCATTCTTACGCTCTCGGTCGTGTTGCTGCGCTTCCTCTATCGCATCCTGATGCCCGATCCGGGCACAGCGCGGGAAGACTACCGGCGGCCGACGCTGCACTGGATGCTCTACTGCGCGCTGATCGCGATGCCCTTGCTCGGCTGGGCGGGTGTTTCGGCGTTCGGATCGACGGGCATTCTGTTCGGGCTCGAACTGCCGTCGATCTGGCCGCATGGATCGCCCTGGGCTGACTTCCTGCTCGAAACACATGCCTATCTTGCCTTCGGCATGCTGGCGCTGGTCGCGCTGCATATCGGGATCGCGATGCAGGACCACATGACCCGGGCGCGCGAGACGCCCGAAGACTGAACGTCACTCCACCGCCGAGCCGGTCTTGCTGTCGCCGATGCGGCCTTCGGTGCCGCCGATCAGGCGTCGGATATTCTCGTGGTGCTTGATCCAGAGCATAATCGCGAGGATCGCGGCGAGATACGCCTCGGGATAGAGGTCGAACGCAAAGTAAAGGATCAGCGGTGTCAGCGCGCTCGCGACGAGGGCGGCGAGCGACGAATAGCGCGTCACCCAGGCGACGCTGAGCCAGATCGCTCCGCATGCGAGCGCCGCGGGCCAGAACAGGCCGAGGATGACGCCGATATAGGTGGCGACACCTTTACCGCCGCGGAATTTCAGCCAGACGGGGAAGAGGTGGCCGATGAAGGCGCCGAGCCCGCCGATGATGGCGAGGTCACGGCCGGCAGCGATGTCGAGCACGATGACGGCGAGTGTCCCCTTCAGCATGTCGCCCAGCAATGTCGCGGCAGCCACGTGCTTGTTGCCGGTGCGCAGGACATTGGTCGCGCCGATATTGCCCGAGCCGATGGTGCGGATGTCGCCCATGCCCGCCATGCGCGTGAACACGATGCCGAACGGCACCGAGCCGCACAGATAGCCGAAGGCAAGGGCGAGGAAGGCGGCGAGGAGCGTCGTCGTCTCGAACATCGTGTGGCTCGTTCAATTCCGTCCTTTCGGACGGTGCGGCGTCAAACGTATTCGTACACGGTGCGGCCGGCAACGATGGTGCGGAGCACGCGGCCCGACAGGCGAGCCTCGTCGAACGGGCTGTTGCTGCAACGCGACTTCAGCGTCGAGCGATCGAGCACCCACGGCACGTCGGCGTCGAACAGGATCACGTCAGCAGGTGCCCCGGCGCGCAGCGTGCCGCCGGGAATATCGAGCAACTCGGCGGGCCGCGTGGACATAGCGTGCAGGAGCTTCAGGAGCGAAAGCGATTTGTCATGCACGAGGCGCAGGCCGACGGGCAGCATCGTTTCGATGCCGACCGCGCCGGGTGCGGCGTCTGCGAAGGGCAGGCGCTTCACTTCCACGTCCTGCGGATTGTGGTCGGAGACAATCACGTCGATGACGCCGTCCTTGATCGCGGCGGCGAGCGCCTGCCGGTCTTCTTCCGAGCGCAAGGGCGGCGAGAGTTTCAGGAAGGTGCGGTAGCTGCCGATGTCGTTCTCGTTCAGCGCCAGATGATTGATCGTCGCCGACGCCGTGACGGAGAGACCCTCTTCCTTGGCGCGGCGCAGAACCTTGATCGACTCCTCGCAGGTGATGGAAGCCGCGTGATAGCGCGCCTCGGTGAGCGCCACGAGCCGCACGTCGCGCGCGAGCATGACCGTCTCGGCTTCTTTCGGAATGCCGAGCAGGCCGAGGCGCGAGGCATATTCGCATTCGTTCATGACGCCGTCGCCGACGAGGTTCGCGTCCTCGGTATGATGGACGATGAGCGCATCGAAATCGGCGGCATAGGCGAGGGTGCGGCGGAAGACCTGGGCGTTCATCACGCTTTTGGTGCCGTCGGTGAAGGCGACGGCGCCGGCGGCCTTGAGCAAGCCGATCTCGGTCATTTCCTTGCCTTCGAGGCCCTTGGTCAGCGCCGCCATCGGCAGGATGTGGACGATGGCCGTGTCGCGTGCGCGGCGCAGGACGTAATCGACCGTGGCGGGGTCGTCGATCGGCGGATCGGTATCGGGCTGGCAGACGATGGTGGTGACGCCGCCTGCCGCCCCCGCCTGGCTGGCGGAGGCGAGCGTCTCGCGGTGCTCCGCGCCCGGCTCGCCGATGAAGGCGCGCATGTCGATGAGGCCGGGGGCCACGACGTGGCCGTTGCACTCGACGATCTCGGCGCCTTCCGGGATGCCGGCGGCGCGGATGTTCTTGCCGGCTTCCCTGATGACGCCGTCGGCGATCAGCACGTCGCCCGGCTGCTCCAGGTCGCGCGACGGATCGACCACACGGGCGTTCGTGAGGAGGAGGGGGCGGGTCCCGTTGCGCTGCATGTCAGGCGTTCGGCAGGTTGCGGGCGAGCGCTTCGAGCACCGCCATGCGCACGGCGACGCCCATCTCGACCTGTTCCTGAATGAGCGATTGCGCGCCATCGGCGACTGCGCTGTCGATCTCGACGCCGCGGTTCATCGGACCGGGATGCATCACGAGCGCGTCGGGCTTGGCGTATTTCAGCTTGGCCGTGTCGAGGCCGTAATAGTGGAAGTATTCCTTCGTGGACGGAATGAGCGAGCCGTTCATGCGCTCGCGCTGCAGGCGCAGCATCATGACGATGTCGGCGTCCTTGAGGCCCGCGCGCATGTCGCGGAAGACCTCGACGCCCATGCGCTCGATCCCGGCGGGCAGCAGCGTGGTCGGCGCGACCACGCGCACGCGCGCGCCGAGCGTGTTGAGCAGCACGATGTTCGAGCGCGCGACGCGGCTGTGCAGGATGTCGCCGCAGATCGCGACCGTGAGCTTGCCGATCTCGCCCTTGTTGCGGCGGATGGTGAGCGCGTCGAGGAGCGCCTGCGTCGGATGCTCGTGCGCGCCGTCGCCGGCGTTGATGACCGAGCACTGGACCTTTTGCGCGAGCAGCTCGACCGCGCCGGATGCGGCATGGCGCACCACGATCAGGTCGGGGTGCATGGCGTTGAGGGTGGCCGCCGTGTCGAGCAGCGTCTCGCCCTTGCGGATGGCGGAGGACGCGATCGACATGTTCATCACGTCGGCGCCCAGCCGCTTGCCGGCGAGCTCGAAGCTCGACTGCGTGCGTGTGGAGGATTCGAAGAAAAGATTGATCTGGGTCCGGCCGCGCAGGGTGGTGCGCTTCTTCTCGATCTGCCGGTTGAGGTCGACGAATTCTTCGGAAAGGTCGAGCAGGCCGGTGATTTCGCCGGCGGAAAGCCCGTCGATGCCGAGCAAGTGCCTGCGGCTCAGCACGAAGGAGCTTGTCGAAACTGCGTTCATTCTGAAAGCGACTGCTTAGCGGCAGGCGGCCCATCGGGCAAGCGCCGGAACGCCGCGCATGGTAGTTTCCTGTTGGTTTGTCCCGGCGATTCCGAGGCGGTACGCCTAAAGGACCTTAACCATGACCACCGAAGCATTCGCCACGCACGACGTGCTGAACCAGGCGCCGCCGCCGGGTGACGTGGACCTGTGGTCGTCTGACCCCGCGCTTCAGGGCGCGGTGCGCGCCTTCGGGCGGCCGTCGGAGGCGGATGAGGAGGTGCTGGCGGCGTTCGGACGGCGCTGGGGCACCGCCGACATGGCGGAACTCGGGCGGCTCGCCAACGAGCATCCGCCGCGGCTGAAGACCTTCGACTCGCGCGGCTACCGGGCCAACTGGGTCGAATTCCACCCGGCCTATCACGCGCTCATGAAATCGAGCATGGCGGCGGGGCTGCATTGCTCGACCTGGGGCGAGGGCGGGCGGCAGGACGCGCCGAATGCGCATGTGCTGCGCGCTGCGAAGCTGCACATGGCGGGCGAGGTGGAGGCGGGGCATCTCTGCCCGATCGTCATGACGCACGCGGCGACCGCCGCACTCCTCGCAGAGCCGTCGCTGGTCGCCGAATGGCTGCCGCGCATCCGCTCGCGCGAATACGACGCGGGCTTCCGGTCGGCGGGCGAAAAGCGAAGCGCCACGCTCGGCATGGGCATGACCGAGAAGCAGGGCGGCACCGACGTGCGCGCCAACACGACGCGCGCGGAGCCGGAGGGCGATCACTACCGTCTCGTTGGGCACAAGTGGTTCCTGTCGGCGCCGATGTGCGATGCGTTCCTCGTGCTGGCGCAGGCGGCGGGCGGGCTGACTTGCTTTCTCGTGCCGCGTTTCTTGCCGGACGGTTCGGTCAACCGCCTTCGCTTCAATCGTCTCAAGGACAAGCTCGGCAACCGCTCGAATGCGTCGTTAGAAGTGGAGTTCGAGAGCGCGTTCGCGCTTCGCTGCGGAGCGGACGGCGCGGGGATCCGGACGATCATCGCCATGGTGCAGTTGACGCGGCTCGACTGCATCGTCGCATCCGCCGGCTTGATGCAGGGCGCGTTGGCGTTCGTCATCCATCACATCCGCCATCGCAGCGTGTTTCAGAAAAAGCTCGTCGACCAGCCGCTGATGCGAACGGTCGCCGCCGATCTTGCGCTCGAGCGCGAGGGCGCGGTGGCGCTTGCGATCCGGCTCGCGCGCGCGTTCGACCGTGCGGGCGGAAGCGCCGAGGAAGCGGCGTTCGTGCGCGTCGTGACGCCGGCGGCGAAGCTGCTCGTGTGCAAGACGGCGCCCGGTTTCATCTATGAGGCGATGGAGTGCCTCGGCGGCAATGGTTACGTCGAGGAATGGCCGCTCGCGCGCGCCTATCGCGAGGCGCCGGTGAATGCGATCTGGGAAGGCTCGGGCAACGTGATGGCGCTCGATCTCCTGCGCGGCGCTGAGCGCGAGCGGGAAGGGATGGAGCAGGTGGTCGCGGCGCTTGCGGAGGGTACGCGCGACCTGCCGGGCGCCCGCGCGGCGGTCGAGCGGGTCACCTACGGATTGCAGGACCGCGAGCGGGAGACGATGGCGCGGCGCACCGGAGAGACGCTGGCCTTGCTCGCGGCCCTCGACGCGCTGGTCCGGTCCGCGCCGCCGGCGGTGGCGGAGGCCTTCGCGCGGCACCGGCTTGCAGGACTTTCCGGCCGCAGTTACGGCGAGCCGATTCCCGCTAAAGTAGCGGAATTGCTGCTCGAGCGGAGTCTTGCCTCCGCTTCATGAAGTTTCGGCGAATTTTACAAGGTGTTGTTATCTAAGGGGGAATTGGGGCTGTCCCCTGCGCGAGGAACCCTAAAACTGTTCATGGAACATTCATCGTGTGTCTGCGATTGTCATAGCGTTATCGCGCGGCTTGGTGCTGCGTGAAAAAGAGGTTCGACCATGACCATGAACAAGGTTCTCGCCATCGGGACCGCCGCCGCCATCGCGGTGTCGGCCTCCAGCTATGCAGTCGCGGCACCGATCGGCTCGGGCCAGCTCTCCCTGAAGAGCGCCGTCGCTGGTGATGTCGTTGATGTCAGCAGCCGCGGTCGCCGCAACACGGCGATCGGCCTTGGCGTGCTCGGCGGACTCGCCCTCGGTGGCGCGCTCGCGGGCGGCGCCTATGCGGCTCCCAGTCCGTACTACTACGCGGCCCCGGCGCCCCCGCCGCCGCAGCGTTGCTGGGTGCAGACCGGCCCGTATCGCGGCCAGGGCTACTGGGCCTACTGCTAAGATTTTCCGGTCAGACCGGTTTACGGAACGGCGGGCTTCGGCCCGCCGTTTTCGTTTATGGCAAGACGCCGAGCCGCGCGACGATCGCGAGCACGAGCGGGATCGTGACGAGCGCCACAACTATCTGCATTGAGAGTATTTGCGCGAGGAGCGGCGCGTCGCCGCCCATCTGCCGCGCGAGAATGTAAGAGCCCGGCGCAGAGGGGACGCTGGAAGCGATAGCTACAACGGTCAACGCCGCGCCGCCCAGCCCGAACCAGAGCGCGAGCGAAATCGCGATCGCCGGCATGACGGCAAGTTTCAATATGATCGTCACGATGACGGCGGCGCTCGGGCGTAATGCCTTGCCGAGTTCAAGTCCGGCGCCGACGGCAAGCAAGCCAAGCGCAAGTGCGCCCTGGCCCAGAATTTCTGCGAAGGAAACAGCGATAGCGGGGAGGGGTACGCCCAAGAGATTGAGCGCGATACCGGCGAGCACCGACCAGATCAGCGGATTGCGTAGCACCATGCCCGCCGTGGTGCGTGCGTCGGGCGACGTGTCGGCCGCATAACGCGCAAGCACCAGTACGCAGATCAGATTCAGGAGAGGAACCATTGCGACGATTGCGACGGAGGCGAGCGCCAGTCCCGATGCACCGTAGAGGCTGCCCGCGATGCCGAGTGCCACATATGTGTTCCAACGCACCGCGCCCTGAAAGACCGACGTGAACGCCGCGCCGTTGATGCCGAGCGCGCGTGACAGCGGCATACGGAAAATCAGCAGCAGCGCCGCAAGAATGAGAATGGCGAGCGCCAGCGCGCCGCCGACACCGCCCACCGGCACTTCCGAAAGATCGGCGGTTGCCGTCGTGACGGTGAGCAGCGCGGGGAACAGCACGTAAAAGGTCAGCCGCTCAAGCGAGTCCCAGGCCGAACGCGCCGGCAGCAGCGTCTGCTTCAGCAGGACGCCGAGCGCGATCACAAGGAATACAGGAAGGAGTGCGGAAATGACGGCCATAGGCAGGCAGGATTAGCTCATTCCTCGCCAGCGGGCGAGGAGGCGGCGCGCATGTCAGTCAGGCGCGTGCGAGCCGGTCGAGCGCGCCCTGCAAGATAAAGATCGCTGCGTGCTGGTCGATCACGGCGGCGCGCTTCTTGCGGCTCGCATCGGCGGCGATCAGTTCACGCTCGACGGCGGCGGTTGAGAGTCGCTCATCCCAGAGCGCGATCGGCAACTGGGTGCGTCCGGCCAGATTGCGGGCGAAGGCGCGGGTCGACTGGGCGCGCGGCCCTTCGGAGCCGTCCATGTTGATCGGCAGGCCCAGCACGAAGCCGGCGGCACTACGCTCGGCGGCGAGATGCAAGAGGCGCGTGGCATCGGCCGTGAAGTTCGTCCGCTCGATGGTTTCAACGGCGGTGGCCAGCCGCCGGTCGGGATCGCTGGCCGCGACGCCGATGGTCTTGGTGCCGAGATCGAGGCCGATCAGCGTGCCGCGCGGCGGCAAGAGTGCGGCGGCTTCGATCAGGGGCAGAACCGGAGCGGGCATGGCGAGCGCGTAGCATGGCATTCAAGGTGAAGTCATCTTTGTCCTCATCCTGAGGAGGGCGCGAAGCGCCCGTCTCGAAGGATGAGGATTAAATCGCCCTCATGGTTCGAGACGCGCGGCTTTCGCCGCGCTCCTCACTATGAGGGCTATCGGCATTGTCGCGCAGGGCGCCGCCCCTATACTCCGCTCATCCCGCCAACCGAGGAATTCCCAATGCGCATCACCTGGTACGGCCATTCCGCCTTCCGCCTCGACTTCAAGGATAAGGCGGTGCTGATCGACCCGTTCTTCACCGACAATCCCGGCGTCGGCGGCGACACGGCGGCGGCGGAAAAGGGTGTGACGCACATCCTCGTGACGCACGGCCATTTCGATCATCTCGGCGACACGGTTGCGATCGCGCAGCGCACCGGCGCCAAGGTCGTAACCAATTTCGATCTCTGCATGTGGGTCGCCGCACAGGGCGTGAAGACCATCGACCCGATGAACACGGGCGGCACGACCGAGCAGGGCGGGTTCACGGTGACGCTCGTGCGCGCCGACCACTCGGCGTCGGCGATGAAGGACGGCGTGTCGCATTCGCTCGGCAACCCGAACGGCATCATCGTGAGGGCCGCGGGCGAGCCGACTGTCTATCACATGGGCGACACAGACATCTTCTCCGACATGGCGCTGATCAACGAACTCTACGCGCCGGATGTCGCCATGGTGCCGATGGGCGACCGCTTCACCATGGGACCGAAGACGGCCGCGCTCGCCGTCAAGCGCTTCTTCAAATTAAAGAGTGTCTTCCCGTGCCATTACGGTTCGTTCCTGCCGATGGTGGAGGCGGATGCCAGCAATTTCATCGCCGAAATGAAGGGGCACGCGACTCAGGTGATCGTGCCGGAGAAGGGCAAGGCGGTAGAGGTTTGACCGTGCCGCGCGCCGGCGCGCCAGCAGGCTGCGTGCCCTGGGGGCTCGCGGCGAGCATTGCGTGGGGTTTTGCGGCGGTCGCGCTCTGGCTCGGCGCGCAGATCGCTATCGGCGAGTTGGCTGCTGGCTGGCTGTTCGACGGCGTTCCGTCCGATCCGGATGCACGCATCACCCATGCTCCATTTGTCTCGGTGGTAACGATCGGCGCGGCCCTCATGCCGCTGGCCGTGATCGTGCTCGCCGTGCGGGCCGCCGGCTGTGATGCGGCCGACTATCTCGGCTTGCGCGCGCCTGAAGCGCGATATCTTGCCATCGGCCTGGTGACGCTTGCGGTGCTGATCCCGCTGGTCGATCTTTTGTCGTGGCTCGCCGGTTATCCCGTCACGCCGGAATTCGTCCTCAACATCTACCGGTCGGCGCGCGATACCGGCACGCTCGTGATGCTTGCGGTGGCGCTCGTCGTTGCGGCGCCCGTGGTCGAGGAGATCGTGTTTCGCGGTTTCCTGCTGCCGGGACTGGCGCAGTCAATCCTTGGCGCGACCGGCGCGCTCTTGTTCACGTCGCTGAGCTGGGCGTTGCTGCACGCGCAGTATCAGCCATTTTATCTCATCCAGATCGTGATCCTCGGTGTGGTGTTCGGCTGGCTACGACTAAAGAGCCATTCGACCTTGCTGACGATCCTGCTGCACGGGCTGCTCAATCTCGCCGCGCTCGTGCAGGCGGCGGTGATTGCCGAATGGTTTTCCTGATCGAACCGATCAGGAATTTGCATGGCGACGTTGCGTGAATGAGGGTGCGCGGGCGTGGCCCGGCTGTATGATGTGCCGCGCGCTTTGCAGCGGAGTGTTCTCATGTGGCCTGACCGGCGAATTACGGATCTCTTCGGCATTGAGCATCCCATCCTGCTCGGACCGATGGCGGGCGCGATCGACTATGTGCTGGCCGCTGAAATGGCCGAAGCGGGCGGGCTCGGTTCAATTCCCTGCGCGATGTTGACGCCGCAAACGGCGCGCGAACAGATCGTCCAGTTCCGGCAACGGACAAAGAAGCCGCTGAACATCAATTTCTTTTGTCATCGGCCGCCGACTCCGGACAACGCACGCGAGGCGTCATGGCGGGACCGGTTGGCACCCTATTACGTCGAACTGGGGCTCGATCCGAACGCGCCCATCAACGCGGTGACACGCGCGCCGTTCGATGAAGCATTCTGCGCGCTTGTGGAGGAATTGAAGCCCGAGGTCGTGAGCTTTCATTTCGGATTGCCGCCGAAGGAATTGTTCGATCGCGCCAGAGCCGCCGGCTGCAAGTTGATTTCATCGGCGACGACCGCTGACGAGGCGCGGTGGCTCGAAGACCACGGCGTCGATGCAGTAATTGCGCAGGGCAACGAGGCCGGAGGCCATCGCGGCATTTTCCTGTCCGACGATGTTGCCGCCGACATCTCCAGACAGCCGGGGACCTTCGCGCTTGTGCCGCAGGTGGTTGACGCCGTGAAAGTGCCGGTGATCGCGGCGGGCGGCATCGCGGACGGGCGCGGGATCACCGCCGCCTTCGCGCTCGGCGCGGCCGCTGTGCAGATCGGAACGGCCTATCTCCATTGTCCGGAGTCGAAGATCTCGCCCATGCACCGGCGGGCGCTGGCCGAGTCACGGGACGACTCGACCGTCCTCACCAACCTGATGACCGGACGGCCGGCGCGCGGCATCGTCAACCGCCTGATCCGGGAGCAAGGGCCGATCGCCGAGACGCCGCCGTTCCCACTGGCGACCGTGGCCGTTGCGCCGTTGCGGGCGGCGGCCGAGAAGGCGGGCTCGGGCGATTTTTCGCCGCTGTGGTCGGGGCAGGCCGGGGCGCTCGGGCAACCGCTGCCGGCGGCCGAACTGACGCGGCAGCTCGCGGCCGACGCGCTCCAGCGGCTCAAGACGCTTTCCGCCTGATTGCCCCGACAAAAGCCGGTCTGCTATAGCGCAGACGATTTTCCGGGAGTTCTCCATGTCCGTCGACGCCGCCGACGTCCGGCGCATCGCCCATCTCGCGCGCATTTCACTCGACGAAAGCCGGGTCGAACCCATGCGCGGCGAGATCAACGGCATTCTCGGCTGGATCGAGCAGCTTGAGGAAGTGAATGTCGAGGGCGTCGAGCCGATGACCTCCGTCACGCCGATGAAGCTTCCGATGCGCAAGGACGAAGTCACCGACGGCGGCTATCCCGACAAGGTCCTTTCGAACGCGCCGAACGCGGACGACAATTTCTTTCTCGTGCCTAAAGTCGTGGAGTGAGCCTTGGCTGAACTGACCAGGCTCACGCTGGCGGAAGCGCGCGACGGGCTGCGCGGAAAGCAATTCTCCGCGCGCGAAATCGCCGACGCGCATCTCGTCGCGATCGAGCAAGCGCGGGCGCTCAACGCCTATGTGCTGGAGACGCCGGAGCGGGCGCGCGAGATGGCGGCTGCTTCCGACGCGCGCATCGCGAAGGGCGAGGCGGGGCCGCTCGAAGGCATTCCGCTCGGCATCAAGGATCTGTTCGCGACGGAAGGCGTGCGGACGACCGCGTGCTCGAAGATCCTCGGCAATTTCATTCCGCCCTATGAGTCGACCGTCACCGCCAATCTGTGGCGCGACGGTGCGGTGCTGCTCGGCAAGCTGAACAACGACGAGTTCGCCATGGGCTCGTCGAACGAAACATCCTGCTTCGGCCCGGTGCAAAATCCGTGGCGGCGGCGCGGGTCGAACGCGCCGCTGGTGCCGGGCGGCTCGTCGGGCGGCTCGGCGACGGCGGTGGCCGCGCATCTCTGCCTCGGCGCGACCGGCACCGACACCGGCGGCTCGATCCGGCAGCCTGCGGCGTTCACCGGCACGGTCGGCATCAAACCAACCTACGGGCGCTGTTCGCGCTGGGGTGTCGTGGCGTTCGCGTCGTCGCTCGATCAGGCGGGACCGTTCACGCGCACGGTGCGCGACGCGGCGATCCTCTTGCGCTCCATGGCGGGCCACGACCCGAAGGATTCCACGTCAGTCGACATCGGCGTGCCGGATTTCGAGGCCGCGGTTGGAAAATCCATCAAGGGACGCAAGATCGGCATTCCGAAAGAGTATCGCGTGCCGAACATGCCCGCGGAGATCGAGCAACTCTGGGCGCAGGGTGCGGAGTGGCTGAAGGCGGCGGGCGCGGAGCTGGTCGATATCTCGCTGCCGCATACGAAATATGCGCTGCCTGCCTATTATATCGTGGCGCCGGCCGAGGCCTCGTCCAACCTCGCGCGCTATGACGGCGTGCGCTACGGGTTGCGCGAGAACGGCGGCAGCCTCATCGAAATGTATGAGAAGACGCGCTCGGCGGGCTTCGGCCCTGAGGTGCAGCGCCGGGTGATGATCGGCACGTATGTTCTCTCCGCCGGTTATTACGATGCCTATTATCTGCGGGCGCAGAAGGTGCGCACGCTGATCAAGCGCGACTTCGAGACCGCGTTCGCGGACGGCGTTGACGCGATTTTGACTCCGGCGACCCCGTCATCGGCGTTCGCCATCGGCGAGAAGGCGGGCGCCGATCCCGTCGAGATGTATCTGAACGACATCTTCACCGTGACCGTGAACATGGCGGGGCTGCCGGGCATCAGCGTGCCGGGCGGGCTCGACGAGCACGGGTTGCCGCTCGGGCTGCAACTGATCGGCCGGCCGTTCGACGAGGAGACGCTGTTCTCGACCGCCGAAGTGATTGAACAGGCGGCCGGGCGCATGAAGCTGCCCGATCCGTGGTGATGATTGCTCACCTGACGCGCGCAGGTAAGACGCTGATTGTAAGAATCGTACATTTCCTGGTGATCGGGAGGGGTTACCGCCTTGCGCGCCGCGACTCGGCTATAGTTCGTGTCGGGGGACGATCGTGGACACCGAGACGACGCGCGCTCTCGTTCATCGACTCTATGACGCCTATGGGCGAGGCGATGCTGCCGAGTTTCTCGGCGTCATCCACGAAGACGTCGATTGGATCATTCAGGGACCGGTTGAAGTCTTTCCCTTTGCTGGCGCGCGCAGGGGCCGGGAGGCGGCCATCGCGGCGCTGGAATCCATCGCCGCGCTTTACGAGCTGAAGCGATATGTGCCGGAGATCGTCGTGGTGGACGGGGCGCGGGCGGCGGTTTTGTCCAACGCCGCATTTCTTCAGCGCGCGACGGGGCGAATGCTGACATTCAAGATCGTTGACTTCCTGCGCTTCGAGCAGGGGATGGTGGTTGAATTCCGCGAATTGCTGGATTCGTTCGACGTCACCCAGCAGGCGCTCGGCCGCTGGCTGCGCGTCTAGCCGCTACCGGACCATCGAGCTGAATTGGGTGCGCGAGTCGACCGCGGTGATCGAGTTGCCGCCAAGGGCGACCACATACATGAGCCCCGCGAGGACCGTGATGCCCGCCACATAGGCGGCGAACGAACGTCTGGTCGGATTGCCCATCATGAATATCCTCCCGTATTGCCGAGAGCTGGCAGGTAACGCGGGACGGCCGATCCTGTTCCCTCGGGCAAAAAAGTGGCGGCGGGACGCGGGTTCCCGCCGCCTCAAGGGAGGGAGGGTCGATCAGAGATTGCCGGAACCCTTGGGGCTCTGGTCGGGGGTGGTCGGCGCGATGTTCGGCGGGCCCGGAGGGCCGGGGCGCTCAGCCGGACTGGTCGCGGCGGGCGGGCTTTCCACGCCGGCCTGCTGCGTCGTGCCGCCTTCGCGAAAGGCGAGGAAGGCCACGAGGGCGACAATCACCGCGATCGCGCCGACAAGCAGCGGATTGAAGAGATTTCTGCCGGGTTCGTAGGCCATGGTCGTGCTCCTTCAGGTGCGCGGACAACGTCCCACCGCACCCAAGGGTTCCGATGTCGGCCACGGGCTTGCAATTCCGCTATAAATCGGGGAACTCCGATGCCGCCTTCGGGCGCGCAACTCCAAGATCAGGCAAGCATGGCCGCGGGAAAATCCAATCTCATCAAGGGCGGGACCGGCGACTGGGAAGTCGTGATCGGCATGGAGATCCATGCGCAGGTCGCGTCGAACGCGAAACTTTTCTCCGGCGCTTCGACGGAATTCGGCGGCGAGCCGAACGATCATGTCTCGCTGGTCGATGCGGCGATGCCGGGAATGCTGCCGGTCATCAACGAGCACTGTGTTGCGCAGGCCGTGCGTACGGGGCTCGGGCTGAAGGCGCAGATCAACAAGAAGTCGGTGTTCGACCGGAAAAACTATTTCTATCCGGACCTGCCGCAGGGCTACCAGATCAGCCAGTACAAATCGCCGGTGGTGGGCGAGGGCAAGGTCGTCGTCGATCTCGAAGGCGGCGAGACCATCGAGGTCGGGATCGAGCGTGTACATCTGGAGCAGGACGCCGGCAAGCTCCTGCATGAGCGCCATCCGTCCTACTCTTATGTCGATCTCAATCGCTCGGGCGTCGCGCTGATGGAGATCGTGTCGAAACCGGACCTGCGCTCGGCGGCGCAGGCGATGGCCTATGTTTCGAAGCTGCGCACGATCCTGCGCTATCTCGGCACCTGCGACGGCGACATGGAGAAGGGCTCGCTGCGCGCCGACGTGAACGTATCGGTGCGCAAGCCCGGCGAGCCTTTCGGAACGCGCTGCGAGATCAAGAACGTGAACTCGATCCGCTTCATCGGCCAGGCGGTGGAATCGGAAGCGCGGCGGCAGATCGATATTCTGGAAGAAGGCGGCAAGATCAATCAGGAAACGCGGCTGTTCGACCCCGACAAGGGCGAGACGCGCGCCATGCGCTCGAAGGAAGAGGCGCACGACTACCGCTATTTCCCCGACCCGGATTTGTTGCCGCTCGAATTCGACGATGCGTTCGTGAACTCCATCGCGGCGTCGTTGCCGGAACTGCCGGATGAGAAGAAGGCCCGCCTCGTCAAGAGCGGCCTCTCGCTCTATGACGCGGGCGTGCTCGTGGCCGAGCGCGAGACGGCGGATTATTTCGAGCAGGTTGCCAATGGCCGCGACGCCAAGGCGGCGGCGAATTTCGTCATCAACGATCTGTTCGGACGATTGAACAAGGAAGGCCTGTCCATCGCGGAGAGCCCGGTGAGCGCCGCGCAGGCGGGCGCGATACTCGATCTCATCGCGGACGGCACGATCTCCGGCAAGATCGCAAAAGACCTCTTCGAGATCGTCTGGTCCGAAGGCGGCGACCCGCGCCAGATCGTCGAGTCACGCGGCATGAAGCAGGTCACGGACACCGGCGCGATCGAGAAGATCGTGGACGAGATCGTCGCGAAGAATCCCGACAAGGCGGCCGATGTGAAAACAAAGCCGCAGGCGCTTGGCTGGTTTGTCGGTCAGGTGATGAAGGCGATGGGCGGCAAAGCCAATCCGCAGGCAGTCAATGAGTTGCTGAGAAAGAAGCTCGGCGTCGAATAACGAAAAGGGGGAGGGAATGTCCTACACGCTGCACGGCCACTTCATGTCGGGGCCGACCTACAAGGTCGCGCTTCTGCTCAATCTGCTCGGCGAAAAATACAAGTTTCAGCTGCTCGATCTGCGCGGCGGCGAGCACAAGAAGCCGGAATATCTGGCGAAGAACCGCTACGGACAGGCGCCGTGTCTCGACGACGAGGGTCAGCACTTCAACCAGTCGGCCTCGATCCTCCAGTATCTCGCGGAGAAGCACGGCAAGCTCGGCGGCAAGACCGCCGCCGACCACGCGCATATCCGCGAGTGGATGTACTGGGAGTTCGACAAGCTCGCGCCCGGCGTCTATCGCTCGCGCGCCTTCGCGGTCGGCATCCGCAAGGGCGAGCCGCCGGTGATCGAGACCTTCAAAGCCGACGGGGAGGCGGGCCTCGCGGTGCTGGAGGACTGGCTTGGCCGGCATGAATGGCTGGTCGGTGGCAGCCCGACCATCGCGGACATCGACGTCTATGGCGTCGTGCATCTCGCGCCTGAAGGCGGCGCCTTCGATCTCTCGAAGTATCCGAACATCAATGCGTGGATGAAGCGCATTGAGGCGCTGCCCGGCTACATCCCGCGCGACGGGATGCCGAAGGAATCGACCCACTGAGCGCGCTCGACCACACCGAAAGGCAAAGCGCCGGAAGCGGATGGCTTTCGGCGCTTCTGTCTTTTCGCGGTGTCCTGCTGTTCTGGATCGCTTACGGCATTGCGCACGCCCTGCTGCGTCTGTCGGTGTCGCGTACGCTGACCATCGACGACGCGCGTGCCAATGAGTTGACGCAGCAATTCGCTTTTGGCTACCAGATCCGCCAGCCGCCGCTTTACGAGTGGATTCTCTGGTGCGTGCAGCAAGTGCTTGGACCGGGCATCGAAAGCCATCTCGTCGTCCGTTACACGCTCATCGGGTTGATCGGTGTCGCGACCTACGGCGCCGTGCGCGCGGCGACCAGGAGCGAGCGATGGGCGGCGGCGGCTTCGTTGTCGCTGATCTTCACCTATCCGGTCGGCTGGACCTTTCACGAGTGGGCGACACAGACGCTGCTTCTGTGCGCGGCGTGCATGTTCACTGTGCAGGCGGCCATCGGATTTTTCGAGCGGCCGGGCGTGCGCAGTGCGGTTCTTCTCGGCCTGGCGCTCGCCTTCGGGCTCTATGCGAAATTCAGTTTTCCGCTGATGGCGGGCGGGCTCTTGCTCGCGGCGCTCAGTCTTCCGGAGACACGGCGAAGGCTTGCCGACTGGCGGTTGCTGATTTCGCTCGCCGTCCTTGCCGCCCTGTTCGCGCCGTATGCATTCTGGGTCCTGCAAGTGCAGGGCGACGTGGTTTCCGACCTGTCCGGCCATCTGGTCAACCAGCAGCGATCTCACTTCGCCCGCGTGGGCTACGGTCTGTGGCGGTTGGTGACGTCGTCTGTAACCTTCCTGTTGCCGTGGATCGCGATTGTCGGGTTGCTCGCGCCGCAGGCATTCATGAAGCCCGCGGCGGGAGCATCGCCGCCGTCGCTCGCCGAACGGCTCGCCTTGCGCGCCATGATCTTCGCGGTGGCGATTGCGGCGGCCGGCATCGTTTTCTCGGGCGCCACGAATATCGCCGCCCGTTACATGCACCCGATGCTGTTCATTGCGCCGGTCTATGTATTCGCGCGCATCGCGCGGCTGGCGTCCGTCGCAACGGCTCGAAACTACGCGGGGCTCGCTGTAATTTTCGCTGCCGCCATTCTGCTCATTCGCTTTGCCGCCGTAACCGACAATCCGCTCACGCGCAGCGCCGAGCGCGCGCTGTTGATGCCGTATGAACGGCTGGCCGCGGCGATTGCCGAACGCGGTCTGGACCGGGGTTCGATCGCGAGTATCAATGTGCGGGAGGCAGGCAATTTGCGTGCGGTGATGCCGGAGTTGCGGGTGACGGCGGTCGACTCATTGCGCGTCCAGCGCGTGCCGCGGGACGGCACGCGCTCTTGCAGTTTCGTCTGGATGGAAGGGCAGGAGAACTCCGCCCGGT
>Ga0307505_10001268_pt1 | contig 21325 bp, 23 predicted proteins | sample 23_S_MG_FD_202183 | JGI IMG/M metagenome (GOLD analysis project Ga0307505, IMG submission 202183) | Soil microbial communities from Populus trichocarpa stands in riparian zone in the Pacific Northwest, United States - 23_S | ecosystem: Environmental > Terrestrial > Soil > Riparian zone > Trees...
GGTCGATTCGTCCGACATGGCCTTCCAGCAGGCGGCGCGCATCGGCATGAAGGAAGGCATGGTCCAATGTTCACCGGTGCTGCTGGAGCCGATCCTGAAGGTCGAGATCTACACGCCCTCCGACACGACCGCCAAGGTGACGGCGATCGTGCCGCAGCGGCGCGGCCAGATACTCGGCTTCGACGCGCGGCCTGGCTGGCCCGGATGGGACGTGGTCGAGGCGACGATGCCGCAGGCAGAGATCGGCAATCTGATCGTCGAGCTGCGCTCGGCGACCGCGGGCGTTGCCTCCTATTCGGCCGTGTTCGACCGGATGGCCGAGTTGACAGGGCGGCTCGCCGACGACGTGATGAACGCGAATGGCAAAGCTGCCTGATCGCCCTGACGGGCTTCGATCATCGCGGGATTGGCGCGATGTTCCAAGAGCCCCAATCCAGACATAAGAAAACGGCGCCAGGTCTTGGGACTGGCGCCGTTAACTTGCAGACCGCGATCGAAAACCGATTGTGGCAGGTCCGCCGCAAATCACCGGCATAGGGAGCCGGCTCCGTATTGGAGGGACACGGCGTTGTCCGAATGCTCCGGCGAAACTGGAAATGCCCCCATTTCCCGCAACGCCTTCGCATCACCGCGTCCTTGTATGGTAGGTATTCGATCTCGCCCCGTCATGACAGGTTACGGGGTGTTACACGTTACCGTAACATGGCGCCGAGTGGCGGGGTTGGGCCGACCGTCGCATCGCACATCACACAGTCAACGGGCGCAACGTGCCAGCAACCGATTGTCGAAGATCGTGTTGGAATGGACGTCATCCATCCACCAGTGCCGAAATGAGGCAGGCCGGCAAGAAGAAGACAGGAAAGCGGGCAAGAAAAAAGCCGGATCTGGAAGATCCGGCTGAGTTTGATTGGAAGCGCCGTTAGGCTAAACCTCCAGAGGGGAACACTCGCGAGCGCTAATGGGAGGAGGAACGCGCTCGGGAGATGATTGTGATATGGGCTCTCCTTGCCCAAATAACAAGCATGGGATTTTGCAACGCACCCATGCGATCTCTGCATGGCTCATTTTCGCCGCAACTGCCCGCCCGCGATGCACGGCCTGCCGTCAATATGACCAGCTGCGCGCCTTGGCGATCAGGAAGTCGCGGAAGACGTGCAGCTTGACCTGGTTCTTCATCGCGTCGGGATAGCAGAAATAGGTGTCGAAGGACGGCACCTCGGTTTCCGGCATCAACTGCACGAGGCCTGCATCCTTGTCGACCATGTAGTCGGGCAGCATGGCGATGCCGGCGCCGCGCTGAACGGCCGCCTTGATCGACATGATGTTGTTGATCTGCAGCGTCGCCACGCGCTTGGAGCCTTCCGGCCGACCGGCGATCTCCAGCCAGTTCATGTCCGCCAGATGGGTCGGAACCGGTTCGCCGAACGTGACGACGCGGTGATTGTCGAGCTGCTCGATAGACTGCGGCTTGCCGAACTTGTTGACGTAGGACGGCGAGGCGTAGAGGTGGAAATGCACCGTGAACAGCTTGCGCTGAATGAGATCGGGCTGCTGCGGCTGGCGCAGCCGGATAGCGCAATCGGCCTGTCGCAGCGTCAGATCCAGTTCCTCGTTGGCAAGGATGAGCTGGAGCTGGATCTCTGGATAGAGGTCGAGGAATTCCTGCACCCTTTCGGTCAGCCAGCCGGAGCCGAGACCGACGGTCGTCGTCACGCGCAGCGGCCCTGACGGCCGGTCCTTGGCCTCGGTCAGCCGCGCCTTGACGCTCTCCAGCTTCATCAGCACTTCGTGCGCGGTCTGGTAGAGCATCTCGCCCTGCTCGGTGAGCACCAGACCTCGTGCGTGGCGATGGAACAGCGGAACGCCGACGTCCTGCTCCAGCGCGCTGACCTGCCGCGAGATCGCCGACTGCGACAGGCGAAGCGACTCTGCGGCATGCGTGAAGGAGCCTGCCTCCGCGGCCGCGTGAAAGACACGCAACTTGTCCCAGTCGAGAGCCATGACGCCCGGTTCCCCTCTTCGCTGTCGAGCGCGGTAGGACCTGCCCTACTCCGCTGCCTCGCGATGCGCCTCCATTTCGGCGATGTAGCGCTCGGCCTCGAGCGCAGCCATACAGCCCATGCCGGCGGCCGTCACCGCCTGCCGATAGATGTCGTCGGTGACGTCACCTGCCGCGAAGACGCCCGGAACATCGGTGGACGTCGAATCGGGCGCGGTCCACAGATAGCCGTTGGCCTTCTGCTTCAGCTTGCCGGCGAACAGCTCCACGGCGGGCGCATGGCCGATCGCCACGAACAGGCCATGGGTCGCCATGTCGGTGACAGCGCCAGTGCGCACGTTGCGCAGCCGGATCCCGTTGACCGACGGCGGCATCGGCGGCTTGGCCGGATCGCCCAGGATCTCGTCGACGGCATGGTCCCAAAGAACTGTGATGTTGTCTTTCTTGAACAGCCGCTCCTGCAGGATGCGCTCGGCGCGGAATTCGTCGCGACGGTGAACCACGGTGACGCTCTTGGCCAGATTTGACAGATAGAGCGCCTCCTCGACGGCCGTGTTGCCGCCGCCGACGACGACCACGTCCTTGCCGCGGTAGAAGAAGCCGTCGCAGGTGGCGCAGGCCGAAACGCCAAAGCCCATGAAGGTCTGCTCGGTCGGAATGCCCAGCCACTTCGCCTGCGCGCCGGTCGCCACGATCAGCGCGTCGCATGTGTAGGTCGTGCCGGAATCGGTGGAGAGCTTGAACGGCCGCATGGAAAGGTCGACCTCGGTGACGAGGTCGGTGACGATGGTGGTGCCGACGTGCTCGGCCTGCTTGAGCATCTGCTCCATCAGCCACGGCCCCTGGATGGGATCGGCGAAGCCGGGGTAGTTCTCGACATCGGTGGTGATCATCAGCTGGCCGCCCTGCTGCAGGCCGGAGATCAGTACGGGCTTGAGCATGGCGCGCGCGGCATAGATGGCGGCAGTGTAGCCGGCCGGACCGGAGCCGACGATAAGCACGGGCGCGTGGATAGCGGTCATCAAACTGCCTTTCGGTTGCTGCGCGCATCCGCGCGATTGGGCAGGAATCGTGGGAACGGATCGCTCCTAATCTAGGTGTTCGGGCACATTCCCTGCAAGGCGACCAATTGTTCCGTGCATTGAAGTCTGGGGAAAGTCGTTGCATGGAATGGCGTCTTCGCGGTCGGGCGCCGGCCCTGGCCCAAAAGGCTTTGGCCCTGACCCGATTATCCTATAGCGTCTCGCCATCGCCGCGCACGATTCTTTCCCGCCTTTCCGGACCCTTGTAAATGCCGCTCAACGCCGATCTTGACGCTATCGACTGGAAAATCCTCAAGGAGCTTCAGGACGACGGGCGGATGACGAATGTGGAACTGTCGCGTCGAGTCGGCATTTCAGCCCCGCCCTGCCTGAGGCGGGTCAAGCGGCTTGAGGATTCCGGTATCATCAGGGGATATCGCGCCCTTCTCAATGCGCGCGACCTCGGCCTGGACGTTGTCGCCTTCTGCCTCATCGGCCTGCACCACCAGTCGGAGGCCGAGCTCAAGGCATTTGCGGAGCGTTCCCGCGCCTGGCCGATCGTGCGCCGCGCCTGGATGGTATCGGGCGAGTCGGACTTCATGCTTCACTGCGTGGCCAGCGACCTGACCACCTTCCAGACCTTCGTCATCGAGGAACTCACCTCGGCGCCCAATGTCGACACGGTTCGGACGGCGCTGACGATCCGCCAAGTCAAGGACGAAGGCCTGGTGGCGATCGGGGGCTGACACGGTGACCAGCGCAGCTGGTCGCGAGCCCAACGGCAATATCCGGATACCAATCTGACATTGCTGAATTACCGCGCCAAGTCGGCAATTCAGAAGTGACAGCTGCGGTCAGTTCGATTAGCAGATGGCGCAGGCAGGGCGTGCTTTGCGGCAAACCTTATGCAGATTGCGAAAGCGCCTCACTGCAACTGTTTTCGAGTTTATGTGCTTCCGATCCTGGTCAGGGATTTTTGCAGCATTTCGCCCATGAGGGATCTTGATGTTTCAATCCGCGATCTTCCGCCATTCGCAGGAAAGCGACCTGATTTTTGAGTATCTGTCAGGGATCAAAGGCGGCATTTTTGTAGAGGTCGGGGCAAACGATCCCGTCGACGGGTCGCAGACGCTGCGTCTGGAAAACATCGGATGGAGTGGACTGCTCGTCGAGCCGCTCAGCGAGCATGCGGAGGATCTTCGCCGGCTGCGCAAGGCCCATGTCGAAGAGGTCGCCTGCGGGCCGCGGAGCCAGCACGAAACAATCATGCGCTTCAAGGTCGCTGGCGTGGCGAGCACGCTCGCTGAAGAGTTCATCAATCACCGCGTCGTCGAAGAGGAAACGCGCGAGGTTCGCGTCGTTACGCTGAACTCGCTGCTCGAAAAGCATGGGATCGACAAGATCGACCTGCTCTCGCTCGATGTCGAGGGTTATGAGCTGGAGGTGCTGGATGGTCTTTCCCTCGACAGGTACAAGCCCCGTTTCATCCTCATCGAGGATCGCGTCAGGGACCTGACGCGGCACGACTATCTGGTGTCGAAGGGCTACAAGGTCGTCAGGCGTTCCGGTGCCAACGGGTGGTACGTGCCGGCCGAAACCAGCTTTCCGGTCTCGTTGTTTGGCAGGATGCAGCTGTTGTGGAAATACCGCATCGAGCAGCCGTTTCGAGGAGCTTTCGATCGTGCCCGGCGCCGCCGGCAAAAGCGGAGCTAGCATTCGGCAATCTCGACGACAAAGCCCTCGGCTATCGGCTGGGCTTCAGGCTTGTGGGCACCTGAAACTCGGCGTCGGAGCGGCCTTGAACCGCCGCAGACCAGCGATCCGCCTTGAGCGCCGCTTTCCCCGGCAGCGGAAAGCCGAGATTCCTTGCAACCATCAGGCTGCGATCGGCGAAGCTCATCAGCGCCTGAACATCCTCGACATCGACCACGCGCCTTTCTGCCTCCAGCGCAGCTAGCTTTTTCGCGTAGCGGCTGTCTCGGTTGCCGGCGAGTTCGTAATTGCCGAAGCCCATGTCCGATTTCAGCAATTTCAGATGCCAGTAGACGATGCCGCGGAAGGCGCGCTTCAAGCCGCCTCTCTGAAAGCGCTCGAAGCGTCTGTCATGAGTAAAATGGGTTGCAGCCGACACCGGAAAAACGCCAATGTCGCCGCCGCCCGAGAAGGGATCCGAAGCAAGGACCCCGATACTTCCATTTTCGCGGCGGGCGAGGTTGAAGCCGGAGAAGCAGCTCATCTCGGTGCCGAAGGTTCCACGTCGGACACCATCCACGAGCGCCGTAAGGCCGGGCTCGATGGCCAGATGGTCGTCGTCGAGCTTGGTGGCATGCGCAAAGCGGGTGCGGGCGAGCGCGAAATTGTAGTAGTTGACGAGGCTATGCGGGGAGCTGGCCGGCTCTTTCGCGTGATCTGCGCTCCCGGGCGGATAGACACGGTCGGCATAGTGGATGACGCGCAACCGGGGGCCGAGCTCGCTGGCAAGTCGGGCGAGAATCTCGGGCGTGGCATCGGTACATTGGTTGTAGACCGCGACGATCTCGTCGAACGCGTCGATATGGCTGCGGATCGTCGCCTCGAGGAAATCCGCGCCGTTGCGAATACGCATGAACGCGCTGATGCCTGGCCGGCGATCCGCTACAAGCAGATCGTCCGGCCGAAAGCTGTAGCCCGTTGCGGTTTCCACAAGAAGTCAGCGGCGCGGAACAGCAGCCTACGCCCAGCGCAGCTGGACGATCTCGTAGCCGCGCGCTCCGCCCGGCGCGTTGACTTCGATCTCGTCGCCAACAGCCTTGCCGATGAGCGCGCGAGCGATCGGCGAGGAGATGGAGATTCGGCCCGCCTTCACGTCGGCCTCCTGGTCGCCGACGATCTGGTAGGTCTTCTCCTCTTCGGTGTCCTCGTCGACGAGCACGACCGTGGCGCCGAACTTGATCGTGTCGCCGGAAAGCTTGGAGACGTCGATGACGTCGGCGCGCGCAATCAGGTCCTCGAGTTCGTTGACACGACCCTCGTTGAGGCTCTGGGATTCCTTCGCGGCGTGATACTCGGCGTTCTCCGACAGGTCGCCATGCGCGCGGGCTTCCGAAATCGCCTCGATGATGCGCGGACGCTCCTCTTGCTGGCGCCAGCGCAGCTCTTCCTTCAGCGTCTCGAAACCACCGACCGTCATCGGAACCTTGTGCATTTCAGTCGACCTTTCCGTCCTTTCCTGCGTCGTGCCCGCCATAGCGAGGCACAAAAAGAGAACGGTCCGACAGCCTCGGCCGCGAACCGTTCAATGCTTATGGCGAATAATATAGCAAGTTCGGCGCGATTTTCACGCAGAATCTTGCCTGAACCAATGAACAGGCTCGACGTTCGGGCCAAGAAAGGCCGTAGCCGGCCAATTGCGAACGGGCGTTCCCCGGAGGCAGACGCCGGGGAAACTACAGCGTGGGCCTGGCAGTCGAACGGGCAGCGATACGGGTCTGAAGATGCGCGTATTCGGCGCATTCCGTACCACAGCGGGCCGCTATCTCGCCGAGTTCGCCGCGCGCGGCGGCGAGGTCGCCCATTTGAAGATAGGCCTCGCCGAGATAGGCACGCACCAGCGTGTAGTCGGGATCGATGCGCAGTGCCTCGCGGTAATAGCCGAGGCCGACCAGCACCCGGCCCTGCATCCTGTGCGAGAAGCCGAGATAGTTGAGCACGCGCGGATCGCCGCGGTCGGCGGCAAGCGATAGCACGGTGATTGCATCACCGTAGCGCCCGGCCTGAGCCAGCGCCCGCCCTGTCTCGTAGATGCTGTCGGTGTCAAGCGAACTGCTCTGCTCGACGCATTTGCCGGCCTGCTTGTCCCAGACCTTGCCGCCGGTGCAGACCGGATCGGAACTGCCGCCGCCGTCTCCGACCGACAATGCCGGTGTCGCGATCATCGTTGCGGCGAGCGACATGGCCGCCGCAGATGCAAGGAGCCTGCTGAACATTGGGTGATCCTCCCGAAAAATCCGCCGTAGCGCCGACGATGCGGACGGCATCATCTTATTCGCATGCCGAGCCGGATCGGATCAAAACGTCGTGACGATCGTCAGGCCCGGAAAATGAGCGCCGCCCCGCCGGCGATCAGGGCGAAGCCGGCCAGATGGTTCCAGGTAATCGCTTCCTTCAGGTAGAAAACCGAGAACACAACGAAGACGCAGAGCGTAATCACCTCCTGCATCGTCTTCAGCTCCGCCGCCGAATAAACCTCGTGGCCGATACGGTTGGCCGGCACCGCGAACCAGTATTCGACGAAGGCGATCATCCAGCTGATCAGCACAACGGCGTAGAGCGGCGAGGCCTTGTATTTGAGATGGCCGTACCATGCGAAGGTCATGAAGACGTTCGAGGCGACGAGCAGCAGGATGGGCAGCACTTTGGGCGAAAGCACGTACGACATGGCGGATCCTGAGGCGATGAGAGCGCGCCATTTGGCGCCGCGCTTCCGGCGTGTCAATCGGGATTCAGGTGGCGGCATAGCCTCAGACGAGCCTTGGCACGTGAATTCCGGCGCAACTGCCCTATGATGGCATTGGAGGAGGTTGCGCCGTGCAGAAGCCCGAGAAGGAATGGGAGTTGACGATCGATCCCGACACCGTCCGCATGTTCGTGCTCAAGGCCAAGGCGATCAGCGCCGCCCTGAACAACGACTACGAGGCGGGCAACGACCACGAGATCGCGATCGACGACCAGTCGCGCAACGCCCACTACCACGACGGCCTCGCCGAAGAGGAACAGGAAGACCTGACCGAGCGGGAACTGCGCGCCCTGATCGGCGACCTCAACGTCGACGAGGCGGCCGAACTGATCGCCATCGTCTGGATCGGTCGAGGCGACTTCGAGGCGTCGGAATGGACGGAGGCGGTCACGGAGGCGCGCCAGCGCGGCGCCGGGCGCAGGGCCTCCAAATATCTGCTGGGAATGCCGATGCTCGGCGACTGGCTCGAAGAGGGACTGGAGGCAATCGGCGCCTGAAACAACCGGTCGCACGAGTTGATCGGACTCCGGCTTGAGGCCGTGGCCGGGCGGACCATCTCTGCAACATGATTTGGCGATATCACCGGGAATTGCTGCCCACCGCATTGGCGCTTGCCTGCATGCTTGCAATGCCCTCCCCTGCGCAGGCCCTGCCCCAGACCGGGCCGGTTCCAGAACCACGACCGGTGCAGGGCGAGGCGGACACGTCCCAACCCGCCGCAAAGCCACCGTCGGAGGAATTGGCCTGCCGGACCCGGCTCGATGCCCTCGGCGTCGTCTACACAGAGCATCCGCTGCCCGACGAGCCGGAGGGTTGCGGGGGCGCGCATCCCGTACTTGTCGAGATGCTGCCGGGCGGTGTCGCGCTTCGACCGGCAGGCGTGCTGACATGCCCGATGGCAGAGGCCACAGCGCGCTATGTGCGCGACCATGCGGCACCTGCCGTGCGCGACGTGTTCGATTCAGACCTTGCCGCGATCGACCAGGTATCGGCCTATGTCTGCCGATCGCGCCGCTCGGGCGACAAGCCTTCGGAACATGCGCGCGCCAACGCGCTCGACTGGGGCGCGCTCGAATTGAAGGACGGCACGACCATCGAAATCATTCGCCACCGGCGTATCGACCGTCGCCATGCCCGCCTTGTCGGCCGACTGCGCGACGCGGCATGCGGCCCGTTCACGACCGTGCTTGGCCCCGGCACCGATCCCGACCATGCCGACCATTTCCATTTCGACCTGGCGACCCGCCGCGGCGACGCCTACTGCCGCTGACCGCCGGGCAACGCCGCATTTCCGCCACAGCCATGAACCCCGGGGCTGAGGTTTCCTTTACCGTTCAGGTCTAGAATCCGGGCTAAATCGGACTGGGAAGACGAATGCCCGTGGTTTTGCGTAGAGGGGCAGCGCGCCTTCGCGCCGCAATGAGACATTATTCAAGGGCGGGCATGGCCGCGGCCATCATGCTGGGCGGCGCGGTCGGCTTCTCGTCCTGCTCGGTCAACGACGTCTGGACGCCGAAGGTCGACGTCGGCGCGACCACGGCGTCCGTGCAGCAGACAAGGGGAATGGCGCGACTGGTGCCGTCGAACCCGATGATGGCCGCCTATCCTCGCTTCGACCAGCCTTTCGCCTCGCCGGGCCCGGCGATGCCGGCCGACGAGGTCGCCTGCCGCAACGAGCTGCGCCGGCTCGGCGTCACCTATCGCGATCTCGCGCCGATCAATGATGGCGGCGCCTGCATGATCGACCATCCCGTGCTCGTTTCGGGGCTGGCGGGCGGCGTCGAGATGAAGCCGGCCGCGACCTTGACCTGCTCCATGGCAGCCTCGTTCGCCGGCTGGACAAAGAAGGAACTGACGCCTGCGGCGCGCTGGCGATATCTCTCGGGCGTGAAGACCATCCATCAAGGCTCCAGCTATTCCTGCCGCAACATCAGGCGGTCGGGCGGGGTGGCGTCCGAACACTCAAAGGGCAACGCACTCGACGTCATGCGGATCGAACTGCGCAACGGCAAGGACATCGACGTGCGCAAGCCGGGCTGGTTCGCCTTCCGCGAACGCAGCCTGCTGAACAATGTGCGCGCGGGCGGCTGCGACTACTTCACCACGGTCCTCGGCCCCGGCTATGACGCCGACCACGCCGACCATTTCCACTTCGATATCAAGAACCGCAGGAACGGGTACGTGGCCTGCCGCTGAGCCACATGCCGCAGTGCAAGATTTCAGTCGCGCTGCCTCGCAGGCGATGCTATCAGCGGGCATTATGCTCGCAACTGAAATCGCTGTCGTCGTTGTTCTCATCTGCATCAACGGCGTCCTCGCCATGTCGGAACTGGCGGTCGTTTCGTCCCGTCCGGCTCGTCTCAAGGCAATGGCAGAACGTGGTCAGTCCGGCGCCGCAACGGCTGTCAGACTCGCCGCCAACCCCGGCCGCTTCCTGTCGACCGTCCAGATCGGCATCACCCTGGTGGGCGTTCTGTCGGGCGCCTTTTCCGGCGCGACGCTGGGCCTGCGGCTGACCGAATGGCTTGCCGAATCGGGTGTCCCCGCCGGCCTTGCCGGAACGCTCGGCGTCGGCTCGGTCGTCGCGCTGATCACCTACGCCTCGCTGATCATCGGCGAGCTGGTGCCCAAGCAGATCGCCCTGCGCAACCCTGAAGCCGTCGCCAGCCGGGTCGCGCCGGGCATGCGCCTTCTGTCTATCGTCGCGGCCCCTGTGGTCTGGCTGCTCGACGTGTCGGGCAGGACCGTTCTGCGCTTGCTTGGCCAGCACGAGGAAAGCGGCGCCAAGGTCACCGACGAGGAAATCGCCAGCCTGATTGCGGAGGCAGAGAGCCACGGCGTGGTCGAGAGCGACGAACGCAGGATGATCGCCGGCGTGATGCGACTTGCAGACCGCAGCGTGCGCGCGATCATGACGCCGCGCACCGACGTCGACTGGCTCGACATCAAGGACACGCGCGCCGGCATTCGCCGCAAGCTTGTGGAGACCCAGCACGCTCTGCTGCCGGTGGCCGAAGGCAGCACCGACCGCATGATCGGCGTGGTGCGCACGCGCGAGGCGCTTGCCGCGATCGTCGGCCGCAAGGCCTTCGACCTACCCGCCTTCCTTCACACCGCTCCGATCGTGCACGACAATGCCGATGCACTCGACGTGCTGACCACGCTCAAGGAATCGCAGATGCCTATGGCACTGGTGCATGACGAGTATGGCGACTTCGAAGGCGTCGTGACGCCGGCCGACATACTGGAAACCATTGTCGGCGTGTTCAAGTCGGACCTTGGAGAAGAGGACGAACCCGCCGCGGTGGAGCGCGACGACGGCTCCTGGCTGCTCGCGGGATACCTGCCGACCGACGAGATGGCCGAGATTCTCGGGATCGTGCTGCCCGAAAAACGCGACTTCGAGACGATGGCCGGCTTCGTGCTTTCGCACATGCATAAGCTGCCGGCAGTGGGAGAGCATGTCGACGCGCTGGGCTGGCGCTTTGAGGTCGTCGACCTCGATGGACGCCGCATCGACAAGGTGCTGGCCAGCCGCGTCGTCAAGACCCATCGCGAAAGGGCGCCAGGCACGTAAGGCGCGCGCGAGGCGCAAAAAAGGCCGGCCCCAGGACCGGCCTTTCTGTATTGGCCCGTGCCGTGCGAGATCAGGCGGCCTTGGCCACGCCATCTTCCGACCGCGCCGACTTGAGCGCGTCGACCCACCACTCGAACTGCTTCAGCATATCGTCGGCAGCCTGCTCGAGATGCGGCAGATCGGAGAAAGTCACTTCGCCAGCGGCAATGCGGGCATAGTCGGCCCACACGATATGAACGCCGTTGCGAACGGGCGCCATCTGCAGTTCCACCGAAATGAGGCGAAGCTGCTCGACCGCGCGCGCGCCACCGACGCCGCCATAGCCGACGAAGGCAACCGGCTTGTTGTTCCACTCGTTGTAGGCGTAGTCGAGCGCGTTCTTGAGCACGCCGGTCGGGCTGCGATTATATTCCGCAGCCGTCATGATGTAGCCGTCGAGCGACGCGATCTTCTTCTGCCATTTCTGGGCGGTCTCGTCCTTGGACGGCGCCCAGGCCGGCGACATCTGCTCGTCGAAGAACGGCAGGTGGTAGTCACGAAGGTCGATGAGCTCGACTTCGAATGCGCCGGTTTCCTTCGCCTTGTCTGCGATCCACTGCGCCGGCTTGTCGCCGAAACGTCCGGGACGCGTCGATCCGATAATCACTCCAATCCTGGGCTTGGCCATGGCTGCTTCCTTTCGAATGTGATAGGTATCCATTGGATACTTTTTCAGTATCCTTTCGATACCGACGCTATTTAGGAAACCGCGTGTGCAGTGCACAAGGAGGCACTTCGTTGACACTGAGTCACCGAGACGAAACCGCCTGCCAGGCTGTTAGCGACGTCCTGTCGCGGGTCGGCGACAAGTGGAGCGTCCTCGTCGTGGAGCTGTTGAGCGACGGGCCCGTGCGCTTCAACGAGTTGCGACGGTTGATCGGCAACATCTCGCAGAAGATGCTGACGACGACCCTGCGCGGGCTGGAGCGCGACGGACTGGTCACGCGCACGGTCTATCCGACGATTCCGCCACGGGTGGACTACGAGCTGACGTCGCTCGGCCGCGAATTGCAGGCGCCGGTAAAGGCGCTCGCCGTATGGGCGCGCGCCAATATCGGCCGCATCAATGAATCGCGGATCAGGTTCGACGCGGCGGACCGCTGACGGTCAGCCAAGCGTGCGGGGCAGGTCCTCGCTCTGGTAGGCCGAGATCACGTGCCCGTCCGGGTCGGCGAACTCCGACGACCAGCCGCCGGGCGCGTGACTGACCGGCGTGACGATCGTCGCCCCCTTCTCGGCTAGCCCGGCGACAAGATCGTCGATGCCGCCTTCGGCGAGATCGAAAACGATGATCGGCGAATTGCCCGGTCGGCTCTCCTGCTTGAAGAAGATCAGGTCGACATTGTTCTCGATCGAGGCGAGCAGCCAGTCGTTGCCGCTGCCGTCATCGCCCATGCGCTGCACGGAAAGGCCGAGCACGTCGCGATAGAATGCCTCGGTGCGGTCGATGTCGGTGACGTAATAGCAGATATTGCCGATGCGGGTTTTGGACAGCATGGTGCGCTCCTTCTGGTTGCTTACGTCCCTTGTTGCCGCCGGGCTCGATTTTGTGAGTCGGTTCCCGGAAAAATCGAGAAGGCGATCGGATGTCCGTCCGGATCGTGGCTGGCAAGGAGGGCTGTCCCCTGCCGCGTCATCGGCAGCAGGCTTCTGCGTATCGCGCCATAGGCCAGCGTCCCGGCCAGAGCGGGAAAGTCGCCGGGAGCGATGCCGCCGTCTCCTCGCAAGTGACGGCGGATGCCGGCGATGCGCTGCCGCAACGCTTCGTCGGAGAGCCGCAAAAGAAGACGAATCTCGGCACGGCTGTGCCCGGCCAGCGCAAGCAGCGCGACGACGCGCAATGCGGGTGACAACCCGTCCAGGTCGGGCATCGACGGTTTGGCCATCTCGCCTGCCGGAGGCGCGAGAGCGGAAAACTGCTCCTCGCGCACGCGGCGGCGGCGGGCGGTTCTGGCATCCATACGCGACAGGTTGCGCATGACGCCGGCAAGCCACGCTTCACCAATCTCGCTCAGCGAACGTCCGCCGGCGAGAGCCACCGCCAGCGCCTCGTTGAGGAGGTCGTCCGCTTCCATGCGGCCGCGAGCCTGACGCCGCGCCGCCGCAAGCAGCGTGCGATAGCGCACCGGCGTGAGATGCAGCGACATCGGCGGGCGGCCGCTTCGCCGTCAATCCTCGGCTGGCACGGGCGTCGGGCGACCCTCGCCGTCGAGCGCGACCATGACGAAGTCGGCATGGGTGACGCGCTCCATCAGGTCTGAGAGGTAGCGCTGGGCCCATGCCTCGACCCGCAAGGTCATGGAGGTGCGCCCGACCTTGGTGATGTCGATGTAGATACAGAGCGTGTCGCCGACCTTCATCGGCTTGGCGAAGGCCATCTCCCTGACCGCCGCCGTGACCACCCTGCCCTTGGCGCGCTCCGCAGCGCGGATGCCGCAGGCGAGATCCATCTGCGCCATCACCCAGCCGCCGAAGATGTCTCCGGCGGCATTGGCGTCGGCAGGCATCGCCAGCGTGCGCAGGGTGAGCTCCCCGACCGGCCTGACGTCGTTGCGGTTCATGGGCTTTCCTCCTGCTCGCACGTTGCCACTGCTACCTGTCGGTCGCAATTTTCACAAGCTGCGGTGGAAAGCGATCGTGACGAGGCGATGGCGGAAGGAATAAACTGATTCACAAACAGGGGCTTGGCGTCGCCGCCGCAGGGTGTGCATGCAGCAGTTCGACTTCATCGTCATCGGCGCCGGATCGGCCGGCTCGGTCGTCGCCGAGCGCCTCTCGGCCAGCAGTCGCCTTTCCGTGCTGGTCCTGGAGGCCGGGGGCAGCGACAGGCGCTTCTTCGTGCAGATGCCGCTGGGCTACGGCAAGTGCTTCTACGATCCAAAGGTCAATTGGAACTACCGGGCGGAGCCCGATCGGGGACTGGCCGGCAACGCCGATCACTGGCCGCGCGGCCGGATTCTCGGCGGTTCGAGTTCGATTAATGCGATGGTCTGGATCCGCGGGGCGCGCGAAGACTTCGACGGCTGGCGCGACGCGGGCAATCCCGGCTGGGGCTATGACGACCTCCTGCCCGACTTCCGCGCCATCGAGGACAACGAGGCGGGCGAGGACCGCTGGCGCGGGCGCGGCGGGCCTGTTCGTGTCTCGGAGATGGCACCCTTCGTCCACCCGCTCTGCGGGCGCTATCTGGCGGCGGCGCAGACGTTAGGCCTGCCGCTCAACCCCGACTTCAACGGCGAAGGGCAGGAAGGCGTCGGCGTCTACCAGATCACCACCCGCGATGGCCGGCGCATGTCCGCCGCCCGCGCCTTCCTGCGGCCGGCGATGAAACGCACCAACGTGACGGTCGAAACGGAGGCGCTTGCGACGCGCATCCTCTTCGAGGGTCGGCGCGCCGTCGGCATCGAGTATCTGAAGGGCGGGCGCAAACATACCGTGCGCGCCGGGCGGGAGGTCATCGTGTCGGGCGGCTCGGTCAACTCGCCGCAACTGTTGCAACTGTCGGGCATCGGCCCGGCCGACCAACTGCGTGGCCTGGGCATCGACGTTCTGCTCGACAACGCCCATGTCGGCGCCAATCTTCAGGACCACCAGGGTATCAATTACACCTACCGCGCCAAAGTCGCGACGCTCAACCAGTTGCTGCGTCCGTGGTGGGGCAAGGCGCTGGCCGGCGCACGCTACCTGCTCCTGCGCGACGGCCCGCTATCAATGAGCATGAACCAGGGCGGCGGCTTCTTCCGCACCGACGCGTCGCAGCCGCGCCCCAACATGCAGCTCTATTTCCAGGCGTTCTCGACGGTGCTGCCCCGGCCAGGCGAGCGGCCGATACTCTCGCCGGACCCGTGGCCGGGCTTCTCCATCGGCCTCTCCAACTGCCGGCCGACAAGCCGCGGCTCGATCATGGTCCGCTCGGCCGACCCGCGAGAGCATCCTAAGATAGTCGCCAACGCGTTCTCCACCGAGCACGACGTCGCCGAGATGCTGGATGCGGTGAAATTCCTGCGCAGGATCGCCGCCCAGCCCGCCATTGCCGAGATGATCGAGGAGGAAGTGCTGCCCGGCCCCTCTATCGTCAGCGACGAGGCGCTGACCGAGGATTTCCGCAAGCGCTCCGGCACGGTCTATCATCCGGTCTCGACCTGCCGCATGGGGCCAGATGCGGGCGGAGCCGTCGTCACGCCCCGTCTCAAGGTGCATGGGCTGGAAGGCCTGCGGGTGATCGACGCCTCGGTGTTTCCCGGCGTGATCACCGGCAACACCAATGCCGCAGCGATCATGACCGGCTGGAAGGGCGCGCGGATGGTTCTGGAGGACCTGCCATGAAGATAACCGACGTGAAGACCTGGGTCGTGGGCAACCCGCCACCCGGCATCGGCGGCAAGTACTTCATCTTCGTCCGCCTGACGACAGACGGCGGCGTGGTGGGATATGGCGAGGCCTACACCGCCACTTTCGGTCCCCATGTAACCGCGAAGATGATCGAGGACGTCGCCGAGCGATATCTTGTCGGACAGGACCCGCACGACATCGAGACCTTTTTCCGCCGCTGCTATGGCTCGGGCTTCAGCCAGCGGCCTGACGTCTCCATGATGGGCTGCTACTCGGCGCTGGAAATCGCCTGCTGGGACATCATCGGCAAGGAGGCCGGCAAGCCGGTCTACATGCTGCTTGGCGGACGGGTGAACGAGACGCTGCGCTCCTACACCTATCTCTATCCGCATGAAGGCAGCGTCCACTCCGAGGACGCCGTCGGCCGCAACGTCTACAACGATCCCGAACTGGCCGCTGCCTGCGCGGCCGAGTATGTCGCACAGGGCTTCGATGCGGTGAAACTCGACCCCGCCGGCCCCTATACGGTGTTCGACGGCCACCAGCCGCGCCTGATCGACATCGAGACCTCGGCCGCGATGATCAGGGCGATCCGCAAGGCGGTGGGCACGAAGGCCGACATCCTGTTCGGCACGCATGGCCAGTTCACGGCGTCTGGCGCGCTACGCATGGCCAAAGCCATCGAGCGCTACGATCCTCTGTGGTTCGAGGAACCGGTGCCGCCCGACATGCCGGAGGTGATGGCGCAGGTAGCGCGCGGCACGTCCATCCCCATCGCCACCGGCGAGCGCCTGACGACCAAATGGGAATTCGCCCGCGTTATTGAGAACCGCGCCGCGACCATCCTGCAACCCGACCTCGGCCGATCCGGCGGCATACTGGAAACCAAGAAGATCGCGGCGATGGCCGAGGCCTATCACATACAGGTGGCGCCGCATTGCTACTGCGGGCCGGTCGTCGGCGCGGCCAACATCCAGCTCGCCGTGACGCTGCCCAACTTCCTCATCCTCGAAGCGCTCAAGCAGTGGGATGGTTTCCACGCAACCTTGCTGAAGAAGAAGATCGAATGGCAGAACGGACATGTCATCCCGTCGAAGGAGCCTGGTCTCGGCGTAGAGCTCGACGAGGCGGTATGCGACGCGCACCCCTATGACGGGCCGCACCTGCATCTCCAGATGATGCAGACGCCGCTCGTGCCATGACCGCCAGACCATCCTACGCCTTCATCGGGCTTGGCCATCTGGGAGGACACCTGGCCGCCAGCCTCGCCCGCGCCGGCTTTGCCCTCACCGTCTTCGACCGCGACCCCGCAGCCGTGGAACGACTGGTCGCCGCAGGCGCCGTGGCGGCCGCATCACCAGCCGAGGCCGCGCGGATTGCCGGCAACGCGATCACCTGCCTGCCCTCGCCCGCCGTCTCGGAAGCGGTGCTCGCCGGCCCCGACGGCGTACTCGATGGCCAGCCGGCCGGCGGCACATGGATCGAGATGTCAACAAACGGACGTGACGAGATGATCCGCCTCGCGGCCTTCGCCAAGGCACGTGGCGCGCACGTGCTGGAATGTCCTGTCACGGGCGGCGTCCATCTGGCCGCATCCGGGCGGATCACGGCGCTTGTCGGCGGTGATGCCGACCTGCTGGCAATCCACCGCCCCGCGATCGAGGCGATGTCCGCGAACGTCTTCCACATGGGACCGGTTGGCTCGGCGGCGGTGATCAAGGTCATCACCAACATGCTGGCCTTCATCCATCTGGTCGCGGCCGGCGAGGCGATGATGCTGGCCAGCCGCTCCGGCATCGACCTCGCCCAGGCCTATCACGCGATCGTCGCCTCCTCGGGCAACAGCTTCGTCCATGAGACCGAAAGCCAGCTCGTGCTCAACGGCAGCTACGACATAGGCTTCACCATGGATCTGGCGCTGAAGGACCTCGGCTTTGCCATGGCGATGGGCCGCGAGACCACAACGCCGCTCGACCTTGCCGGTCGGGTTGCGGCGATATTCGAGAAAGGCAAGGCGGCCTATGGCGGCGACGCTTGGTCGACGATGATCGTCAAACTTCTCGAAGACCAAACGGGAACGCAGTTGCGCGCGCCCGGCTTCCCTGACCGACTGGAAGTCTGAAAGATATTTCAGATCAATCCGTTATCCACGAAGAGGGACTCGATTCGCGAGCAAGCTGAATCAGCTTCCAAGCTTGTTGAATCAGTTTCTTAACTGCGCGCAGTTCCGCTATGGTGGGTCGAGGGTAATTCCTGGGGCCACGGGAATGTCGCTAATACAGCAGTTCGCCAATGCAGTTGGCGTCATCCGTCATGGCGTAGCCAAGCTCGGCTTCCATCGTTCCGGCGGCGTTGAATCTTCGATGCACCGCTTCACCAGTCTTCAGCATCTGAAGGTCGGCGTCATCGCAGCTCAGCGCAACTTCCGGCTGGCCGGTTCCAGCCAGCCTAATTGCGTATGACGAAGATGATGGTTCGAATGGTGGCCAAGCTCGTCCGCGCAATCCTGGTAGTGCTCGCGTTGGTGACACTCATTCCCGTCGCGGGCCTCGCCTATGGCTGGATGACGACCGACCCGGTCCAGCTCGCTGCGCAGGACATTGCGGAACCTCCTCCAGCCATCGCCGAACGTCTGCGCGCCGAGGTATCGCACTATCAGCAGCAGGAGGCGTCGACCTTCCTGAGCTATCCTGAATGGTCGATCGCCTATTCGGCACGCGACTATGCCCGCTTCATCGCCGGCCGCCGCGAAAGCGGCTTTCCATACTGGGCCTATGTCGAACTCTACTGGCGGGACTACGCGACGATGATCCGCGCGACGGCCGGGTATCCGTTCAGTTTTCGCAACCACCTGATGCCGGCTGTGACCGGCGCCGGCCACACGATCGAGAATGCCGTCCAATCCATCTACGAAAACACGGTCGGGCGGCTGACCGAACTGGTTTCGCCCATCCGTACACCGCAGGATCGCTTCGTGGCTATGGTGGCCAGCGAATATGCCGGGTTCGTCCACCACATGCCGTGGTACGAATTTCCCTTTGCCGAAAAGCGCGCAGCTCTGTGGGAAACCCGCGCCGCCGTCGGGGTAGCCCGATTGCGCTCGTGGGAACGCAAGATCGTCTGCGGTGCCGCCTACACGTTCAAGCAGGTTTCTGCCGACCTGGTCAGGGCGGCGCTCGGCTCTACGGCGACGCCGCGCGACGTGCTCGTATGGGCGACCGGGCCGGTCGAAACCGCCATTGCCGACATTCCGGACACGAGCCTGGTCGAGGGCCTCGGCGATGACGGGGCGGTCTTTGGCATGCGTCGCAACGCGCTGACAGATATGGCCGCGGGCCTTGTCGAACAGGGAATCCGCTTCGTGCAGATCGACGGCAGCAATCTGATCCTGCTTACGGTGCTGGCATCGGGCGACACCAACATGCCGGCTGACGGCCAACAACTCTTTGCGCACGACCTGCCCGCAGATCCATCCACCCGCCGGATCGGCGTGGTCCTGCCGGTATCGACCCTTCACGAAACTATCCGCGCGATCCTGGCTGGAAATGGCCGTATCGAGCGCATCTACGACTACTGAAGCGCCTGCTAGCCGATGCGCAAGGCGACCACGCCGGCCACGATCAGCAGGCCGGCGGCAACGCGCCAGCGCGACACGTGCTCGCCAAGCATCACCACGGAAATGGCCATGGCAAAAAGAATGGAGGATTCGCGCAGCGCCGCCACCATCGCTATCGGCGCCTTGGTCATCGCCCACATGGCAATCCAGTAGGCGACGGCGCTGAGAAAGCCGCCGAGAAGCCCTATCTTCCACTCGGGCAGCATGACGCGAACGACCTTGGTCCCGCGCAGGGCGATGCAGAACACGATCGACCAGATGCCTTCCAGCAGGAAGAGCCACGCGGCATAGCTGGTGGCATTGGCGGCCGAGCGCGCGCCCGTTCCATCGGCCAGTGTGTAACCGGCGATAAATACCGATGTCAGCAAAGCGTAGAAGACCGCCCGCCCGCCACGCGAACCGGCGCTGGGGCGGGACATGAACAGCATGCCGCCGCACAGCAGGCCGATGCCGGCCAACGCGACAGGGCCGGGCAGTTCCGCCACCAGGAAGATGCCGCCCAGCGTCGTCAGCAGCGGAGCCGTGCCGCGTGCCAGCGGATAGGCCTGGGCGAAGTCGCCGGTTTCGTAGGCGCGTGCTAGATAATATTTGTAGCCTGTGTGGAAGCACAGCGACAGGAACAGCCATAGCCACGTTACGCCGGTGGGCACGGCAACGAACGGAATGAGCGGCAGGGCGACGACGCCCATGCCGAAACTCATCAGCGATACGGAAGCAAAGCGGTCAAGGCGCACCTTGAGCAGCGCGTTCCATGTCGCGTGCATCGCCGCCGCCGCCAGCACGGCGAGGAAGACCGTGGCGCTCATGAATGCAACGCCGGATGGCCGGGGATGGAGGCGGTTGCCAAGGACATGGAAGGGTCCGACGAATTCTGCGCGCCGCCTTTATCACGCGACGCACGCCGGAAAAAGCCGGCAAACGGATCAGGCGATTGCGCCAAGCCGTGTAACTGCAGGTGAGGAATTGGATGCGAGCCGTTTGCCGTTCCGCAGAGTGGCCCAACGGCTTCCTATGCGATTGCTTTCCTGACCAGTGCCGCCGTCGCCATGATGGCGGCGAGCTCGGCCGCGATTGGCCTTACATGCGCCTCATAGGAAAGCGGGACGCCGATTGCGGGCAGCTCGAAGCAGTTCTTTTTCATCGGCATCAGCAGGAATACGTCGTCGCCGCGAAGCGCCACCCTTGCGGGCTCGCCGGGCCAGGCCTCGCGCATCCAGTCGAGCGCCCGCGCGAAATCGCCATTGACCAGAGGACGGGCGATGTCGGGCATGTCGGAACGGAACTCGTATGTGGTGTCGAGCAAGGCGTCACCGCTTTTCACCGCCTCCAGCCCGCCGCCTCCGAACAGGTCGCGAAGGAAGCGTGAGACCTCGCCGACCGCCTTGGTCGCAATTAGTGTGCCGGGAAACCTGCGTGGCCCCTGGAAGCCGACGACCACACCCTGGAAGACGGTGCGCGCGGACGATTTGCCTGACTTCACCTTCAGATGCGCTTCGTAGAGCTCGAACGAAAAGCCGTTGTAGGTTCCGGAGATGACGTCGTCGAAGCTGCGGCGGTTGTGGCGGCCGGCAGCGGCCGCCGGCAGGCGCGGGTAGGAAAGCGGCTGGGCCCGATGTCGGTATTTGAGATCCTGGATGAAAGGAAACAGGCCTGAAAACAGCGTACTGCGCAGATGTTGCTGGAATTTTTGGGCAGGTCCGACCGCAACGGCATGCGCGCCGAGCAGCGAAACGGCGCAGAGCACGCCCCACGCAAAGCCCCATCCCGAAAGGAGATCGAAATCCGCAATGACAGCCCACCCGACCAGCGTCAGACCAACGAACACAGCCGCCATACCACCCATGTAGAGGGCCTTCCGGCGATCTTTCTCTCTGCTTATCTCGGGCCGGCGCGCGTTGTAGGCGTCGATTTCGAACTGCAGCCTTTCGACGGCCTCTGGCGAAGGCATGAATTCGTCCGCGTCCAAGTGCCCCCACCCCATCGATCGATCAGACCTGATCCGATTGTGGGCAGTGACGCCGGAATCGGCAAGCAAAACCCGGACAGTGACTTGGCGCGACATCACCGAAAGACGGCGGGACGATCAAGAATTGTTTCAACAGGGCAATTGAGCTTCCCTTGCGTGATCTCCGCCTTGAAGCCGACCGATTTTCCCGTATTCTTCAAATCTTCGACACCGAATAGCCGCCTGTTGAGAAGCGGCATCGTTGGCGCGGGGCAACAGGGAGCGAGAAGATGGCCGCCG
>Ga0307505_10001269_pt1 | contig 21321 bp, 17 predicted proteins | sample 23_S_MG_FD_202183 | JGI IMG/M metagenome (GOLD analysis project Ga0307505, IMG submission 202183) | Soil microbial communities from Populus trichocarpa stands in riparian zone in the Pacific Northwest, United States - 23_S | ecosystem: Environmental > Terrestrial > Soil > Riparian zone > Trees...
CAGCGCGCCGGAGATTTATGCCGCCGACCACGAGAACGGCCTCCTGATCCTGGAAGACCTCGGGCAGGACCGCTTTGTCGCCGGCGATCCGCCGGCGCCGATCGAGCAGCGCTACGCCGCCGCGATCGATCTGCTGGTCGGGCTGCACAGTTTCGACCTGCCCGACACGCTGCCGGTCGCGCCGCGGATCGAGCACAAGATGCCGATCTACGACATCGACGCCTATCTCGCCGAGGTCGAGCTGCTGTTCGACTGGTACCTGCCGTTTCGCGGCGCGAACATGCGCGACGCGGCCTCGCGCGAGACGTTCCTGACGCTGTGGCGCTATGCGCTTGCCGACATCATCCCCGAGCCCAAGACCTGGACGCTGCGCGACTTCCATTCGCCCAACCTGCTGTGGCTGTCGCAGCGGCAGGGCGTTGCGCGCGTCGGACTGCTCGACTTCCAGGACGCGGTGATGGGTTCGCCCGCCTATGACGTCGCTTCGCTTCTGATGGATGCGCGCGTCGATGTTTCCGAAGAGCTCGAGATCAAGCTCTTGTCGCGCTACGCGCTCGGCCGCAAGGCGCGCGATCCTGCCTTCGATCCCGCCAAATTTGCCGCGCGCTACATGGTGCTGGGCGCGCAGCGCTCGACGAAGATCCTCGGCATTTTTGCGCGCCTCGACCGGCGCGACCGCAAGCCCGCCTATCTCCAGCACATGCCGCGCGTGTGGGGCTATCTCATGGGCGCCTTCGCGCATCCGGTGCTCGCCGACCTCAAGGCCTGGTACGCGGCCAACGTGCCGCCGCCGATCATGCCGGAGGCGATCGCGGCGGTGGCCGAAGCGCTTGCCTTGGACGAGCAGGAAGCGGAATCTGCCGCCGAGCCCGAGGCCGCGGTCGAGGAACTGAGCGCGGAACCCGAAGCCGCCACCGCCGAAGGTCCGCCGTCCGAGCCGCCCGCCACCAGTCCGGAAAGTCCCCAGCAGCCGTGAGTGCGCTTCGCGATCCCTCCATGCCCGCCACCGCCATGGTGCTGGCGGCCGGCCTCGGCACACGGATGCGGCAGCTGTCGAAAACGCTGCCGAAGCCGCTCGTGCGGGTGCAGAAGCGCGCGCTGATCGACCATGTGCTCGACCGCCTCGCCCATGCCGGCGTCGCGCAGGCGGTCGTCAACGTCCACTATTTCGCCGACCAGCTCGAAGAGCACCTGAAGCCCCGCTCGCGTCCACGCATCGCGCTCTCCGACGAGCGGGAGCGGCTGCTCGGCACCGGCGGCGGCATCGCCAAGGCCCTGCCGCAGCTCGGCCACGTACCGTTCCTGCTGGTCAATTCCGACAGCCTGTGGATCGAGTCCGCGACCGCCAACCTCGTGCGGCTCGCAAAATTCTTCGACCGGCAACGCATGGACGCGGCTATTTTGCTTACAGCGACCGACGAAGCGCGCGGCTATGAAGGACGGGGTGACTACTCGCTCGACGCCGACGGCCGGCTGAAGCGGCGCGGAGAGCGCGGCACCGCACCTTATGTCTATATGGGCGTTGCGATTCTCTCGCCCGCATTGTTCGATGGCGCGCCACGCGGTGCGTTCGGTCTCGGCGAACTGTTCAGCCGGGCGGAAGCAGCCGGGCGGCTCATGGGACTGCGGCTCGAGGGGACGTTCCTGCATGTCGGCACGCCCGAGGCGATCAAGGAAGCGGAGGCGGCAATCCGGCACGCGGGTGGTTGAGGCATGACCGCGGACCCGCGTGTTTTCACGATCCCCTCGTCGGCGCCATTTCTCTCGACGCTCGCCCGCGCGCTGCTCGACGGCGAACTGATCGCGAGCTTTGCGCCGCGCAACGACCCGCTCGCATTGGCCAGCGCCACCGTTTATCTGCCGACCCGGCGCGCGAGCCGCGCTTTCGCCGAGGCGATCCTTGCAGCACTCGGCACGGAGGCGACCCTCCTGCCGAAGATCGTGCCGCTTGGCGACGCGGACGAGGATGCGCTCGCCTTCGCCGATATCGCGGGGATGCCGGAGCGCCCGTCGCCGATTTCGCCGACCGCGCGGCGTCTGCTGCTCGCGCAACTGGTGCTGAAATTTGCGCGGACGGGTGCGGAGCAAGACGTTCCGCTGATCGCGAGTTCACCCGCCGCCGCCTTGCAACTCGCCGATGAACTGGCGCGGCTCTTCGACGACCTGACGATCGCGGATGTCGGATTCGAAGCGCTGGACAAAGCCGACTTCGTGCCGACGCATCTCGACCGCTACTGGCAGGAGTCGCTGAAGTTTCTCAAAATCGCTCGCGACGGCTGGGAGAATTATCTCGCCGAGAACAGCCTCGCCGATCCGGTGCGGTCGCGCGACCTGCTGCTCGCGCGAGAAACGGAGCGGCTGGAAGGGGGCGGCGGGCCGGTGATCGCGGCGGGCTCAACTGGCACAATCCCGGCGGTCGCGCGGCTGATCGCGGCGATTGCAAAACGGCCGGAGGGCGCCGTCGTCCTGCCGGGGCTCGACCAGCGGCTCGATACGTCCTCCTTCGCGCTGATCGAGCAGGACGACACGGACCCGTCCTTCGGCCATCCGCAGTTCGGCCTGAAGCGGCTGATCGCGCGCATCGGAATTGAACGGGATAAGGTCGTGCCGCTCGGCGCGGCAACGGAAGCGCCGCGCGAGGCGCTGTTGTCGGAAGCCTTCCGCCCGGCCGCCACCACCGAGCGCTGGCGCGAGCGCGGCAAGGATTTCGACGCCGAGGCGGCCACGGCGCTCAAAGGCATTGCCGTGATCGAGGCCGCCGATCCGCGCGAGGAGGCGCTTTCGCTCGCCGTGGCGTTGCGCGAGACGATGGAAACACAAGGTGCCACGGCCGCGCTCGTGACCCCCGACCGCGCGCTCGCCCGGCGCGTGGCGGCCGAACTGCGGCGCTGGCAGATCGAGGTGGACGATTCGGGCGGCACATCACTTGCGGAGAGTGACGCGGGGCGGCTCGCGCGGCTCGCCGTCACGGTTGCGGCGGAAGAATTTGCGCCGGTGCCGCTCGTCGCGCTCCTGCGGCATCCGCTCGCGGGCTTCGCGCCGCGCGCCGTCGATGCCCTTGAGATCGCCGCGTTGCGCGGACCGCGGCCGGCGGCGGGCGCGGACGGGCTCAAGCGCGCCATCGCCGATATGCGGCAGCTCGCGGGCGCGGGCGGGCTGCATCGGCGCGACGCACGCATGAAGCTCGCGGAGCGGGACTGGCAGGACGCCGCCGATCTCGCCGCTCGCGCGGTGCAGGCGCTCGATCCGCTGCTCAAGCTCAGCCGCGCGAAACCGCTCCCGTTCGGCGAGCTGATCGCCGCGCATCGCGCGGCACTCCAAAATCTCGGTGTCGATTTCGACACGCGCGAGCCCGACGATGTGCGCGCACTCGCGCAGGCATTCGAGCGCCTGACCGACTCCACGCTGCACGCGGCGCCGCTGACGCTTGCCGACTACGCCGACGCCTTTCCGCAACTCCTCGCCGGCGAGCCGCCGGTGCGGCCCGCCTTCGACCGCGGCGCGCGCATCCGCATCCTCGGGCCGCTCGAAGCGCGCCTGCTCGACGCCGACCGCGTGCTGCTGGGCGGCCTCAACGAAGGCACCTGGCCGCCGGAGACGCGGTCGGATGCCTGGCTCAACCGGCCCATGCGCAAGGCGCTCGAACTCGACCTGCCGGAGCGGCGCGTGGGCCTGGCGGCGCACGACTTCGCGCAGGCGATGAGCTCTCCCCGCGTCGTCGTCTCGCGCGCGAAGAAGCAGGACGGCGTCGAGACCGTCGCCTCGCGCTTTCTTCAGCGTATCGCCGCCGTCGCGCCGGAGTCCGCGTGGAAGGGCGCGCAAGATCGCGGCGCGCGCTATCTCGACCTCGCACGTGCGCTCGAACAGACAGAGCCCGCGAAGGCCATCGAGCGCCCCGCACCAAAACCGCCCGCGGATGCACGGCCGAGTCGGCTCAGCGTCACGGAAATCGAAACACTGATCCGCGATCCCTATTCGATCTATGCGCGGCATATCCTGCGGCTTCATCCGCTCGACGAGATCGACGCCGATCCGGGCGCCGCCGAACGGGGCACAGTGCTGCATGAGGCGTTCGCGGCTTTCACGAAGGACGTGCCCGGGAAGCTCCCGACCGACGCCCTCCAGAAGCTGATCGAGGCGGGCGAGCGTGCCTTCGCGGGCATCGCAGACTATCCGGGACTGCGCGCGATCTGGTGGCCGCGCTTCCGGCGCGCGGCGGAATGGCTCGCACGCGAAGAAGCGGCACTGCGCGAACATCTCGACCGCATTTTCGCGGAGACGAACGGCGCCATTGAGTTCGACGCAGGCGGGCGGCCGTTCCGCCTCACCGCGCGCGCAGATCGTATCGACCGGCAACAGGACGGCCGCGTTATCGTCATGGACTACAAGACCGGCACGCCGCCGGGCCTGCGCGAGACGATCATCGGGCTTGCGCCGCAGTTGCCGCTGGAGGCGGCCATCGTGAAGGCGGGCGGCTTTGCGGAGGTTGAGAATGTGTCGGGCATCGCGGGCATCTACATTCTGGCGCTCGCGGGCGGACAGCCGCCGGGGCGCGTGATCGCGTTCGACCCCGCGAAGGTGATCCGCGATGCGAAGACCGCCGCCGACAAGCTCGGCATAAAGACCTGCGACGATCTCGCCAACGTCGCGCTGACGCGCACGCAAGCGCTGATCGGCGTCTTCGCGGATGCCGCGACGCCGTATCATTCCATCCCGCGGCCGAAATGGCGCGGACGCTTCGGCGAATACGATCATCTCGCGCGCATCAAGGAATGGTCGGCGAACGAAGAGGGGCAGGAATGACCGCCCCCGAGCGCAACATTCCCGCCGAAACCTTGCAGAAGCAGGCGCTGGTTTCCGACCCCGCCGTGTCCGCGTGGGTGTCGGCCAATGCCGGCGCAGGCAAGACCACCGTGCTCGTGCGGCGCGTGATCCGGCTGCTGCTCGCGGGCAATCCGCCCGCGCGCATCCTCTGCCTCACCTTCACCAAGGCCGCCAGCGCCAACATGGCGAACAAGGTGCTGGAGACGCTGTCGCGCTGGGTCCGGCTCGACGATGCGGCGCTCGATGCGGAAATCCGGAAAGTCTCGCCGCTCGCGCCGACGCCCGCGTTGCGCGCGACGGCGCGGCGGCTGTTCGCGCAGGCGCTCGAGACGCCGGGCGGGCTCAAGGTGCAGACCATTCATGCCTTCTGCGACCGCGTGCTGCACCAGTTTCCGATGGAAGCGCGCGTGCAGGCGGGCTTCGAAGTGCTCGACGACGTGCAGGAGACGGACCTGCTGCGCCGCGCGCGCGAGTCGGTGCTGATCGAAGCGGCGAACGATCCCGCGGGCGCGCTCGGCCGGGCGCTGGCGGTGGCGGTCGCGGCGGCGAGCGACGACAGCTTCAACCTCGCGCTGAACGAGGCGGTGCGCAGCCGGCGCGAACTGGCGCGGCTTAATGAAAAAGCTGGCAACGACGTCCTTGCCCGTGCGCTCGGGCTCTCGCCCGGCGACAGCGTGGATACCGTCACGACCGAAATCCTGACTGACGGACCGCTGCCGCACAGCGAATGGGGGAGCGCCGCCGCGGCGCTTCAATCGCTCGGCGGCAACGCGGCCAAGCGCGGCGAACAGCTGCAACGGGCCGCGCTCGCCAGCGACGAGGAAAGCGCCGTTGAGAATTATCTCGATGTATTCTTTACCGAGAAAGGCACGCCGCGAGACCAGAAAGGATTCGGCTCAAAGGAAGCCCGCGATGCCGCGCCCGATCTCTTTGCCCGCCTTTTCGCCGAAGCCGACCGACTCATGCCGCTGCGCGACCGGCTCTTCGCCGCGCAGGCGTTCGAGCGCACGACGGCGCTGCTCACGCTCGCGCGCGCGACCATCGCGCGTTTCGAATCCGAGAAGCGCGCGCGCGGCACGCTCGACTATTCCGACCTGATCGAGAAAACCGCCGACATGCTGCGCGACACCGGCTCGGCCTGGGTGCTCTACAAGCTCGACGGCGGCATCGATCACGTCCTGATCGACGAGGCGCAGGACACCAGTCCCGAGCAGTGGAGCGTGATCGAACGGCTGACGGAGGAATTCTTCGCGGGCCGCGGCGCACGCGAGGACCGCGAGCGCACGGTGTTCGTGGTCGGCGACGACAAGCAGTCGATCTTCAGCTTCCAGGGTGCGGACCCGCGCCTGTTCGGGGCCATGCGCGGCGAGTTCGAAGGGCGCGTGAGCAAGGCAGGCAAACCGTTTCATCCGGTCGACTTGCTACTCTCCTTCCGCTCCGCGCCGGGCGTGCTGAAGGCCGTCGACGCGGTCTTCGAGCGTCCCGCCGCGCATGGCGGGCTCTCGAGCGGCGAACAAAAAGCCCCGATCCATCAGGCCATCCGTGGCAGCGCACCCGCGCTCGTCGAAATCTGGGACACGGAAAAGCCGGCCGACAACGAAACGGACGGCATGGCCTGGGACGCGCCGCTCAATGCGCGCAGCGAAGCGAGCCCCACGGTGCGGCTCGCGCAGCGCATCGCGAAAGCCGTGAAGCACTGGACCGAGGGCGGGCTCGCCATTCAGGACCGGACGACGGAGCAGCTTCGCGTGCCGAACGCGGGCGACGTGATCGTGCTCGTGCGCCGCCGGGGACCGTTGTTCGACGCGATCCTGCAAGCCCTGAAGAAAGCCGACGTGCCGGTGGCAGGCGCCGACCGTCTGCAACTCTCCGAGCATATCGCCGTCATGGACCTGATGGCGCTCGGCGACGCGCTCACGCTCGAAGCCGACGATCTCGCGCTCGCCTGCGCGCTCAAGAGTCCGCTGTTCGGGTTCAATGAGGACGATCTCTACCGGCTCGCCCATGGCCGCGGCGGCTCGCTTGCGGCGAGCCTGGCAACGCACGCGACGGAGAAAGAACAGTTCGCGGCGGCGGCGGCGAAGCTTGCGCAATGGCGCGCGGAAGCCGCGGCGCTCCGCCCCTTCGACTTCTATTCACGCGTGCTCGGGCGCGACCGCGGACGCGAACGAATGCTCGCGCGGCTCGGCCAAGAGGCGGCGGATGCGATCGACGAGTTTCTGGCCCGCGCGCTCGCCTATGAGCGTGCCGAGACGCCGTCGCTCACGGGATTCCTGCACTTCCTGCGTCGCTCCGGCACGGAGGTGAAGCGCGACCTCGAAGTCGAAAGCAATGCGGTGCGCGTCATGACCGTGCATGGCGCGAAGGGCCTCGAAGCGCCGCTCGTGATTCTCGCCGACACGACAACGATTCCCGACGGACGCGGGACGCGGCTGCACGACCTGCCGGACGGCGAAGCATTTGTGTGGGCCGGCAAGAAAGAATTCGATTCAGGCCGCGAGCAGGCGGCGCGCGATGCCGCAGCCGAAGCACGCGAGGCAGAGTATCGCCGCCTGCTCTATGTCGCCCTCACCCGCGCGGCGGACGCACTGATCGTGTGCGGCGCAGAAGGCCGGAACGCGCTTAAGGACGGTTGCTGGTACAAACTCGTGCGCGATGCGCTCCAAGGCGACGGCCTTAAGCCTGTCGAAGTGAAGTACGCCGATGACGGCGTGCTGCGCTGGCGGCCCGAGCCGAAGCAGGCGGCGGAGCCGCAAGCGCCCGCACCCAGGAAGACCTCGGAAACTGTTTCGTGGTTGCGCGCCGCCGTTCCTTCGTCGCGTTCCGCGCCACGCCCTATCACGCCATCGCAGTTCGATCCCAACGACGAGCCGGTTTCTCCGTACACGAGAACCGTGCCCGCGATCGATCCGCGCCGGCGCGGCGATCTTGTGCATCGGCTGCTGCACCGGTTGCCGGGCGTTACGCGCGACTCGCGGCATGCGGCCGCCCTCGCCTTTCTCGCGAGCGTGGCGGCGGAACTGACGGAAACAGATCGCACCGCACTCGCGGACGAAGCGATTCGCGTGATCGAGCATCCGGAGCTGGCCGAGCTGTTTGGCGCAGGCAGCCGTGCCGAGGTCGATCTGCTGGCGCATATCGGAATCGAGGATGCGCGGGAGATTTCCGGACGAATCGACCGGCTCGCCGTGAGCGAGGAGCGCGTTACCGTGGCCGACTTCAAAACCGGCCGAGCGCCGTCCGAATCGGCGTCCGTCCCGGGGAACTATCTGCGCCAGCTTGCGGTTTACCGCGACGTCCTGAAGCGGATTTACCCCAAACAAGCCATGCGCTGCCTGCTCATCTGGACTGAGTCGGCGACAATCCGCGAAATCGCTGCGGACAAGCTCGATGCCGCGTCAAGGACCTCCTTCACCGCGACGTGAGTCGCCTTGACGGCGGTGGGGCGGACTACCTACTTATCGCTCGACATCATCCCCATAGCCCGTGAGGTTATCATGGCTGTCGCCAAAGTATCCGACACATCGTTCGATTCGGACGTGCTCAAGTCGAGCGAGCCGGTGCTCGTCGATTTCTGGGCCGAATGGTGCGGCCCGTGCCGCATGGTGGCGCCGGTTCTCGAGGAAGTGGCGGGCGAGCTCGAGGGCAAGCTCAAGATCGTGAAGCTGAATGTGGACGAAAATCCGCAGACAGCATCGAAATACGGAATCATGTCGATTCCGACGCTGATGATCTTCAAGAACGGCGAGCTTGCCTCGCGCCAAGTCGGCGCGGCGCCGAAAGCCAAGCTCGTGCAGTGGATCAACGGCGCGATCTGAATCGCCGAATAATAAGTTTTGAAATGGCCGGGTTCGCCCGGCCATTTTCTTTTGCGCTCAGCGCGGCGGCGTGCCGTTCACTGCGAGCACGGCGCCCGCGAGATACAGCGAGCCGGTGATCAGGACGCGCGGCGGCGTCTCCAGCTTCAGCACCGAAACGCGCGAGAGCGCATCCTCGACGCTCGCGGCGGGCTCGGCGGCGAGTCCGACGTCATGGGCGGCAGCGGCAACCTCTTCCGGCGTCCGCGCAATCTCCGCCGGCACCGGCACCGTGAACACATGCCGCGCGAGATCCGAGAAGCAGGCAAGAAAGCCGTCGGTATCTTTCGTGCCGAGCATACCTACCACGAGCACAAGAGGACGTGGTGCGCGCTCTTCGAGTTCGGCGAGCGCAGCAGCAATGGCAAGACCGCCCGCCACATTGTGCCCGCCGTCGAGCCAAAGCTCTGAGCCCGGCGGCAGGAGCGGCAGCAGGCGGCCGGTCGACAGATTCTGCATCCGGGCCGGCCAGTCGGCGCCGGAGATGCCCGCTTCGATGGCCGCAGGCGATACGGAAAAGGCGCGGCTGAAGCGGAGCGCGGCAATCGCCGTGCCCGCGTTCTCGATCTGGTGGCGGCCCATGAGGCGCGGCAACGGCAGGTCGAGCAGACCCTCATCGTCGGCATAGACGAGCCGCCCGCTCTCTTCATGCGCGCGCCATTGCTCGCCGGAGACCGCGAGCGGCGCGCCAAGCTGCCGCGCCACGCGCTCGATCACGCCAAGCACCTGCGCTTCCTGATGCGCCACGATCGCAGGCACGCCGCGCTTGAGGATACCGGCCTTCTCGGTGGCGATGTCTTTCACCGTGGGCCCCAGGAATTCCGTATGGTCGATGGAGACGGGCGTGATCACCGTCGCCGCCGCGTTATCGATCACATTGGTCGCGTCGAGCCGCCCGCCGAGCCCGACTTCGAGCAACAGCGCATCGGCCGGGTGGCGCGAATAGACCAGGAAAGCCGCCGCCGTCGTGATCTCGAAGAAGGTGATGGGATCGCCCTCGTTCAGCCGCTCGCAAGTCGCGAGCGCCTCGGCGAGTTCGATGTCGCTGACAAACTGCCCGCCGCCTTTGTGCGCGAGGCGGATGCGCTCGTTGAAGCGGACGAGATTCGGCGAGGTGTAGGCATGTACCCCGAGCCCCGCCGCTTCCATCATGGCGCGCAGGAAGGCGACGGTCGAACCCTTGCCGTTGGTGCCGGCGACATGGACGACGGGCGGGAGATTCCGTTCGGGATTGCCGAGGCGCGCGAGCAACCGCTCGAGCCGCTCCAGCGACAGGTCGATCTTTTTCGGATGGAGCTTGGCAAGACGCGCGATCAGCTCTTCGGCCTGCTCCTGCTCGCGCGAGGGCTTCGCGCTCACATCACCTCCACCGGACCGGGCAACGCATCCAGCATGGTTTCGTTGTCGGTCTTGGTGAAGAGCTTGCAGAGGCGCGCGAGCGTGGCGCGCATTTCGTGGCGGTGGACGACGATGTCCACCATGCCGTGGTCGCGCAGATATTCGGCGCGCTGGAAACCCTCCGGCAATTTTTCGCGGATCGTCTGCTCGATCACGCGCGGACCGGCGAAGCCGACGAGCGCGCCGGGCTCGGCGAGCTGGACGTCGCCGAGCATGGCGTAGGACGCGGTGACGCCGCCGGTGGTGGGATTGGTGAGGACGACGATATAGGGCTGCTTCACCGCGCGCAGATGCTGGATCGCGACCGTCGTGCGCGGCAGCTGCATCAGCGAGAGCACGCCTTCCTGCATGCGCGCGCCGCCCGAGGCCGCGAACAGGATGAAGGGAGTCCTCTTCTCGACGGCGGTTTCAAGCCCCTTGATCACCGCTTCACCCGCGGCCATGCCGAGCGAGCCGCCCATGAAATCGAAATCCTGCACGGCGATCACGACCGGCAGGTTTTCGAGGCGGCCGAAGCCGAGCTTGAACGCGTCGTTCATGCCGGTCTTGGCGCGGGCGTCCTTGAGGCGGTCGGCGTAGCGGCGCTCGTCGCGGAACTTCAGCGGATCGACCGGCACCTCGGGCACGGCGATATCGAACCAGGTCTCGCCGTCGAACATCGAACGCAGGCGCGCCGTGGCGCCCATGCGCATGTGATAGTTCGAGCCCGGGATGACCCACTGGTTCGCTTCCACGTCCTTGTGGAAGACGAGCTGGCCCGTCTCGGGGCATTTGACCCAGAGATTCTCCTTCACCTCGCGCCGTTGCAGGAGGTTTCGGATCTTCGGGACGGCGTTGGAAATCCAGTTCAACGGACGGCTCCGCACGCTAACGCGACTGATATGGGGTGTGGCCTCAAAGAACAGTATAGCCCGAAATCACCTCGAAGGGCGGCCTATTCCGCGGCCTGGCGGCGCGCGGAACGTACACCCGCCGCGAGCGAGGCTACGAGGTCGGTGACGGCCTTGACGGTGGCCGGCGTGGCGCGATTTTGCCCATCCAGCGTCGCGCGCAGCGCGTCGATCAGCGCCGATCCCACCACCACCGCGTCGGCCTCCTCCGCGATGGCGCGAGCCTGCTCGGCGGCCCTGACGCCGAAGCCTACGGCGACCGGGAGCTTGGTGTGGCGCTTGATGCGCGTCACCGCCGCGGCGACCTTCGAGTTGTCGGGCTTGGCCGCGCCGGTGATGCCGGTGATCGAGACGTAATAAACGAAGCCCGAGGTGTTCTTGAGCACGGTCGGCAGGCGCTTGTCGTCGGTCGTGGGCGTGGCGAGACGCACGAAGGCGAGACCCGCTTGCAGCGCGGGCAGACAGAGCTCTTCGTCTTCTTCCGGCGGCAGGTCGACGACGATCAGGCCATCGACGCCCGCGTCCTTCGCGTCCTTCAGAAACTTCCCGACGCCGTAGATGTAGATCGGGTTGTAGTAGCCCATCAGGATGATCGGCGTGTCTTTCTCGCCGGCGCGGAAGGCGCGCACCATGTCGAGCGTCTTCCTGAGCGTCTGGCCAGCCTTGAGCGCGCGCAGGCCGGCGGCCTGAATCGCGGGGCCGTCGGCCATCGGGTCGGTGAAGGGCACGCCGAGTTCGATCAGGTCCGCGCCAGCCTTGGGAAGCGCCTGCACGATCTCCAGCGAAGTCTTGTAGTCGGGATCACCCGCGGTCAGGAACGTCACGAGCCCGGCGCGGCCTTCCGCACGGAGCGCCGCGAAACACGTGTCGATGCGGCTCACAGTTTGCCCCCGAGATGCTCGGCGACGGCGAAGATGTCCTTGTCGCCGCGGCCCGACAGATTGAGCACCATCAGGTGATCCTTCGGCTTCTTCGGCGCGATGTCGATCACCTTTGCCAAGGCGTGTGCCGGCTCCAGCGCCGGGATGATGCCTTCGATGCTGCTCAAGAGCTGGAACGCGTTGAGCGCTTCCTTGTCGGTCGCCGACAGAAACTTCACGCGGCCCATGTCGTTGAGCCAGGCATGCTCGGGGCCGATGCCGGGATAGTCGAGGCCGGCCGAGATCGAATGCGCGTCGTTGATCTGGCCATCGTCATTCATGAGGAGATATGTGCGATTGCCGTGGAGCACGCCCGGCTTGCCGCCCGCGATCGAGGCCGCGTGCTGGCCGGTCTCAATGCCGTGACCCGCCGCCTCGACGCCGTAAATCTCGACCGAGGTGTCGTCGAGGAACGGGTGGAAAAGGCCCATGGCATTCGAGCCGCCGCCGATACAGGCGATGAGCGAATCCGGCAACCGGCCTTCGGCTTCCTGCATCTGTTGGCGAACTTCGTTGCCGATCACGCTCTGGAAGTCGCGCACCATGGCGGGATAGGGGTGCGGACCCGCGACGGTGCCGATGCAATAGAAGGTGCTATCGACATTCGTGACCCAGTCGCGCAGCGCCTCGTTCATCGCATCTTTCAGCGTCTTCGTGCCGGATTGCACGGGCACCACTTCCGCACCGAGCAGGTTCATGCGGAAGACGTTAGGCTTCTGACGCTCGACGTCGACGGCGCCCATATAGACGACGCATTCAAGCCCAAAGCGCGCGCAGGCGGTCGCGGTCGCCACACCGTGCTGGCCGGCACCGGTTTCGGCGATGATGCGCTTCTTGCCCATGCGGCGCGCGAGCAGAATCTGGCCGAGCACATTGTTGATCTTGTGCGAGCCGGTGTGATTCAGTTCCTCGCGCTTCAGGTAAATCTTCGCGCCACCGAGATGTTCTGTCAGGCGCTCGGCGAAATAGAGCGGGCTCGGGCGGCCGACATAATGCGTGTGCAGGTCCTTGATCTCGGCCGCATAGGCCGGATCCTTCTTCGCGTCCTCATAGGCGCGCTCCAGATCGAGAATGAGCGGCATCAGCGTCTCGGCGACGAAGCGGCCGCCATAGATGCCAAACTTGCCGTGCTCATCCGGCCCGAGGCGGAGCGAATTCGGCGCGTGGCTCACGATGCTGTCTCCGTGACGAGGGCGGCGCTCGCGGCGCGTGCGTTCGTGACGAAGGCTGCGATCTTGTTCGCGTCCTTCACGCCCGGACTCTGCTCGACGCCGGACGACACATCGACGGCGTCGGGACGCGCGACGCGGATCGCGTTCGCGACATTCTCGGGATCGAGCCCGCCGGAGAGCATGATCGGCTTCCCGCGCGGCACGCTCGCCAGGAGCGTCCAGTCGAAGGCGCGGCCATGGCCGCCGGGACGCGTCGCGTCTTTCGGCGGACGGGCGTCGAACAGGATGCGCTCGGCAACGGCGGTGTAGGCCGGAACGGCGTCGAGATCAGAAGCCTCGGCGACCGGGATCGCCTTCATCACCGGGATGCCGTTGCGGCGGCGAACTTCGCTGACGCGCGCGGGCGTTTCCTTGCCGTGCAACTGAAGAAGATCGGGCGCGACCTGCGTGGCGATGCCGTCGAGCAGCGCATCGTCGGCGTCCACGGTCAGCGCCACGACGAGCGCCTTGCCGCGCGCATGCGCCGCGAGCCGTGCACCTTCCGCGACCGACACGTTGCGCGGGCTAGGCGGGAAAAAGACCAGCCCGACCATGTCCGCGCCCGCCTTCAGGGCCGCGTCCATGGCGCTTAAGTCCTTGATCCCGCAGATTTTGATTTCGACCATGGCTTTCGATGGCACGGCCTTGGGGGCCTTGTCCACAGGCCGTCAGGGCCCGCCGACGCGCTTCCAGACAAGCGCCGCGGCGGCCAGATCCTCGACCGCGGTGCCGGCCGACTTGAACAGGGTGATTTCGTCCGGCCCGCCCCTGCCCGCGACCTCGCCGCGGCAAAGCTGGAAGAGATCGCCCTGAACGTCGTGCTCTTGAATGACGCCGCGCTGGAGCGGCCCGAGCAGGTCGCCCGCTTCTTCCATGGCATGACGCGTATCGACGTAGATGCGCGAGCGGGTGAGCGTTTCATCGTCGGACTCGCGCATGGTCGGCTTGAAGCCGCCAACGAGATCGACATGCGCGCCCGCTTTCAGCCACGCGCCCTTCAGCACCGGCCTGTCTGCACCGGTGAGGCCGGTGACGATGTCAGCTTCGCGCATGGCCGCTTCGAGATCGGGAACCGCACGCGCAGGCAAACCTTCGGCGTTCAGTTTCGCCGCGACTTCCCCGGCGCGGCTCGCGGTCCGATTCCAGATCGATATTTCGCGGATCGGACGGACGGCGGAGTGGGCCTTCGCGAAGAAGGGCGCGAGCGCGCCCGCTCCGACGATCAGGTGACGGCTGGCGTCCCGTCGGGCGAGATAGCGCGCGGCGAGCGCGGACGCGGAGGCCGTGCGCCAGCGCGTGAGCAGGCCGCCGTCCATGATGGCGAGCGGAATGCCGGTCTCGCCCGAGAGCAGCATGTAGCTGCCGGTGAGGCTCGGGATGCCCTTGGCGAGGTTAGTCGGAAAAATCGCGATCGCCTTGATGCCGACGAAAGATTCCGCCTGTCCTTCGGTCCAGGCCGGCATCAGCAGGAGCGTCGCTTCCGCGCCGGGGCGCGGGATCGCCACATGGGCGCGCGGCGGAATCCGGATGTCGGCGCGGAAGGCGTCGTCGAGCGCGTCGATCAGCGACGGAAAATCGAGGGCCCGGTCGATTTCGTCCGGAGCAATGACGCGCATGCGGCGATCAGTGGGGCGGCAACAGCGGCGGCACGATGCCGACGGACTCGCGCGGCGCGCGACGTTCGGCTTCCGCCTTCTCCGCTTTCAGGCGCGCGACTTCTTTCTCGGCCCGGTGCGCGGCCATGCGCCATTGCAGCCTGCCGAACCAGACCGCCATGCCGCCGACGATCACACCGGCGATCAGCGCGATGAAGATCAGGAGGAACATCGGCAGCTCAACGGAGTAGGCGGGAGCATCAGCCGAGAACGGGTCAAGCGAGATCGTGACCCAGTTGCGGTTCGCGATGGCGAACAGCAGCACGACGCCCGCCAGCGGCGCAATAACGATCCACGCGAGGAGCTTTCGCATCCTGCCGTACTCCGAGCGAAATAATTCGGATCAGCGGGGGCGACGGTTCAGCCGCTCGCGCATTTCCTTGCCGGTCTTGAAGTAGGGCACGACCTTCTCGGTCACCTTAACCTGTTCGCCCGTGCGCGGGTTGCGCCCGAGGCGGGCCGGCCGTTCCTTGACGGAGAACGCGCCGAAGCCCCGCAACTCGACCCGGTCGCCACGCGCAAGCGCACGGGTGATCTCATCAAGAATGGCGTCAACGATGTTCTCGACGTCCCGCTGATAGAGATGCGGATTCGTCTCGGCAATCCGCTGCACGAGTTCGGACTTAATCATTACGCTCAGCCGCCCCCGAGCTGAAAACCCGAACAATCAAAACGGGTTGGATGTAACTCAATCCGTCATGGAAGGGTGCCAGAGGGCCAAAAGCCCGTCAAGCTGCGCTCGCGCTGCGGCGTTGTGCATCGCGTCGCTCGAAAGCAGTGCACCTGCGAGCGGCAAGCCCAATGCCTGAACCACGCCGCCCGCCGCTCCAAGCCAGCTGAACTCGGAACCGAGACGGCCCGCGCGCCAGTCGCGCACGCGCAGATCGCTCGAGACGTTCTTGTTCTTCGCCAGCCATTCGCGTGCGGTGCGCTCGCCGCCGATCTCGTCGACGAGCTTGAGCGGCATCGCCTGGTTGGCGGTGAAGACGCGGCCGTCGGCGGCCTGCGCGAGCTCGGCGCCGTCGATCTTGCGGCGCTCGCGCACGAGGTTGCGGAACCAGTCGTAGCTGTCCAGCACGAGTGCCTCCATCGCCTTTCGCTCCTCAGGCAAGGTCGGCGAATAGGGATTGGGTTCGGCCTTGAGCGGCGAGGACTTGATGTCCTCCATCGTGACGCCGAGTGTTTTCAGCAACTCACTGATATTCGGGTTCTGGTAAATGACCCCGATCGAGCCGACGATCGCGTTCCGGTGCGCGAAGATGCGATCGGTGCCGAGTGCTGCGACATAGCCGCCGGACGCCGCGAGGCCATTTACAACGGTGACGACCGGCTTCTTCTCTGAGAGACGTCGCAGCGCGTCGTAGAGCTGCTCCGCGCCGACCACAGTGCCGCCCGGACTGTCGATCATGACGATCACGGCCTCGGCGCCGGAGCGGCCGATGCGCTCTAGCATGCGGATTCGTTCGCGATCGGTGCGGATGACGCCGCCGACCGTTACGCGCGCCACATGCGCACTCGATTCACCGATCAATCCGGCGCCACCGACGGCCATGTAGATCGCAGCGATGACGCCGACGACGGCGATCAACGCGAGCGTGCGCCACAGCGTCACCCTGCGCCGCAGACGGCGGCGATCTACGATGGAATCGGCATCGAGGGACATGGCGGGTCTCCGTGCTGGCGACTCGGGCTTTGAGTCGCATCGGCGCGGAGACTAGAGCCGTGCCTGCGGCGGCTTCAAGGCATTGTCGGGAAAGGGTAATCGAATTGGAAACGCGCAGATGCAGGCTCAATCCTGCATGAAGTCCTTGCGCGTGAAGAGCGCGTCGAAGGGGACGTTCGCGGCGGCGAAGCTTTCGGCGGCGCCTTCAAGCCGGTCGACCATGGACAGGACCAGCACGACTTCGGCGCCCGCCGCACGCACTTCCTCGACCGCCTGAATGGCCGAGCCGCCGGTCGTGGTGACGTCTTCGAGGATCGCGACCTTCTTGCCCGCGACGCTGTCGACGCCGTCGATGCGCTTTTTCGTGCCGTGGTCTTTCACCGCCTTGCGCACGAAGAAACCCGGAATGGGCTTGCCGGCCTCGAAGCTGAAGGCGGACACGGACGCGATCAGCGGTACGGCGCCCATCTCCAACCCGCCGACCAGATCGACGTCGAGCTTCGAGAGCCGCGCGAGGATGAGACGCGCCAGGAGCGCCGCCCCTTCCGGGTGGAACATGGTGGGTTTCATATCGAAGTAGAAATTGCTCTCGCGGCCCGAGGCGAGAACGATCTTCTTGCGACCAAAGGAGCGCTCGGCGATCAGTTCGATCAGGCGCTTGCGAAGCGGGGCCGGGTCGGTCTGGCTCATGAGTATTTCTTAGCGGCGCGACCGCGTACTTGCCAGCCGAATGCAGAACCGGCCGGGGTTTTCCCGGCCGGTTTTTTTTAGTCCTTCTTCTCGCCGCGCTGCTTGAGCGCGCTGCCGAGAATGTCGCCGAGCGTGGCGCCGGAGTCGGACGAGCCGTACTGGGCGACCGCTTCCTTCTCCTCGGCGATTTCAAGCGCCTTGATGGAGACGGAAATCTTGCGCGCACGCTTGTCGAAGAGCGTCACGCGGGCGTCGAACTTGTCGCCGACCGCGAAGCGCTCGGCGCGCTGTTCGGCGCGGTCGCGCGAGAGGTCGGAGCGCTTGACGAAGGAGGAGAGGTCCGTGCCGACGATCTTCACGTCGAGACCCGCATCCTGCACGCCCGTCACTTCGCAGGTGACGACGCCGCCCTTCTTGATATCGCCGGCTTCGGCGAAGGGGTCGCCCTGCAACTGCTTGATGCCGAGCGAGATACGCTCCTTCTCGACGTCGACGTCGAGAACGACGACCTTCACCATGTCGCCCTTCTTGTATTCCTCGATCACCTGCTCGCCCGGACGGTTCCAGTCGAGGTCGGAGAGGTGGACCATGCCGTCCACGTCGCCTTCGAGGCCGAGGAAGAGGCCGAACTCGGTCTTGTTCTTGACCTCGCCTTCGATGGTGGCGCCGACCGGATGCTTCTCGGCGAAGGCGTCCCACGGATTGGCAAGCGTCTGCTTGAGGCCGAGCGAGATGCGGCGCTTGACCGGATCGACTTCGAGGATCGCGACTTCCACTTCCTGCGAGGTGGAGACGATCTTGCCCGGATGAAGATTCTTCTTCGTCCAGGACATTTCGGAAACGTGGACGAGACCTTCGATGCCGGGCTCGAGCTCCACGAACGCGCCGTAGTCGGTGATGTTGGTGACGCGGCCCGTGACCTTGGCGCCGACCGGGTACTTGCCCTCGATGCCTTCCCACGGATCGCCCTGCAACTGCTTCATGCCGAGCGAGATGCGGTGCGTCTCGTGATTGATCTTGATGATCTTCACCTTGACCGTCTGGCCGATGGACACGACCTCGGTCGGGTGATTGACGCGGCGCCACGCGATATCGGTGACGTGCAGGAGACCGTCGATGCCGCCGAGATCCACGAACGCGCCGTAGTCGGTGATGTTCTTCACCACGCCGTCGACGACCTGGCCTTCTTCGAGCGACGAGACGAGTTCCTGACGCTGACCGGCGCGCGTCTCTTCGAGCACCGTGCGGCGCGAGACGACGATGTTGCCGCGACGGCGATCCATCTTGAGAATCTGGAACGGCTGCTGGTTGTTCATCAGCGGGCCGATGTCGCGGATCGGACGGATGTCGACCTGGCTGCGCGGCAGGAAGGCAACGGCGCCGTCGAGATCGACGGTGTAGCCGCCCTTGACCTGATTGAAGATCACGCCCGTGACCTTCTGATTATCCTGGAACGCCTTCTCGAGCCGCACCCACGACTCTTCGCGCTTCGCCTTGTCGCGTGAGAGGACCGCTTCACCCAGCGCATTCTCGATGCGATCAAGGAAGACTTCGACTTCGTCGCCGATCTTCAGGCCCGCCTCGCGGCCGGGTCCTGCAAATTCTTTCATGGGCACGCGGCCCTCGGTCTTCAGACCGATATCGATGACGGCGATGTCTTTTTCGATCGCGACGACCGTGCCCTTGACGACGGAGCCTTCCTGCATGTCGGAACGGCCGAAGGACTCCTCGAGCAGGGCGGCAAAATCCTCCCGGGTTGGATGGGTGGCGGTAGCGGGCATTCAGGCTCCTCTAAACGGCAAAAAGGGCGCGGGCGGTGCCGCACCCTCTTTCATCATGCGCGGCGGACGATCTTCAGGACCTCCCGGAATGCCGCCTCTATATCCAAGTCGGTGGTATCGAGCAAGACAGCATCTGGCGCGGGTTTCAGGGGTGCCGCGGCCCTCTCTGCGTCACGTTCGTCGCGGCGGCGGATGTCAGCCAGGACCTGTTCATAGGTAACGACTTCCCCTCGCCCGGTCAGCTCACGGAAGCGGCGTGTGGCCCGGGCTTCGGGGCCTGCCGTGACGAAAATTTTAATGTCCGCCTCCGGCGCAATGACGGTTCCGGTGTCGCGGCCGTCGAGCACCGCGCCACCGGGGCGGCGGGCGAAGTCCTGCTGCAGCTTCAGGAGTGCGGCGCGGACCTCCGGCATGACGGCAACGCGCGAGGCGGCCTCACCGAGCCCCGCCTGTGACAGGCGCTCGCGATCAAGGTTCGACAGGCTGACGGTGCGCGCCGCTTCCAGCGCGGCCTCCGCGTCATCGAGCGGCTGGCCCGCGCTCAGGAGGTGAGCGGCCACGCTGCGATAGAGCAGGCCCGTATCGAGATGCGGAACGCCGAGTTCCTCACCGAGACGGCGCGCGAGCGTGCCCTTACCCGAAGCGGCGGGACCGTCGATCGTGACGATCATCGGGCTGCAATGTCCGCGCCGAGCGAAGTCATCAACTCGGCGAAGCCGGGGAAACTCGTCGCGACAAAAGAGGAGTCGTCAACGGTGACCGGCTTCTCGCTCGCCAGACCCATGACGAGAAAGCTCATGGCGATGCGGTGATCCATGTGGGTCGCGACCGTGCCGCCGCCCTTGGCGCGGCCGCGGCCTTCGACGATCAGGTCGTCGCCCATGATCTCGCAGTCGACGCCGTTCGCACGCAACCCGTCCGCGATGGCTGCAAGACGGTCGGATTCCTTCACGCGCAGTTCGGCGAGGCCGCGCATGCGCGTGCGGCCTTCTGCGAAGGACGCCGCGACTGCGAGCACCGGATATTCGTCGATCATCGAGGGCGCGCGTTCAGGCGGGACATCGACGCCCTTGAGCGATGAAGCACGGACGCGCAGATCGAGCACGGACTCGCCGCCGGCGTCGTGCCGCGCGACTTCCTCGATGCTTGCCCCCATTTCACGCAGCGTATCAAAGAGGCCGGTGCGCAGCGGATTGGCCAGCACCCCTTCCAGCACGAGATCGGAGCCGCGCACGATGAGCGCGGCAACCAGCGGAAACGCCGCGGATGACGGATCGCCCGGCACGACAATTTTCTGCGGCGCGAGTTCGGGGCGTCCGGTGAGCGCGATGCGGCTGCCATGCGCGCCGTGTTTCGTCACGGAAATCTGCGCACCGAAATGGCGCAACATGCGCTCGGTATGATCGCGCGTGGCTTCCTTCTCGATCACGGTCGTCGTGCCGGGTGCCGCGAGCCCGCAAAGCAACACGGCGGATTTGACCTGCGCCGATGCAACAGGACTTTCAAATTCGATCGGCAACGGATCGCGCGCGCCGCGCAGGAGCAACGGCAGACGGCCTTCGTCGGACTCGACGATCTCGGCGCCCATGCGCATGAGCGGATCGAGAACGCGGCGCATCGGGCGGCGGCGCAAACTCGCGTCGCCGTCGAAGCGCGCGTCGATCCCGTGACCGGCGACGACGCCCATGGTGAGACGCGTGCCGGTGCCGGCATTGCCGAAATCGAGGGCCTCGGTGGGCTGCAACAGGGTGCCGATGCCCGCGCCGTGGATGCGATAAGCGCCCGGCCCGGTGCGTTCGGCTGAAGCGCCGAGTGCGCGGCAGGCGCGCATGGTCGCGAGCACGTCTTCGCCTTCGAGCAGGCCCTCGATCTCACTGCGGCCGACGGCAAGGAGGCTCAGGAGCAGCGCCCGGTGCGAAATCGACTTGTCGCCGGGCATCCGCGCGCGGCCCGTCAGCGGGCGGCTGCCACGCGCCACGAGCGGTGCAACGGTCCCATGAGTGCTCTGGGACGGCGCTTTGGAGGTGCTGGTTGCCTGCATTCGGCGCGAGGCTCTAGCACGCGGCCGAAAGGCCGTCACGACATGCGGCTGGCGGCCTTGACAGGTCCCCGGGCACGGGTCATGGAGGCACCCATTTTTCCGAGCGATGGAGCAAATGCAGTGGCGAAGCCGAACCTTGGCTTCAAGCGAGTTTGCGGAAGTTGCGGCACGAAGTTTTACGACTTTGGCCGGTCTCCGATCCTCTGCCCGAAGTGCGGAACCGTTTATGCCGTGACGGCGTCGGCGCGTGCCGCCGCGGCGCGCGCGGCGGAAGCGGCTCCGGCTCCCGCCGAGGAAGTCGATCTGCCGGTGGCAGGCGCCGAAGTCATCTCGCTCGAGGAAGCGGACGCGGAAGCGACCGGCAAGAAGAAGGCGGCGGCCGGCGAAGCGG
>Ga0307505_10001270_pt1 | contig 21317 bp, 20 predicted proteins | sample 23_S_MG_FD_202183 | JGI IMG/M metagenome (GOLD analysis project Ga0307505, IMG submission 202183) | Soil microbial communities from Populus trichocarpa stands in riparian zone in the Pacific Northwest, United States - 23_S | ecosystem: Environmental > Terrestrial > Soil > Riparian zone > Trees...
CTGTTCCTTCGCCTGGATTCGTCCGGACACGGAAAGTCCCGTTGAGCAGCTTCACCCGCTCTTTCATGCTGGTGAGACCCAACCCTTTCCGGTCCTTGCCACTCTGCGCCTGTTCAAAGCCCCCTCCATCGTCATGGACACACAGTCCCAGACCATGGCCTGTTCGCAGGAGCCGGATCAGGACATTTGTCGCATTGGCATGTTTTCGCACATTCTGCAAACTTTCCTGCAACACGCGATAGAGACACGATGCCTGTTCTGGTGGGACAGCACTCGGCACCTTCCTCGCTATGACGTCCACCGTCAATCCCGTTCGGACAGCGAACTCGTCGCTATGCTCGCGAACCGCCGCCTCCAGGCCGACATGTTCCAGAATCGATGGATGGAGCCGGTGCGCCATCTGCTGCAAATCACCGGCCAGCCGTTCCACTGAATCTCCAATCTGCTGCAATCGCAATACTCTCAAAAAGTCCGAGTCGGCAGACAGCTCACGACAGACCATGCGTAAATCGAGCGTGAGCGCCGCCAGCCGCTGCGTGAAGTCGTCGTGGAGTTCCCGTGCAATCCGCTGCTGTTCATGCTCCTGAGCCTGTATCAGCTTGGCGTTGAGGTCTTGCAATTGGACTTCGTGTTCACGGAGAGCCGCTTGAGACTGTTTGAGCGCCGTGATATCGCTGAGGAGAATGAAGAGGCCTATGACCTGCCCCTGTCCATCCAAATCCGGCACGTACTGCGCGAACAGCCATTGCTCGCTCTCGCCCGTCCCCGGCAGGCGGTACTCGAACGAGACTGGACGTCCTTTGAGCGCCGCGTCCAAATGCGGGAGCACTTCGGCGTATCCCTTCTGGCCGAGCAGCTTGTGCATCGTCATTCCGACGATCTCGTTGGCGGAGCGGCTGAAGAGCTTCTCATACCCTCTGTTGACGAACCGGTATCGTCGATCACGATCGATGTAGCCGAACAGCGCCGGCACATTGTCGGCCAACGTGTGGAACTCGTGCTCTCTCCGGCGCAACGATTCTTCAGCGTCCTTGCGCCACGTAATATCCTTTTCCGAGCCCACCATGCGGATCGGGCGACCTTGCTCGTCCCAAATGGCGACTCCGCGGTCCAGCACCCAGATGGATGTTCCGTCTTTTCGCCGAATGCGATATTCCATCCAGAACTCAGGCAGCTCCTTTTGCCAATATGCGTGAAGCTTCGCCATCACCTCTGGCCGATGATCCGGATGGATCCCTTCGGACCACTTCTGGCTCACCTTCAGATTGTCCGCCTCCTGAAACCCATGCATCTCCTTCCAGCGGGGAGAGAAGTACACGGTATCGTGGGCCACATCCCAGTCCCACACTCCATCATGCGTCGCTTTGGTCACCCATTCGAAGCGTTCGTTGGCTTCGGCGAGTTGGGCCGTCCGCTCCGCCACCCGCTGCTCCAGGGTTTCATTGACCGTGCGCAACACCTCTTCAACCTTCTTGCGCTCGGTGATGTCGGTCACGAGCGCAATGAAGTACGTCGGCAGTCCGTCGGCAGCGCGAAGAACGGATACGAGTTTGTGGACCCACACGGAATGGCCGGATTTCTGAACATAACGATTCTCGATTTCAAACCAAGGCACTTCATTGCGCATCAATGCCTGAACCCTGCGCATATTCTCGTCTCGATCATCCGGATGGATCAACGATTGGAAAGTCCGTTGAGCCAGTTCCGCTTCACTGTAGCCTGTCAGCGCACAATAGGCCGGATTGCACTGAACGAATCGGCCGTCCAGGTCTTCGATCGTAATCCCAAGCCCTGCATGATTGAAAATGTGCTGAAACCGTGCCTCGCTCTCGCGCCGCGCTTCATGCGCCTCCACAGCCTGCTGTGCCAATTGCTTCTGTTTCGCCAGGAGCCCCGCGACGACCAGCAGCAATGTCGAGGCCATGGTCCGTTCCATGAATACATGGGAGGACAACACACCGGGAGAGAGGAGCGCTCCCAGCCATACCAACACAACGGCACTCCCAGCGACCCAAGCCGTGCTCAGCCAACCGGGCATGCGCCAAGAGAGGAGGATCGGCAGCACATACAGCATCGGCACTGCAATTCCGAGCGGCGTGAGGAGATCAAGCACGAACACTGCTCCTGCTGCTGCTGCTGCAATGATCCAGCTACTCGGCATGTTGCCAAGACTCGAAGTTGTCACCCGCATTTCTCTCCTGAGTCGGCGCCGAGACAATAATGAATTTTGCTCGACTCGCCGGAGTCTCCCGAAGGGGCGAAGGCCCTCGTTTGTGATGCCGACATGTTTCGCTTCAAAGAACTATTTCCACTGGAACGAATTCAAGGGCTGAGTCCAGACAGCGGCGCAGAATAGCCGCAATTATACTCGCTTTCCTCGTGACCTGGGATAGGTCGTACCGCAACATGGAGCAGAAGGTCTGTGTGTCACCGGCCTGTGCGGCGCCTCTCCTTTATTGTGGCTCGTGCCCTCGTAACTTTTCTTTCGTACTCTGGTAGGTCTCCTAGTTTCATCGACCCCCGCTTGATGCCTATCATGTGAGCGGAATCGAGCACCTCACTGTAAATCGGAGCTCTGTTCATGATTCACACCGACACTGTTGTGGAAAACGCTGTTGGCGACGCTCTGCAGACAATCTGCCCCTGCAGCTTGGACGATCTTGTTGCGCAACTCCCCGGTCACGCTTGGAGCGACATCTTCGTCGCTGTCGATCAGATGTCGAGGGACGGACGGCTGGTGCTTCGCCTTGTGCCCAGATCGGGCTACTGGCTGTTTCTCCCTTCACCGCAGCGACGGATGACGGATAAGGAGGTGAGTGTATGAACACCATATCTGTACGGTTCTGTGTGGGGTGTGGGTATCTCTGCGATGAGATTCACCCGGAAAGTGGGCAACCTCTGTGGACCGACGGCCATACCTATGTGATGAAGCATGGTGTCTGTTGGAGTGATCTCGATCGGAGGGACGACGCCTGCCCCAACTGTGCCCGAGTGTTTGCCATTGCTCAGCGTGGGGCTTACACAGATGTTCCCCGAACGGCAACAACCGCGTGAGGAAAGGCCGGATGTTACCGGATCGTTCTCTCTGCGCCGAGCGAGGCAGATGAGGATTGCGCCTGATCGCTGACCTGCCGGTTGCCTTCCCGCAGGATATTGAAGAATTTTTCATGATCCGGTTCCAATCACTTCGTTTGAGGCTGTTACATGCGCGGTGTACATCACGGGATTCTGAATGCCATTTGTGAGATTCGGAGCGGGCGGGATCATCCGCCGCGCAGTTCACTTCACAACCATAAAGAGGGCGTCATGAAAGCAAAGAGCATGCTCACAATGGGGTTCTTGTCGATGATGGTTGCAAGTGGTGTCATGAAGGTACCTGACAGCTTCGCCTCCGAGGCGCAGCGAGCGAATGTCATCGAGCGGATCGGAGCGGGAGGGTCAACCTATTCCTACAGCCAACCGATGCCCGTCCAGCCAGGCGACCCTAAGGTGGCAGAGATGGAGCGGATGAAGGTGGATGTCATTGAGGACCGCGTTGGGGCGGGAGGGTCAACTTATTCCTACAGCCGGCCGATGCCCGTCCAGCCAGGGGACTCTACGGTGGCAGAGACGGAGCAGAGGGAGGTGGATGTCATTGAGGACCGCATTGGGGCGGGAGGGTCTATATATTCCTCTAGCTAGCCAATGCTCGACCGGGTAGGCGAAGGAGCGACATAGTCCTATAGCCTACCGAGAAGCCACGATGTGTCGAGGGAGTCTGGCTGAAGAGAACAACACCATGTCTCTCCTCCGTCCTCCCTCGGGCGTGCAGTACGACGGCCTAAAGGTGGTGTTACTGAGGGAGCCTGAGAATGAACCAAGCGTGCTGGTTGAGCGGACGTAGGAAGGATTGGCAGGAGGTCGAGTCCAGCGTTTGCTGCAGCGGCTGAAAGGAATCGCATGCGGTTGTCAGTGTGCTCTTTAATAAGGGGATTCGATCACATCACAGTGTTTTCGTCGCCAAGATATATTTCCTTCCGATCGGCATCGTGCTGGCAGCCAGCAGTTCCGCCCGCTTTCGCTTCTCGGAGCATTACGCAATCTCGTGCGGAAGGCAAAGAACATTCGACACACCAGCACATGTGCGGTAACGCCTGCATGAAGAAGACTTCACCGATCCGGGAGCGCTGGGCCGCTACGCGACCCTCACGGGACTGCCGCCGGAGGCCTTTCGCAGCCGGTTTCAGCCTGGCAGTTCGACGGTCAGGGGAAATTCAATGAAAGGATGAGAACCATGAATGTGGTCGTGGCGATGGATGGATCGACGTATGGACAATGGGCGCTGAACTGGGTGGCAAAGCTGCCGCTGGTCGAGCCGCCAAAAGTGCTGGCGCTGCATGTGCTCGATCGTGCGTGGCTTCAGTTGCCGTTTCGGACGAAGGTCGAAACGCAGCGCGTGAAAGCGCGCTCGGCGCGAACCCTCAAGAAAGTCACCGCGCAGTTGGCGGCGCTGAAACTTACGGGCACGGCCCGTGAGGAAGAAGGGAGCGTGGCGCCGACGATCCTGAAACGCGCACCCAAACACAATGGGCTCCTGGTGGTCGGCAGTCAGGGCCTCGGCGCCCTCGACCGGTTCACGCTCGGCAGTGTGTCGACGAAACTCATCCAGCAAGCGACCTGTCCCGTGCTCGCCGTCAAGAGCGAGGCGGTCCCCTTACGGCGAATCGCCTTGGCGACCGATGGGTCCCCCGCATCGGCCAAAGCCCTGGAATTTGTGCTGACCAAGTTTCAGCCGAATCGGCTGGCCAGCAAGGGCCGGCCAGTGCCGATTCATGTGAGCGTGATCCATGTGACCCTACACCGCCCGTTGGCCCCTTTCGATATCGGCACGACGATCCCCTGGACCAAGCAACGGAGGCTGAAGGTCAAGGAGGAAAGCCGGAAATTACTCGACCAGACCGTACAGAAGCTGATTGAGGCGGGGTTTAGGGCCAAGTCCGTGAGCCGGCTTGGGAATCCCGCTGAAAAGATCATGGAGGCAGCCTCTAAACAGCATGCTGATCTGATCGTGATGGGGGCCCAAGGGCTGGGCGCTCTTGATCGGTTTTTCCTCGGCAGCGTATCGACGCGCGTGGTGCAGTACGCGAACGGTGCCGTGCTCGTCGTTCGATGACCGGGCGAGAACCACGGGGGAGTCCAGGCAGGTGTTCCGGTGAATCTAGCAGGGCCGTTGCTTTACCTTGTACCTTGCAACCAGACAGTTCACTCGGAGTGGGAGCAACATTTTCAGAAACCATGTGTGCCTCACTGAAATTGTGGACAAGAAGCTACACCAGACGAGTGCACTCCCCCCCAATTATTCAAGACCCATCGGAGCGAAAGACAGTCGAGAACCTCTAGCCTGGGCATGAGCGTGTGGACCCGGATGTCTCTTGAGAGTTGGAGCCTCGAAGAAGACTGTATTCTATGCACAACAGTGGTCGGCCATGTTGAATACACGGTCGATACGTTATGTAGGGCAGCACGACACCCTTCCGTATGGAGAGTTGCCGATGAAACGTCTTACGCTCGTTGGCCTGGTGTTCCTGCTCTCTGCCTGCGTATCCAACCAGGCCGATGTTCGCGAGGCTAATGGTGACAAGGTGGCAAGCTTTCCCGTAGCAGCGGCGGATCTCTCCGCTTGCGTGCACCAGGCCACGGAAGCGTTGGACGTTCCTTATACTTTTCGTCTCTACACCCGCTCGGACAAGCGGACATTCTTGATCACCGCCACATCGGTGTCCAAGGTGATTAGGCAGCGACAAATGATAGGACTCGAGCTGTATTTCACCGATCAGGGCTCGGCCACCAGGGTTAAAATTCAGAAAGGTGTGACGGGTGGCTGGTGGCTGGCTCCTAAAGTGTGGCCCCTCATTGAACGCTGCTCCGAACACGTAGCCGCACCGCCGACAGCGAGTCCCCCCGCTCCTTAATTCTTGAGAACAGGAATCTCGAGGAGGACTGGACTCTCTGTAACAGTGATGGTTGGGCATGTTCACTAAACTGTCGATACGTTAAGTAGTGCCGTATACGACCTGAAAAGAAAGGCGCATCCATGCTCCCGACGAACGGTCCGTTATCAGCGACCCTACCGCGCGACATCACGTCCGGCTTGGTCGTGTTTCTCGTGGCGCTACCCTTATGTCTGGGGGTGGCCTTGGCGTCCGGTGCGCCATTGTTCTCGGGGCTGCTGGCCGGCATCGTCGGTGGCATCCTGGTGGGGCTGGTAAGTGGGTCGCACACCAGCGTCAGCGGCCCGGCCGCCGGGTTGACGGCGGTCGTTGCCGCGCAGATCCTGTCACTCGGATCCTTCCCGGCGTTTCTGCTAGCAGTAGTTCTTGCGGGGCTGATCCAGATCGGCCTGGGGCTCGCTCGGGCCGGATTCCTCGCCGCCTTCTTCCCGACCAGCGTGATTAAGGGTCTACTGGCCGCCATCGGGGCGATCCTCATTCTGAAACAGATCCCCCATCTCTTGGGCCACGACTCAGACCCGGAAGGGGAGATGGCCTTCCAGCAGCTGGATGACGAGACCACGTTCTCCGAACTTGTGCGAACGATCGGTGACATCCACCCCGGCGCCGCCGCGATCGGTCTCTTGTCGATCGTGATTCTGTTCGTATGGGACAAGTGGAAGCCGTTGAAGCACTCCCCTGTCCCCGCGCCTCTGATTGTGGTGCTGCTGGGCGTCGGAGTCAGCCTGCTGTTCCAACAATTCGGCGGAGCGTGGGTCATCGGGCCAAGTCATCTCGTGCAGGTGCCGGTAGCGGACAGTCTGGCGGGGTTCTTCGGGTTTCTGCAATTACCCGACTTCTCACAGTGGGCAAACCCGGCGGTGTATGTCGCCGCCGCGACGATAGCCGTGGTGGCGTCCCTCGAAACGTTGCTGAACCTGCAAGCGGTCGATAAGCTCGATCCGCAGCAGCGGACTTCGCCTCCAAGCCGGGAACTGTTGGCTCAGGGGATCGGGAACATGACCGCCGGGCTGATCGGCGGACTGCCGATCACGTCGGTGATCGTTCGCAGTTCCGTGAATATCAACGCTGGGGGCAAGACGAAACTCGCAGCGGTCATCCATGGCGGGTTATTGCTGGTCAGCGTCATGCTGCTGCCGGTGTGGTTAAACCTAATCCCGCTGTCCTGTCTGGCGGCGATCCTCATAGTCACAGGGATCAAACTGGCCAGCCCGGCACTGGTGAAGCAGATGTGGACTGAGGGGCGGTACCAGTTCGCCCCCTTTGTGGTGACGGTGGGAGCCATTGTCCTGACCGATCTGCTGATCGGGATACTGATCGGGCTGGCGGTCAGCGTCAGCTTTATCCTCTACAGCAACATGCGCCGGCCAATTCGGCGTTTCGTGGAGAAGCATCTGGGAGGTGACGTGGTGCATATCGAACTGGCCAACCAGGTGAGTTTCCTCAATCGCGCCGCCCTGTCCAACGCGTTAAACGAAGTGCCCCGCAACGGTCATATCTTGCTCGACGCGCAAAATACAGATTACATCGATCCGGATGTCCTCGGCCTGATTCGAGATTTCAAGGCACAAACGGGGCCGGCCCGTGGCGTCGACGTGAGCCTCGTTGGGTTTCGGAGCGAGTACCAATTCGATGACCAGATCCAGTATGTGGACTACTCGACTCGCGACCTTCAAGACGCCCTCACGCCGCTGCAGGTCTTGCAAATTTTGAAGGATGGCCATGAGCGGTTTCACAGCGGACACCGTTTGACCCGTGATCTTGGCCGCCAAGTTCTCGCCACGGCCGAGGGACAACACCCCTTGGCCGTCGTCCTCAGTTGCATCGATTCCCGTACCCCTGCCGAGTTGATCTTCGACCTGGGCCTGGGCGACATCTTCAGCGTCCGCATCGCCGGGAACGTCACGAGCCGGAAGGTGTTGGCCAGCGTGGAGTACGGGTGTGCCGTGGCCGGGGCGAAGCTGGTCCTTGTCGTCGGGCACACGCGGTGTGGGGCGGTGACAGCGGCTGTCAACCTGATCTGCTCAACCAGGACGGCCGCGGAGGCGACGGGCTGTCAACACCTCGACCATATCGTCACCGATATTCAGCAAGCCACAGACCTGGCCGCCTGCCAGAGCATCGGAACACGCACGGCGGCCGAGCAGAAGTCATTTGTCGATGTGGTATCTCGTCGCAACGTCCTGCGGGTAGTGGAACGGATGCGCGAGCAGAGCCGGACGCTGGACGGTCTGGTCCGGGAACGCCGAATTATCATTGCCGGTGCGATGTACGATGTCGGCACAGGCGCCATCGAGTTTCTGACGGAGGAGTCCAACCATCTCAATGAGCCAATTCCTAGCCGTCAGAACAGAGATCCTGTCGCTTGAAGAGAGGCAGTCGATTTCTTCAATTTTTCGACTTACGCAATTGGTCCAGACGATTAACCATCCATACTTTCTGCTTTGTTGTTGGAGTGATCACTTATAACGTCGCCTTCGCAGAGATTCTTCAAATGGGGCCGCCCCTGCCGCTTTCGGATACCTTCATCATGACGCCGAGACAGCAGTGGAGTAGTACTATGATGGCCATTTCTGTGCCTAAACAGCCATCCGGCGGTCGAGGATGTTCCGGGAAGACGGTGGAACCCGCACCATCCAAGACAATTGAACGGGTGTCTGGTGAGGACACGGGTCCACGGATTCCCGAGCCGATGGTCTTCGATCTCATACGACCACTCGGGGCGAAAGGAGGCGAGGGAGAGGTCAATGTCCTTGGTCTGATACCGCTTCGCCGCCAGTCTGGACGGGCCAATGAGACAGATCCATTGGGTCTGGTGCGCAGAAGCCCTGATCGGCAAGGTCTGGAATGGGCGCCTGAGATTGAATATGCGGTCTGTGGCGGCGTGGCGCTGGAGTTTGAAATACCCATGGAAAACGCGTATCTGGAGGCCTACAAGGCGGCAGGACAGATTACCTTTGGCACGGGGCTGAATCATCGGTTTATTCACGGAGCGCAGGCCATCGTGCAGTATGACCGGGATTCCAAACTCTGGACGACCACACTCATGTATCTCGCAGGTGTTCGATTCGATGAGACATGGAGCGTATTCGGCATGTTTGGCAGCCGAGCTGAAGTCGGTGGCTCAGTACCGAACAAGACCGTTGAAGTACTGTCCAATATCAGTCTCTTCGCAGATGTGACAGACAGAACGGTGGCGGGGATTGAAACAAACCTCGGCCAGGTGATCGGAGGTAATACCGAACTTCTTGTCATGCCTCAATTGCATTATGAGATTGATCGATACTGGATGATTCAAGCTGGGATTGGGGCACGCATTAGCACGGGATTTACCCTACCCGAGGCTGGTTTCAGACTCATCCGGGAGTTCTGATTTCGAATGCCATTGCAAGACTCGATCTCTTCGGCCGGTATAGCGAAGGTGCCGACGATGCGCGAGATCGTCCCCATCATGTGGAACCAGTCGATCGCGATACGGCGGCGGGTATCTTCCTGCCGCGGGCGTATGTGTGTGCGACCCTCAGGCCACCGTTGTGCTCCGCCATCGGACCACCTTCGTCTATTCGGAACAGAGGCTATCTCACGACCAGAACCGAGCAGGAACTGTGCTGCACCACCCTTGTCGACACGCTTCCGAGGAGGAACCGGGCAATGGCGCCCAGCCCGTGGGCCCCCATCACGATCAGATCGGCACAGTGTTTGGCGGCCACCTTCATGATCTCTTCAGCCGGCTTCCCAAGCTGATACACAGCTTCGGCTGCAAACCCGGCCTTGATCAGCTTCTGCAAGCTCTGTTCGACCAACCTGTGGCCTGCCTCCTTCAATTCCGGGTATCTGATGAATGGCATCACATGAATCACGATCACTTGAATCGGCATGCGCCCGCTCTTGCCGGTCGAACGATCCGGCTGAAACTTGGTCAGCACAAACTCAAGCGCTTTGGCCGATGCAGGGGACCCATCAGTCGCCACGGTAATCCGCCGCAACGGCACCGCCTCGCCCTTGACGACGAGCACGGGACAGGTCGCATGCTGGATGAGATCCGTCGACACGCTGCCAAGCATGAAACGGTCGAGGGCGTCGAGGCCTTTACTGCCCACGGAGCGGGCGGAGCGCGCGGAAATCCAGCACATGCAGCGCCGTCACTTGCGGCGGCTCGACAAACGACAGCATGGCCACCCAGTCCAGCCCCCATCGCCCATGCTTCGGTCCATCCGTCGCCACGAGCACGTTCATGGTGCCCATCCTTTTGGTTGAGTTCCCCTTACCTTCGAACCAACAGTCTGAAACCGGCTGTGAAATGATTTCGGTGCCGTCGCCCGGTGATCCCGATTGACCATTTCGACCTGATCAATAGCTTCCCCAGTACGACGTCGTGTAGCGTTTGCCTTGTCTTGTGCTCATGGATACTCCTTCTCCTGCCATGACTTTTCAGTTTGAAGAGGCAATCGCCCGCCAACAGGGCAATCCCTTTGTGATGAGCACCGCCTCCTCCTGGAATAGGCAGACCTAATGCCAATAGGATGGAAGTAACCAAACCTTGTCCCCAGTGAGATGCGCTCCGCTCGCTCTCATCGCACAATCAGCAAACCACTGAGCTCGCTGGGGCATATAGGGGCACCCAAGAAAATCACGCTGTGGAAAATGGCTGCAACGGGAGACCGTGCCGCGCCGCACAGTATTTCGTTCGTTCACCGTGCGCGTCAGAGACGACCTATCCCCGCGCAACCGCCCGCCTCTCACAGGGGACAGCGCGATCGCAGGAAGTCTGAATGAAAAACGCGGGCCCCTAAGGATGAAAGAGGGCGCCGTTCAATGCGAACTGAACGGCGATACTTGCGGCATAGCCCAAGGCAATGGCCCAGATCCATTTCAAGCGGGTCGAGAAGGTATAGATCCCCCGGGCCTGCCCCATGAGGGCCACGCCCGCTGCCGAGCCGATTCGCGTATCGGTGAAGGGGATCCGAGAATATTTACGATTGGCGTCAGATTCTGGCAGAAAGTTTTTGGTAGCGGCCAGCCGTATCCTAACAGACCGAGACTCGCGACCGCAGCGATTTATATTTGGACGCTAGCCTTGTTCGCTCAACGAATAAGTCGCACACACCTTTTACGCTATCTTCGATGGCGTGGCGGATATCTTGTATCGATGTGCAACTCGGTGAACGGGTGTTCGTCTTTACGATGGATCGAGAACTGCGGAACGGAGCGCGGTAGCGGCTCGAAGCCTGTCTCTCCTCCATTTCTATATTTCGATGTTGGGTGCAGGGGCGCTGATCGGCTGCAGGCCGCGGTCAATGACAGAGTTAGGGCGACCTGATTCTTCAGAAATCTTCCCGCTCAGAACGTGCGCGCATTGATCCACATGTGCACAAGAATGCTCGCGCCATACCCAAGTGCAATAGCCGGAGTCCATTTGAGATGACTGAAAAACGTATATTTTCCTTTCGCCTGCCCCATCAGCGCGACACCAGCCGCAGATCCGATGGAAAGAAGACTTCCCCCAACTCCTGCGGTCAGCGTCACGAGCAACCATTGGCCTTCGGAAATGTCTGGGTTCATAGTCAACACCGCGAACATGATCGGGATGTTGTCGACAATGGCCGATAAGATCCCGATCGAGATGTTGGCGAAGGTTGGACCCCACTGGGAGTAAAGCACTTGGGAGGCCAAGGCCATATAGCCGATATGGCCAAGCCCGCCGACGCACAGGACGACGCCGTAGAAGAACAACAGCGTGTCCCACTCAGCTCGGGCAACCTTTTGAAACACGTCAAATGGGACGACATCTCCGATCACCCCTTTGTTGTAGGTCGAGGAGTCGTGGCGTTTCCGGTTCAGGTAATGCCCAAACAACCCAAGATACGCAAATCCGGTCATCATCCCCAGGACTGGGGGAAGATGAAGAAAATTGTGAAAGCTGACCGCCGTGCAAATGGTCAGAAGAAACAACCCAAGAATGCGCTTGGCTCCGATCTTCATGTGGACGGCTTCAGAGGATGGCGGTGGAGACATTCGAGGGACGGCATAATGCATGATCGCGGCAGGCACAAGATAGTTCACCGCTGAGGGGATAAACAGCTGAAAAAAGTCAAAGAACCCAAGGATCCCCTTTTGCCACACCATCAGGGTTGTGATATCTCCGAAGGGGCAGAATGCTCCACCCGCATTGGCCGCCACCACGATATTGATGCACGAGATATTGACAAATTTCGGACTGTGGGCTCCCACAGCCATGACCACGGCACACATCAAGAGGGCGGTGGTGAGGTTGTCAGCCAACGACGAGATAAAAAAAGCCAGGACCCCAGTGATCCAGAAGAGTTGCCGGTAGCTGAACCCCTTACGAACCAGCCACGAGCGGATTGAATCGAACACGAGTCGTTCGTCGAGGGCGTTGATGTAGGTCATGGCGACCAGCAGGAACAGCATCAGTTCCGCGTATTCCATCAGGTTGTGACGGAAGGCATTTTCAACCGTTTCGGTTTGACCGTGCGGATATGCGAGGGCGATCGCCGCCCATATGATCCCAGCAGCAAGAATCACCGGTTTGGACTTGCGCAGGTGGGTGAACTCCTCGGACATCACCAGCACATAAGCCAGGACAAATATGCACAGCGCAAAATACCCCACTGGTGAGGTGGTCAAATCAATCCATGAGTGCGATTCCGTTGCAGCCAACGTGAGAGAAGGCAACCCGAAGACGATAAACGCGGAACCAAGACTGACGTGAAAGAAACGGCGCGCGTTAAACAGCAGGTACCAAACGCGCATGAAACAGAGGGAAGAGCGGTTCACACACGACCATCCTTTCGAGGACCATCATCGTTGGGTGAGAGAACGGCTGTTCGTCTTTACGGTGGATCGGGAATTGTCGAATGGAACTCGTAAGTGTACCGCCGAATTGTAGCCCCAGAGGTCGTGGTTCGAAGTGACAACCGCACGATCCAGATACACCGGAAATCCAAACAAAACCAGAAGCTACACAGGCAGATGAGAGAAAATCAAGGCAAACTTTCGCGGAGCTTCACCCTAATCCGGTTTTCCGGTCCATTGATCCCCAGTATCCCGGAAAAGGAATCAGGGAAGTATGACAAGCGTGATGTCGAAAGAAGCGAGAGCGGTAGTGCGTCCACGCCCTCTGACGACTACTCTCTGCGTTGAGACTGCATGCGGGCAAGACGTTCCGGGCAGGGTTTGTCGCAGCCGGCATCGCACTCCAGCCCAAGGCGTTCAAGACCGCCACAACTCCCGCCGATCGGACGGCGACCGACCAGGACACCCACCGCCATAGCCAGGATCGCAATACCCAAGACAAGAAAGGTCACCAGGAAAATAGTCATGACAGCTCCTCCTGTTTGCGGTAACGTTGGAAGGCGCAGCAGACCTGCTCCTCGAATTGTCCATCACGTTCGATGATGAAGAGGACGGGAAGGTTGAGCCGTTTGGCTATGGCCATGCCACGCTCAGGTCCCAACACCTGAAACGCGGTCGCCCAGGCGTCGGCTCGCATGCTGGTATCCGCCAGCACCGTCACCGACACCAGATGATTATCGACCGGCCACCCGGTGGTCGGATCGATGGTATGGGAATAGCGTCGTCCGGCGATTTCAAAAAAGTTCCGATAATTGCCCGAGGTGGCGAGCGCGATGTCGCTAAGCGCCAGCATCGTGTGCACCGAGCGTTCACCCGGCAAGGGTTTCTCGATCGCGACCCGCCAGGATGTATCGTGCTCCTTAAGACCGCGTACCCGCACCTCGCCACCGATCTCAACCATATAATGTTCAATGCCGTGGGCGGTCATGAGTTCAGCAACCCGGTCCACACCGTACCCCTTGGCTATCCCGGAAAGATCCAGGAATACATCAGGGCGGTGCTTGCGTATCGCCGGTTGAGTCTCACGTAGTGTCAGTTTATCAGGACCGCTACGCGCGCGCGCAGCGGCGATGTCGGCTTCAAGTGGGATCCGGTCCGGATGAAACTCGGGACCGAAGCCCCACAGATTGACCAGGGGGCCAACCGTGATGTCAAAAGCGCCTTCGCTCTGGGCTCCGATTTCGAGCGCAGCTTTGAGCACGGCAAGTAGCGAAGCGGATGCGGAAACCCAGTCCGTGGTGCGCAGACGGTTAAAGCGCGACAGTTCCGACTCCTGGTCGTAGGTGGACATGGTGTGATTGATCTCGGCCAGCAATGCGTCAACTTCTATCTGCATAGCCTTCAGCGACGGAGTGTCCTGGGCGGGACGGTATTTCACACTATAGGTGGTGCCCATGGTGCGACCACTCATGTGCAGCTCTGCGACAGGCGGCTCAGGACGCAGCAGGCTGAAGCCAACACCGGCAGCCAGCAGCACTATCAAGGCAATCAGCGCACGGAGGCGCGGAATGGAGGGATGCATGGACGGTCATCCTCCGAAGTCGTCGAGCATGATGTTTTCCCGTTCGACACCCAGATCCAACAGCATCTTGATCACGGCGGCATTCATCATCGGCGGTCCGCAGAGATAGAACTCACAGTCCTCGGGCGCCGGATGGGTCTTCAGATACTCATTGTAGAGCACGCGATGGATGAAGCCGGTGTAGCCGCCCCAATCGTCATCTGGAAGTGGGTCGGACAGGGCGACATGCCACTCGAAGTTGTCGTGCGATGCGGCCAGCTTGTTGAAATCGTCGACATAGAACATCTCGCGCTTCGATCGAGCCCCGTACCAGAAAGACATCTTGCGTGTGGTCTTGAGGCGACTCAGCTGATCGAAAATATGCGAACGCATGGGCGCCATCCCTGCACCACCGCCGATGAAAATCATCTCATTGCTGGTATCGCGGGCAAAGAAGTCGCCGAACGGTCCGGAGATGGTGACCTTGTCGCCCGGTTTGAGTCCGAACAGGTAGGATGACATTTTCCCCGGAGGTACATTTTGCGTGCGTGGTGGGGGCGTGGCAATGCGAATATTGAGCACAATGATGCCACGCTCCTCAGGGTAGTTGGCCATGGAGTAGGCGCGCTCGAGGGGCTCATTAACCTTGGACACAAGTTCCCAGAGGTTCAGCCGGTCCCAGTCACTGCGAAACCTCTCTTCGATGTCAAAATTCTTAAACGAGTGCTCATACGGGGGGCAGAAAATCTGGATGTACCCTCCGGCGCGGAAATCGACATATTCATCCTGGGGAAGCTCGAGGACCAGTTCCTTGATGAAGGTCGCCACATTGTGGTTGGAGCGGACGGTACATTCCCATTTCTTGACCCCGAACACCTCATCGGGAATCACGATCTTCATGTTCTGCTTGACCGCCACCTGACAGGAGAGACGGTAGCCCTCGCGCGCTTCACGCTTGTTGATGTGAGAGGTTTCTGTCGGCAGAATGGCCCCACCCCCTTCGAAGACCTTTACCCGGCACACCCCGCAGGTCCCGCCGCCACCGCAGGCAGAACTAATAAAAATCTTGGCGTCGCCAAGGACACCGAGTAGCTTGCCTCCAATTGGAGTTTCGATAAATTTCTTGTCGTTGATTGTGATCATGACATTGCCACTGGCGACCAGTTTTGAACGCGCACTCAGAATGAAGACGACGAGAATGAGGACGAACCCGGTGAAAACACCGACTCCCAGTATGATCTCGATCATACGCGGCCTCTCATCAGGCTCAGAGTTGAATTCCAGAAAAGGCCATGAACCCCAGGGCCATCAACCCCGCGGTGATGAATGCAACGCCCAGTCCCTGCAAACCATCGGGGATGTCGGAATACTTGAGCTTCTCACGTACCCCTGCCATCGCCACGATCGCGAGCGCCCACCCGACACCAGAACCCACACCATAGGTGACGCTCTCGCTAAAGGTATAGTCACGTTCGACCATAAACAGACAGCCTCCGAGAATGGCGCAGTTGACGGTAATAAGCGGCAAAAAGATCCCCAGTGAGTTGTACAGTGAGGGGACGTGTCGGTCGAGAAACATTTCCAGCACCTGTACGACCGCCGCAATGACGCTGATGTAGGTGATGAGCCCAAGGAAACTCAGATTCATACCGGATAGCCCCGTCCACGCCAGCGCACCGTCACGTATCAGAAACTGGTAGATCAGATTATTGATCGGGATGGTCAGACTTTGGACGACGACCACCGCGATGCCGAGTCCGAGCGCCGTGCCGATTTGTTTCGAGACGGCAAGAAACGTGCACATGCCGAGAAAAAACGTCAGCGCAAGATTCTCGACGAAGACCGCTTTGATAAACAGATTGATCAGGTCAATCATGAGGCCACCTCGGGACGAGGCGCGTGATGGATCCGATATTCAGGTTCCTCCACTTGTGCCGGCTTCCAAGAGCGCACCACCCAAATGATCATGCCGATCAGGAAAAACGCGCTCGGGGGCAGGAGCAACAAGCCGTTTGGCACATACCACCCGCCATCCCGTTCAAGAAGGAGAATCGGGTACCCGAACAGGGAACCGGACCCCAAGAGCTCGCGTATGGTCCCGATGGCTAGTAACAGTGCGCTATAGCCAAGGCCGTTGCCGAGTCCATCGAGGAGGCTTGGGAGCGGTGGATGTTTCATCGCATAGGCTTCAGCGCGTCCCATCACGATACAATTGGTGATAATCAACCCGACGAAGACCGACAGTTCCTTGCTGATTGTGAACGCATAGGCTTTGATGAACTGATCGGCGACGATGACCAGCGACGAAATAATGGTCATCTGCACGATGATGCGGATGCTGCTCGGGATATGATTGCGGATCACACTGATGGCGGCATTGGAGAGGGCGGTGACGACGGTCAGCGCGATACACATCGTGATCGTGGTTGAGAGCTTCGACGTCACAGCCAGTGCCGAGCAAATCCCCAGGACCTGCAGGATGACTGGGTTATTGTCTACGATCGGGTCGAAAAGAATTTTACGGTGCTGGTACGACATGAGAGTTAGCTCCTTTCGAGACGCAAACGGGAAAGGTACGGCCCATACCCTTTGTCGCTCAGCCAGAATTTCAGCAAATTCTCCACGCCTCGCGAGGTGATGGTGGCGCCGGCGAGTGCGTCGACCTGGTGCTGAGCGTCGGGTGAAGCACTGTCAATCGCGACCTTCGTCACTTCAACCTGAACCTTCCATTGATCGTCAAATAGGACTTTGCCCGTCCATTGTGCTCGCCACTTGGGATTGTCGATCTCCCCTCCTAGTCCCGGAGTCTCGGCGTGTTGATAGAATCGGAGGCCCTGAACCGTTCGCAAATCCCCCTCCAGCGCAAGAAACCCGTACATGGTGGACCAGAGCCCGTAGCCGTACACCGGCAGAATCAGTTTCTTCAAGTCGCCGTTGGCGCCGACAATTCGATAGACCGGCAAATAGCGCGGTTCGCGCCTGATCTGCGCCACATCCTCTCGGCGGGTGAGTTCGGTGGAGATCGCGGGATCCTTTCCGGCCTTGGCAATATTAAAGGTGTCAGGATCCATCCCATTCACCTCGTCACCGGTTGCCAGTTCGATCATGCGCGCGTCAATCCGTTTCAGCGCTTGTGCTTCCGTCAGTCCCTCCTTAAGGAGGCCGGAGACCGCAATCACATTCCGTATGAGATCGGCCTTCTGATTTGATTCCTGAATCGGTCGAAGGAGCACCGCCGCGCCGGCGACCACAACGGAGCATACCAGACAGACGACAAAGGTCACCAGCAGCGTCCTGCTCCCACTTTCGACTGACGCAGCGGATACGGCGGACTCGGGTTCAGGCGCGGACACGGCGGCGTAGCCTCCGTCGAATGTTCAGCTGGACGACCGCATAATCGATCAGGGGCGCGAACACATTGGCAAACAAAATCGTGAGCATCACGCCTTCAGGAAACGCTGGGTTTGCCACGCGGATCAGCACGGTCATGGCCCCGATCAGAATGCCGAAGACCCAGCGCCCGGCACTCGTCATCGCTGCTGAAACCGGATCGGTGGCCATAAAGACCATACCAAAAGCAAACCCGCCCAGAACCAGGTGCCAGTACCAGGGCATCGCCACCATGGGATTGGTGTCGCTGCCGACGAGATTGAACAGGAGCGAGGCCCCGACCATCCCCAGAAAGACCCCGGCAATAATGCGCCAGGAACCGACCCGGGTATAGATCAGGAACGCCGCGCCGAGCAGACAGGCAAGGGTAGAGGTTTCCCCCAGGGAGCCCGGCATCAGGCCGATAAAGGCATTCCACCAAGTATAGCCCCCGCTGATGATCCCCGCTACGCCACCATTTTTACCAAGACTGAGCGCGGTCGCGCCGGAATAGCCATCCACTGCCACCCACACCCGGTCACCGGAAATTTCGGCAGGATAAGCGAAAAACAGAAACGCCCGACCGGTCAGGGCTGGATTGAGAAAATTCTTGCCGGTCCCGCCGAATACCTCTTTGCCGATTACCACACCGAAGCTGATCCCGATGGCGACCATCCAGAGAGGCATATTGGGTGGCAGCGTCAGCGTGAAGAGCATAGAGGTGACCAGAAAGCCTTCATTGATCTCTTTCTGACGCACCGTGGCAAATACCGTTTCCCATACACCGCCGACTATCAAGGTCGTCAGATAGATCGGCAGAAAATACAAGAAGCCATGTGCCGTATTGGCAAGAATACTGCCGGCATCAAAACCGATATTGAGCGCCGCCAGCAGTTCATAACGCCAGCCAGCCTTGGCCATGCCCATTTTTGCGAGTGCCAGATTGGCCTGATAGCCGGTGTTGAACCAGCTCCACAGGATGCAGGGAATCAGCGCCACCACCACATACATCATCAATCGTTTCAGATCGATTCCATCCCGCACATGAGGCGCGGTGTGCGTGGTTTCCGGAGAGGAATACAGAAACACATCGACCATCTCGAACACGGGATAGTACTTTTCAAACCGGCCGCCCTTGGCAAACAGGGGCCTGAGACGATCAAGATAGCGTTTCATGCCTGCCATCAGCCTTCTCTCTCAATCTGGCTCAGCACGGTCCGCAGCACCGGGCCGTAGTCGTTCTTGCCCACGCACACGAAGGAGCACAATGCGAGGTCTTCCTCGTCCAGTTCCATACAGCCCAGCTTTTGCGCCATGTCGGTGTCGCCCACAACCAGGTAGCGCAGCAGCTGCGTCGGGAGGATGTCCAGAGGCATGATATCCTCGAAGTTACCGAATGGCACCATGGCGCGCAGACTTCCGTTCAGCCCGGTGGTCAACCCAAATTCCTCCTTGCGGTAACGGAAGAGACTCGACAGCATGACGTTGCTCTGGGAGAATGTTCTCCGTCCGGGTGCGAACCAGCCCATGAACGTTCGTTCTACCCCTTCCTGAAGCACACATATCTGTAAATGATGGCGCCCCAGATAGGACGACCAGTCGGCGGCATGACGCCCCGACCAGATCGAGCCGGAGATGACGCGGCTCTCACCGGCCTGAAGCTCACCCTCGATCAACTCCCCGATACAGGCGCCGAGCCTGGTCTGCAACAGGCGTGGCTGTTTGACCTGGGGTCCGCCTAGCGCGACAATGCGTCCGGTCCATAACCGGCCGCTGGTAAACAGCTTGCCGATCGCAATCACCTCTTGGTAGTTGAGGTGCCAGACAGTCTTGTTGACGTCTACCGGTTCGATAAAATGAATGTGTGTCCCCGGCAGACCGGCTGGGTGGGGACCTTCGAAACTCGCCTGGCGCACGTGGTCTAAACCCTGTGGCAACGGCAGGTCAGCTGCGGGTGACTTGCACACCCACAGCGGCATGGGGCCAAGGCGCGAGAGCACCGTCAGGCCATGGCCGAACGACTCAGCCTCTGCAGCAATAATCGGAACGGGATCGGCGGCCAGCGGGTTGCTGTCCATAGCGGTCACGAAGATGGCAGCCGGACGGGTGGCCGGGTCGGGAATCTTGCTATAGGGCCGCGTGCGTAACGTAACCCACAGACCCGATGCCAAAAGATTTTCCACAACCTGCGCTTCAGTCAAGCTGGCCAGTTGATGGGCACCGTACGCAGTGAAAGGCTCTTCGTCTTCGGTTTCGTCAAGCCGGATGATGACTGACTGGAGTATGCGTTCAGCTCCACGCCTGATGGCAATCACCTCGCCGGCGCCCGGAGCAGTGACGCGCACGCCTGGTAGCTTCTTGTGCTCGAACAGCGCTTGGCCGAGCTTAACCTTGTCCCCTTCTGCTACCAGCATGGCGGGTTTGAGATCTATATAATCCACGCCCAGAACGGCAACGTGGCGGACCGCTTTGGCAACATGAACACGCTGCTCCGGTTTCCCGCTGATCGGCAGATCCAAGCCTTTTTTGATTCTGAACATCATAGAAGTTGTATTTGAGTTAATGCTGTCATGATGCATCGGTTTGATCAACCGTATTTGAACGGCCAGATTTCATGATCCGAGTTGGTGCAAAACGATGAGGCCTCGGAGATGAATGCATCTCCTTTCAAATATGCAGATCGTGCGTCTTTCCGTCCAACCAAGCTTCTAGGTGCCGTCTTCAGTGCACTCTAGCTGTCGATCATAGTCCGAACGGGTGCAGTCAATGGGGGATCTCAGTCAGAAGAAGCCGCAGTTGGTCACCGCGCAGACGTTCCCGATCGGCTCGCCGCTCTCGTACGGATTCATCAAACACCTGAGGATGCAACAAATGAGTCCGCGCGCTCCCATCGAAGCAGACCCACTATGTATCCGATGATTTCTTGAGTCGTCGACGTCAAGCCGTCCACGGGAAGGCACGGAGTTCGCGAAGCACACTTTGACCATGGATTGAATCATGCTCCTCCGCATTTCTCACTCCATGCCCTGTTTAGCGCCGGAAGGGCGTAACGTACCACAAGGCTGTGGCCGTATCCACTTCAGGGCCAGTCAGACAACCTCATTCAACCGGTTCATACACCCGGCTTTCAGCTTCAGATCGCTCGTTAGGGATCCCGGTAGGCGTCTTTCAGGAAAATACGATCCTGGAGGGCCAGACCGGCACCGATCCGACCGGCGGCTGCCCCTTGGCCCCCCACGTCGTTCCATGAACCGCAAACCGCATTGACGCGAACGCCCGACTCACCCAAGAAGTAGATTTTGCCTTCGTCCCCATCACGTCGGGATCGCGTTGCGAAGGCGTGCTGCAGTGGCTTCTGCGGTATCAGACTTGGTCGGGCATGCACCGCGGCCGATCGAGGCTAGACTCAAGCGCATACAGAGTCGCTGCTTCAGCAACTTCACGCACGAATGCCGCGTCCACAATCCGACATCGAATCCATACTCCTGGAGTTCTTGCCGTTGACCCACTCCGGTGAAAGCCGTAGCCGGCGATCACTTCGCTCGGGCGCTCGCCCGCCACGTGCGGATGGGCTCCATGGC
>Ga0307505_10001271_pt1 | contig 21295 bp, 20 predicted proteins | sample 23_S_MG_FD_202183 | JGI IMG/M metagenome (GOLD analysis project Ga0307505, IMG submission 202183) | Soil microbial communities from Populus trichocarpa stands in riparian zone in the Pacific Northwest, United States - 23_S | ecosystem: Environmental > Terrestrial > Soil > Riparian zone > Trees...
GATGATGAAGATGGCCAAGCCCTCCCAACCCGATTCCCGCCCCGAAGCCGAGACTGTCCGTTTCGACGTGGAGGGCGGCGTCGCCTGGGTCTGGTTCAACCGCCCCGACAAGCGCAACTGCATGAGCCCCAAGCTCAACCGCCGCATGCTCGAGGTGCTCGGCGAGCTCGAGTTCCGCGACGACGTACAGGTGCTGGTGCTGACCGGCGAGGGCAATTCGTGGTCGGCGGGCATGGACCTGCTCGAATACTTCCGCATGAACGAGCAGGCCGGCATCGGCGCCGTCCGCAAGGCGCAGCGCGAGGCCTATGGCTGGTGGGAGCGGCTGCGCTGGTACGAGAAGCCGACGATCGGCATGATCAACGGCTGGTGCTTCGGCGGCGCCTACGGCCCGCTGTTCGCCTGCGACCTGGCGTTCTGCAGCGACGACGCGCAGTTCGGCCTCAGCGAGATCAACTGGGCGATCCTGCCCGGCGGCGGCGCCAGCAAGGTCGCGGCCGAGCTGATGGGCTTCCGCGACGCGATGTACCACGCGATGATGGGCGAGAACCTGACCGGCAAGCAGGCCGCCGAGAAGGGCATGGTCAACGAATCGCTCCCTGCCGACAAGCTCCGCGCCCGCGTCCAGGAAGTAGCCGACGTGCTCAGGAAGAAGGACAGCCACGCGCTGCGCGCCACCAAGTGGGCCGTGCGCCGGGTGCGCGAGATGACCTACGACAACGCCGAGGAATACCTGATCCGCGCGCAGGAAGCGCTCAACGACTTCGGCGGCTGGGAAACCCGCAAGGAAGCGACCAGGCAGTTCCTCGACGAGAAGACCTTCAAGCCCGGCCTCGGCGCGTTCGACAAGAGCAAGGTCAGCAACAGCTAAGCTCGTCATCCCGAACTTGTTTCGGGATCCATCATGCCGCGCTCACGGGGCACTCCGTGGAGAGTGACGGGTGCAGCACGGTGGCGCAAAGACCGAACCCTCCGCGCGAGGCTGAGAAATGGATCCCGAAACGAGTTCGGGATGACGAAGAATGAGGCGAGCGCTAGGGCGGCGCAAGAAAGGGAGAGCAACAAATGACCACCCGCCGCTTCACCAACCAGCAGATCGACCGGCTGCTGCGGCCGAAATCGGTGGCCGTCGTCGGCGCTTCGGATCGTACCGGCGCGCTCGGCGCGACATTGCTCAACAACCTCGTGCAGTACGAATTCGCCGGCGACATCTACCCGGTCAACCCCAAGCGAGACGAGCTGCTCGGGCTCAAGGTCTGTCACTCGATCGAGGAGCTTCCCGAAGGCATCGACTGCGCCGTGCTCGCGATCCCGCGGCCGTTCGTGCTCGATACCGTCCGCCAGCTCGCGGCGCGCAAGTGCGGCGCGGTGGTGATCTACTCGGCCGGGTTCTCCGAGGCGGGCGAGGAGGGCATGCGCGACCAGCTCGAGCTCGCCGCGATCGCTGCCGAACACGGGATGGTCATCGAGGGGCCGAACTGCCTCGGCTGCACCAACTACGTCGCGCGCGTGCCGCTGACCTTCGTCGAGACGAACATGCAGACCCCGCCCAGGGGCACCCGCGCCGTTGGCATCGCCAGCCAGTCGGGCGCGCTCGCCGCGGTGCTGGCGACGGCGCTCCATCCGCGCGGCCTCTACGTCTCGACTTCGGTCTCGACCGGCAACGAAGCGGCGTCGGGCGTCGAGGATTACGTCGAATGGCTGGTCGACGACGCCGACACCCACGTCATCGCGATGTACGTCGAGAGCCTGCGCCGGCCCAAGGCGTTCATCGAAGCGGCGCGCCGCGCCCGCAAGGCCGGCAAGCCGATCGTCATGCTGCACCCGGGCAAGTCCAACAAGGCGCAGGAAAGCGCGGCCACCCACACTGGGGCGATGGCTGGCGACTATGCACTGATGAAGGCCAAGCTCGCCCGCGAAGGCGTGATCTTCGCCGACACGCTGGAAGAGCTCGGCGACATCACCGAGATCGCGCTGCGCTGCAAGGCGCTGCCCGGCGCGGCGATGGCGGTGCTCGGCGAAAGCGGCGCGCTGCGCGGCCTCGCCTTCGACATCGCCGAGGACATCGGGCTCGACCTGATCCATCTCGACGACGACAACTCGCCCGCCCTGCGCGCCATCCTGCCCGACTTCGTCCCGGTCTCGAACCCGACCGACATCACCGCGCTCGGCCTCAGCGAGCCCGAGATCTACACCAAGGTCCTGACCGCGCTGCTCGAAGACGAGCGGATCGGCTCGGTGGTCGCCTCAATCATCCAGTCGGACCCGATCACCAGCGGCATCAAGTTCCCGCACATCGTCAAGGTGCTCGAGGACGGCACTTTCCCCAAGCCGCTGGTCTTCGCCGGCGTCGACGAAGGGGCGCGGGTGCCCGAAGAGTACATCGAGGGCCTGCGCAAGGTCGGCATCCCTTGGTTTCCAAGCACCGAGCGCGCCTACCGCGCGATCGCGCGCCTCGCCGACCTCGCCAAGCGTGACCTGAGCAATCGCTCGGCCGAGCCGCTGGCGCTTCCGGACCTCGACGCGGTTTCCGGCGTCGTGCCCGAATACAAGGCCAAGGAACTGCTGCGCCCGCTCGGCATCCGCTTCCCGGAAGGCAGGCTCGCCCCCAACGCCGGCGCCGCCGCGGCCGCCGCCGACGCGATCGGCTATCCGGTGGTGATGAAGGCCCAGGCCGCCGCGCTCGGCCACAAGAGCGATGCCGGCGGGGTGATCCTCAATCTCAAGTCCGCCGACGAGGTGCGCGACGCGTTCGAGCGGATGTACGGCAACGTCGAGGCTTACGACCGCACGATCTCGCTCGACGGCGTGCTGATCGAGAAGATGGGCAAGATGGGCACCGAGATGATCGTCGGCGCCAGGAACGATCCCGAATGGGGTCCGGTCGTCCTCGCCGGGTTCGGCGGGGTGACCGCCGAGATCCTCAAGGACGTCAAGCTGTTCACTCCGGACCTCGACCAGGCCGCGGTCCACGCCGGCCTGCTCGATCTCAAGCAGGCGGCGCTGCTCAAGGGCTACCGCGGCTCGCCCGCGCTCGACGTCGCCGCTCTGGCCGAGCTGATCGTGCTGGTCGGGCGGATCATGGCCGGAAACCCGGCAATCGGCGAGGTCGACCTCAACCCTGTGATCGTCCACCCGGAAAGCGAAGGCGTGCTGGCGCTCGACGCGTTGATGCTGGTCGAGCGCTAAGGCCGATCCCGCCGGGCGTTCGTCTCCGCAAAGCCACCGCTAGTCGCCGATTCACCAGGGTTATCGGGCGGTTAATCCCGCGGACAGGAAGCGCCGCCGATCCCGCTGAAAACCTCCGTTCGGGGGTTTGGGCGGGACGCACGCGACATGTCTATCTGGAAGGCGATGCGGTTCGCTTCGGCGGACCTGGCGATCGACCTGGGCACGGCCAACACGGTCGTCTACCTGCGCGATCACGGGGTGGTCCTGGCCGAGCCCTCGGTAGTGGCGATCGAGACCACGAACGGGATCTCGACGGTGCGCGCGGTCGGCGACGAAGCCAGGCTGATGCTAGGACGGACTCCGGCGAACCTCGCCACGATCCGGCCGCTGCGCAACGGCGTCATCGCCGACCTCGAAGTGGCCGAACACATGATCAAGCATTTCGTCCGCAAGGCGCGCGCCAACGTCTCCTCGCGGCTCAAGCAATCGCCCGAGATCGTGATCTGCGTGCCTTCGGGCGCCACGCCTGTGGAACGCCGCGCTATCCGCGACGCTGCGTCCAACGCGGGTGCACGCAAGGTCTGGCTGATCGAGGAGCCGATGGCCGCGGCGATCGGCGCCGACCTGCCGGTGACCGATCCGATGGGCTCGATGGTGGTCGACATCGGCGGCGGCTCGACCGAAGTCGGGGTGATGAGCGTCGGGGGCATGAGCCTGAGCCTGTCCGAGCGCGTCGGCGGCGACCAGATGGACGAGGCGATCATGTCGTACGTTCGCCGTCACCATAACCTCCACATCGGCGAGGCGACCGCCGAGCGGGTCAAGAAGGAAGCCGGTTCGGCGCTGTCCGACGGAGAGGCGGTGTCGATCAGCATCCGCGGCCGCGACGCGGTGCGTGGCATCCCGCGCGAGGTATCGATCACCCGCGCCGACATCGCCGAGGCGCTCGGCGGCCCGGTGGCGCAGATCGTCGACGCGGTGCGCCGCGCGCTCGAAGGCACCGCGCCGGAGATCGCCGCCGACATCCTCGATCAGGGCATCGTCATGACCGGCGGCGGCTCGCTGCTGCACGGCATCGGCGAGGTCATCTCGCGCGTCACCGGGCTGCCGGTGCGGCTGGCGCAGGACCCGCTCAACTGCGTCGCGGTCGGCGCCGGCCGCGCGCTCGAGGAGACCGGCTACCGCGGGGTGCTGCACGCGGCGTAGCCTCGACGACCGGGTTGCATAGCTCCGTACCCGCAACTGCGGACGGCATCGTGGGTTGTTCTCAGTTTTCAATGCTTTGACACCCGAAAGTTGACAGTGACACAGAGTGGCACATGCCCAGCGGCCGTTCATTTCGCTTCAGTAGCCGAGGATGCTATGCTTCCGCCGGTCGCTCAATGGATGGAGAGAACCATGCGCGTCGCGATTATTGCCGCCTCACTGGCACTCTCGGCTTGCGCCACACCCGCGCAGCAGGCTTCGAGCGGCCTCGACAGCAGGCTCGACGCCATGATCGGCCAGCCGGTCGAAGTCGCGGTCGCCCGGCTCGGCGCACCGATCGCCTCGGCACCGATGGGCACGGACACGCTCTATGGCTGGGGGCATGCGTTCACCAGCACGGAGATTTTGTCTCCCCTCCCCGACATCGCCGCCGGGGCCAGTGCCCAGAGCGGCGTTTTCCCGCCGCCTCGCCGTGCGGTCCAGAACGATTGCATCATCCGTGCGGTCGTCAGCGCCGAAGGCCAGATTCGCGCGTGGGACTACCAGGGTAACGATCGCGGTTGCCGTTACTACGCAGATCGTCTTGCCGGGTCCGCGATGGCCCGGGCCGGATAGTTCCCGACATCGCATTTCACCCGAAGCAGGAGCACGTTCGACGTGGCTTCAGGCGAACAGGTCGGCCAATTCCGCCGCCGGGCCGAGCACGTCTCCAGGCATGACCATGCAGTTGCTCGCCAGCGCGACCGACAGGCCCTGCTCCGGATAGACCACCAGCGCCGCGCGCCCACCGGGCGTGGCCCCGGCGTGATGCCGGCGCGCGCGGCCCCTCGCATCCGCGTCGACCCGCCAGCCGAGGCCCAGCGGCGGGCTGGCGTCGCACTTGCCGGTCAGCGGCGTGAACAGGAGCGACCGCTCGTCGTTCGTGAGGCGGCTCCCCGGCCCTTCGAGCAGCGCCGCGCCGAAGCGGGCCATGTCGGGCACACTGAGCAGGAAACCCGCGCCGGCCCAGCAATAGGCGGGGTTGATCGGCGGCGCGCCCGCCCAGCCGTCGACCGGATCGGGCCATCCGGCGTCGGGGAACTGGGCCTGCAGCCGCCGGCGCTCTTCCTCGCTGACATAGCCGCGCACGCGGCCGGCCACGATCCTGCCGGGCTGGTCGGCCGCCAGCGTCTCCAGGCCGAAAGGCGCGGCGATCTCGCTCTCGATCAGGTCGAGGAACGGCCGGCCCGCCGCCGCCTCCATCACCAGCGACGCCAGCGAGTACCCCCACGAGGTGTAGCTGACCTTCTCGCCCACCGGCGCGACCAGCTCGTCCTCGATGAACGCGGCGAGAATCTCGGCGTTCGTCCAGGAGGGTCGCGTCATCAGCGAACCGCCGGGCTGGCGCGCGTCGAGGTCCCCGGGCAGGTAGTGACGGATCCCGCCGCGGTGTGTGAAGAGCTGGCGAAGCGTCGTCGTCCGGTGGGCCGCGGGCAAGTCGGGAAGCCAGTTCGAGATCGGGGTGTCGAGCTCGATCAGGCCGCGCGAGACCAGCCGCGCCGCCGCCGTGGTGGTCAGGACCTTGCTGACCGAGCCGATGCGAAAGCGGTGCTCGGGCCGGGCAGCCACTCCGAGCTCGAGATCGACCGTGCCGACCGCGAACGACCACAGCAGGGCGTCGCGCCCGGCAACCGCGAACGACAGCGCGGGCGCGGGCTGCGCAAGGTGAAAGGCGCGCGCCCAGGCGTCGGCGTCCGAAGATACCTGCTGCATTAACACGGTAATACACTAAGCGTCGCCGCGCCGCGCCGCAAGGGGCGCCTTCAAGGTCTCAGAACGCCGCGATCCCGGTGATCGCCCGCCCCAAAATCAGCGCGTGGACGTCGTGCGTGCCTTCGTAGGTGTTGACCGTCTCCAGGTTCAGCATGTGGCGCATGACCTGGTATTCCTCCGAGATGCCGTTGCCGCCGTGCATGTCGCGCGCCGCGCGGGCGATCTCCAGCGCCTTGCCGGCGTTGTTGCGCTTGACGAGGCTGATCATCTCGGGCGCGAAGCGTCCTTCGTCCATCAGCCGCCCGACCCGCAGGCTGGCCTGCAGCCCGAGCGCGATCTCGGTGGCCATGTCGGCGAGCTTCTTCTGGTAGAGCTGGGTGCCGGCCAGCGCCTTGCCGAACTGCCGGCGGTCGAGTCCGTAGGCGCGCGCCGCGGCGCGGCAGAACTCCGCCGCGCCCATCGCGCCCCACGAGATGCCGTAGCGCGCGCGGTTGAGGCAGCCGAACGGCCCCTTCATCCCTTCGGTGCCGGGCAGCAGCGCCTCGGCGCCGACCTTGACCTCGTCCATCACGATCATGCCGGTGGTCGAGGCGCGCAAGGACAGCTTGCCTTCGATCTTGGGCGCCGAGAGCCCGGGCGTGCCCTTGTCGAGCGCGAACCCCCTGATCTTGCCGCCGTGGGCCTCGCTCTTGGCCCAGACCACGAACACGTCGGCGAACGGCGAGTTGGTGATCCAGGTCTTGCTGCCCGAAATCACGAAGCCGGTGCCGTCCGCCACCGCGACGGTGCGCATCGAGGAGGGGTCCGAGCCGGCATCGGGCTCGGTCAGGCCGAAGCAGCCGATCAGCTTGCCGCGCGCCAGGCCGGGCAGGTACTTCGCCTTCTGCGCGTCGGAGCCGTAGGCATGGATCGGGTACATCACCAGGCTGGACTGGACCGACGCCATCGAACGGTAGCCGGAGTCGACCCGCTCGATCTCGCGCGCGACCAGCCCGTAGGCGACATAGCCCGCGCCCGCGCCACCGTATTCCTCGGGGATCGTCACCCCGAGCAGCCCGGCCTCGCCCATCAGCGGAAACAGCTCGGGCGCGGCCAGCTCGTCGCGGTAGGCGTCGACCACGCGCGGTTGCAGCACGTCCTGCGCGAAACCGCGGGCGGCGTCGCGTATCATCCGCTCCTCGCCGGTCAGCTGGCTTTCGAGATCGAGCGGGTCGGCCCAGTCGAAGGGCACCATTCCTGACATGCGTTGAATCCTCCGCGCACGGCCTTAGCCGCAGTGGATGGCTACGCCAATCGCGGTGGTGGGGTCAGGCGTGAACCTTGCCGACGGCTTCCTGAAGCGCGTCGATCAGGCGATCGGGCGGGCAGGGCTTGGCGCAGGCCTGCGCAGCGGGATAGCGGGCCTTGACCTCCTCCGGCGTGACGTGGCCCGAATGGAACACGATCGGGACGCCGGCCGCGGTGAGCCGGTCGGCCAGCGGATAGACCTCGCCGTCGGTGGTGAACACATCGAGGATCGCGCAATCGGGCAGGCCGTCGTCGGCGATGGCTTCAAGCGCCTCCTGGCGGCCGTCGAACGGGCCTTCGATCTCGTAGCCAAGATCCTTGACCGTCTCCGAAAGGTCGAGCGCGATGATGAATTCGTCCTCGACCACGAGGACCCTGGGCCGTTCCGACGGCGAGTGGTTGGCCATGGGCTTGGTCTCCGCGGAATTGCAACGCTGCTGGCTACCAAAGCGAGGCGCCCGGTAAGGTTCCCTAGAGCCTGCCGAATGTCGCTTCGTAGCCGGCCGTGTCGCCCGCCGCGAGCAGCCTGGCCTGGGCGGGCCAGTCGTCGCAGCGGATGCGCCCCTGGAAGCGGCCGAGCCGGGCATCGATGCGGTCGATCTCGGCCTCGTCCCAGGCGGCGATCTGCGCGAACGAGGTGACGCCGAGCGCGTGCAATTGCTCCGCCAGCTTCGGCCCCAGGCCCTTGATGCGGGTCAGGTCGTCACCGCCCTCGGGCGCACGCGGCACGAGCGGGACGAGATCGGCCGAGACCTGAACCGCCTCGGCCATGCCGGCCATGCCTTCGGGAGCGGGCGGCGGGACTTCTCCGAAAGCCGCGGCCGGCGGCGCGTTGATCAGCGCCTGGTTGCGCTTGGCGGGCGCCTCGTCGTCCCGCGCGATCTCGACCCGGGTCCGGCGCGAGGCGACGAAAACCCACCAGGCCACGAACAGCCCGATGAGCAGCGCCAGGACCAGGAACAGCCAGTTCTCCTGCACCAGTTCAGCCATGCGCGTCGTCCCCCGTTGCACCGCGGCCCCAGATCGACCAGCCGATCGCCAGGCCGGCGGCGTAGGCGACCAGCATCAGCACCAGCAGTTCGAGCCAGATGGGCATGGGGCGCTCTTAGAGGGCGGCGGGCAGGGTTTGCAATCCGCCCCTTCGCCGGGCCGGGGGCATGGGGCTAGCGCGGCCCGGGCGTGTCGACCGGCGTCGGCCGGATCGGCTGGGTGGCGATGACCGAAAACTCGATACGCCGGTTGGCCGGGTCGGTTGCTTCGAGCCCTTTGACCGGCGTGCGCGAGCCGAGGCCGCTGGTGCGCAGGCCGTCGGCCGGAATGCCGCGCGCCACCAGCGCCGCCTCGACCGCTTCGGCGCGTTCGCGCGACAGCGCGAGGTTGCCCGGCTCGGGCCCCGATGCGTCGGTATGACCGGTGATGGCGATGATGCTGCCGAGGCAGGGCCGCAGCGCGGAGGCGACCTCGTCGACCAGCTCGCGGCTGGCGGCGTCGATGCGTGCCGAGCCTTCCTCGAACCGGATCGTGCGGGAGCGCAGCAGCGCTTCGACATCCTCCTGGCAGTGCAGCGGCTCGACCGGGGTTGCGGCGCCCTGGGCCAGGGCGGTGCCGTCCGACCAGCGGATGCCGCCGACGCCGGGAATCGCGGCGACGGCCCTGGCCACCCGGTCGCGCGTCCCCACGTCGAGCCGCTCGCCGCCTGCAAGTACCGGGTGCCGGCTCGGCGAGCCGCGAGCGGTCGCGAAGTGCGCACGCACCGGCGCCCCGCCCGTCTTGGCAATGACGGCCGCTGCGCGGGACTCCAGCTTCGCGGCCAGGTCCGGCCCGCTCAGCCGGCCGCCGGCGAGGGCCAGCACCGCGACCAGCGCGGCGCCGAGCCCGAGGGCGAGATAGGGGCTGCGCGGGACTACCATGGGGCCACCCTAGCGGTTCGCATCGTCCGCCGTCGAGCCCGCCCGCCAGGGGCGGAGAAGGTTGGGCTCAGGCGATCGTGGTGGGGGAAGGCTCCGCCTCGTCCTGCGTGACCTTGCGCCGGAACAGCACGCGGTCTTCTGGGCCGAAGCCCTTGGTCCAGATGATCCACCCGTAAAGCCCGAGGATTGCCGGGATTCCGATCACCAGCTGGCCCCATTGCGGCAGCAGGATCACCAGCTGGCCGGCGACGATCGCCGCCGCCGCGGCCCACACCAGCGCCCAGCGCCAGTTGTTGATCGTCTGCCCGAGGATCCGGCTCAGCATCGTCGCCTTGACCAGCGACGACACGCCGAGCGCCACCATCAGCGCGGCGGCCGCCGCCGCGGCGCGCCAGCCTTCGTTCCAGTCGAGCCGGTCGGCGACCAGCATCGCGGCTACCGTCAGCGCCGCCTGCAGGCCGATGGTGGCGATCGAGACCCACAGGTTGCGCAGCCTCGCCACGTAGACCAGCGCCGCTTCGGACACGACCGCCGTAGCCGCCACGACTTCGGCCAGCAGCAGGAAGCCGAGTGCCCCGGTGCCGCCGATGAAGGTCGCCCCGACCAGCCCCATGATCGCCTCGCCGGGAATGCCCAGGGCGAGGCCCACGCCGGCCTGCGCGGCGGTGATCCAGAAGCCGACCTGGCAGACCTGCTTGGCGATCGCGCCGTAGTCCTTCTCCTTGAGCTTGCGGGTCAGCACGGGCCCGAGGATCGGCTCGAAGCTGGTCTTGAGCTTCTGCGGCAGGCTCGCGACCTGCTGCGCGATGTAATAGATTCCCACCGCGGCGGGTGCGGCGAACAGGCCGAGGATGAATATGTCGAGCCGGCGCGTGCCCCATTCGATCGTGTCGGCGGCGGCGAGAGGCAGGCCGCGGACCGTCATCCGGTACATGCGGGCCGGCGAGGGCCGCCATCCCCGCGGCAGTCCGTAGCTGCGCAGGAACGGCCACAGCGCGGTGAGCAAGGCGGCGTAGATCGAGATCAGATAGGCGAGCGACAATCCGCTCTCGGTTGCGAACCAGGCGAACACCCCGGCCATGAGCGAGATCGTCCACGGCTCGACGATAGCACGTGCGCGCACCGTGGCGCCGATGTCGTAGCGATAGGCCTGCGCCGCGAGCAGGATCTCGGTCAGCGCCAGCGCCGGGATCGCCAGCACGATCAACCTGTCCGCCGGTCCGTAGATTCCGCTCGGGAACATCGGCGCGGGCACCAGCCACAGCGCCAGTGCCGCGAGGCTGCCGGCCAGCAGCGCCACCGTCAGGCTGTCGGCGACGAGATGAGTCTGGTCTTCGTCGCTCTCGGAGAGGCGCTGGGCGAGGCCGCGCTTCTCGCCGATCGTGCATATCATCGCCGTCAGTTCGACCACGACCAGTGCCGAGGCGAAGCGACCAAGCGCGTCGGCGCCGTAGTAGCGGCCGGCAATGAACAGGAACGGCAGCCGCGCCGCCAGCCGCAGCAGGAAGCCGAGGAAGTTGGTCTGCCCGCCCCTGGCGAGCGCGGCGAGGTCGCCGCCCGGCCCTTCGCTGGCCGGTGCGGGGTTCAAGCGGCCGGCCCCTCGGCACGGCTCGGGACAGGCCCCTCGGCGGTGAGCGGACGGGCGAGCAGCTCGCTCGCCACCGCGTGCGCGGGCGTCCCCCCCAGCAAGCGCGCGACCGCCTCGGCGATCGGCATCGCCACGCCGTGGCGGCCGGCGAGCTCGACCAGCACCGGAGCGGTGTGGGCACCTTCGGCCACGGTGTGGCGGTCGTTCATCAGCGCCGCCGGGTCCTGGCCCTGGCCGAGCGCCTTGCCGAGCGAGAAGTTGCGGCTCGCGGTGGACGAACAGGTCAGCACCAGGTCGCCGAGCCCGCACAGGCCGGCGAGAGTGGCGCGCCGAGCGCCGAGCGCCTCGCCGAAGCGCTGCATCTCGGCGTAGCCCCGTGCGATCAGCGCGGCGCGCGCGTTCTGGCCGAGCTGCAAGCCCTCGACCACGCCGCAGGCGATGGCGAGCACGTTCTTGACCGCGCCGCCGACTTCGGCGCCGACCAGGTCGTCGCTGAAGTAGGGGCGGAAGGTCGGCCGGGCGATCGCCGGGGCGAGGCGCCGCCACTGGGCCTCGCCGCCCCCGCAGGCGAGAGTGACCGCGGTCGGCAGCCCGGCGGCGACTTCGTGCGCGAACGTCGGCCCGCTGAGCACCGCGATCTCGCTGCCTGGGGCCGCGGCCGCGGCGACCTCGTGCATCATCCGTCCGCTGCCCGCCTCGATGCCCTTGGCGCAGAGCACCAGGTCGCGCGGGAAGGACGGCATCTGCGCGAGCGTGGCCGCGAGGTGCTGTGCCGGCGTGACCAGCAGCAGCGTTTCGCAGCGGGCCGCCTCGCCAAGGTCGCCGGTGGCGCGAATGGTGGGGGCCAGCGAGGCGGAAGGCAGATACGGCGAATTGCTGCGCCGCTCGTTGATCTCGGCGACCAGATCGGGCTCGAGCGCCCACAGCAGCACTTCGCGCCCGTCGCCGGCGAGCATCTGGGCCAGCGCGGTGCCCCAGGCGCCGGCGCCGACGACACCCAGAGTCGGCTCGCCCCGAGCTTGTCGAAGGGTCATCCCTTGACCCCGGCGCCGCGAACCGCCTCGGCGTTCTCGTCGAGCGGCCAGCGCGGCCGGGCCGAGATGTCGAGCGGGTCGCCGGCCGCGCCGATGGCGAGGCGTTCGATCCCGGCCCAGGCGATCATCGCGGCGTTGTCGGTGCACAGCGCAGGCGGCGGCGCGACGAAACGCAGGCCGCGGCTTGCGGCGAGATCTTCGAGCGCCTTCCGAACTCGCGCATTCGCCGCCACGCCGCCGGCGAGGACCAGCGCCGACACCTCGCCCATCGCATCGAGCGCGCGCCGCGAACGGTCGACCAGGCAATCGATCGCCGCCTGCTGGAAGCTCGCGGCGATATCGGCGTCGCTGTACGTGGGTCTTGGCGTGCGTCCTTCGACAAGCGGAGGACGAGCGAACCCCTTTGCCACTCCCGGCCCCGCTCGAGCCTTCCCCGACTCCGCTCGTGCTGAGCCTGTCGAAGCACGCGCGCGACCCTCCTCCAGGGCCTGCTTCGCCCGCAGCACAGCGCTCTTGAGCCCGGCGAACGAGAAGTGCGGCTCCTCGCTGCCCAGCAGCGGACGCGGCAGCGGCACGGCGGCGGGATCGCCTTCGCGCGCCAGCCGCTCGACCGCCGGGCCGCCGGGAAAGCCGAGCCCGAGGATCTTAGCGGTCTTGTCGAAAGCCTCGCCCAGCGCGTCGTCGATGGTCGTCGCCAGGCGCCGGTAGCGGCCGACGCCCGCGACCTCGATCAACTGGCAATGCCCGCCCGAGACCAGCAGCAGCGCGTAGGGAAAGGCGAGCTCCGGATCGGACAGCCGCGGGCTCAGCGCGTGGCCTTCGAGGTGATTGATCGCCAGCAGCGGCTTGTCGGCGGCCATCGCCAGCGCCTTGGCGGTGACGAGGCCGACCATCACGCCGCCGATCAGCCCGGGCCCCGCCGTCGCCGCCACCGCATCGACGTCGCCGAGCTCGACCGCCGCTTCTTCGAGCACCCGCTCGATCAGCGGCGTGAGCCGTTCGGCATGGGCGCGCGCGGCGATCTCGGGAACGACGCCGCCGTAGGGCGCGTGGCTGTCGTCCTGCGAGGCGATCGCCTGCGCGAGGATCCGGCGATCATCCGTCACCAGCGCCGCGGCGGTTTCGTCGCAGCTGCTCTCGATGCCGAGTACCATCCTCATCCGGCGCTTCCACTGGACGCAAACGCCGATTAGGGCAATCCCGTGACCACTCTCCTCAAGCTCGGAACCCGCCGCTCGCCGCTCGCCATGGCGCAGGCGGAAGAGGCGCGCGCGCGGCTGTGCCGGGCGCACGGCTGGCCGGAAGGGGCGGTCGAGCTGGTGCCGGTGCTCGCCAGCGGCGACAAGGTGCAGGACCGCCCGCTCGCCGAGATCGGCGGCAAGGCGCTGTGGACGCGCGAGCTCGACCAATGGCTCGGCGAAGGCCGCATCGACGCCGCCGTGCATTCGCTCAAGGACGTGGAGACCTGGCGGCCGCACAGCCTGGTGCTCGCCGCGATCCTGCCGCGCGCCGACAAGCGCGACGTGCTGATCGGGGCGGCCAGCCTGGCGGCGCTGCCAGAAGGCGCGGTGATCGGCACCAGCGCGCCGCGCCGCGCCGCGCAGGCCCTCCACGCGCGGCCGGACTGCCGGGTGGTGACCTTCCGCGGCAACGTCGCGACGCGCCTCGCCCGGCTGGCGGCGGGCGAGGCCGATGCGACCTTCCTCGCCGCCGCGGGTCTGGTTCGGCTCGGCCAGACCGGCACCGGGAATCCGCTCGATCCGGCCGAGTGGCTGCCGGCGCCCGCGCAAGGGGCGATCGCGATCGAATGCCGCGTCGTCCTTCGACAGGCTCAGGAGGATCGGGATCGGCAAATCGGCGAATGGCTGGCGGCGATCGACCATGCGCCGAGCCGCGCCGAAGTCGCCTCCGAACGGGCGCTGCTGGCCGCGCTTGGCGGCAGCTGCCACAGCCCCGTGGCGGTGCTGTGCGACTTCGCCGACGGGATGATGGCGATGCGCGCCGCGCTGTTCAGTCCCGACGGCGCCGAGCGGGTCGAAGGCACCGCCAGTTTCGCTGCGGGCGACGCGGAGGGGCCCGAACGGCTCGCCGCCGAGCTGCTCGCCCGCGCCACGCCGGGCATAGCGGCGTATTTCGCCGGGCCGCGGTGAGCGGCTTCATCCTCGCCGTCCGGCCGGAACCGGGTTGCTCGGCGACGGTCGAGGCCGGGCGCGCGCTGGGCCTGGCGATCGGAGGCCACCCGCTGTTCGAGATCCGTCCGCTCGCCTGGCAGGCGCCGCCGCCCGAAGCGATCGACGCGCTGCTGCTCGGGAGCGCCAACGCCGTGCGCCGCGGCAGCGCCGCGCTGGCCGGGCTGCGCGGCAAGCCGGTCCATGCGGTCGGCGAGGCTACCGCCGCCGCCGCCGAAGCGGCCGGCTTCACCGTCGCCGCAACCGGGCGCGGCGAGCTGCAGGGGCTGCTCGATACGCTGGCTGCTCCTTTGCGGCTGCTGCGCGTGACCGGCGCCGAGCACGTCGCGCTCGTGGCGCCCCCGGGGATCTCGATCGACACGCGCATCGCCTACGAAAGCGTTCCGCTGGCGCTGCCTGAGAAGCTGGCGGACAGGCTCCGCCACGGCGCGCTGACGCTGCTTCACTCGGCCGCCGCGGCGCGCCATTTTGCCGCCGAGTGCGACCGCCACAGCGTTCCGCGTGGCGCCGTTTCGCTGGCCGCTCTGGGTCCGCGCATTGCCGCTGCCGCGGGCGCGGGCTGGCGCGAGGTCCGCTCGGCCGCCGAGCCGCGCGAGGCGACGCTCTTGGCTTTGGCGCGCGAGATGTGCCAAGACCCGTCCGGGGGTTGAGAAGGCGCCGAGAGGCGCACCACCGCGGGGCGCGAAGGGAACCATGGCCGAACCGTACACCACCGCCTCAGGCCGCCGCCGGACTCAGATTCGGGCGCTGATCGGCCTCGGGCTGGGGGCGTTCCTGCTCGGCGCGGTGCTGACCTGGATGCTGGCGGGCTCGCCCGGCTTGCCGTCGCTCGGACTGTTCAACGTGAAGGAGGAGGAGCCGGCGGCCGCGCCGGCACCCGACGCGGCGGTCTCGCCGACGCCTGCCGCCGGGACGCCCGCGGCGACCGCCGACGTCAGGCAGGCGGCCGAGCGCGTCGAGCAGGTCGCCGAGCAGCAGGGCGGGCTCGACCAGCGGCTCGCGGCGATGGAGCAGCGGCTCGCCCGGCTCGACCTGCAGTCGCAGGCGGCGGCCGGCAACGCGGCGCGCGCCGAGGCGCTGCTGGTGATCTTCGCCACGCGCCGCTCGATCGAGCGCGGCGTTCCGCTCGGCTATCTCGCCGACCAGCTGCGGCTGCGCTTCGCCGATGCCCAGCCCAACGCGGTGCAGACGGTGATCGACGTTTCGCGCGACCCGGTCACGCTCGACCAGCTCCTGGCGCGGCTCGACGGGATCGCGCCCCGCCTCCGTGACGCGCCGCCCGACGAAGGCGCGCTGGGCTGGCTCTCGCGCGAGCTCGGCCAGCTGTTCGTGGTCAGGCGCGAGGGGTCGCCGTCGCCGGCCGCCAACCGGCGGCTCGAGCGGGCCCGCCTGTTCCTCGAAAGCGGCCGGGCCGGGGCGGCCGCCGCCGAGATCGGCAACCTGCCCAACGCCGCCGCCGCGGCCGACTGGATCGCCGATGCGGAACGCTACGCGAGCGCCCAGCGCGCGCTCGAGCTGCTCGAGACCGCGGCCATCCTCGAGCCGCGGTCGCTGCGCGACGGCGCGGGGCGGAGCGTCGAGCAGCCGAGCCCGGTCGCGGGGGACTAACCCTTCAGCAGTTCGGGGAGCTGGCCGGAAACGCCGCGCGCCTCGTCCATGAACCAGCGCTTGAGCGCGGGGGTGCGCTGGACCGCGCCCATGCCGAGGCGGCGGACCAGGCTCGGCAGCCTGCCGGGAACGCCGAACAGCCGGGTCAGCCCGTCGGTGGCAAGCGCGACCGTGAAGCTGTCGAGTCCGCGCCAGCGCTCGTAGCGCGCCAGCAGCTGCGCATCGCCCGGATCGAGTCCGAGCCGCATGCCCTCGGCGATCACCTCGACCAGCGCGCCGACGTCGCGCAGCCCGAGGTTGAGGCCCTGGCCGGCGATCGGGTGGATGCCGTGCGCCGCGTCGCCGACCAGCGCCAGCCGCGGCGCGGTGATCTTCGCGGTATGGTGGAAGCCGAGCGGGTAGGACGAGCGCGGGCCTTCGACCGTGACCGCGCCGAACACGCCGTGCATGCGCTTGTCGACTTCGGCGGTGAAGGCACGGTCGGACAGGGCCAGCACGCCCGCCGCGTCGCGCTCGGCGACGGTCCAGACCAGCGCGCTGCGGTGTCCGCCGTCCGCCGTGCTGGGCAGCGGCAGCAGCGCGAACGGACCCGCCGGGTAGAAGATCTCCCACGCCACACCCTCGTGCGGCTTTTCGTGGCCCAGCGTGGTGATGATGGCGCGGTGCCTGTAGTCCCATTTCGCGACCGCGATCCCGGCTTCCTCGCGGGTGGGCGAGCCGCGGCCCTCGGCGGCGACCATCAGGCCGGCTTCGAGCACGGTTCCGTCCGCCAGAGCGGCCGACACGCCGAACTCGCCGCGCTCGCGCCGGGCCACCTCGGCCCTGGAGTGCCACGCGATCAGCGGTTCGGCCGCGGCCGCCTCGAACAGCGCGAGCCGCAGCTGGCGGTTGGCGAACATGCGGCCGAGCGAGCCTTCGTGCGGCTCGGGCTGGAAGTCGATCCGACCCGGCTTCATCCCGTCGGTCACCGCGATTCGGGCAATCGGGCAGGCGTGCGGCTCGAGCGCGTCGGCGATGCCGATGTTGCCGAACAGGTTCCAGCTCGCGGTCGAGATCGCCGAGGCGCGGCCGTCGAAGCCTTCGGCGGTCAGCTCGGCCGGATCGGCGCGGTCGACGACGTGGCTCGACAGGCCCTTGCGCGCCGCCGCCAGCGCCAGCGTCATGCCGACGAGCCCGCCGCCGAGGATCAGGAGATCGCGCTTGTCCGCCATGGCCGTCACCCCTAGAACCCGCGCACGGATGCGCGCAAGCACGATGGCGTGCACCCTGCCGGGAAGCGCGGGGACCGGGCAAGGCGCTTTCCTACAGGCTGCGGTTCCTCATATGTCCCCACGCATGTTCGCCGAATCGATCTTTCCGCCTCGCCGGCGAGTTACGCCGGTTCCGGAAGTCGCGCGCACGGCGCGGCGGCGCACCATGGGCAGTGCGAACATTGGGACCATTCGCGTCCGTGGCCGAGCCGGTCACGCCGCGCCGGTCGCGGTTCGCAAGCGCATTTTGCCGATCGCGTCGATCGTCAGGGCGCTGTTCGCCGTGATCCTGCTGGCGTTCACCGTGTCGGCGTCGGCCCAGCTGTCGCCGCCGGTCACCACGAGGCACCTTGCCGCCGAGCTGATTGCGGAGGGACCGGCGGTCCCCGGCGAGACGCTCACGCTGGCGCTGAAGTTCACCCCCGATCCGGGCTGGCACGGCTACTGGTCGAACCCCGGCGACGCGGGCTACGGCATGCGGCTGGAATGGGACCTGCCCGAGGGTTGGGAGGCCGGCGAGCCGCTCTACCCGGTGCCGCACAAACTGATGATCGCCGGGCTGATGAACCACGTCTACGAAGGCGGATACGCGGTGCTGGTGCCGATCGAGGTGCCCGAGCAGGCCGCGGTCCAGAACATCGTCCCGATCGAGGTCAAGGGCGACTGGCTGGTCTGCACCGACGAGATCTGCGTGCCCGAAAGCGCGACGCTGACGCTGCGGCTCGGGCAGGGCATGGGGTCCGACCCGCGATTCGACCAATGGCGCGCGGCGGTGCCGCCGCTGCTCGATCAGGCGGCGCGGTTCGAGCTGACGAACGATCGCCTGCGCATCGCCATCCCCCTGCCCGCGTCGCTCGAGCTGGCCGATCCGCACGTCTTCCTGCGCAACGAGCAACTCGTCGATTACGCCGCGGTGCAGACCTTCATGCGTGAAGGCGACTGGCTTGTGGCCGAGATCCCGCGCAAGGGGCTGGCCGAAGGCGCGGATGCCGTCGGCGGCATCCTCAAGCTCGACGAGTCCGGCAACGGGGTGACGTTCGAAGCCCGTCCCGGCGACGTGCCCAGCGGCGGTACCCCGATCGCCGGCGCCGGTCTCGGCTCGCTGTGGGTCCTGCTCGGCGGCGCGTTGCTCGGGGGCCTGATCCTCAACCTGATGCCGTGCGTGTTCCCGATCCTCAGCCTCAAGGCGCTGACGCTGGCCCGCGCCGGCGAAAGCCAGGCCGAGGCGCGACGCGAGGGCGTGGCCTATACCGCCGGCGTGGTGCTCGCCTGCCTCGCGCTCGGCGCGCTGCTGCTGGGCTTGCGGGCGATGGGCAGCGAGATCGGCTGGGCGTTCCAGCTGCAGGAGCCGGGCGTGGTGGTCGCGCTGCTCGTGCTGGCGGTGGCGATCACCGCCAACTTCGCCGGCGTGTTCGAGCTGCCCTCGCTGTCGATCACCCGCAGTGGCGGGCGAGCGAGCGCGTTCTCGACCGGGCTTCTGGCCGCGTTCGTCGCGACGCCGTGCACCGGCCCGTTCATGGCCGCCGCGCTGGGGGCGGCTTTGCTGCTGCCGTGGTGGCAGGGGCTGGCGCTGTTCGCCACGCTCGGCTTCGGCCTCGCGCTGCCGTTCCTCCTGCTCGGCTTCGTGCCCGCGCTACGCAAGCTGCTGCCGAAGCCGGGCGAATGGATGAACACGTTCCGCAAGGTGCTCGCGGTGCCGATGGGCCTGGTCGCGCTGGCATTGCTGTGGCTGGCGTGGCGGTTGGGCGGCGCGCCCTTCGCGCTGGGCGCGGCTGCCTTGAGCTTCGGTATATTGGTCGCCATCAGTCTGGCGGCGCGCGCCATGCGCGGAAGCGGTTCGATGGCCCTGGCGCTTTTCGTGTCCGCGCTGGTCCTGGCGGTTGGAATCCCCGCACTGCAGAAGTCGTACGAGCCGACGGCGGCCGGCACCCAACAAAGCCTCCTCGCCGCAGTCCCCTTCAGCGACACCGCGCTCGCCGAGGCGCGCGCCTCGGGCAAGCCGGTGTTCCTGTGGTTCACCGCCGACTGGTGCCTGACCTGCAAGGTCAACGAAAGCGTCGCGATCGAGCGCGAGGCGACGCGCGCGGCGTTCGAGCAGGCCGGCGTCGTCGCCATGCGCGGCGACTGGACGCGACGCGATCCCGCGATTACCCGCTTCCTCACGGAGCACGGTGCAGCCGGGGTGCCGCTCTACCTGTGGTACGCGCCGGGCGAGGACGGCGAAGTGCTGCCGCAGGTGCTGACGCCGGGCGCGCTCACCGAGCTGGCGGGGCTCTCCAGCTAGGTCCCTATTCACTTTCGTCATCCCCGCGAAAGCGGGGACCCAGTCGGCTCTAACTGTGACTGGGTCCCCGCTTTCGCGGGAATGACGAAGAGGTGGCATAAAGGTCACTCCGCCGGGCGCGTCGTGTCTGCCTCCGCTTCCGCCTCCGCCAACTCGGCCGCTTCGGCGCGCAGCACCCGCCCGCCGGCCCGGCACCAGTTGACGAACTCGCCGGGAATCCGGCTGCCCGCGATGAGCAGTGTCCCGCCCCCCGGCAGCGTCGCCTCGAGCTCGCGCGGGCCGGTGAACACGTCGAGCTGCGGGTCGCTCGCCGGCAGCACGCCTTCCCAGCGCCATTCGCCCTGATGGAGCGCGGCGTCGACCTTGAAGCGTGAGATCGTGCCGTTGCCGAGCACCGGGAACAGCGCCTTCTGCCCGGGCCGCGCCGCGACATGGCGGACGACCGTCAGCGTCGCCGGCGCCTTGCGCGTGTCACAGGCCAGCGTCAGCCAGGGCGCCGCGCCGGGGCGGCCGAAGTCGATCGCCTGGCCGTCGTCGGTCACCTTCCAGGCAGCGCCAGCGGTATCGGGCGAAAGCAGCGGCTCGGCCACCTTCGCGCGCGCATCCTCGAGCGAGATGCGCTGCGCCTGCACCGGCGCGTCGCCGCCTTCGCCGCAAGCGCAGGCGAGCACGGTCGCGGCGACGACCAGGGCGAGGCGGGGGGCATCCATCGTGCTGCTGATGGCCGCGAGGCGGCGCGGATTCAAGCGCTTGTCGGCTTGGTCTCCACGCATTGCGGAGTAAGCTTTACAAGACTTGATTGATCGTTCAAGAGTTGAACGGTCAATCAAGCCGGAGCCCTGCAGCCGTGAACGCCGACACGCGCGACAGAATCGTCCGCACCGCGATGGAGCTGTTCTGGGCCAAGGGCTACCAGTCGACGTCCATCTCCGACATCCTCAGCCGCTGCCAGCTGCACAGCGGCAGCCTCTATCACTTCTTCCCCGGCAAGCAGCAGCTGCTGGTGGCCGTGCTCCAGGCCTATCGCGACGGGATCGAACCGTGGCTGCTCGCCCCGGCCTGGTCGGGCATCGACGATCCGCGCGATCGCATCTTCGCGCTGCTGCAGGGCTATCGCACCCAGCTGGTCTCGACCGATTTCGCATACGGCTGCCCGATCGGCAGCCTGGCGCTGGAGATGCACGAGCCCGACCCGGAAATCCGCGAGCTGCTGGCGGTCAACTTCGCCAACTGGACGCGGGCCGTCGCCGACTGCCTCGAGCAGATGGGCGATCGCCTTCCCGCCGGCACCGACCGCACCGCGCTCGCCGAGCTGATCCTGACGGTGATGGAAGGCGCGATCATGCAGGCGCGCACCTTCCGGGACGTCGGCGTGTTCGACCGCAACGTGGCGACGCTGGCCGCGCATCTCGATGCGCTCGAGGCGGCGGCGCGCGCCGAGCGATTTCAACAGGAGCAGCTTCAACAGGGGGAGTAGACCGATGGACGTGAACTGGCTGGCGGTATTCCTGGCGGCGCTCAGCGCCTTCGTGCTCGGCGGACTGTGGTACGGGCCGCTGTTCGGCAAGGCCTGGCTGCGGCTCAACGACAAGCCGCAGGACGCGCCAATGGCAGGCCATCCGGCCAAAGTGTTCGGCGGCGCGTTCGTGCTGTCGTTCATCGCCGCGGCGGTGTTCGCGATGTTCCTCGGGCGCGATGCGGACCTCGTGTTCGGCACTTCGGTGGGCGTGGCCGCCGGCCTCGGCTGGGTCGCGACGAGCTACGGCATCAACTACCTGTTCGCCGGCCGCAAGCTCGGCCTGTGGCTGGTCGACGGCGGGTACCATACGCTGCAGTTCACGCTCTACGGCGCGATCCTGGGAGCGATGGGGTAGCTATTCGCTCGCGCGGCCGGCGGCATCAAGCCGACCGGCCTTGCGCTCCCGCTTCCAGAAATCGCGTTTCCAGAACGGGCGAAGATGTCTCGCCCACTCCTTGGTCGCAGTTAGGTGGCCGACGTGCACGTGTGCCATGAGC
>Ga0307505_10001272_pt1 | contig 21288 bp, 29 predicted proteins | sample 23_S_MG_FD_202183 | JGI IMG/M metagenome (GOLD analysis project Ga0307505, IMG submission 202183) | Soil microbial communities from Populus trichocarpa stands in riparian zone in the Pacific Northwest, United States - 23_S | ecosystem: Environmental > Terrestrial > Soil > Riparian zone > Trees...
CGAGGCTGAGCACCGCTTTGCAGTTGCGGCGAAATAAGTACGATGTCGTCTTCAATCTTCACGGCGGAACGACCTCGACGTTTCTCACTCGCTTCACCGGTGCGCGTCATCGGGTCGGATACGCTAACTATCAGTATTCATCGCTTTATACCGATCTTCTCACTTCTTCCTCGGACTTTTGGGACCAGGAGAAAACGCATTCGGCCGAACAGCAGTTAGCATTGCTCGGATTCGCGGGAGTACCTGTTTCGGATCGGCCGCGAAGTTCCCTGTCGGTTTCAGTAGTGGCCTCGCAGAAGGTCGAAGATCTTCTCAAGAGCAATGGAATTGCTGACGAGAGGATCGCGCTGCTCCATCCATCCACTGCGTTTTTCACGAAGCAATGGGATAGCGCGAATTATGCTCGAGTGGCTGAATACCTGGCTGCGTGCGGCATCAAGCGAGTTGCGGTCGCGAGCGGGACAGAACGCGCAGTTCTTGAGAAGCTGGCAACGCATTCGCGAGTGCCGGTAGCGGCATTCGACGATCTGACCCTTCCAGAGATCGCAGCGCTTGCGTCAAAAGCATCCGTTTTCGTCGGAAACGACTCCGGGATCGCTCATATCGCCGCCGCGGTCGGAACACCGACGGTCGTTATATTCGGCTCGTCGAACCGCGATCATTGGCGACCTTGGACCGATGCGCCGAACAAGATCGTTTTCGAGAAGTTCGACTGTCAACCGTGTCCCGGTTACCGGTGCGAGGTATTCGGCGAACCGCGCTGCATTCAAAGCGTCTCCACCGAAAGCGTCATCGCTGCAATTGATCGGGTTCTGAAAAGCGACTCACTTCGTCCGGGAGTACGCGACGCGAATTAAAGGCCTGCCTTCGGAGACCTGAAGGACGTAGTGGGACGTTTCGGTGTAAACTTCTTTTCCGTCCCTGTCGAAACCTGGCCAACGGACATCGACCGAAGCGAGAGTATCGGTCATCAGGTCCAGCGTTAAGATCTCCGACCTCGTCTCAACGATCCCTTGATCGACATACCATGCCCGGCCTAGCCCGAATACGTCTTCCACGTCGGAAGGCTTTTCGAAAACGATGCATTTCTCATCGATCAGGAACATTGCCGGATAAACATAGCTAGCGGAGACCGTTTTGAGGTCTCCGCTGCTAACTGCTTTTCCAAGTCGATCGAGCAGCTTACCGATCAAGTCACGGTTTAGCATATCCGCGTTTAACTGTTGGAATTTCGAGCGTTTCCATTCACCACCTGATTCGTCATCGAATCGTTTGGTTTGACTGTGAGTTGGTTGCTTACGCCGGTCTGGCCTTCTATCGACTTTGCAACGCGTTCCGCACTCGCCTTCTGGGCGGCCGTTGCGACGGTACCCCGCAGCGTTATCTTGTCATTTACCACATCGACATTGATCGTCGAGTCGCGAAGATCGTCCGCTGCTGCCAAAGCGGTCTTGGTCTTGAACCAGATCCAACTGTCGTTGATCCCCTGCCCGATCGTGCTCGAGCCCTTTTCTTTCTCATATTCCGCCCGATTGCGGTCGTAGTCAGCTCGATTTACGTTCGCGTTCGTACTACGCGGCGTGGGCGATACGGTCGTATTCACTACGATCGCGCTATTACTGTTCGCATTTCGGGCGTTCGAATTTGTATTCACTGTTGCCGTTGTGTCACACGCTCCGACCAGGAATGCCGACATCAATACTGTACTTCCGTAAGCGATAAGTCCTTTTATAGTCATAATTTGACCCTCCTGTCCTCTCAAAGTGTCAGTGTAGGTTTTGCCTACATCAGGTTTTGTGATCACCTATGCGTCTGCAATGAGCGTTCCAAGCAGGCTTCAATTTACTAGAAATATTTGATGGGATAGCTTAATCTGTTAGCGATGATCACCGAATACATCCAGGCAGCAATGCGGAAGGCGAAGTATGAGATCCTGGAAGGGAAAGAAGGCTTCTACGGTGAGATTCCTGGCTTTCAGGGAGTTTGGGCGAATGCTAATACTCTTGAAGAGTGTCGTGAAGATTTGGCTAATGCCCTTGAAACGTGGCTTTTATTTCGCATCTCGCGCGGTATGAAAATACCGGCCATCGGAAAACATAAGCTTTCCGTCGAATTTGCCGCCGTCTAAAGTTTTTCCCATTCTTCAACCGTTACGCCCGCCTGACGAAGTACATTCTTAAGTAACCCAACATCATTTATCACGCCGGATCCGTGTTTATTCGGAATGGTCAGGGTTCTATTGTCGCGGATCATGATGCTGTGCGACCGCCCCTGACCGTACGGCCCGTCGAAACCAAGCTGACGAAGATGCTTGATTAATTGCTTGTGTTTGATCGGGCCGAGCTTGGGCATTTGGCTTAATCGATGTCTGCAAGTCTGTCGAGTTCCCGTTCAAGCAACCCGATTAGGTTCAATGCATACTCCCGTTGATGCGGGCGCACTCGCTCGAGTCTTGCTACCAAACTATTCACTTTTTCTTGGCCGAGTACGGATAGATCTGGAGCTTTCTTTCTTACAACCGCAAAAATCTCCTCTTCAACAACACCGAGGCCCTTTGCGAGAGCTTGCAACTTTGACGGAGATGGGCTGAGGACGTGCCCTGTTTGTATTCGATTTACCGTCGATTGCGAAATACTCTTGAGACTTCTAGCCTCAACGTCGTAACTGCTGAGACGCTTTTCGTGCATTATCCTCTTTACATACTCGGCAAGGGACCCATCTAAACCGCGGCTCATATCCGCATTATGAATTCGCAGATATGCTTTGTCAAGCAATCATGTGGCGAAACCGTTTCTGCTCTGCATTGGCAGCGGTTTCTTGACACTAATCTTGCAAAACACTAGTATTTATAGTTTCGACTCTTGTAGCCGAAGTGTGTCTTTATGTTCGAATCGCTTTCCGACAAGCTTAAGAAAACGCTGAAAAATCTGCGCGGGCAGGGCAAGTTGACGCCCGAGCACGTGGATGCGGCGCTTCGCGAGATCCGGATGGCGTTGCTCGAGGCGGACGTTAATTACAAGGTCGCGAAAGATTTTGTCGATTCGGTCCGAGCAAAGGCTGAGGGCCAGGAAGTCTGGCAGGGGCTGAATCCGCACGAGCAGGTCGTAAAGATCGTCTATGACGAACTGGTCGAGTTGATGGGCGGCACTTCGTCGCGACTCGTTTTCACAAAGCAGATCCCGAACGTCGTAATGATCGTCGGGCTGCAGGGATCGGGAAAGACGACCTCGACCGGTAAGATCTCGCGATGGCTGCGCGACAATCAGGAACGCAAGCCACTGCTCGTCTCCGTTGACGTTTATCGGCCCGCGGCCCGCGAACAGCTTCGCGTGGTCGGCGGAGCCGTCGGCATTCCGGTCTTTCAGGACAAAGAAACGAACGATCCGCTGACGCTTGTGCGTGGTGCTATGAAACACGCGCAGGACATGGGCTTTGACACGCTCATGGTCGATACTGCCGGCCGTCTGCATATCGACGACGAGCTGATGGTCGAGCTGGAGCGGATCAAGGCAGAGACCAAGCCGATCGAGGTGCTGTTCGTCGCCGATGCGATGACCGGTCAGGACGCGGTCAACTCGGCGGAGATATTTCACAAACGTGTCGGGATCACCGGCGTCGTCCTGACAAAGATGGACGGCGATGCCCGAGGCGGTGCGGCGCTGTCGATCCGACAGGTCATCGGCCAGCCGGTAAAGTTCGTCGGCGTCGGCGAAAAGTACGACGCGATCGAGCCGTTCTATCCGGACCGCATATCGCAGCGGATCCTCGGCATGGGGGACGTGCTCACGCTGATCGAGGAAGTTCAGGGCAAGATCGACGAGAAGGAAGCCCAAGAGCAGCTTTCGAAACTTACAAAGAATCAGTTCACGCTCGAAGATTTTCGCTCGCAGCTCGGACAGTTTAAAAAGCTCGGCTCGATGTCGAAGCTGATGAAGATGCTGCCCGAACAGATGACCGGCGGTATGCAGCTTTCTGACGAGCAGTCAGCCGAGGTTGATGTTCAGATGAAGCGGACCGAGGCCATCATCGATTCGATGACCAAGGCCGAGCGCAACGAGCACAAGATCATCGATGCAAGCCGCAAGACCCGAATCGCGGGCGGTTCGGGAACGACTATCGCTGAGGTCAACCAGCTTTTGCGTCAGTACGAACAGATGCGCAAGATGATGGCCCAGATGAATAAGGGCGGCCTGCTTGCCGGACTTGGCAAGAAGATGATGGGCGGCCTCGCGGGCGGTTTGGGCGGAATGCTCGGCGGCGGTGGTTTGCCCGGCATGGGCGGCATGGCAGGAATGTTAGGAAACGGCGGAGCCGATGAAACGTCGGCTAGATCTTCTAAAAAGAAGAAACGTCATAAAAAGAAGAAGTAGGTTATTTGTTCATTAATTAATAATTAGTAATTACTAATTGTTAATTAATTTTCGGAAAAGAATATGCTAGCAATCAGTCTGATGAGAATGGGCGCGAAGGGTAAGCCCTATTACCGCGTCGTAGTTAAGGAAAAGAGGTCGAAGCGTGACGGTGCGTACCTAGAAAACCTCGGAACGTACAACCCGATGCTGAATCCGGCAGAGGTCAAGCTCAAGCACGACCGCATCCAGTATTGGGTCGGCGTCGGCGCTCAGCCGACCGAAACGGTCAAGAGCCTGATCAAGAACAATCCGGCGGAGGTAGTCTAGGAAGTCGTGAAAGTCTAGGAAGTCTGGGAAGTTCAGACATCCGAGACTTTCTAGACTGGCTAGACTTCCTGGACTGACTAGATGAAAGAAGCAATCGAAAGGATCGTGAAGGGAATCGTCGGTTCGCCTGATCTCGCGGAAGTTTATGAGATCGGCGACGGCAAGAACGTGCGCTTTGAGGTACGTGTCGCCCCGGATGATTACGGCCGCCTGATCGGCCGCGAAGGACGCACGATCAAGGCGATCCGAAGCTTGCTTTTTTACGCGGGCCAGAAGCACGGTAAGCGGTATAACCTCGACTTGATCGAAGATTAGCGTTCAGAGTGCGCGATTTATCGCGTACGCTGAGGCAGGCATGACGCGATAAATCGCGCACTCTAAACAGTGAACGACCTGATCGCAATTGCTCGTATAGCCCGACCTCGCGGTATTCGCGGCGAACTGGTCGCCGAGGTTCTGACCGATTTTCCGGAACGGTTCGAGGGGTTGAAAGCCGCAACCGCGGTGCTGCCAAACGGTGGCAGGCGCGAATTGAAAATTGAGAACGCCTGGTTTCAGAACGAACGTATCGTGCTGAAATTCGCGGGCATCGATTCCATCGAAGCCGGAAACGAGTTGAGAGAGGCCGACATATGCGTTCCCGAATCGGACGCCGTTGCCCTCGACGACGGCGAGTTCTTTGATTGGCAGCTTGAGGGCTGCGTGGCGGTGACAGTCGATGGCGACACCCTCGGTACGGTCAAAGGACTGATGCGAACGGGCGGCACCGAGATCTTAGTGGTCGAGGGTGATAGAGAATATCTCATTCCGTTCGCCGAATCGATCTGCACCGAGGTCGACATTGAGAATAAGCGGATCGTTGTCGATCCGCCGGAAGGCTTATTGGAGTTTTAGGTGAAGATTGATGTTCTGACAATTTTCCCTGAGTTTTTCGGACAGGTCTTTGATTTTGGAATAATTCGCAGGGCTAAGCTCGCCGGGATCGTGGAGATTAACGTTCACGACATCCGCGAGTTTGCGAACGACAAGCATTCGATGACCGACGACCGGCCCTTCGGCGGCGGCGACGGAATGGTGATGAAGGCGGAACCGATCTTTCTAGCCATCGAACATTTGCTTGGAACGTCGAACCGCGACGAGTATCCGGTGGGAACGCGGATCGTAATGCTTTCGCCGCAAGGGCGGCCATTGAAGCAGTCGATCGCGAAGGAGTTCACAACCGATGCCGAGCACATCGTGCTGATCTGCGGCCGCTACGAAGGAGTCGATGAACGGGTGAACGAGACGCTCGTCACGGATGAGATATCGATTGGCGATTACGTGCTGTCGGGCGGCGAACCGGCGGCGATCGTTTTGACCGACGCGATAGTCCGCCTTTTGCCCGAGGCGTTAGGCAGCGAAACTTCGGCCGAGAACGATTCGTTCTCGAATGGACTGCTCGACTGTCCGCATTACACGCGGCCCGCCGAGTTTCGAGGGATGACGGTCCCGGAAGTTTTGTTAAACGGCAATCATGCCGAAATTGAAAAATGGCGCTACGAGAAAGCGCTTGAAAAAACGAGAAAGAATAGACCAGACCTTTTGACAGGAGAATACGGTGATATGTGAGCGGTGATCCGCTGACCTCTGGCCGGTAACGTTATGAACAGATTAGATTCAGTCGAGAAGACACAGTTAAAGGAAAATATTCCGGCGTTCCAGCCGGGCGACACCCTGAAGGTGCACGTCCGCATTAAGGAAGGCAACAAAGAGCGGCTTCAGGTCTTTGAAGGCGTCTGCATCGCCCGCAAACACGGCGGAGCACGCGAATCGATCACGGTCCGCAAGGTCAGCTTTGGCGTCGGCGTAGAACGCATTTTCCCGCTCCACGCGACGATAGTCGATCACATCGACGTCGTCCGCCGCGGTAAGGTTCGCCGGGCAAAGCTTTACTATCTGCGTGATCTCCGCGGTAAGGCTGCCCGTATCAAAGAGAAGGATACGCGTAACAAGGCTCAAGCAGCCAAAAAGTAACTGCGGACAAGAGAGGTCCGCGATCGATATGAAATTAGGGCGTCGCGAATTCGTCGCAACCACAGTTGGGGCGAGCGCGTACGCCCTTTTTGCGTCTACGGAGATAGTTATCGGAGGTTCGAAGATGTACGGTTTGATCGGAAGTGCGACGGCGGTTGAGGGAAAGCGGGACGAGCTTATAAAGATCCTTCTCGAAGGCGTGAACGATATGCCCGGCTGCCTCAGCTACGTTGTCGCCAAAGATCCGAAAGACGCGAACGGCATCTGGATCACTGAGGTCTGGGACAAAAAGGAAAGCCACGCCGCATCGCTCAAACTCCCATCCGTCCAAGCCGCTATCGCCAAGGGCAAATCTCTCATCGCTAAGTTCGGTTCCTACAATGAAACCGAACCCGTCGGCGGGCACGGATTGCGGGCAGAAACGCGAGTGTGAACGAGCGCATGCAGGTCGGCCGCCCGAAAGCACGCTCCCTCACGGTCGCGTTTCCGCCTGCGACCTCCTATAATCTCCCACAGTGACCGCATTCCAACTTCAGGCAGAACCATTCAGTTTTCAGATCGGTTTCGATTTCGAGCATCAGGCCATCGCAGACGGGTTCGCGTTCATTGCGGGTGTCGACGAGGTCGGCCGCGGGTGTCTGGCCGGGCCGGTCGTTGCCGCCGCGTGCATTCTCGATATAACTAAGCCGGTTCCCAAAAGCCTGAACGATTCCAAGAAGCTCACTGAAAAGCAGCGTGACGAGATTGCGGCTGAACTTCGCGAAACCGCCGTCGCTTTTGCGGTCGGAGTCGTCGAGGCGGAGGAGATCGACCGGATCAACATTCTCGAAGCAACCAAGCTGGCGATGATCAAGGCGATCGAAGCGCTTGCGCCCGCCGCCGATCACATCCTTATTGACGCGCTTCAGCTCAAGCATCTCCGAATTCCGCAGAAGGCGATCATCAAGGGCGATTCGATCTCGTATTCAATTGCCGCCGCGTCCGTCATCGCAAAAACGTATCGTGACGACCTCATGAAGCGGTACGACGACGAATTTCCCGCCTATGGTTTCGCCGGGCACAAGGGCTATGGCTGCGCGTCACACTTTGCCGCGATCCGCGAACACGGGCCGTGCCGCCTGCATCGTATGACCTTTCGCGGTGTCGGAGACGGACCAAGTGGTCCGGGCAAAATTGACAACGTTCTGGAATACAAAGTATAAGGATTCACCCGCACCCTACTTATTTAACGACTAAAGGAGCATTGTTATGTCCACAGTTCGAGTTTGGCGTTTCTTCTTCCTGCTAGCTTTCGTCCTTTTCCTCTGTTCGGTGAATCACGCACAGGCTACTCGTACCTGGATCTCGGGTGTGGGAGACGATGTGAACCCGTGCAGCCGAACGGCCCCGTGCAAGACGTTCGCCGGGGCAATATCAAAAACCGCGACTGGCGGCGAGATCAACTGTCTTGATCCGGGCGGATTTGGAAGCGTCACGATCACAAAATCGATCACATTGGATTGTACGGGAACGCAAGGGTCGATCCTGGCGAGCGGCACGACGGGCATTATTGTCAATGCGCCGAACGCAACGGTCAACCTAAGATCGATCAATATTAATGGTGCCGGCACTACACCCGGAATTACGGGTATTAGGATCATGAGTGCCGGGAAGGTGTTTGTCGAAAAGGTACTCATCGAAGGTTTTTCGACCAGCGGCGTTGGGATCCTTTGCGCGGCTTGTCAGGTCGCGATAACAGACTCCACGATCCGAAATATTAACGGACAGGGTGTATCCGCGGGGCCTGCGGAGGGAACGGCCAGCGTGTTCGTTTGCGATTCGCTGATCGCCGGTAATCGCACCGGTATCGGCGCCGTGAACTCAACCGTTCGCATCAGCGGAAACAGCATCGTTCATAATGCGACCGGGATGCTTACAGGAGCTAATGGCTCGATAGTGTCTTACAAGAACAATGTTATCGACGGAAATGGAACCAACGGCAGTCCGACATCGACAGCGACCCTGCAATAGCCGCCTCCAGTTTCGCGGCGTGATTTAACAAATCCTTTACAATCTGACGAAACAAACTGCTGACCGGATGCGTAGTTCGGTCAGCAGTCATTTTTTCTCGGAGTGTCTCATTCAATGAAATTTGTCTATGCGTCCGTTCTTGTTCTATTTGTCACACTTGCCAGCTTCGCCCAGCCGAGCGCTTCGCAAGCTGCCGCAGAGCGGTACGCCCGCGAACTTACTGGTTTCGTAACTACGGGAGACCGCGGCGCTTACCGAAAGTTTGCCGAAGCGAATTTCAGCAAGGGGATGCTCGATCGGCCGATGCAGCAGCATCTCGGATTCTTGTCGTCGATGCACGACCAGACTCGCGGATGGGAATACGTAAAGGTTCAGGACTGGAACGCGAATGAGGTTGTCGTGCTTGTTAAGAGCAAGCTGACCGACTCGATGGATGCTCTTCTGGTCCGCGTTGAAGCCGACCCGCCATACAAGGTCACCGGGATCGGGCTGCGGCCGCCAAAGGCCGATCCGAATGCTGCACCAAAGAAGGTGTCACAGGATCAGGCAGCAAAAGAATTGGATGAGTTCCTAAAGAAGCTAGCCGGGGCCGATGTTTTCTCCGGCTCGGTCCTTCTCGCTAAGGACGGCAAGGTGCTCTACAAGGGAGCGTTCGGGATGGCGAATAAGGATTTCAATGCCCCGAACAAGGTCGATACAAAATTCAACCTTGGCTCGATGAACAAAATGTTCACGGGTGTTGCGATCGCTCAGTTGGTCGAGAAGGGCAAGATCTCGTATGACGATCCGCTGTCGAAGTTCATCCCCGATTTTCCCAATGCTGAGGCAGCCAAGAAGATCCAGATCAAGCATCTTCTAACGCATACTGCCGGCTTGGGAGGCTACTTCTCACAGCGATTCTGGAACCAGTCGCGTGATCAGATCCGGACCGTGGACGATATGATGAAGCTCGCACGAGAGGATGAGAAAGACCTCGCGTTCGAGCCCGGCAGCCGCTGGCGGTACAGCAACACGGGGATGATGGTGCTCGGCAAAGTGATCGAGATCGCGTCGGGTCAAAGCTATTTCGACTACGTCCGCGAGAACATATACAAACCCGCGGGGATGACAAATACGGATTGCTACGAACTCGACAAGATCAACACCAACCTCGCCGTCGGCTACGACAAACAGTTCACGGACAACGGCACAGCGTGGAGCAACAATGTCTTTGCTCACGTGATGCGGGGTGGGCCGCAGGGTGGCGGATACTCGACGGTCGAAGACCTGCTGAAATTCGATCAGGCGCTTCGATCCGGCAAGCTCGTCACTGCCGACACGTTTAAACTGCTCACGTCGTCTAAGCCCGCGCTGAATTCGCCCGAATACGGCTACGGGTTCTTCTACGATCAGGCGCGTCAGGTCACCGGCCACAGCGGCGGATTCCCCGGCATCAGCTCAAACTTGGATATGTTTTTAGGCAGCGGTTGGACGGCGGTCGTAATGTCAAACTACAGTCGAGGCTCGGGCCCGGTTTCGACGAAGATGTCTGAGTTGGTAGCGGCTGTGGAATTCAAAAACTGAACCATTCGGTCGGTTCGGTAGCTTTTGAGAGGGTGATCTTCGTCTCCGCCGCAAACAGCGGTGGACGCATACGAAGAGCGGTCTCGGCCGTGATCTTTGCGAGTGCGGGGTCGTTCGCACGCTGCGAGAGATGTGCGAGTACGACGTGTCGGGCCGAACCGTCGAAGTCGCGGGTGAGCCAATCTGCAAGGTCTTCGTTCGAGAGATGTCCGGTGCGGGAGAAGATACGCTGCTTTAGTTCCCAAGTATAAAGCGAGCAAACCCGGAGCATATCGCGGCTGTGGTTCGATTCGATAACGATCGCGTCACAGCCGTTCAACTTTTGGCGGATCAGCGGTGTGATGTGGCCGAAATCCATCAGAGTCGCGATCCGCACGCCGTCACGTTTTGCAACGAATCCGAAATTATCCGCTGCATCGTGCGGGACCGAGAACGGCTCGAAATCGATATCGCCGATCCGAAACTCGCGGCTTGATTGGATCTCAACGCTTCGGTCTTTCATCGCCGTTTGCCGCTTAGACGATTCGCTGTCTCCGTTCTGCCCGCCCTTTCGCGTACTAAAAAATGCATCTTCGGTTTCGCGAGAAATATATACGGGGCAGTTCACCGAACGGAGCAAAACGCGAAGGCCTCCGGCGTGATCGCTGTGCTCGTGCGTAATCAGGATCGCGTCGAGGTCCGCCGGATCAACGCCGACCTCAGCCAGCCGACGCAGTATCTCTTTCGCGCTCAGGCCCGCATCGACGAGCACGTTCGTTCGCTCGCTCGAAATGAGAACGGCGTTGCCGGTCGATCCGCTGCCTAGTACGGTAAATCTCATTCGCTTTGGTACTTCTTTCGCAGCTTGTCTGCGATCACATGGGTGATCAGAGAGTTCGGTACAAGTGCCGTGGCTCCTGCCACGAGCCGATTCTTCCAGCCGGAAACGACCTTGGCCTTGCCAGACCCGATCGCATTCAAAGCCGTCTCGACAACCTGCTCGGGGGTTTCCATTCCTTTCGCGTTAAACTCACGGCCGACGTTTCCGGTCGCGAAAAACGGTGTTTCGGTCGAGCCAGGACAAACCGCGATGACCTCTATTCCGAACGGCCTGCTTTCCTCAGCGATCGCTTCCGAGAACGACGTAACAAACGCTTTCGTCGCTGCGTAGGTCGCCATAAAAGGGATCGGCTGAAAGCCGGCGCCCGACGAGATATTGATGATCGTTCCTCTTCCTCGCCGTCGCATTGGCCCAAGGTAACGATGGGTCAACCCGACCAGCGCTCCGATGTTCAACCGGATCATCTGCAGCTCGCGCTCGATATCAAGTTTCGCAAAGTCCCCCATCGATCCAAAACCGGCGTTGTTGATAAGCATTTCGACGTCGATCCTGAGCCGATGCGTCGCCTTAAAACACTGCTCATCTGCATCCGGCTCCGTTAGGTCGAGGGCAAGATAGTCGGCCTTAACTTCGTGAGCTGCTGATAACTCCTCGCAAAGCTCGCGAAGCTTATCGCCCGAGCGCGCGACGAGGAATAGATCGTGTCCGTCGGCAGCCAGCCTCCGTGCAAATGCTTCGCCGATCCCGCTCGACGCCCCGGTGATGAGCGTTGTCATATCTCTTCGAATTCGTCTGGCGGTGAATGCAGGGCGAAATAGATCGAGAGGATCGCGGCGATAAAGACGGTGAACGTCCCGACGAGCCTGATCATTCCCGCGATGCTCTTTGTGTAACTAAGCCAGCCGAGCCTCTCCAGCATCCAGTTCCAATCATGAATGCCGCCGCCAACCAGCGGAAGCAGCATCGTGACCGCGTCCTGTGCGTAAACAAAAACGTTGAGGATGCTCTGCCCGACCCAGAACAGAACGATTGCGGCCGAGTAGTAACTGCGTTTCCAAATGAAGTAACCGAAGAACAACGCCGGCATGATGATCTGAAACAGCGACCCACCCGCGAAGCCCATGAACTCGCCGAAGGGAGCGAATACAAAGTGGCCCGTCTCGTGGATGCCGAGATCGACGAGGTCGAGAAAGCTGCCTGCAAGCGGATCATACGCGATCCAGAAAAAGTAGAGCGTCAGCAGGCCTGCGAATACGAGTTTGGGATAGCTGATCTGCATATTTCCTACTTCCCGAAGAACGCCTCCTTCGAGATGCCGTAAAAGGCGCACTCTTCATCATAGTGCACTTCGTTTCTCTCGAATGTCATCCCTAGCTTCTCCATGATGTGTCGCGACGCCGTATTGCCGACAACCGCGACAGCCACTATCCGTTCCAGGCCCATCTGGTCGAATCCGAATTCCATCCACGCGCGTGCTGCTTCGGTTCCGATCCCGAGTCCCCAATACTTCATGATGATGCTGTAACCGACCTCGATCTCGCCCGTATTCTCAAGCGGCTGCAGGCCCGCGGTCCCGATGATCTCGCCCGTTTCTTTCCAGATCATCGGACACATTCCGAAACCGAATTTCTCGTAGCAGTCCATATAGAACCTCATCCGAGTACTCAACGCTTCGGCATTTTGACGCTTCGGCCCGCCGAGATACTTGTTCACCTCTGGGTCTGCCCGCTGCTCGATAAGGAGCGGCAGGTCGTCGTCGACAAACTTTCGAAATACTAATCGTTCAGTCTCGATCATTTTTCTGGAAGAAGCCCGCCGGGCGGTTCGTCTAATTATCGACAAATCCTAAACGGGGGACAAACCTAATGGCAATTATCATCGAAAATAGACGCGACTTCTTGAAGAAGGCAGCGATCGCGACGGCCGCGTTGCCGCTGATCACAAGCTGCCGGAGCGACGCGATCGCACAGAGTACGGGCAATGAGATCCTTGACGCGATAAGAAAGAATGCTCGCCCGAAGGGAACCGAGGGAATGGGCGCGATCGATTTCCCGGCTAAGATCGGCGCAAAGTTCGATCTCGCGACCGAAAAGGACAAGGGCGAACTTATGAAGATCTCGGGCACCGTGTATCAACCGGACGGCAAGACGCCCGCCGCAAACACGCTCATCTATCTCTACCACACTGACATCGAAGGCTATTACGGCCGGACGGCCGATGTGCACAAGCATGGCCGGTACCGCGGATGGATGCTGACGAACCAGAACGGAAGCTATGCGTTTGTTTCGATCAAGCCGGCGCCGTATCCGGTGCAAAGGTTCGCCGCACACATTCACATGACCGTCACGACGCCGACGGCTCGCGAAGATTGGGTCGATTCGATCCTGTTCGAAGGCGACCGGCTGATATCGACTCACGAACGCGAGAGTGCCGGTAAACGAGGTGGTTTCAACCCGATCGTAACCCTCAAGAAAGGCGACGGCGGACTTTACTACGCAACGCGCGACATTCAACTCATGGCCTAGATCTAAGGAGGATCGAACAATGTTTGCACTACTATTCTTCTCTTTCATATTCGCCGCGAACCCGTGGGAATCAAACGTGGGATTCCGAAAGCCCGCGGGATGCGACTTCTTCACCAAGGCAAATGCCGTCAAGATCATCGGCACCGATGTCACCTGGACCGGCACCGACTCGACCGCGAACGAGCCGAGAAAGTGGACTTGTACCTTCGTCTCAAAGGATGCCGTCGAGGGGCCGAAGCTCCATTTCGTCTTGCATCGCTTCACCAGTACTGAGGCTGTCCGTGACGAGTTTGATTCGGTGGTCAGTTCGAACAAGAATCTCGCTGGATTCGAACGTTGGGATGGGATCGGCGACGACGCACTCGTGCATACGGATGGAGCGAACTTCCAATTGATCATGGTCCGCAAGGGAATCCGCAGCTTCCGTATCAAGGTCAACCCTGCCGGATCGACATCGTTGGAAAACGTGAAGCTCGTCGCACAGGATCTGATCAAAAAGATGGAAGAACTGGAAGGAGGAAAGTGAGCATCATGCCGTTCCTTCTCTCTAGTCTCACCATCCTTGCTCTCTGCTTCCTTGCGGCCGGCAACCGGCAGCAGTATCAATGGGAACCGGTCACTAGCTCGGCTGCCTATCCGGAAGGATACAACTATCCCGTCTACGTATTCGGAGACCGAATGGTCGCGCTCAACAACGGGGCCTGGCTTTCGAGCAATGGCAAAGACTGGACAAAGACCGAGCTTCCCGAAAGCGGCCTGAACTCGGCGTATCAAAAGTTCGTGCAGTTCAACGGTGCGATCTACGCTCTTGGTTCGCTAACCGGAAATTACGAACGGTTCACGATCACGCCGAAGATCCTGAAAACGACCGACTTTCGAAAGTGGGAAACCGTTGCCGAAACGTCGAACATTCCCAAACGCGTTTTCTACGGGCTCGTCGTTTTCGACAAAAAGATGTGGATGCTGGGCGGTTTTGACGGAAGCCGTTATCACAATGACGTGTGGAGCTCGACCGATGGCGTTACGTGGAAGCTCGTCGCCGAGAGCACTAACTGGTCGCCGCGAAACGCGGTGGCGGTTACGGTTTTCAAGGACCGGCTGTGGCTTTTTGGCGGCGGAGTCATTGACGGCACGCGTGACCCGAATCCCAACTCGCGTAACGAGATATGGTCGTCGGCCAATGGGATCGACTGGCGTCGGGAGGCTACGCAGATCAGCGAGGACGGGCGATACGTCGGTGGATCGGTCGCTGTTTGGGACGACAAGCTTTGGCTTGTAGGCGTCAATCGCGGAAACGAGTTTCAAAGCGGTGTACTTTCTTCGCACGACGGAAAGAAGTGGTCGGAGATGAAAGCACCCTGGTCGGCGCGAGGAGCCGTCGCCGTCTGGTCGTTCGGCGGCAAGCTTTGGATGACGGGCGGTAAGTCGTCGCACGTCGAAAATGGCGAGATCAAGTTCGTCTACAGCAACGACGTCTGGGCGATGAGCAGGGGCGAGTAAGGTAATTCCTATGTTATTAAGTTTTGTTTTCATCTTCACAACTCTCGCATCCTTCGCGTGTACACATCCGCGGACGATCGCGAGCCCAAGCATCTCGGAAGCCGGTCTCCGACAGGTCGGCGAGATGAGTTCGGCCCGTGCTGCCCATGCGGCGACGCTGCTCGAAGACGGCCGTGTCCTGATTACCGGCGGCTTTCAAACCGGCGGCCGATCGCTTTCGAGTGCGGAGGTATTCGTGCCATCGAGCGGCAAGCTTGAAACTCTCGCCGGCCTGAACGCCGCGAGGGCGAGCCACACGTCGACCCGGCTGCCCGACGGAAAGGTGCTCATTGCGGGCGGCTTCGATGGTAACTATCTGCAGAGTACCGAGATCTTCGATCCGAAGACCGGTCGATTCTCCGTGGGCCCACAGATGACGATGCCGCGCAGCGAGCACACCGCAACGGCATTGGCCAATGGCCGCGTGCTGATCGTCGGCGGCGTCGGAACCGGATGGGCATTTCTTGCGGACGCCGAAATCTATGACCCCGTGACCGGAAGATTCTCGGCTGTCGGCAAGATGTCGACGCCGCGCGAGTCTCACACGGCAACGCTCCTCACCGACGGACGTGTGCTCATCACTGGCGGACACAAGGACCGTCGATCGGCAATTACTATCTTTGCAAGCACCGAGGTTTTCGATCCCGCGAAACGGATATTCGAGCTGACGGGAAATATGACCATCAAACGTCACAAGCATGCCGCGGTGCTTTTGAAGGACGGCAGAGTTCTCGTCGCTGGCGGTTCTGATGAACGGGATTCCCGCGGAGCGTATTCGTCGCTTGAGATATTCGATCCGCGTACGGATGCCTTCAAGGTCGCCGGCGAAATGCGTAGGTCGCGATACAAACTGAACGGTGCGGTCGCCTTGATGCCTGGCGGAAAGGTGCTAATCGCCGGCGGTTCGGATGGAGCCGAGGTGTTCGATCCTGCGACGAGTAAGACAACGGAAACTGCTGGTAGCTTTGGCTCGCACCGGCTGTTCGCAACCGCGACGGCGCTGAGCGATGGCCGGGTATTGATAATTGGAGGTTATGACCAGAGCAATCGCGTCAGCTCGGGTGCGTGGATCTTCGAGTCGGTCTCGAATTGAGAGTACACTGGACGTGTCTTGAACCTGATGGAGATCGCTGCCTTAGTGCTCGACAACGTACAGCCGCAACCCGATCTGATCGCCGAATGTAGAAGAGGCGATCGGGCGGCGATGCGCTCGCTCTATGTCGAGCATCAGCGACGTGTCTACAGCATCGCGCTCAACTATTTCGGCGGCGATGTGGGAAAAGCGGAAGACGTGACGCAGCAAGTGTTTTTGAAGATCTTCACGAGCATGAGTTTTCGGGGCGACAGCGAGTTCACAACATGGCTCTATCGAATGACGGTGAACGCCTGCATCGACGAGACCAGAAAAGGCAGACGATGGTCGGTACTTGGCGACTGGTTTACGGACGACAAGTCGGAGTCGATCGACGACGACATTCGAAGCGGTGAGATCAGTAAGCAGGTCCAGCGCGTCGTAGGTTCGCTAAAGCCTGAATATCGGCTGCCGGTTGTCCTGAAATATGTTGAAGGAATGTCGTATCAGCAGATCGGCGAGGTGCTCGGATGTTCGATCGGGACCGTCTCGTCGCGGCTGAATCGGGCGCATAAGTTGTTGGCGGGAAAACTCGAACACTTGCGAGGGGAAGTTATCTAGAAGTTGATGGAAACGATGCATTACAAGGAGGAATTGTCGGCTTACGCAAATGGTGAGCTTGGCGACGCTGAACGCCAGCTTGTCGAGCAGCATCTCGCGAACTGCGAATCGTGCCGATACGAATTTGATCAGATCGTTTTCGCGTCGCGGCTAGCCGCGCAGTCGAGCCGGGTTGACGCTCCCGGCACTGTCTGGGCCAACATCGTCGACTCGCTCGACAACCGTGGAGAAACCAGGTTTGGCGTGCTTCCTACGAGTTCGGGCTTCGGACTTCGAAAGGGTTTCGCGTTTGCGGTGGCGTTTATAGCAGTCGCGGGGCTCGCATCGGTCGTCTTTCTCAGCCTGTTCGGCGGCGAATCGCCGTATCAGGAGTCGCGAACGAATCAGAACGGTACGCCGGGGAACTCCCAATCTATCGCGGCGTCCACGAACGTCAATATCCAGCCCGACGCGAACAGCAACGTCAATTCGAATACCAACGCGAATACCGCCACGACTCCGGTCTATGGATTCAACGTCGAAACTCTCGCCGGCGCGCCGTCGATCGAGGGCGGCGCCACGGGCAGGATCGGCGTCGGTCAGCTTCTCGAAACCGACGGCCAGTCGACCGCGCGTATCGCCGTCGCGGATATTGGCACCGTCGATGTTTCCCCGAACTCGCGTATCAGACTTGCAGAAACCGGTAAGGACCAGCATCGCCTCTCGCTCGAGCGTGGGAAGCTGCACGCAAAGATCTACGCTCCACCGCGGCTTTTCGTGGTGGATACGCCGTCGGCAAAGGCTGTCGATCTCGGGTGCGAGTATACGCTCGATGTCGACCAGAACGGCGACAGCGTGCTGCACGTGACCGGCGGATGGGTCGCTCTCGAACGCGACGACCGCGAATCGATCGTGCCGGCCGGGATGATGTGCAAGACGCGAAAGGGCCGCGGACTTGGGACTCCGTTTAACGTTGAGGCGACGGCAGCTTTCAAAAAAGCTCTCGACAGTTTCGACTTTTCTCGGGGCGGATCGACGGCTGTTCAGACGATCGTTCGCGAAGCCGAGCTTTACGACATGTTCACGCTGTGGCATTTGCTTTCGCGAGTGTCGAAAGCTGATCGAGGCTTGATCTATGACGCTCTTGCAGGGCTTGTTCCGCCGCCGTCGGGCGTGACTCGTGAGGGTATTTTGGTTCTCAATAAGAAGATGCTCGACGCATGGAAAGTCGAGGTTGAGAACGCGTGGTTCAGCTAGGGTGAGAGACGTGAGATAATCCAACCAGACTCCTCCTTTGCATATAATATCCGATCGTGAAGCCGGCTCGGGCGGCCCTGCCAAAATTCGAATTCGGTCGGCGTGATTCGAAACCCGCCCCAGAATTCAGGACGCGGGACCTGCCCTTCGGAATACTCGGCTGATAATTCTTCGAACCGTTGTTCGAGTACCTCTCGCGATCCCACGACCGCGCTTTGCTCCGACGCCCACGCCCCGATCTGGCTCGCGTAGGGCCGCTGAGCAAAGTAGGCGTCCGATTCCTCAGGCGGCGTTTTGTCCGCAGTGCCGCGGACGAGAACCTGTCTTTCAAGTTCCTTCCAAAAGAAATGGAGATAACAGTTCGGATTCGCTGCGAGCTCCCGAGCCTTTTGACTGTTGTAGTTGGTGAAGAACGTAAGGCTTTCAGTATCAAAGCCTTTCAGCAGAACCGTGCGGCCGGAGGGAATTCCCTTGAGCGAACACGTTCCCAGATGCATCGCGTTCGGCTCGAAGATCTCAGCCGCGACCGCTTCGTTAAACCATTTTGCGAACTGTTCGAACGGGTCGCCGGCTACGCTCGCTCGCGAGAGTTCGTGCCGCGAGTATTCCTGCCTTAGTGCCGCGAGGTCCTTGGTCATATCAAGTGGACAAATAACCCGTCCTTCAGCTTCGGCTCGAACCAGGTCGATTTCGGGGGCATGATCTCGCCCATGTCGGAAACGGCAAAGAGGTCGTCCATCGAGGTCGGGTACATCGAGAACGCCACCGCATAATCACCTGAATCGACCAGCCGTTCGAGTTCGTCCGTGCCGCGGATCCCGCCGACGAACGAGATCCGTGTGTTGGTCCGCGGATCGTCGATGCCGAGGATCGGCGTGAGAATGTTCTGCTGCAGGATTCTCACGTCGAGGCGTTCGATGGCGTTCGGTTCCTCGATGTTTTCGACGATGTACTGCAGCGAGTACCATTCACTGCCAAGGTACATCGCGAACGAACGAGGATGTTCGGGAACCTTCCGATCGGTCTTCTCTACCGTGAAAGATCCCGAGAGTTGCTCGAAGAACTGCTCGCTCGTCAGGCCATTCAAATCTTTCACCGCGCGGTTGTACGGGAGGATCTTCAAGTCTTCCGCAGGAAAAACTCCCGCGATCACGAAGTTGTACGGCTCGTCGCCGGTGTGGTTCGGATTCCGTTCACGCAAGGTCTTCCTTGCGAGCGAGGCCGACTCAGCCCGATGGTGGCCGTCGGCGACGTAGATCGCCGGAACCTCGGCGAAAGCGGCCACGAGCGCGTCAGGATCGCTCACTTTCCAAACCGTCTGCGTCACGCCGCTTTCATCGCACGGGCAAACATAAAGCGGCTCCCGAGTCGTCTCATCTGCGATGATCTTTCGCGTAGCGTCAGTACCGCGAAACGCGAGAAAGATCAGCCCGGTTTGGGCACCGAGATGGACCATGTGATCGGTTCGGTCTTTGACCTTGTCGGGTCGGGTTTTCTCGTGCTTCTTGATAAGACCCGCATCGTACTCGTCGATCGAGCAAGTCGCGACGATGCCGGTCTGCGTGTGCGGCCCCACGCTCAGCCGGTAGATGTAAATCGCCGGTTCGGCATCCTGCTCCAGCCATCCTTCGGAAATGAACTTCTCCAGGTTCTCCTTCGACTTCGCAAGTACATCTGATTCGCTCGGTTCCGATCCCAGCGGAAACTCCGATTCGGGCCGCGTCACTCGAAGAAAGCTCTGCGGATTATCGGCAATGTAAGCGCGCACTTCTGAATCGTACGGAACGTCATACGGAACGCAGGCAACTTTGTCTGCAATATCTGTCCGTGGGCGGAGTGCCCGGAATGGTCTGATAACTGACATTAGTTATCACCTCCCGGCGTCGGCGTCGGTGTCGCAAGCGGATCGGGCGAGATCTGGTTCTGTTTGATAATGTCGTCGATCGCGGCGTCGTTCTGAAGCTGAATGTCCTGCATCAGCCGGTCGGCGTAGCCTTTCTTATCGATCTTCCACTGGCTGTCTTCGAAAACGAACGGCCAGGTTTCCCATTGACCGGACGAATTCTTCACCTCAACGGTCGCCTTATCGCCCTCGATCTTCTCATTGCGAAACTCGAACACCTTTTGCGATTCGGGGAACAGAGTCTCCCGCTTTACGACCTCATCCAGCACGACATTCTGCGACCTTGCTTCCTGCTCGAGCATCTTGATCGTGTCCGCCGAGAGCAGCAGCTTCATCGTCGTCGTGTCCTTAGCCTTGACCGCCTTGGTATAGGTCTTCATCGTCTCGACCGGCGACTTCGGTTCCGACGCAGCCCCGCAGGCGGCCGCCAAGACAGCCGAAACTAACAATAAACTTATAAGAACAGATCGCATTTCGTTACTTTCCGTAAAACTGTGATTATATCTCAAAGCCCGAACCGTACGCCAAAACAGCCCGAAACTCTGCGTCCTCTGCGACCTCTGCGTTAAATTCGCCTCTTGTGCCAAAATCAAAGTATGGAAAGACGCAAACTGACCGAAGAAGAAATAAACACGGCGCTCGAATCGCTTGATAGCTGGAAATTTGACGACGACAAGATCGAACGGAAGTTCAAGTTCGGGAACTTTGCCGAAGCGCTTGCGTTCGTCAACAAGGTCGGCGAGATCGCCGAGGCGTCCGACCATCACCCCGACATCAAATTCGGCTGGGGATACGCCAAGATCGAAACCACCACCCACGACCGCGACGGCGTCACCGACCACGACCTGGACCTCGCCAAACAGATCGACGCGATCGCGTGAGGTGCCATCGATCGGCCGTTTCACTGTCCCACCGTGGGACAGTTTTGGGACAGTGTAAATATTGTATTCAGGCGGGTTATCGCCAAAATCGTCCCACTTCCCGCGCAACAGCGTTCCACAGTGGGACAGCAAGTGGAACGGAAAGTGGAACGGTTTAAATATTGAACCTACAGAGGTTATCGCGAAAATCGTTCCACTTTCCGCGCGAGAGCGTTCCGGAGTGGAACGGTTGGACCGGCCGGGCCGCGTCAACCCGCCGTACAAGCATCGATACGCCTCCATTTCCACCTGGTCGTCCCATCCTTCGTCGAGTCCTTGTTTCATACCATTCGTCACACGGCCTAAAACGACCGGACGATGATATTGCCATATGTTGAGCGGGTTGTAAAGTGTGTTGCGAATGCAACGCAAAACAAGTTAATGGCT
>Ga0307505_10001273_pt1 | contig 21252 bp, 22 predicted proteins | sample 23_S_MG_FD_202183 | JGI IMG/M metagenome (GOLD analysis project Ga0307505, IMG submission 202183) | Soil microbial communities from Populus trichocarpa stands in riparian zone in the Pacific Northwest, United States - 23_S | ecosystem: Environmental > Terrestrial > Soil > Riparian zone > Trees...
CGAGCTTGCACCTACCGTCTTCCATGTCCGGCCTCCATTCGGCGGGTCTGTCGTCGCAGACCGCACCTTCCGTCGGAGGCCGGACACCCCCTTCAACCGTTCACAAAGACCGTGGGCAGGTCAGCTACCCCCGCGCCAGCAGCAGGGCGATGCCCTGGCCGCCGCCGATGCAGAGCGTGACGAGGCCGAGCTCGTGGTCCTCGCGCTCCATCTCGGAGAGGATCTTGGCGGTGATCACCGCTCCGGTCGCCGAGATCGGGTGCCCGTGGGCGATCGCGCCGCCGTTGGGGTTGACCTTCGCGGGGTCGAGCTCGAGGTCCTTGATGACGGCGAGCGCCTGAGCGGCGAATGCCTCGTTGAGCTCGATCACGCCGACCTCGTCGAGCGAGCGCCCGGCGCGATCCATCGCCTTCTTGACCGCCGGCACCGGGCCGATGCCCATCGTGCGCGGATCGACGCCGCAGTAGGCGTAGGAGAGGATCTTCGCGCGGACCGGCGCGCCGGTCTCCTCGGCGCGCTGCTCCGACATCAGCACCACCGCGGCACCGGCGTCGTTCATCCCCGAGGCGTTGCCTGCGGTGACGGTGCCGTCGGCCTTGAAGACGGGCTTGAGCTTGCCGAGCCCCTCGGCGGTCGTGCCGGGCCGGACGTGCTCGTCGCGCTCGAACGGAACCTTCTCGCGCTTGACCTTGACCTCGACCGCCACGATCTCCTCGTCGAAGCGGCCCGCCTCCTGGGCGGCGGCGACGCGCCGGTGCGACTCGGCGGCGAAGGCGTCCTGCTCCTCGCGCGAGAGCGAGTGCGACTCGGCGAGATTCTCGGCGGTGATGCCCATGTGGACCTCGTCGAAGGGGTCGGTGAGGCCGCCGACGACCGGGTCGACCATCTTCGCCTCGCCCATCCGCGCGCCGAAGCGGGCCGACGGCACCCAGTACGGCCCACGGCTCATGTTCTCGGCGCCGCCAGCAACCACACAGCCGGCCTCGCCGGTCTGGATCGCCTGGGCGGCCGAGACGATCGCCTGGACGCCGGTGCCGCAGAGGCGGTTGACGGTGACGGCCGGCGCCTCCTTCGGGATCCCGGACTTCATCCCGACCACGCGTGACATGTACATGTCCTCGGGAGCGGTGTGGATGACGTTGCCGAAGACGACCTGCTCGACCTGATCGGGCGCGATCTCGGCGCGCTCGAGCGCGGCCGTGACCGCGGTCGCGCCGAGGTCGGTGGTCGGCACTCCGGCAAGGCTCTTGCCGTACGAGCCGATCGCGGTGCGAGCGGCTGACGAGATCACGACTCCGGTCACTTCTGTCCTCCTCGGGGGAACGCGGGGCGACCGGGGAGGCTACCGGCGAGCGGTCAGCGGCGCGGAGCCAGCCGGTAGACCGGCCCCGACAGCGACACCGCGTAGACCCGTCCCCGGGCGTCCTCGCCGAAGGAGACCAGCTGCGGCACGCGCAGACCGGTCGGGCGGTCGCCGCGCGCGCCGCCGGGCAACAGCCGGGCGGAGCGGATCGCGGGGTCGCAGAGGTCGCCGTAGACGTAGCGGCCGCGCAGCCGCAGCGACCGGTCGCGCACCACATAGCCGCCGGTGATCGAGCAGACGCCCTGGTCGTGGGTGCGCACCAGCAGAGGGCCGACGTGGCCCGGCGCGTCGCCGTCGGCGAAGCGGCGGTCCCCCTCGAAGACCGGCCAGCCGAAGTTGACCCCCCCGCGTGGGCTGCGCGTGCCGTCCACGAGCGCCAGCCGGTTGACCTCCTCGACGTCGCTCTCGCCGACGTCGGAGAGCACCAGCGCGCCGGTGCGGCGGTCGAACGAGAAGCGGTAGGGGTTGCGCAGGCCGTAGGCGAAGATCTCGCCGCGCGCGCCGGCGCGACCGGCGAACGGGTTGGAGGGCGGGATCCGATAGCCGCCGCCCGGTCGCGGATCGATCCGGACCAGCGCACCGAGCAGCGTCGAGCGGTCCTGGCCGTTGCGGTCGGGATCGCCGCCCCCGCCGCCGTCGCCGAAGCCCGCGTAGAGCAGGCCGTCACGGCCGAATTGGAGCTGGCCGCCCTTGTGGTTGGTGCGCGGGTGCGCGACGCGGATCACCGTCCGCCCGGAGCCGGGCCGTGTCCGGTTGCGGTCGGCCGTCGCCCGGAACTGAGTGATGACGATCGCCCCGTCGCGGGCGACGTAGTAGACGAAGTAGCGCCCGTTCGCGCGGTAGCGCGGGTGGAAGGCCAGCGAGAGCAGGCCGCCCTCGCCGTCGGTCAGCACCCGCGAGGAGATGTCCAGGAAAGTCGAGCGGCGCTTGCCGCGCAGCAGCACGACCCGCCCGTCGCGCTCGGTGACGAACCGGCGCGAGCGGTCCCCGGGCGGGGCGGTCAGGTAGGTCGGCTGGTCGAAGCGCCCGACCAGAGCGAGCCGTACACCCGCGGCGGCAGCCTCGACCGTCGTGTCCCCCGGGCCGGAGGCCCCGGACGGGCCGGCGCCGCCGTCTCCCTCCGACGCACAGGCCGAGACGGAGAAGGCGAGTGGGAGGCAGAGGACGAGGGAGGCCGCGAGTCGTCGCACCTGCCCCAGTAAAGCGATCTCTGTGCCGCAGCCGGGTAGGTTGACCGAAGATGCGCGCGCTCGTGACCGGCGCCACCGGCTTCGTCGGCGGCCGTCTCGCCCGCGCCCTGCGCGACCGGGGCGATGACGTCCGCGCGCTGGTGCGCGACCGGGGCCGCGCCGCCGACCTCGCCGGGCTCGGGGTGGAGTTGCACGTCGGCGACGTCGACCGTCCCCAGACGCTGGTGGGCGCCGGACGCGACGTCGAGGTGGCCTACTACCTCGTCCACGGGATGGGCCGCGGCGGCAGCGGCGGCGACTTCGGCGCACGCGAGCGGGCCGCGGCGGCGGCGTTCGCTCGGATGGCCCGCAAGGAGGGCGTCGAGCGGGTGATCTACCTCGGCGGGCTCGGCGACCGCCCCGGCTCCAAGCACCTGCGCAGCCGCCACGAGACGGCGCTCGCCCTGCGCGAGGAGGGGCCGCCGCTGACCTACTTCCGCGCCGGGATGGTCGTCGGCGCCCGCAGCGAGAGCTACCGCACGCTGCGCTATCTGGTCGAGCGACTGCCGGCGATGATCGCCCCGGCCTGGCTGAAGACGCCGACCCAGCCGATCGCCGTCGACGACGCCGTCGCCTACCTCGCGGCCGCGCCGGACGTCGCGGCCTCGGCCGGGCGCGAGATCCAGATCGGGGGCCCGGACGTGCTCCCCTACGGCGAGATGCTCGACCGGATGGCGGTCTCGCTCGGCCGCCGGCCGCGCCCGAAGATCCCGGTCCCGTTCCTGACGCCGTGGCTGTCGTCGCTGTGGATCGGACTGGTCACGCCGGTCGACGCCGGTGTCGCCCGCCCGCTCGTCGAGGGCCTCTCGACCGAGACCGTCGTGACCGACCCGTCCGGGGCCGCGCTGTTCGACATCGCGCCGATCGGCTTCGACGAGGCGCTGGGCCGGGCGCTGGCGGAGGACTCGCGCGAGCCGGCGCGATAGCCTGTCCCGTTGCCACGGGCTGTGGCGCAGTCTGGTAGCGCGCTCCGTTCGGGTCGGAGAGGTCCCCAGTTCAAATCTGGGCAGCCCGATGTTCCCCCTCGCCGTCGCTCCCACGGCGTGGGATAGTGGCCGGCGTGCCGAGCGACCGCCTCTACACCAGGCTCTCGATGGCCGCGCCGGCGTGGGCGCTGCGCTGGGTCGGCAAGCTCAACGTCCCGGTCTACCGCGCGACCGGCGGCCGCCTGTTCGGCAGCCTCGACGGCGCGCCGGTGCTGCTGCTGACGACCACCGGGCGCAGGTCGGGCCAGCCGCGCACCGCGCCGGTCGTCTACTTGCCGGCGGGCGAGCGGATGGTCGTGATCGGATCGAACGCCGGCAACGTCCGCGCCCCCGCCTGGGCGCTGAACCTCGAGGCCGGCCCGGAGGCCGAGGTCGAGGTCGGCCGGCGCCGCGTGGCGGTGCGCGCGCGGATCGCGACCGGCGACGAGCGGGCCGAGCTGTGGTCGCGGATGACCGCCCAGTACTCGGGCTTCGACGACTACGCGGCCGCCACCGGCCGCGACATCCGCCTGTTCGTGCTCGAGCCCCGCTGAGCCGCCCCAAGGCTCAGTCGCGCGCGGTCTCGCGCGGTGGCAGCTGGATCGCCACCTCGGCGCCGAGGATCCCCGCCTCGATCTGGCGGCCACGCTCCAGCTCGGCGTTCAGCTCGACTCCGAGCAGCACCGCGATGTTGCCGAGCCAGAGCCAGACGAGGAACGTGACGACGCCCCCCAAGGTCCCGTAGGTCCTGTCATATGAGCCGAAGTTCGAGACATAGAAGGCGAAGGCCGCCGAGGCGAGCAGCCAGATTGCGACGGCCAGCAGACCGCCTGGCGTGATCCACCGCACCCCGGGCAGCCGTACGTTCGGCGACGCGTAGTAGAGGGTCGCGAACATCGCCGCGACGACGAGCGCCAGCACCGGCCACTTCGCGATGCCCCAGACGGTGACGGCGGTGTCGCCCACCCCGATCGCGTCGCCGACGGCGCGGGCCAGCGGCCCCGTCAGCACCAGCGCGATCACCAACAGGGCGAGCATCGTGATCATCGCGAGGGTGATCGCGAGCTGCAGCGGGCGCAGCTTCCAGAACGGCCTGCCCTCGTCGACCTCGTAGATCGCGTTGGCCGCGCGGGTGAACGCGCCGACGTAGCCTGCGGCCGTCCAGATCGCGGTGGCGAGGCCGACGACCAGCAGCACGCCGGCCGCGCCGCGGTTGGCGGTCACCTGCTCGATCGGGCCGGCGAAGGTGTTGGCGGCGGTGTCGGGCCCGACGTCGCGGACGATGTCGGTCAGCGCGTCGGTGGTCCGCTGCGGGTCGCCGAACAGGCCGACGAGCGAGACGATCGCGATCAGCGCCGGGAAGATCGACAGCACCGCGTAGTAGGTCAGCGCCGCCGCCCGATCGGTGATCGCGTCGTCGCCGAACTCCTTGACGGTGCGCTTCAGGACGTCGGCCCAGCCGCGCGCGCCCAGCCGCGCCCGGCCCGGTGCGCTCACCGCCGCCGGTCCTCCCCGCGGTCGCGCGCGGGCGACTGCGGGGTCACCTCATGGCGCTCGCCCGAGACCTCACGGGCGTCGGGGTCGCCGGCCTCCGCGGCCACGTCGATCGCATCGTTGAGCGCGGCATCGGGATCGGTCACCCCGCGCGCCTGCAGCGCGGCGCCGACCCGCGGATCAGCGTGCTCGGGCTGGGCGGTCATCCGCAGCGTCACGCCGACGACAGCGGTCGTGCCGAGAGCGTGCAGGACCAGGGCGACGAGGATCCACCACCAAGCGCCGGTGATCACCGCCACCACGGCTCCGACGATCACCGCCACGCACAGCATCATCACGATCAACGCCCGTGACTCCGCGAACACTCCGGCGATCGTGCTGGGCCGCTCGGCGTCGATCGCCGCGTCGATCGCGCCGCGCCGGTCCGCCAGCTCGGCGGCACGCTCGCCGGCGGCCTCGGCAACCTCGTCGCGCAACAGATCGTGGGCCTGCTCGTGGCGTCGTCGTGCGGCAGCGTCCATGCGTGTCGGCCTACCCGCCGCCGCCCGACCGAAACGCGGCCCACTGTGCCGATCCGCATGTTGGGTCGCGCGCGTGCCCGGGTAAAGTGCATTAGGCGCGTCGGCGGCTCGCTCACCGAGCGACCGCCGACCACCACCCGAAGTCTCGACGGGGCCCACGGCAGCCTGCACAGGGCGCTCTAGGGGGACCCGGCCCGGCCCGTCGACCCTGGAGGTACCCCCATGTCAGCAACTTTCGAAGTCCCGGCACGCGCCGAGTCGGCGCGCCCGGACCAGGATGAGTGGCGCGACCGCACGATCGCCGACCTGCTGCCTCTGGCCCGCCGCCTGGCGGGCCGCTACCGTCACTCTGGCGAGCCGCGCGACGACCTCGAGCAGGTCGCGAGCCTCGGCCTGATCAAGGCGATCGACCGTTACGACCCCGACGCCGGTCCGCTCGTCCGCTACGCGGTCCCAACGATCCTCGGCGAGCTCCGCCGCCACTTCCGCGACCGGGGCTGGGGCCTGCACGTCCCGCGCGGCGTCCAGGAGAACTTCCTCCACTGCAACGAGGCATCCGACCGCCTCTGGACCCAGCTGGGCCGCGCACCGACCGTCCGCGAGATCGCCGCCGAGGCGAACATCTCGGTCGAGGACGCGATCGAGGCGCTCGACGCCGGCCGCTCCTACACGCCGGCCGCCCTCGACGCGCCCGCCGGCGCCGCCGACCGCGGCGACGACGGAGCCCGCACGCTCGGCGACACCCTCGGCCGGCGCGAGGAGGGCTACGACCGCGTCGAGCTCGGACAGGCGATCGGCCCGGCCTTCAGCGAGCTGCCCGAGCGCGAGCGCGAGATCGTCCGCCTGCGCTTCTTCGAGGATCTGACCCAGTCGGAGATCGCCGCCCGGGTCGGGGTCTCGCAGATGCACGTCTCGCGGCTGCTGCGCCGGGCGCTCGACCAGCTCCACGACGCCGTCGAGTCGGCCGCCGCGTGAGCGCTAGGAGGCGACGGCGTTGTAGTAGCGGACCGCAAGTCCGGTGATCAGCGCCTCGAAGCAGTCCTCCTCGCTGAGGCCGCTCTCGGCGGCGTAGGCGCGGATGCCGGCGCGCTCGATCGCCTCGGCCTGGTCGACGACGTCGTCGACCAGGTCGGGGTGCTCGTCGCTGAAGTAGGCGCCGATCGAGTAGAGCCCGCTGTCCATCAGCGACTCGATGAACGCGCCGGCGGCCTCGTCGGGCCGCCCGGCGCCTGTCGCGCGCTCCGCCATGGCGCCAGGGTACCCGCGCCGGCGTCCCGCTACGGTTGCGCCGTGGCCGGCCGCGACGAGATCGTCTCCTTCCTCGACGAGCTGCTCGACTCCCCGGGGTTCCCCGACTACTGCCCCAACGGGCTCCAGGTTCCGGGCGCGGCGCAGGTCGAGACCGTCATCAGCGGCGTGTCGGGGCAGCTCGAGCTGTTCGAGCGAGCGGCCGCCGAAGGCGCCCAGATGGTGCTCTGCCACCACGGGATCTTCTGGGGCTCGGGGCCGCAGGCGATCGATCCGCAGGCCAAGCGGCGGCTGCAGGCGCTGTTCGGCTCCGACCTGTCGCTGGTCGCCTACCACCTGCCGCTCGACGCCCACCCCGAGCTGGGCAACAACGCGCTCGTCTGCAGGGCGCTCGGGCTCGAGCCGGCCGAGCGGATCGGCGAGCACCGCGGACGGCCGGTCGGCTTTGTCGGACGCAGCGCCGAGGGCATCGCCGTGGAGGAGCTGCGCGTGCGCTGCCGGGCCGCATTCGGCGGTCGCGAGCCGCTGATCCAGGGTGACGGCCCGGAGGTCGTCCGCGCGCTCGGCGTGGTCACCGGCGCCGCCCACGACTACCTCGCCGACGCGATCGCCGCCGGCCTGGACGGCTTCCTCACCGGCGAGCCGGCCGAGCACGCGCTCGCCGACGCGCGCGAGTGTGGCCTGCACTTCGTCGCGGCCGGCCACTACGCGACCGAGACCTTCGGCGTCCGCGCGCTCGGCGACCTGGTCGCCGAGCGGTTCGGCGTCGAGCACCGGTTCGTCGACCTTTCCAACCCGGTCTGACCGCCGCCGTGGGCCGCCTGGCTGGCCGGCTGGCCAGGACGCCTTCGCCCGTCTAGACTCGGCCGACGCAACCGATCTTCTGGGGAGGAGACGATCTGATGGAGGCCGCGGCGGCACCCGCTTCGGGCACGGGGTCCAAGACGATGGCCGATCTGCTGCCGCTGGCGGCGGCGCGTTACGGCGACGCCCCGGCGCTGCGCCACCGCGCCGAGGCCGGCTGGGTCGACATCTCCTACGCCGAGCTGGGCCGGGCGGTCGCCGAGACCGCGGCGGGCCTGATCGAGCTGGGCCTCGCCCCGGGCGACCGCGTGTCGATCCTCAGCCATACGCGGCCCGAGTGGACCTACGCGAACTTCGCGATCCTCTCGGCGGGGCTGGTGTCGGTCTCGATCTACCAGACAAACTCGGCCGAGGAGTGCCATTACGTCCTCGATCACTCCGAGTCGCGCACGGTCTTCTGCGAGGACGCCGAGCAGGTCGCGAAGGTCCGCGCCGTCGCCGACCGTCTCCCCCACCTCGAGCACGTGATCGCCATCGACCCGTCCGGCGACATCGGCGACGCGATTCCGCTCGCCGACCTGCGCGCCCGCGGCGCGGCGGCCGCCCCCGAGGCGCTGCGCGCCCGCACCGAGGCCGTCGGCCGCGACGACCTGGCGATCACGATCTACACCTCGGGCACGACCGGACCGCCGAAGGGCTGCCTGCTCACCCACGGCAACTACCGCGACGTGACGTCGATGACCGAGCAGCTCGGCGGCCTCACGCGCGGCGACTCGGTCTACCTGTTCTTACCGCTCGCGCACGCCTTCGCGAAGCTGATCCAGTTCGTCGCGCTCGACCTCGGCGGCACGCTCGCCTTCTGGCAGAAGGACCCGCAGAAGATCGTCGCCGACCTCATCGAGGTGCGGCCGACCTACTTCCCGTCGGTGCCGCGGATGTTCGAGAAGATCTACACGCTCGCCACCAGCGCCGCCGAGGATCCGGCCCAGCTGCGTGGCGCGGTCGAGGTCGGCCTGCAGGTCCGCGCGCTGCGGGCGGCCGGGACGCCGGTGCCCGCAGAGCTGGAGACCGCCTTCGACGCCGCCGAGGAGAAGCTCTACGCCAACGTGCGCGCGCTGTTCGGCGGCGAGATCCGCCAGTGCGTGACCGGCGCCGCCCCGATCGCCTCGGAGATCCTCGAGTTCTTCTACGCCTGCGGGGTGCCGGTGATGGAGGGCTGGGGAATGACCGAGACCTCGACGGTCGCCAGCGCCAACACCCCGGCGGCGTTTCGCTTCGGCTCGGTCGGGCGGCCGCTGCCGGGCGTCGAGGCGACGGTCGGCGCGGACGGCGAGCTGCTGCTGCGCGGCCCGAACATCTTCCAGGGGTACTACAAGAACCCCGACGCGACCGCCGAGACGCTCGCCGACGGCTGGCTGCACACCGGCGACCTCGGCCGCATCGACGACGACGGATTCATCTACATCGTCGGGCGCAAGAAGGACATCATCATCACCTCGGGCGGCAAGAACATCACCCCGGCGAACCTCGAGAACGGCCTCAAGCAGTGCCGCTGGATCTCCCAGGCGGTGGTGCTCGGCGACCGCCGGCCCTATCTGGTCGCGCTGATCACCCTCGACCCCGACGAGATCGCGGCCTTCGCCGCCCAGCACGGCCTCGAGCCCGCGGCGATCGCCGGATCGGCGGAGATGCGCGCCGCGGTCCAGGCCACCGTCGACGCCGTCAACGCCACCGTCGGCCCGGTCGAGCAGGTCAAGCACTTCGAGATCCTGCCCGACGACCTCTCCCAGGAGAGCGGCGAGTTGACGCCCACCCTCAAGGTCAAGCGCAACGTCGTCGCCGAGAAGTTCGCGCCGGTCGTCGACGCGATCTACACCCGCGCGGGCGAGTAGCGGCTACTCCGCCGCGGGCTCGGCCAGGGCCTTCTCGAGCGCCGACAGCAGCCGGTTGGTCGCGCCGGTGTCGCGGATCGCGACGCGGACATGGTCGTCGGCGCCGAGCGGGCCGCCCGGGGCGACGGTGACCGACTCGCGCTCGAGTCGGTTGGCCAGCGCGGCGCCCGAGAGCCCGTCGGCGGCGAGCCAGACGAAGTTGGCCTGCGACGGGGTGAAGGCGATCGGCAGCGACTCCAGCGCCGCCTCGAGCCGGTGGCGCTCCTCGATCACCGCCGCGCGGCGGCGGGCGACCTCGGGGTCGCTGATCTTGAGCGCCTGGGTGACCGCGGCCTGGGTGAGCGCATTCACGCCGAGCACCGGGGCGATCGCATCGAGCAGCTGAGCGGCCGCGTCGGATCCGACGGCGTAGCCGGCGCGTAGGCCCGACAGGCCGTAGATCTTCGAGAACGTCCGCACTACCAGCAGGCGCGGGAAGGCGTCGGTCAGCCGCAGGACCGCGTCGAGCGGCTCGGCGTCCTGGAAGTGGACGAGCGCCTCGTCGACGACGACGGTGACCTCCTCCGGCAGCTTGGCCGCGAGCCCGGCGATCCGCTCCGCGGGCAGGTGGCCGCCGGTCGGATCGTTGGGGTTGCAGATCACCGCCAGCCGCGTCCGCTCGGTCACCGCGGCCGCGAGCGCGTCGAGGTCCTGGCCGGAGTCGCCGATGTCGACGGCGACGGGGCGACCGCCGGCCCGGGCGGCCATCAGCGGATAGAGCGGGTAGCTCGGCCACGGAGTGACGAGCTCGTCACCGGGTCCGAGCAGGACCAGCGCGGCCGCCTGCAACAGCTCGGATGCCCCGTTGCCGAGCACGATCCGCTCCGGCGCGACCGCGTGGCGCTCGGCGAGCAGCCGTCGGATCCCGGCGGCGTGGCGGTTGGGGTAGCCGTTGACCCGCCCGCGCGCCGTGTAGATCGAGGCGTTGACCACCTCGGCGTCGGGCAGCTCAGGCCACTCGGTGCTCGACAGGTCCAGCTGCGGCGCGCGCTCGAGCGCCAGCCGCTTCTCGCGCGCGCGGCGGGCGCGGCGCTCCTGGTTGAGCTCCTCCTCGTCGACGTCCTCGAACTGGCGGTAGTAGTCGAGCAGGCCCATCGGTCAGCTCGGCGCGACCGAGGGCCCGGGCCCCTGGATGACGAGGAACCAGAACGTGAACACGACCACGGCGACCGCCACCGCGACCGCGAATATCGCCTCCAGCGCGCCGCGCTGCTGGTCGTGGCCGGCCGCGCGGCGGACGATCTTCCAGGCGTCGTCGATCCGCTTGGCGGCCGCGACGGTGACCATCAGCGACGCGAGCGTGCCGATCAGGATCGTGCCGACCCCGGCGGAGACCGAGCCCGTCCAGTACTGGACCTGCGAGCCAAACCAGAACCAGAACAGCGGCTGGGGCCCGAACAGGCTCAGGCAGAGCAGGCCCTCGAGCGCCAGCAGCCCGGCCGCGACCGCCTCGTCGGCGCGCCGGCGGCCCCGCCCGCCGCGCCGCGGCTCGCCGCGCAGACGGACGCCGCGCGCCTCGCTGCGCCGCCTGACGAACAGACCCCCGCTCTCTGTCGGATCGTTACGCGCCACCGCCGAGACAGACTAGGGCACGCGCGCGTTCCCGTCTCGCGGTGCGGGGCGGTCAGCCCTGGCCGGACTGCCGCAGCAGCGCGCTGGTGGTCTGCTCGAGGATGCGCCGCCAGGCGGCGGTCTTCTCGCGCTCGCGCGACAGCTTCGAGACCACCTTGCGCACACGCGTGGCGGAGATCTCGATCCCGTGCTTGGCGCAGACGGCCTTGAGGTCGTCGTAGTCCTCGGCGAGCCGGACAGTCACCGACTCGAAGCCGTGGCGGGCGATGTCGACCCGGCGGGTGAAGTCCATGATGTGGGTTTCGAACATCAGCTCGTCGTTGGGCCGCGGCTCGATCAGCACGATGTCGACGCCCGGATAGCGCTCCTTCCACTGGCGGACGGCCTCGTGGAGGCGCTGGTGGGCCAGCAGCTTGAACGTCTGGTAACCGATCTGGGCGAGCCCCATGTCGGCGACGCGCCGGACCCGGCTGCCGAGCGCGGTCGGGCGCTGGCGCTGGAAGTCGTTGACGTAGGGCACGAGCGGGTTGACCACGACGATGAACCGTGCGCCGCGCTCGACGGCGATGTCGATGTTGGTGGTCGAGCGGATGCCGCCGTCGACGAGGTCGCGGCCGTCGATCTTGACCGGCTTGTAGACCATCGGCAGCGCGGTCGAGGCGCTGACCGCCTTGGAGATCGTGACGTGGTCCCAACCGTCGCCGCCGAGCACGATCCGCTCGCAGGTGTCGAGGTCGGTCGCGGTCAGGTACAGCTCGCGCTCGAGCTCGCGGAAGTCGTTGACGCGTCCGTCCTCGCCGAGCACGCCCTCGAGGTAGCTTTCGACCCCGCGGGTGCTGTAGAGCCCCGACGGCAGGTGTTGGGCGATCTCGGCGGCGAGGTCGACGACCGACAGCCCGCGCAGCTGGCCGGCGAGCGAGCGAGCGGCGAGCAGGGTCCGCCACGGCAGCAGCGCCGCGGTCTGGACGAACTCGGTGTAGTTGGGGCGCATCAGCTGCGAGCGGTCGACGTCGCGGAAGGGGCTCGGCGGATGCTGGTTGACGACCCGCATCATCTCCTCCGGCGTCACCCCGTTGGCGAGCAGGCTGCTGACGAACGATCCCGCGGAGGTCCCGACGAAGACGTCGAAGTCGTTGACGGTGCGGTTGACCGCGAGCAGATCGAGGGCGCGCAACGCTCCGATCTCATAGACCCCGCCGGTGAACCCGCCACCGCCGAGCACGAGCGCGGTGCGGGATCGCTTCGGCCGCCGACGCCGCTTGGCGCCGCTGGCCTTCGCGCCCTTGCCGGGCGGCTTCTCGAGCTTGACGACATCGCCCATGACCCTCCATTATCGCGAAGCGCCGGCCGTACCACCGCAGCCTCGGGCGATGTACCGTGTTCTCCCGGTGCAGATGGTCGCAATCGCCACAGCGCGGCGCCGAGCCGCAAGCGCAGCCGCCCTCGTCGCGATCGCCCTGGCGGCGGCCGCCGCGGCGCCGGCGGCCAGCGCCCAGGAGAGCGCGCTGGGCAAGCGCCTGGCGGGCGCGATCGCCGGTGCCGGCGCCTGGAGCGGCGCCTACGTCGTCGACGCCGACAGCGGCCGTCCGGTGTTGAGCTGGCGCCACACCACGCCACGGATCCTCGCCTCGAACACCAAGCTGTTCACCACCGCGGCCGCGCTCGCCCGCTACGGGGTGCGCGGCACGCTCGCGACCGAGGTCCGCGGGACCGGCCAGCTCGGCCCGCGCGGGGTCTGGCGCGGCCCGCTGTACCTGGTCGGCGGCGGCGATCCGACCTTCGGCAGCACATCCTTCTCCAGCCGTGCCTACGGCAGCGCCGGCGCGACGGTCGAGACGCTCGCCACCCAGCTGCGGACGGCCGGCGTGCGCCGCGTAGCCGGCCGAGTGATCGGCGACGAGTCGGCCTTCGACAGCCTGCGCGGCGGGCCCGACTCCGGTTACGGCACCTCGATCTGGGTCGGGCCGCTGAGCGGCCTCGGCTACAACCGCGGCCTCGGCAGCGAGGCGGGCACCAGCTTCCAGACCGATCCACCGTCGTTTGCCGCCGCCCGCCTCACCGACGCTCTGCGCGCTCGCGGGATCGTGGTCACCGGCGCGCCGCGATCCGGCCAGACGCCGGCGAGCGCCGACACGATCGCCGCGGTCGAGTCGCCGCCGATGCACCGGCTGGCAGCGCTGATCAACAAGCCGTCTGACAACTACGCCGCCGAGATGGTCCTCAAGGCACTGGCGCTGCAGGCCAACGGCAAGGGCACGACGGCGGCCGGGGCCCGGATCGCCGGGCGGTTCGCCAAGCGGATCGGCGGCCGCCCGTCCCGACTGGCCGACGGCTCCGGCCTGTCGCGCTTGAACCGGGCCTCCCCCTACCGCGTCGTGCGGCTGCTGCTGGCGATGCGCGAGCGCGACGAGGCCCGCCCGTTCATGCGCTCGCTGGCGGTCGCCGGCCGCGACGGCACCCTGTCCTCGCGGATGCGCTCCGGACCGGCCCGCGGCCGCTGCCGCGCCAAGACCGGCACGCTCTCCGGCGTAACCGCCCTGTCGGGGTTCTGCCGCGCCCGCTCCGGCACCCTCTACGCCTATTCGATCCTGATGAACGGCGTCGACAGCTACTCCGGCCGGGCGATCCAGGACAGCATGCTCCAGGTGATCGCCGGCACCCGCTAGCCGATCAGCGCCAGCAGGCCGTCCTCGTCGAGGATCTCTGTCCCCAGCTTCTCCGCCTTCGCCAGCTTCGAGCCAGCGTCGGCGCCGGCGACCAGGTAGTCGGTCTTCTTCGAGACCGAGCCGGTCACCTTGCCTCCGGCGGCCTCGATCCGCTCCTTGGCCTCCTCGCGGGTGAGGTTGGGCAGCGTCCCGGTCAGCACCAGCGTCCTGCCGGCGAGCGGCCCGTCGGCCTCGCCGGGCGCCGGGCCCTCCTCCTCGAGCGTCAGTCCGGCGGCGCGCAGCCGCGCGATCAGCTCGCGCGTGGCCTCCTCGCTGAGCGTCTCGGCGATCTGCTCGGCGAGGATCGGCCCGATGCCGGGCACCTCCTCGATCTGCTCGAGGCTGGCCTCCAGCAGCGCGTCGACGGTCCGGAAGTGGGCGGCGAGGTTGCGTGCGTTGACGCCGCCGACGCCCTGGATCCCGAGTCCGAACAGGACGCGGTGAAACGGCTGGGACCTCGACCGCGCGATCGCCTCGACCAGGTTGCGCGCCGAGTCGGGACCGAACCGGTCGAGCTCGACGAGCCGCTCGGCGGTCAGGTCGTAGATGCCCGCGATCCCGTCGATCACCCCCTCGCGCAGCAGTTGCAGCACCCGCTCCTCGCCGAGCCCCTCGATGTCCATCGCGCCGCGGCTGACGAACTGCTTGACGGTCTGGAAGAGCTGGCCGGGGCAGCCCGCGCGGTTGGGGCAGATCGTCCAGACGCCGCCCTCGGGCTTGACCGTCGGAGTGCCACAGGAGGGACATTCCTCGGGCGGCGTCGGCACCGGGCCCCGTCCGCGCCGCTTCTGGGCCTGCGGGGTCGGCGAGACCACGCGCGGGATCACGTCGCCGGCGCGGGTGACGATCACCTCGTCGCCCTCGCGCACGTCCTTGCGGGCGATGTCCTCCTCGTTGTGGAGGGTCGCGAGCTTGACGGTCACGCCGCTCACCTGGACCGGCTCCAGCTCGGCGAACGGCACCATGTGGCCGGTCCGCCCGACGTTCCAGGCGACCCGACTCAGCACCGTCGTCGCGGTCATCGGCGGGAACTTCCAGGCGATCGCCCCACGCGGCTCGCGGCCGACGACGCCGAGCGCCCGCTGGTAGGCGAGGTCGTCGATCTTGACCACGACGCCGTCGATCTCGTAGTCGAGGCCCTCGCGCCGCTGCTCCCAGGCCTGGCAGGCGGCGACCACGGCATCGAGATCGTCGTGGCGGGCGAGGTCGGGGCTGACCGGGAAGCCGTGGTGGCGCAGCCACTCCATCGACTCCCAGTGCGAATCGAAGGCGAGTCCCTCGAGCGCGCCGATCGAGTAGGCCCAGAGCGCCAGCGGGCGGGCGGCGGCGAGCGCCGGATCGAGCTGGCGGATCGAGCCGGCGGCGGTGTTGCGCGGGTTGGCGTAGGTCGGCTCGCCGGCCGCGGCCCGCTCCTCGTTGAGGCGGGCGAAGTCGGCACGGGGAATGTAGATCTCGCCGCGCACCTCCAGCAGCGGCGGCGCGCCCGCGACGGTGGTCGGGACGGTCCTGACGGTGCGGAGGTTCTGGGTGACGTCCTCGCCGACCTCGCCGTCGCCGCGGGTCGCCCCGCGGACCAGCTCACCGTCGCGGTAGAGCAGCGAGATCGCCAGCCCGTCGATCTTCGGCTCGGTGACCATCGCGACGGTCGGCGGCGGCTCGATCTCCGCCCGCTCGGCGTGGCGGGCGGTCCGCTCGGCCCAGGCCCGCAGCTCCTCCTGCGAGCGCGCGTTCGCCAGCGAGAGCATCCGCTGCTCGTGGCGGACCGGCTCGAACCGCTGCAACGGGCTGGCGCCGACGCGCTTGGTCGGCGAGTCCTCGACCGCGACGTCGGGGTGGGCAGCCTCCAGCGCGCGCAGCTCGTCGAGCAGCGCGTCGTAGGCGTCGTCGCCGATCTCCGGCTGGTCCCGCTCGTAGTAGAGCCGGTTGTGGTGGGCGATCTGCGCGCGCAGAGCGGCGGCGCGCTCGGCCGGGTCGGCGCTCACACCTCGCGCGCGGCCGGAGCGATCAACCGGTCGAACTCGTAGGCGGACAGCGTCTCGACCGCGGCACGGTCGGTGAGGTCGAAGTGCAGCGGCGTGACCGCGATCCGCCCCTCGGCGATCGCCTCGAAGTCGGTGCCCTCCTCAGCGTGGTAGCCGGGGCTCTCGCCGTAGATGCGGTAGCGCCGGCGGCCGCCCTCCTCCTCGGCGAGCTCGAGCGAGTCGCGGTAGATCCGCTTGCCGAGCCGGCAGACCCGCACCCCGACCGGGTCGGCGGCCGGGCAGTTGACGTTCAGCAGCGTCCCCTTCGGCAACTCGTAGTCCTGCAGGCCGTCGACCAGCCGCGCCACGAAGCGCGCGGCGGCGGCGAAGTTCTCCGGTTCCCAGGCGCGCCCGATGCGGAAGTCCATCGCGCCGTGGTCGGCCTGCTGGGAGACGGCGATCGCCGGTATGTCGAGCAGGATGCCCTCGAGCGCGGCGGCGACCGTGCCGGAGTAGGTGATGTCGTCGCCGAGGTTGGATCCGTGGTTGATCCCGGAGACGATCAGCTCGGGCCGGAACTCGATCAGCCCGAGCGCCGCGAAGCGGACGCAGTCGACGGGGGTGCCGTCGGTGGCGTAGCCGATCGTGCCGTCGCCGAGCTCGATCTCCTCGACCCAGAGCGGCGAGCGGGTGGTGATGCTGCGCGCGGTCGCCGAGCGGTTGGAGTCGGGCGCGATGACCGCCAGCTCGATCCCCGGCAGCTCCAGCAGGGCCCGCCGGATCGCGTGCAGGCCGGTCGCCTGGATGCCGTCGTCGTTGGTGAGCAGGACCTTCATCGCAGGTCCCGAGGATAGTCCGCGCCTCGGCCGCCGCGGGCCGCCGTCACGGGTAGCGGACCGACTCGAGGTAGAGCCCGTGCGCCCGGGCGGTGTCGCCGGCCTCGATCCGCGGCCGGCCCTCGAGCAGGAGGGCGAAGTCGTCGGGGCTCCCCCGTCCGGCGGCGACGGTGAGCATGGTCCCGACGAGGATGCGGACCATGCTGCGCATGAACGCGTCGGCCTCGATCCAGAGCGCCAGCACGCCGTCGGGCTCGTCGATCCACTCGGCCCGCAGCACCCGCCGGTGGAAGTGGACGTGGTAGGTGTCGGTCGGCGTGAACGCGGTGAAGTCGTGGACGCCGACGGCCAGCTGGGCGCAGCGCTCCAGCGCGCCGCGGTCGATCCGCTTCGGCCAGTGCAGCGCGCGGCCACGCTCCAGCGGCCGCTCGACCCGTCCGGGCAGGACGCGGTAGCGGTAGGTGCGCGCGAGCGCGTCGCGGCGGGCGTCGAAGCCGTCGGGCGCGGGCTCGCTCGCGAGCACCCGCACGTCCGGCGGCAGGCTGGCGTTGATCCGCTCGACGCCGAGCGGCTCGCCGGGATGGGAGGCGACCTGGCCGCGGGCGTGCACGCCGGCGTCGGTCCGCCCGGCGGCCGTCACGACGATCTCCCGCCCGCCGCCGCGCAGCGCGAGGGCCTCCTCGAGCACCCCCTGGACGGTCCGCTCGCCCGGTTGGACCGCCCAGCCGGCGAACCGCCGGCCGTCGTACTCGATCGTGAGCTTCGCGCTCAACCGCGCTTGCGGGCCACGATCACCAGATACTCGGCCTCGACCGAGAAGGCGCCGTCGCCACCGGCCCACTCGCGCGCGAGCGCCACGAAGTCGGCGCGCATCTGCGCGTAGAGGTCGGGCGGCATCGTCTCCTTGGCTGCGGCCTGCATCGGCGAGCTGCGCTCCATCTCGGCGACGAACTCCTCGGGCGAGTCGGCCGCCCAGGGCAGCGACCGCTTCTCCATCTCGATCGAGTTGGCGAGGTCGGCGAGCCGCTCGCGCACCACGTCGGGATCGCCCCACAGCTCGTGCGCCGGCACGTCGCTCGGCGGGGCGTAGCGGCGGCCGACCGCGAACATCTTCGTCGCGACGCTGTCGGGCGCCCAGGCGACCAGCCCGACGGTGTTGCCGGGCCGCACGACGCGGAACAGCTCGCTCGCGACGACCTCCGGCCGCGGCGCGAGCACCGCTCCGAAGACCGACCCGACGCACTCGAAGCGGCCGTCGTCGAAGGGCAGCGCCTCGGCGTCGGCCTCGACCCACTCGACGTCGTAGCCCTCGGTCTCGCTGCGCGCGCGGCCGCGCGCGACCATGCCGGGCGAGAGGTCGGAGGCGACGACGCTGGCGCCCTCGAACGCGCAGGCGAGCGCGAAGTTCCCGTCACCGGAGGCGACGTCGAGCACCTCCTGTCCGGCGCCGACCGCGCAGGCGTCGCAGAGCGCTTGTGCCGCCGGGCGCAGCACCTCGGAGAGACCCGCGTAGTCGCCCTTGCCCCAGCTCGCGGCGGAGCCCTGCTTGATCGCCTCGACGTCCATTCTCAGACCTCCAGCAGGTATCCGTCGGGACCGAGGTTGCGCACCAGCGTCTCGCCGATCCGCGACTCCTCGGTCCACATCTCGTGGATGTGGCCGCACAGCACCGCGCGGGCGGCGGAGCGCTCGGCGGCCGCGGCCACCGCCACCGACCCGAGTCCCTTGTCGACATGCCCCTTCGGCGGCGAGTGGCTGAGCAGCACCGCCTCGTCGGGCAGCCCGGCGAGCTTGACCTCGGCCTCCTCCTCGGTCAGGTCGAAGCTCCACTCCCACGGCGTCGTCGGGATGCCGCCGCCGATCCCGTAGAAGCTGACGCCCTCGATCTCGGTCCCGCCCCCGTGCAGGACGGTGGTTCCCTCCCAGCCGTCGACGGCGGCGCGCAGCGCGTCCTCGGTCTCGTTGTTGCCGGGCACCAGCAGCAGCGGGGCCTCGATCGCCCGCAGCGGCGACACCGTCTCCGCCAGCCCCTCGTGGACGCTGGCGAAGTCGCCCACGCCGGCCACGACGTCCGCGTCGGCGGCCGCGGCGACCAGCGTCTCGACCGCCCCCGCGTCACAGTGCACATCCGAAAACGCCAGAACTCTCATGCCCGCCAGCCTACTCCGCGGGGCCCGCCACGGCCCGTCCCTAGCCAGATCTAGACGAGCTCGAGAACGACCATCTCGGTGGCATCGGACTTGCGGGGTCCGAGCTTCGAGATGCGCGTGTAGCCGCCGGGACGCTCCTGGTACCGCGGAGCGATCTCCTCGAACAGCTTGTAGACGACACCCTTGTCCTGTCCGAGACGGGCCATCGCCAGCCGTCGCGAGTGCTGATCGCCCTTCTTGGCGAGGGTGATCAGCCGCTCCAGCTCTGGCTTGACCGCTTTGGCCTTGGCCTGGGTGGTCCTGATCCGCTCGTGGTCGATGACCTCACGCGAGAGGTTCATCAGCAGCGCCTTGCGGTGCGCGGAGTCGCGGCTGAGCTTTCCCTTTTGCTTCTGGTGACGCATGGCGAACCCGAGGAGTGTAACGCGCTCTCGAGGCCTCAGGCCGTCCGCAACGACAGTCCGCGGGCCTCGAGGGTCTCGATGACCTCCTCGATCGACTTGCGGCCGAAGTTCGGGATCGCGTTGAGCTCGGACTCGGACTTCTGGATCAGGTCGCCGACCGTCTGGACGCCGGCGCGCTTGAGGCAGTTGTACGAGCGAACGCCGAGCTCGAGCTCCTCGATCAGGATGTCGTCCATCCCGTCGCCCGCGCCGGTCGAGCCGACCTCGCCGCCGCCCGGCACCGCTCCGCCGCCGACGAGCGCCGCTCCGGCCTCGCGCAGCGCCTCGACGCGCTCGGGCTCGCTGAAGATGGCCAGGTACTTGATCAGCGTCTCGGCGGCCTCGCGCAGCGCCGCATGCGGGTCGAGCGAGCCGTCGGTCTCGATGTCGAGGGTCAGCTTGTCGTAGTCGGTGCGCTGCCCGACGCGAGCGGACTCGACCGAGTAGGCGACGCGCTTGACCGGCGAGAAGATCGAGTCGATCGGGATGACGCCGATCGGCTGGTCGGGCGACTTGTTGTCCTCCGCAGGGGAGTAGCCGCTCCCGTGGCCGACGGTCAGATAGACCTCGAGCTTGGTCTTCTTCTCCAGCGTCGCGATGTGGGACTCGGGGTTGAGGATCTCCACGCCGGAGGGCAGGTCGATGTCGCCCGCGGTGACCTCGCCGGGGCCGGTGACCACCAGCGGCGCCTCGATCTCGGAGGCGTCGCTGTGCATCCGGCAGACGATCTCCTTGAGGTTGAGGACGATGTCGGTGACGTCCTCCTTGACCCCCGCGATCGTCGAGAACTCGTGTGCGACACCCTCGATCCGCACGCTGGTGACCGCCGCACCGGTGAGCGAGGACAGCAGCACTCGGCGCAGCGAGTTGCCGAAGGTGTAGCCGAAGCCGCGATCGAGCGGCTCGATCGTAAACGTCCCGCGCGTGTCGGAGACGGTCTCTGCGGAGATCTGGGGGGTCTGGAACTCGATCATGGCGGGTGTCCTTCGCGTTGGTGCGCGCGCGACCGCCGGCGGGGCGTCGCGCGCGGCTTGGACTTCTACTTCGAGTAAAGCTCGACGATGAGCTGCTCTTGCACCGGCACGGCGATCTCGTCGCGCTCGGGCCGGCGGAGCACCTTCGCGGTGAGGCCGTCGTGGTCGGCCTGCAGCCAGGCGGGGACCGCCGACACCAGCTCGGTGGCGTCGCGGATCACCTGATCGCCCTTGTAGCCCGGAGCGAGCGAGATCACGTCGTCGGGCCGCACCTGGTACGAGGGGATGTCGACGCGGCGGCCGTTGACCAGCCAGTGGCCGTGGCGAACGAACTGTCGCGCCTGGCGCCGCGAGGCGGCAAAGCCGAGCCGGACGAGCACGTTGTCCAGCCGCGACTCGAGGATCCGCAACAGGTTCTCGCCGGTCACGCCCTCCTGGCGGGAGGCGCGGTCGTAGTAGCCGCGGAACTGCTTCTCCAGCACGCCGTAGTAGCGGCGGGCCTTCTGCTTCTCACGCAGCTGGACGCGGTACTCCGACTGACGCGGACGGCCGCGGCCATGGTCGCCGGGCGGATAGTTGCGGCGCTCGATCGCGCACTTGTCCGTGAGGCAGCGCTCGCCCTTGAGGAACAGCTTGGTGCCCTCGCGGCGGCACTGCTTGCACTGGGAACCGGTATCGCGGGCCATCCTCAGACCCTCCGCCGCTTGCGCGGCCTGCAGCCGTTGTGGGCCTGCGGGGTGACGTCGCGGATCCCGGTCACCTCGAGGCCGGCGGCCTGGAGCGAGCGGATCGCGGTGTCACGGCCGGAGCCCGGACCCTTGACGAAGACCTCGACCTTCTCGAGGCCCTGCTCGATGCCCTTCTTGGCGGCCGCGTCTGCGGTCACCTGGGCGGCGAACGGCGTCGACTTGCGCGAGCCCTTGAATCCGGCGCCGCCGGCGGACTCCCAAGCGATCACGTTGCCCTCGCGGTCGGTCAGCGACACGATCGTGTTGTTGAAGCTGGTCTTGATGTGGGCCTGGCCGAACGGGATGTTCTTCTTGACCTTGCGGCGAC
>Ga0307505_10001274_pt1 | contig 21208 bp, 19 predicted proteins | sample 23_S_MG_FD_202183 | JGI IMG/M metagenome (GOLD analysis project Ga0307505, IMG submission 202183) | Soil microbial communities from Populus trichocarpa stands in riparian zone in the Pacific Northwest, United States - 23_S | ecosystem: Environmental > Terrestrial > Soil > Riparian zone > Trees...
TTCGTATGGGCACTTCAGCGATGAAGTCGCGCATGGATTTGGAGTCAGCGGACGCGTAGCCAAGGACGCCCGTCTACCGTTCGGGTTTTTCAATCCATACATCCACTCCACCTACGTACCCAATGCCTCCTTCTTCGTTGACATTAATAAGGGATTCCTCAAGCCAACGCTTGTGTACGATGTTGATGGGATTGAGGAGAGTGCAGGTTCGTTCGCGATCGATCTGGGCTCTCAGCACTTCATTCAGCCCAATCGAAACGTGATGCCTTACCTCCAGTGGTCGGTCGGTTACCACTCTGTTACCAATGAGCGTGAATCTGAATTCGCGCAGCTTCCGTCATACAACCATAACGAATCCGGCTTCGCCTTGCGTGGCGGCTTCGGCGCGCGGGTTCGACTGGGTGGCCACTTCGCGTTGGATCTATCGCTGGACACTCCCGTTCTCGGATTCGGCTACGACCAGCATGAAGAAGCGGGATGGTCCGAGTACAAGCCGCATGAAACCCGCATGAAGTCCGTCGTACTATTGCCCCTGCGATTATGAGCACCATCGATCCAATGGTTACGTTCAAACTGGATGAAGCGGCCGCGCTCTTGCGGAACACTCCCGGTCTCCTGAAATCATGGCTCTCCGGCATACCTTCGTCTTGGACTGAGACCAACACCGGGCCGGAGACCTTTTCTACTTTCGATGTTGTCGGGCACTTGATCCACGGTGAACGGACCGACTGGATCCCGCGCATGCGGATGATTCTCGAGCATGGCCCAACCCGGCCCTTCGAGCCATTCGACCGTTTCGCGATGTTTGAACTCAGCAAAGGTAGAACTCTCGCCTCGCTCTTGGATGAATTTGCGCGGTTGCGTGAAGCGAACCTCAGAGAGCTGCGGTCATTGAATCTCTCGAGCGAGGATTTGAAGAGGGAGGGTCAACATCCGGCGTTGGGCCGGGTAACGCTATCGCAACTACTGGCGACATGGACTGCGCATGACCTCAATCACATCGACCAAATCGCCCGAACCATGGCGCACCGTTACCACGATGATGTTGGGCCGTGGCGTGCGTACTTGGGGATACTTTCGCGGATGTGACGCATCGATTGATTACTAATGGCCGAACCAGCTTGGATTCACATCGATCGACGCGCAATGTCACTCGCCAAAATCCCATACACTTCGCAGTCGACCGGCTGGTCCCATTTGACCATGTGCTGACGAAGCGTCCCCTCATGAGTCATCCCCGCCTTCTGCATGACACGCCCTGATGCCGGATTGTTCGCGAAGTGTTCGGCCCAGATGCGGTTGATGCCGCGTTCAAAACCGTAGGCGAGAACAACCTGTAATGCCTCGGTTGCAAATCCCTGTCCCCAGTAGTCCTTTCCGATCCAATAGCCGACTTCGGCGCGTCGATGCTTGGGGTGGATCTCCAGTCCGATGGCGCCAATTAACAATCCATTCTCTCGCATTGTGATGGCAAACCGAGCGCTCTCGCCTGCAGCGAATGATTCAGCGTGAGTCAGAATCCAGCGCTCTGCCTCGCCGTCGGGATAGGGGTGCGGGATGAGCGATGTGGTCGCGGCAATCGCTTTATCCCCTGCGAGTATCTGGATTCGCACTGCATCAGTAAGCATGAATGCACGTAGCGCCAGTCGCTCAGTCTGCAATTGGGGAAGCGCAGATGTCACAGATCTGATCGAAATACCCATTCGACACTCAACGCGAGTACTTACGTTGCTTCGTCCAACTCATCGACCCATTCCTCATCGTCAGACACGTTGTCATCGATATACGCCCAACTCTCGGGCATCCAATCGATCACCGTGCCGCCACCGTCTTCATAATGCGGACTGACCAGCCAATTGCGGCCATGCTCCCGTGTTACGCGAAAGTCACGTACGGTGAAGAGGCGTCCTGAATGCAAATCGAAACGGACTTCATCCAGTGACGGAACAGGTTCGAAGAGGTACATCTCCGCGAGCACATCGGCCTTTCTGTGCGCGGGAATGATGTACTCTTCAATTTCGACTCCGTGAATCTCAATGCGCTTCGTGGGATACGGCAATCGCTCTTGCTCTTCAAATAGGTACGACATCTATCCTCCTAACGGTCCCGCAAGGACCAGTCGACCGGAAAGAGATAGAGCACAGGTGGGCTGCGTCAATCACTTCGGAATCAAAGTGATGCCGTTGTGGCCCGTCGGATAGAACGGTTAGCGGCCACCGCTTCCGGACGACGTTCCGACATCTGACATCTGGAACTCCGGCTCACCCATTTGCCACAAGAGAAATGCCCACTTGTCCGCCAAGCTCTCTTGGTACTGTTGCTTGGTGGATCCGATTCCATGCCCCGCCTGATAGTCCACGCGGAACAAGACTGGCTTGTCGCTCGCGGTCGCCGCTTGCAGACGCGCACACATTTTGCCCGACATCCACGGCTCAACACGTGGATCGTTGATACCGTGAGCGAGCAACACAGCAGGATATTTCGCTCCATCGACGACATGATGGTATGCACTCATCGAGAGCAGGCCGTGGAATTCGTCTTCCTTCGCCACGGTCCCGAATTCTTGGATGTTGGGTACACCGTTGGTGGTTGTCTCCATACGAACGGCATCAAGACATCCGACATCGACCAATGCGGCAGCAAACAGATCGGGCCGTTCGGTGATAGCTCGTCCGATCGTGATGCCACCGGCGCTACCGCCCTGTCCGGCAAGTTTCGCCGGGGATGTGTAGCCCTTCGCGATCAGGTACTCGGCGCAGGCGATGAAATCCTTCCAGGTATTCTTCTTGTTTACTTTCTGTCCGCCGAGATGCCAGTCCTGCCCATACGCACCGCCGCCACGTATGTGGGCGATTGCGAGCACTCCGCCGCGCTCGAGCCAGGCAAGTCGCTGCGGATCAAACGATGCACTGCTGGCCATGCCATACGAGCCGTAACCGGAGAGAAGCGTCGGATTTGACCCGTCCATTTTGATTCCGGATTTGTGCATAATCGATAGCGGCACCATAACCCCGTCATGGCTCGCCACTTCGACCTCAAAGGCCTCGTATCCTGCCACCTCATCATACTGACCAATTGGATTCAAACCTGTTTCGGTAAATGTGTTCGCCTTTGGATCATATTCGTATATCCCGCTGCGCTTGGTCCATGATGTCGTTGAGATAAACAGTCCTTCAACATTTCCGGATGCCGAAGCGATTCCTCCCGACGGCGCTCCTCCAGGATACTCCATCAACGACGGAACCTCAGAATCGTAGTCGAGGCGCACCAGTTGATTCATGCCGGCGGACAGCGTCGAAACATAGAGCGCATCCTTGGCCGCAGTGATTCCACGAACGACCGCTTTCATGGGCGGGACGACTTCCGTGGCACTTACGAATTGAGGAGAGTTCAAATCAGTCCGCACAACACGGAAGCGCGAGGCATTGCGCGAGGTGGACAGGTACATCTTCTCGCCGTGTATTGCAAAATCAGTCACGGAATCCGCGACATCGCATACCAGCTTCCAGGGTGTGTTCGAAGTTGCGATTGTGGAGAGAGGAGCGGCATAAAGAGTCAGCTGGTTGGCGTCCCCATGCTTGATCTGCCCGACGACATGGTCGGAACCATGTGGTAACACGACACTCGGAAAGTCTGCTTCCGACATACTCACACCGGGCCAGAGATCCATCGCAAACACGGCCGGATCCTTCTCGGGGTCGGTTCCGAGTTTGTGCAAGAACGCGCTGGTGCGTTTGTATCCCTCGGTCCGCGGCGCCTCAGGCGGAAGCTGACGCCGGCGCGAATAGAAGAAGCCGCTGGCATCGGGCAACCACTGCGGATCCGTGTATGCTGTCTCCATGCGATCAATTACATCACCCAAGTCTTTACCAGTCGCAACATCAAGGACATGCAGCACTTCCTGCTCTGAACCGGATGCCGCCAAGCCGTAGGCAACATAGCGGCCATCGGGTGACGGCTCGGCAAACCCGATCGAGTAATGCCCGCCTCCGGGTGGTGTCATGGTCGAAGGATCGATGAGAAGACGTTCCTCACCCGCTAAACCTATCCGTGTATAGAGCTTCGCGAGATTGTCGTCGACAGTACGCTTGTAGTAGAAGAGCCGACCGTCAGGAATGCGCCGGATCCCGGAAATACTGTACGGCCTCCCCGCATCCAGTTCCTTGATCCGTGCCAACAATGCGTCGCGTCCGGGGATTGTCTTGAGGATGCCGGCGGCATAATCGGCCTGTCCCTTGAACCACGCCTGCACTTCCGGATCCTTGATATTCTCCATGTACCGATAGGGGTCATCGACTTTGACACCCCAATACTCATCGACAACGTTGCGGACAGGTGCGACCGGTGGGACTTGTGCGGAAACAGCGGTGGCGCACGCGAGAACCGCGAACGCGATGAATCGAATACCACACATGAGATGCCTCCGTGACAGGGACTGCTTATTTGCCGATGCAGAAGTTGGCGAAGACCTCGGAGAGGATGTCTTCAGTGGTAGTCTCGCCAATAATCTCGCCCAACGCAACCGCGGCGTTGCGCGCCTCGAAGGCCGCCAGCTCTGGAGCATGATCGGCCACAATAGCTTGAAGTGCCTGTGCGGCACTGTCTTTGGCGCGAATCAGAGCGGTGCGATGACGATCGTTGATGGCAATTTGTGCCGATTGATCGGCTGCTCCACAGTCGGCAATCCAGCCCTTGATAACGTTGACCAGCGCATCGACACCCTCACCTGTCAGGGCCGAGATACCCACCACGGAAGGGATGGTCTTGAATGTCGGCGCATGTTGGGAGGCAACATCACCGACAGCGGCTTTCGGGTCAGTTATCTGATCAAGCTTATTGACCGCGATTAACCAAGGCAATTGTGCAAGTTCACGAAATGCCTCCGGCGGTTTTTGCACCTCCCAGTCGAGATCTCCATCGATGAGCCAGATCGCACCATCAGCAGCACGGATTGCGCCTTCCGATCGTTCGATCCCAATCTTCTCGACCAGATCAGTCGCTTCGCGAATTCCCGCGGTGTCGACCAGACATAACGGCCAACCATCGAGATTGATGTACTCGCGCAGGACATCGCGGGTTGTGCCGGGGATATCGGTGACTATGGCTCGTTCATCTTGCGCGAGACGGTTAAAGAGTGTCGACTTGCCGACGTTTGGAGGTCCAGCGAGCACGACCACGAACCCGTCTCGCAACACCCGCCCACGTTGATATCCCAAGAGCAGATGATCGATTCGCTCCTCAACACGACGGAGGCGATTCACCACCGTAGCGAGTTCCTCCGGCGGCAAGTCCTCCTCAGTGAAATCGATACCCATTTCCAATCGTGCCAATGCGGCAACTAGCTCCGCGCGCAATGCGATCACTTCCTCATGCAACACGCCCTGAAGTTGCGCCAGCGCGGCCGCGGCCGCTTCGTCGGTCTTGGCGTCGATTAGGTCGGTGACTGCTTCGGCTTCGGTGAGATCAATGCGGCCGTTGAGGAATGCGCGCATCGTGAACTCGCCCGGCTGAGCCATTTGCGCACCCTCAGTCATCATGACTCCAAGAATGCGGCGCATGACCACCGGCCCGCCATGGGTCGAAAACTCGACCATGTCTTCTCCGGTGTAGGAGTGAGGGGCACGGAACACTGTCGCCAGAACTTCGTCGATCGCAGTCCCATCTTCAGGATCGTGGGCATGACCGTAGTGGACTGTGTATCCGCTCGCCTGATTCAGACGAATTCGGTCCGATCCTCTGAACACGCGATCCGCGATCTCAATCGCGGAGACTCCCGAAAGCCGGACGATTCCGAGTCCGCCGCGTCCAATCGGTGTGGCTATTGCACAAATTGTGCTCGTCAGGTCATGATTCATGGGTCACCGAATCGCGTCGAGGTTGTACGAAACTAACGTACGACGATTTCCTTGGCAAATCGCCGGAATACTGCCCACCAGGGTGGCATCGCCACTATATGTGCCGACACCTCACAAAGGAGGCAACTGATCTCGAAATCCCTACGATATGCCCAAGAAAACCGCACTTCCATTCGCCTCATCCGAAGAGCTCCGCAACTCCTTCGTCTTGAGGCTATTTGGTGGCCAGCGGCTGGCTTGGACGGTACTCATTTGTTCGCTGATCATGAGTGTCATTTTCTGGCGCATTGGCGTCAATGAACATTCTCAAGTGATGCACGAGCGATTCGTGATCGAGTCGCAACAGATCCAATGGGCAATTGAAAGTCGGCTTCTGAACTCCCGTGCCGCATTGCTCGCCACCTCAGCGTTTTTCGAATCGACTGACTCTGTGAGTTGGGAACGATGGGAGAGCTATAGCTCGCTGCTCAAGACCCAGAAGTTGCTGCCTGAAATGCAAGTGCTGGGGTTTGCCCCCCGTATTTCGCGCGAGAACTTGCTCCACCATATCAGCACGGTGCGCGATGCCATGTATCCCGGCTACAGTATTTTCCCAAGCCCCGTTGAGGACGTGGCCTATCCAGTCGTGTTCATCGAACCATTTACACCCGAAAACCAGCGCATGCTCGGCTTTGATATGTTCTCGGAACTTCGCCGACGCGAAGCCATGTTGCAGGCACGCAAAACAGGCTTGGCTGCATCGACTCCCGGCATTCGGCTGATCGTAGATTCTCAGAGTACCGAACTCGGGTTCTCGATGTTTCGCCCGGTGTATTCCGTGCAGTCATCGAATCGGCGCGCCCGCTTGTTGGAGTCGGAAGAGGACTCTCTGATAGGCTATGCGTATGCGTCATTCCGCTTCTCGAACTTGATGCGCGGGATATTGCCGGAGCACCAGGGCCATGGCGTCCGGTTCGAGATCGTTGACGCAATGGCTCCAAACATGCGGCTGTACGACTCTGATACAGCATTGTTCTCCGCGAGTTATGACGTGCCCGCATCGTTGAAGTCCAATTTCCAGATCGACGCGGGTGAACGGTTCTGGCTGGTACGGGTCGATGCCAGCCCCAAGTTCATCGGTGGAGACGGGCTCAGTGTGCCTACAATCTTCCTGTTCAACGCGCTCTGCGTTAATTCGCTGCTGTTCCTTCTATTGCTGGCGTTTGCGAGGATTAAGAAGCACACAGAAACCCTGACAGCGCGTATGAACGATGAATTGCGACTGTCAAATGTGCGTCTCACACAATTGGACGTCATGAAGACCGCATTTTTGACGACCGCCTCTCATGAACTGCGAACGCCGCTGTCCATCATACGTGAGTTTGTCGCGCTCGTACGGGATCGGATTACGGGGGAAATCAACCACGAACAGGAAGAGTGTCTCGACAGTGCCCTTCGGAATTGTGATCGCCTTGGTGCACTAATCAACGGCATTCTCGATCTTCAGCGCTTGGAATCCGGAAAAGTGAGACTCCACCTGCGACGTGTCGAGCTGCCCGCTCTGCTCGAAACAACGATGGTAGATTTTCATGTGATCGCCGGAAAGCGTGGGCAGAATCTGCAACTCAAACTGGATCGCGAGCTGCCGTCAGTACTCTGTGACCCAGACCACACTGTCAGAATTCTGGTGAATGTCATCGGCAACGCCGTGAAGTTTACACCGGAAGGCGGCACAATTACAGTGACTGTCTCCCAAGATCTCAATGTCCCGGGATTCGTCAGCATTTTAGTCTCAAACACCGGTGACGGGTTGAGCCCGTCGGAGATGGCCCGGCTCTTCGGACGATTTACACAACTTGACGAGAATCCCCGGACCGAAAAGACGGGAAGTGGGCTCGGTCTCGCGATCACGAAAGAGTTGGTCGAACTACAGGGCGGTACAATTTCTGTCACAAGCCAACTTGGCGAAATGACAGAATTCCTGGTCACTCTCCCGACTTACAGCAGGGACACGGAGATCCGATCGTTCATCACGGGTTCACACAAACGCTCGGTGGACGATGGGTTGCAAGCCGCGCTCTTCATTGTGCGCGACTTGAACATTTCGGGAATGAAGGGGCGTCAGGTCATTGATGCGTGCGCGTCCCGCATTCGCAAGGCGTTGCGCGACACCAATGACGAGTGCCATGCAGTGTCCGACACCAGAATGATCCTGGCCACGGCGGTCACCTCTCCGACGAATCTCGGTGTGATTGAAGCCCGGATACGCCAGGCGATGTTGGAAGAATTCAAGTCTGACGAGAACTACAAGATTTCGTGTGAAATGATTCAAAACGTGGAAGAGAGTGTGCAGTTCTTAATCACGATCTGTGGTCAGGAGAATCAGTCTTCAGAGTCTGATTCGCTTGTCCAGATACTGGAACGCGTTTAGCAACTTTCTGCGAGTGACCATCGGCTGCTCGCACGAAATCAAATTACGGGGGCAGAAAATGGATAAGCCTAAAGTATTGCTCGTTGACGATGAAGCCGACATCATTCGGTCTCTCACGATTCGGCTCCGCGCTGCCGGGTATGATGTGGTGGCGGCAATGGATGCGTTTCAGGCGACTCAAACGGCGATGGAGAGTCAACCCGACATCATCATTCTGGATTTGGGCATACCTGCAGGCGGTGGGCACATGGTCATCCAGCGACTGCAGGGATCGTCGAAGACTTGTAGTATTCCAATCATCATCCTGAGTGCGCGTTGCGATGCGGACAACAAGGCCCTAGCCAAGTCCGAAGGCGCGTCGATCTACATCACCAAGCCATATAAAGCCGATGATGTCCTGGCTGCAATCGCGGAGCTGATCGGTCCGTTGGCGAAACCGGCAGGACAAGTCGGTTGAGTTATGCCCAGTCGCCGATGCGCACCTGGTAGAATTCTCGACAATCCAATCGGTGCGGGATGAACTGGCACATGCAAACCGAAGATATTCAGTTATGGCTGCACGTGTTCGTTCGGTTGCGAGATAGCGACTCTTAGGCCGTCTTCGTATTTAGAATCTTTCCAGTCCCGACTTCCCCGTCTGCTGGATCAGCGTCACCCTTCGACGGATGCCCGATCAACCACACTTGCTCGATGATCGAGAAGATGTTGAACATCGTCCAGTAGAGCGTGAGCCCGGCCGGGAAGTTGCGGAACATAAAGCCGAAGATGAGCGGCATGAGATAGAGCAGGAGTTTCTGTTTGGGATCGGTGGCCGACAGCTTTTGTTGCACAAACATACTGACAGTCATGATGATGGGCAGGATGTAGTATGGATCTTTTTGCGACAGATCGGTGATCCAGCCCATGAAGCTGGCGCCGCGCAGTTCGATCGAAGTCTGAAACACCTGAAAGAGCGCGTAAAAGATCGGCATCTGCGGCAAGAGCGGGAGGCAGCCGGACAGGGGGTTGATCCCGGCGTCTTTGTAGAGCTTCATCATCTCCTGGTTCATGCGCGCAGGATCGGATTTGAATTTCTCCTTCAGCTTTTCCATCTTCGGCGCCATCTCCTGCATCTTGCGCATGGAGAGCACCTGCTTTTTGGTGAGCGGATGGAAGATCGCTTTGATGATAAGCGCGAAGACGACAATCACGATGCCGTAGTTCGAGAAGATTGAATACAGCGCCTGGAAGAGCCAGAGCAGGACCAACGAGAATGGCCGCACGATCCAACGCCACCCGAGGTTGACCATTTCCTCGAGGCCGAGATTGTACGACTTCAACAGATCGTAATCGATCGGGCCCATGTACGTGCTGAATGTCTGATCGATCGGCTCGCCGGCACGTACCTGCGTGGTGACGAAGGCGGAGAATTCTTTGATCGTGTGCTTCTGCCCGGCAAATGAATACGGGCGCTCACCTGATTCTACGCGAAACGCTTCACCCTCATGCGAACGGGGAATCGTCGCACACACGAAATACTTCGTGCGTACCGCCGCCCACTTGGTCTCACCGCTGAAAGTGACATTCGGTTGTTCCCGGTCAAAACTGCCGACCTTTTCGAGATCCTTCTCGCCCATCAGAGCGACGGCGGCGAAGTCGCCGTTATCGCCATCAACATCCGGCTCAGTGGGCCAAAGGCCGCCCGCCCAACCGTATGAGAGATCGCGCTCGACACCGTCTTTCCAGGGTTCATCGACCCGCAGACGCGTGCCAAAATCGTAGCGATCGCCGTGAAAGAAATAGGTGATCTGCCAGATCGCGCCCGCCGTGGTATAGGCGGTGAAGCTCACACTTGAGGAGTCGTTCTCTGAAAGACTTACTACTGACTCTCGACAGTCGAATGCCGCCTCGGATAGCTCGATCTTGTCGCTGGCAAACCGGAAACGCGGCCCAATGCCGTCGCCGGCATCAATCGAATCGAGCAGGACGATCGGCTTACCTTTTCGGGAAGCGTCGGTGTACTGGTAATCCTTGAGCACAAGATTTACGAGCCGTGCTCCCCGTGTGCTAAATACAGCCTCGTATTTTGGCGTCGAGACGGCGATCAGTCGTTCGCCCCACTCGGACTGCTGCAAAAATCCACCCGACATGGAGTCGGTCGTAGCATTGTATTGTGTTGTATCGGATGGTATTACAGAATTTGATATCGCGACCGGCGCCGACTCAGGCGTACGCTGGGACTCAATTTCCTCTTCTGGCGGCTTGGGGGCAGGTGTGTACCCGATATACTCCCAATAAATCGGCAAGAGTAGCACGAGGGCCAGGAGCACACCAAATGCAACAAATGCTTTAGCATCAAACGGTTTAGGATTATCACTCATCTCATTATCACCGAATTAGTTAGCATGCTCCACTGGATCGTACCCAAACGTTCCACCCGGCCGGCAGCGCCAAACACGCCTAAGCGCCATCGTCGTACCTTGTTTAATACCTTTGGTTTGCAGTGCTACAATCGCGTAATCCGAACAGGTCGGATAGTGACGACACCCGCCACCAATCCACAGAGGAGCAATCAGCAGTTTGTAGCCGCGGATCAGCGACACAGCAGTGAAGACCGCGATACGACTAAGCATGGCCATCGGCCCCCTGCTTCTGTGGCAACCGGGCTATCGCCGAATTCTTGGAAAACCGAAGCGCCGAATCGACTTCTGCCAGAAGATCCAGAAACGGCAGAGCGGCGACGGTGCTTTCATTAACACGGAAAATGACGCGAGAGGGAGCAGTCGGCCAGGCATCGCGCTGAATCCGTACCGCTTCACGCAATCTGCGTTTGATACGGTTGCGTGTTACCGCGGGGCCCGCATCGCGCGAAACAACGAACGCGAACTGCGGCACGCGCGTCTGCGTACCCGCCGCAACGGCAGCGCATACTACACGGAATCCGTGGAGGCGTTTACGTACCGATTGGCCATCTTGCATGGCTTGACGGATCGCCAACGGGCTCTTCAGTCGGAATTGTCGCGAGAATCGAAACGGTTTACCGTCGAAGGATGGCGTAGCGTTCAATGCAACGACCATTACTTGCTGGATGCCTGAACGGTCAAACGCTTGCGTCCCTTGGCACGGCGACGTGCCAACACGGCGCGGCCATTCTTGGTCGACATCCGCTTACGAAATCCGTGGTCGCCGAGCTTCTTCTTATTCGATGGTTGAAATGTACGCTTCATGTTTTCCCTTCATGCGCTAAGGCCAAGACTTGCAAAGATACACGATTAGCACGGCCGATCAAGCGCGATATGGTGTTGCCGTGAGGAAATCATTCTCGACACTGCGAGCTGCGTCAATGACAAAGACGAGGCGGCAACGTAACCGATTATACTATATCGCATTACCGTGCTACAATCAATCGACGATCGTGGCGCTTCGGGCGATATCTGTCTCGTCATACTCTAGGACGAGCGCCTTGTGGGTTCCGATGAAATCCCCTGCCAGTCCAACATTGTAGTGTGCCCGGACTCGAACTCCATCGGGCGGTCCGAGGAGTGACTCGGCGGTAAACCGATCCAGCGAGCGTGAACGCAGTTCGCCGAGCGTGCGAGTTAGCATTCCCCGCCGCAGAGAGCGATCGTCAGAAAACCACCCAGCAGAATCGAACTGTTGTGATCCCAGTACGGGACGTCTACGGCTGTACAGCACTTGGCTGATCTGACCATCACGATCAAACGAGAAAACCACTGCGAGTCGCGAAGCATCTCCGACTGTGGCCCTCGGCTCCGGGAATGACTCGGGATCGGCAGGGCCGAGATCGTACCAAAATTGACGTTCATCGAAATCGGGATGACCAAGGTAGTGCTCCACATCGGTCCGGGGAAAGTCGACGAACGTGGTTTGTGCCAGGAGCGACTTGAGCATACGTCCGCGATCAAATCCGCCGGACGTCATCCACCGTTCTGTCTGGTATGGAGCCGGACGGAACCGCAACCACACACCAAACACGGCAATCGCAAGCAACGCGACCGCCATCAGCAACACCGCTCGCGACATCCAGTCCCGCCGCAAAGGCACAATATCCGGCTCGCTGGACAGAAGTGGCGGACCTTTGGGCCCAAGCTCACTGGGAAGTCCGGTTTTCGGTCTCATTATATCAATTGTACGGATTGCTTGAGCAGAATGTCGGCAGAGATGTTGCTCAAACCGAAGGCTGGAACTGTCCCTATGGGAACAGCAGAAATGCAGTAGTCACAATGCTGGCATACGCGACAAAGATGATGATCTCGTAGCCCATGATGTCTTTGAAATCGAGCTTCGCGACTGAGAGCAGCGGCAACGCCCAGAAGGGCTGGATCAGGTCGGTTGCCATATCTCCCCAGGCATATGCGATGACCGTTTTCGATGCGGATACGTCGAGTGTCTTCGCGGCTTCGATGATGTACGGCGCTTCGATCGCCCACTTGGATCCGCCAGAGGGGACGAAGTAGTTCACGATTCCCGAGTACCAGTAGACAATCGCGGGATATGTGTGTTGGGTCGCGGCTGAGACGAGTGTGTTCGCCAACGATTCTGTCAGTCCTGATGACTTGATAATTCCGTACATGCCAGCGTAGAACGGGAACTGCACCACAATGCCCCACAACAGCTTCCCGCCTTCCAACGATGCCTTAAGGAACGACGCAGTGCTGGGATGCAACAGGATTCCGAGGAACAACGCGGCGAAGTTGAACGCATCAAGGGTCAGCGATCCGCCTTGCACAAAAAAGTGCCAGACGACCCACGCCAATCCCAGCAACCCGAAGAGCGCATTCATTACATACGAGTACTCGAGTCGCTCCGAAGGTGTCGGGTTCTCTGGTCGAGTCGGCACCTCAAAATCTTCAAATCCTTCGAGCAGTTTGGGATCGATTGAGACTGTGCGTTCACGGCGCGGATGAAGCAGTGGAGTGAAGAAGCACAGAAACACGAATACGATCGCAACGAGAATCAGATTGAACGGAGAGAAGATAGTCGCACCAACCGGAATAACTCCCATTTCCGATTCGAGGAAATGTCCTGGCGTGGCAACGAGCAAAGGCGCCGACGCCGACAGCCCCGCATGCCAGGTGCAACCCATCCCGAGATATGCGCAGGCAACGAGTAAGCGGTAGTCAACATCGCGACGCTGGGCGGCAATGAACCGAACCATTAATGCGGCACCGACAATCGACAATCCCCAATGAAACCATGACAACAAGAGCGAGATCACGGTCATGGTTACAATCGCCGACCTCGGGCCCTGGGGGATGCGCGCGATGGCGCGAAGCAAGCGCCCCACAATTGGCGAGACCGCGACGACGTACCCCGTAAACACGATCATGCACATCTGCATGCCGAATGACAAAAGCGACCAGAAGCCATCGCCCCAGAATCCCACACATTGCACCAATCCGGAATCCGTGAATAACTGCGCCGCCGCGAAAACGAACAGCGTCAGTAGGCAAGCCACTACGAACGAGTTCGGGATCCAGCGAATTGACCAGCGTGTGAGTCCAGCGGCCACCCGTTCGAGAAGGTTCATGCGGGAAAGATGGGAATTGGGCCGTCACTTGCAAATGCCAATCGTGCCGGGGATGGCACTGCAGTGATTGGATTATCGTCGGAGGATCGCGTATCTTGCTGGCGATTGGCGAAGGGAGCACGACATGGAAACACTTCAGCTCAGCGATGAGGTCATCGCGGGATTGACTGACGATCAGCTTACGGTCTTACAAGACTTGGGCGAGCTGGCGGCAAAGCAATTCAAACTGTCCAAAGGAATTGAGGGTTTTACGTCGCAACTTCTCGCGACCCAGAAACAGATGGGTTTTCAGCCAAAAGCCGTTCCCACGGGCCTACACGAGGACCCGGAATTGCTCTCATTGGTTACGATCAAGGAGCGCTTCAAGCTCAGCAGTGTCACAGAACAGATTCGCAGGACACTCAAACGCGCCGTGGATGTGGGTCTTGGAAACCTTGCTGTGATTCAGAGGCAGTGCAAACTCTATAACGTGGACTGCAACATAGTCTAACCATACGTACTGTTCACTCTCTAAACGAAAGCGTCGCAATCTATCATGCTAAAAGTTGGAATTATCGGACACGCGAAGTCGGGCAAGACGACGATATACAATGCAGTCGCCGGAACCAACGCCGACGTCGACGCATATCTCGGACGAGAAGAAGTGCGCCGTATTATGGTTAAAGTGCCGGATGAACGGCTGGATCGCCTCTTCACACTCTTCAATCCGCCGAAGAAGATCAACGCCGAGGTTGAGTACATCGACTTTCCGGCGCTCACGGGCGACACGACTGAAGTGCAGTTGTTGCCGCCGGCCATCCGCGACCTCGATATGCTCGTGGTGGTTTTGCGGGAATTCGGCGACAAGCCCGACCCGGTGCGCGATTGGCGCACCATTACCGACGAATTGATTCTGGCCGACCTTGTCGTTGTCGAGAAGCGCATGGTCCGACTCACCAAAGAAGTCGAGTCGGGTCGCATGGAGAACAAGCTCGAGTACGACGCTCTCCTCCGGTGTCAGAAGGCACTCGAAGACGGCAAACCGATCCGCACCGTGACAATCACGCCACTGGAACGAAAGACGATGCGCGGCTATGGATTTGTGTCCGGCATGCCAGTGATGGCGTTGATCAATGCATCGGACACAGGTTCAACGAAGTCTGCAGAAGAGTGGTCAAAGGCGCTCGACTTGGGGCCGTCGGCAGGTGTCCACATTGTTCGCGGCAAGCTGGAAGCCGAATTGGCAACATTCGACGAAGCCGACCGCGCTGCTTTTATGTCCGATTATGGACTCACCGCGTCGGCACTCGACGGAATGATCGCCGCGAGCTACTCGCTCTTGGGACTAATTACATTCTTTACTGGTGGATCGGAAAAGGATGTTCATGCCTGGACTGTCCGACGCGGCGCAGCAGCTCCCGAAGCCGCTGGCGCAATTCACTCCGATTTAGAGCAAGGATTCATCCGCGCCGAGGTGACACCGGTTGAGGAACTTCTCTCACACGGGTCATTGGCTGCAGCAAAAAAAGTCGGTAAGTCGCGTCTGGAAGGCAAAGAGTACATCGTAGTGGACGGGGACTATATCCTGTTCCGCTTTAACGTGTAATTCCCGCATCAGACTACGGACCCATCTAGCGTGAACGGCCCTTCATCCAACATGCGTGATCGTTGGCCGGCGATTGTGGTGTATCTCGGCTGGTGTGTTCTCCTCGCTGTCGGCCTGTCTTTACCCTATGGGAGAGCATGGGGGATCAACCTGCTGGCGTTTGCCTCGCCGACTGTGCGCGTCGGCTTTGGTGTGGTCGCCACATTGGGTCTCCTCTTCATCGCATTGCCGGTCTCAATTCGCAAACATGGCAGTCGCGATTTTGCGTGGCCAGGTTGGGCTATGGTAGCTGCACTGGTTGTTGGCGCAATTGCTTCTCTTCTACATTCTCGGGAGGCCTACCTCGGTGACGGCACCATGCGGGCCATGGACACCGCGAGGGGAATCGGCATCATTCCCTCGGAGTTATTGCCGAGCATAGGTGGAACGCTCCTGGCATATGTCCTGCCCGTTGATGCTTCAATCAAGGGATACCTCGCACTACGCATTCTGTCGATCGTCTTCGCAATGATACCGGTCTATATGCTGTGGGTTTTGCTTCCCCGTGTGACCGGTTCCTCATCGCGTTCGCTGATCTTTTGGATTCTCAGCATGGGATCTGTACGGCTACTTGCGGGATATATAGAGACGTACACACCGGCTTTTGCCTTCTTCACGTTGTGGGCAGTTGCTGCTTGGGGTTACCACAAGCGCACGTTGTCGGCGTGGTGGCTGATCGCCTTTTGGATCGGCGCTCTGCTCTCACATGTGACGGCCGTATTCCTACTTCCGGCAATGTTATGGCTCCTGGCACAGGAGCCCGATGGGCGGCTAAACTTGAAGCGCCCCCCACTGCTACGATTTGCTGCACTCGGTGGACTGCTGACCGCGGGAGTACTGATCGCGTTCTATTTGCAACAGGTGAACCTACCGGGGGTGGCGACCGGGCACTTTTTTGTGACGTTGGAATCTGAAGCTCCGCACTACTACGGCCTGCTTTCCACGGCGCACCTGCTCGACTTGGTCAATCATTGGCTCCTAATCGCACCTGCAGCCATTGCAACTGCGGTCGCGCTCCTGCTCACACCAAAAGCGATATTCGGCGATTCGACGAACAGCCGGCCTACTCGACTCTTTCAGAATCCCACACTTGTACTCTGGACTTTGGTAGGTGCTGTTCCTTTCCTCGCCGGATTTGCCGTCGATCCGAAGCTCGGTTGGCCCCGCGACTGGGATCTCTACGCGTTGCTCTCCGCGCCCGCATGTGTCGGACTCGCGATCTGGTTGGATCGTCAATCGAGTGCCATACGACGCGCTGCTATGGCAATTGCGGCTACTTCGGCGGCATTGTGGCTGACTTTTTCGGTCGATGGACGTGCCGAACAACGTCGTTTCGAGGCGCTGCTTGATCTGGATGTTTCGCGCTCGGATTACGGCCACGAAATCATGGCGCAACAATACCGTCGTGAAGGGGACCACGAAGGCATGCTGCGTCACTACCGTGCGGCTCTGGCGATCAGCGAGAATCACCGCTACCGCATGAACATCGCGGCTTCATACTTCTACCTAAACAAGTTTGATGAGGCCGAACGCTGGTATCGCGGCGTGATTGCGCGCGATTCGAACAACGCTGATGCCTACCACGGCCTTTCCTTGGCATTGTCTGAATTACGACGGCCTGACGAGGCGCTCTCGAGCGCCTTGAATGCCGTAACCTTGAATCAGTCAAATCCGGAGTTTGTATATCGCGTGGGCAACGCCTACCTCGAAATGCAACGGTTCCATGAGGCACTGCCGTATCTGATGACCAGCTACCGGAATCGTCCGTCCGATGCTCCCACGATCAATGCTCTGGCCGTATGCTACCTGGGACTAGGGCGGCTCGAAGAGGCCCATGCCATGATCGAAAAGGCCCTAGAACTGCGGCCGGAACCGAGCATTGTTTGGCTCAACGCGGCCCGTATTTCACTGCGGCGTGGCGACTTTGCATTAACGGCTAAGACTCTAGGCGAATACGACCGTCGGGTTCCTGGACCACAGAGGCATACAGAGACAAGGATGATTCGCGATTCTCTGACCCGAATGGGCCTAACCCCGTGAAGTGACGGAAAATCCGGATATCTCGGAGTGCTAATCGCTTAGAACGGTCCTTCCGACATATAATGTAGGTAGGGCAGAGTCGCCTCATCATGATCGGTTCGCAATTCAGGCGGCCATAACCGAATCTGAACAAAGGACCATTGCCGTGTCTATAATCGCTACCGAAGCTCCTCCGAAGACCAGCACCGTTCCGACGTCCGAGCTGGACCAACTCCCGCTGTTGCCAACAAAGGGCACAGTGGTGTTTCCGGGAATGGTGTCTCCGCTCCTGATCACCGAGCAAAAGTACGCGCGGCTGATTGACCAAACATTGATGCGCGGACGCCTCATCGGATTGGTTGCTCAGAAAAACCCCGATCAGAATGACCCCGAAGCCAGCGATCTCTATAAGATTGGAACGGTCGGCTCGATATTGAAAATGCTTCGCTTTCCTGATGGTTCGGTACGGTGCCTTGTGCAGGGAATGACGCGCTTTTCAATCAAGGAAATGATCCGAACGTCTCCTTATGCTGTCGTACGCATTGAGACTCACGATGACGACACACTGCGCCCGGTGCCGGTAGAAGCCGCCGTTCGCAACACGCTTGAGTTGTTGAAGAAGGCAATCGACCTGTCGCCGACGTTGTCGGAAGAACTACAAGTCACCGCGATCAACACCGAAGATCCCGGCAAACTTGCCGACTTGATTGCGGCCAACATCAATATCAATACCGCCGAAAAGCAGGATGTCTTAGAAACATTCGACATTCTGCGCCGCATAGAAAAGGTTACCGGATTCCTCAATAAAGAAGTCGAAGTGCTCGAGCTGTCGCGCAAGATTCAGTCACAGGCAGCATCCGAGATGGGCAAGATGCAGAAGGAATACATTCTGCGTGAACAGTTGAAAGCCATCCAGAAGGAATTGGGCGAACAGGACGATCACGCGCGTGACGTGGAGGAGTTCCGTCAGAAGATCAAAGACTGCACGATGTCCCCGCAGGCGTGCGAGGCCGCCGAGAAGGAACTGGACCGTCTCGAACGCATGAATACGGCGTCGGCAGAGTACACGGTGACGCGAACGTACATCGATTGGTTGGTGTCTTTGCCGTGGGACAAGAAGACCGCGGACAACCTTGAGTTGAAGCACGCGCAACGAATCCTGGACGAAGACCATTACGGTCTGGAAAAGGTCAAAGACCGCATTCTCGAATTCCTTGCTGTTCGCAAATTGAAGGATTCGGTCAAAGGTCCAATCCTCTGCTTTGTCGGCCCTCCCGGTGTTGGGAAGACTTCGCTCGGCCGTTCGATTGCACGCGCCATGGGCCGTAAGTTCGAGCGCGTATCATTGGGCGGCATGCGTGATGAGGCGGAAATTCGCGGGCATCGCCGCACATACATCGGCGCACTGCCCGGACGTATCATTCAGGGATTGCGCCGTTCGGGATCGAAGAATCCGGTGTTCATGCTGGATGAGATCGACAAGCTTGGCGCCGACTTCCGCGGCGATCCGGCGTCGGCACTCCTGGAAGTGCTCGATCCGGAGCAGAACAACATGTTCTCGGATCACTATCTCGATGTCGGGTTTGATTTGTCGTCGGTGATGTTTATAACGACGGCTAATCTGCTCTATCCGATTCCGTCGGTCCTGCGCGACCGTATGGAAGTGATCGAGATGCCGGGCTACACTGATCTGGAGAAAACCCAGATCGCCAAGCGGTACCTCCTGGAGCGCGAACGCGAGAATCACGGACTCAAGCCCAAGCAGATTTCGATTACCAGCGAGGCCATCGGACGCATCCTACGCGACTACACGCGCGAGTCCGGCGTACGCAATCTCAATCGCGAAATCGCCACCGTGTGTCGCAAAGTCGCCCGTAAAGTGGCGAGTGGCAAACGCGGGAAGACGATCGTCGATGCCAAAGATATCCCGACATACCTCGGACCAGTGAAGTACATCCCCGAGTTTGTCTCACGGATCGGACAGATCGGCGTGGTGCCGGGATTGGCGTGGACATCCGCCGGCGGCGACATCATCTGGGTCGAAGCGACCAAGATGCCGGGTAAGAAAAACCTGACGTACACTGGGCATCTCGGCGAAGTCATGCGCGAGTCAGTGCAGACAGCGTTTTCGTGGGTGCGTTCAAATTACAAGCTCCTCGGTCTCGAGCCAAAGATCTTCGACGAATACGATGTTCACGTGCACGTCCCCTCTGCGGCAACGCCTAAAGATGGTCCATCCGCCGGAATTACAATGGCGACAGCCATTGCTTCGATGTTCACTGAGCGGCCGGTTGTACCGCGTCTCTCAATGACCGGCGAAATCACACTCCGGGGCCTTGTCGAACCAATTGGCGGACTGAAAGAGAAGTCACTGGCGGCGTATCGTTCGGGGATCACCACGGTGCTCTTCCCCAAGGACAATGAGAAGGACTTGGTTGAGATTCCAGCCGAAGTGAAGGAAAAGGTCACCTTCATCCCTGTCGCCAATGTCGCCGATGTTATGCGCAATGCCTTGGAGCCGGTGAAGAAGGTCGCCGTGAAGAAAAAGACATCCAAGAAGACCGCGAAGAAATCTGCCAAGCCCCGCTCCAAGCGGTGACATAACGCAATTCGTCATTCCAGGTCTCACCGCTCTATCGTGAGACCTGGAATCTTTTTTCCCCTTGCCGTCCAGCCACAACCTCACCACGTTTCCGCTTCAGAGTGTGTCAATAAGGAGCATAACCATGGGAAGAAACTGGTACGGGCTCGGCTTGGTCCTGATGATCCTCGCCCTGATCGACGTCGCCTTCCTCAGCTACGAGAACCACACGGCCTATGGCATTCTCGTCGCGATCTGGGGGTTGGCGTGCTTCGTGATGGGATTGCGGTCAGAGATTAAGAAGTAAGGCGTATGAAACGCGGGGCGTACGCGATACGCCCATGCTGCATCAATGCGATTCCGTATGAGTGCACGGATTGCAAATGGCATTAGGAATCTTTCGCCACACCTTGTCGACCCATAGAACAATGTCGAGGATCGTATGCTCGCCATCGCAACTCAAGTCGGCGCGATCGGAGTGCGGGCAGTTCGGATCATGTCGTGCAGGCATATCGACAAGGTAGACGCGCCGAATGATCCCGAGAAGATCGGCGATATCATAGGTTCCGTTCCCATTTAGATCACCCTGATTCGGGCAGGAGCAAAGAGTGCAGCCCGGCATCGCGTCGCACGAGACAACTCCTTGGCAAGTTTCATTGGGAGAACAAGTCGCTATTACGCATGTGGCGGTACCTTGGCAAGTGCTCTGGCCGGTACACGACGGGGCCTGAGTACAGGTTGGCCAAAAGGTACATGTCGATGAACCTGGGCATGTGTTGTTGCCCATGCAGGTCTGACCACCCAAGCATGTGGCGACTGGGCAACTCATCGTTGGCGGATTCCCGGGACACGATGAACTCCCCGCCGATGCGCACGTTTGCGTGCAGGTACTTGTACCTGCACACGTTTGACCGCAGGTAGTGAGGCCGGCGCAGGTCGCGGTCGCGCACGTGGCGACGCCTTGACAGGTCGCATTGGGAGAGCAAGTCGCGAATCCAGAGCAGGTCTGATCACAAGTACTGACACCCAGGCAGGTAGCAGCTGACCCGCACGTCGTGCCGGAGCATGTCTGGTTGCAAGTACCTGTACCCGTGCAGGTCTGCGACCCTGGGCAACTCGGCTCGGCACAAAAGGTCTGGCTACCAACACAACTAGGGTACCCAGAACAGGTGGGGCCGACCCCTCAGGT
>Ga0307505_10001275_pt1 | contig 21200 bp, 5 predicted proteins | sample 23_S_MG_FD_202183 | JGI IMG/M metagenome (GOLD analysis project Ga0307505, IMG submission 202183) | Soil microbial communities from Populus trichocarpa stands in riparian zone in the Pacific Northwest, United States - 23_S | ecosystem: Environmental > Terrestrial > Soil > Riparian zone > Trees...
GGCCGCCTGCTTGAGGAACGCGTCGCTGAGTCCCGAGCCGGTCGCGACGGATACCGCGCCGCTCGAGGCCGTGATGGTGAGGGTCGCAACCCGCACGTCCGCCACGTTCTGCAGGGATGCGATGACCTCGTCCGCCACTTCGTTCCGGGCGATCGTGACGGCAATCGACACGGCGACTCCCGCCGCCGCGCCGGCGCCGACGGACGCGGCGGCGGCGATCGAGAGGGCGCGGATGCGAGCCTCGTCGGCGGCGGCGATCAGGACCTTCTGTGCGGTGAGCCGAGAGGTCGACGTGCCCGAGACGATCGCGTGCACCTTCACCTTGATGCGGTTCTCGACGTCGGAGCCCGCGCCGGCCCCCGCGATCCCCGCGCCGCCGGCCGCCACCGTCACGGCGATCGCGAGCACGAGAGCGTCGATGGATGCCGTGCTCGTTGCCCGCACCGTGACGTCACGAGCGGCGTCGATGACGCTGTTGCTGATCGTGGCGCTGACCACGACGGGCGCGGAGACCGCGCTGAGGCCGTCCAGCTTCCAGCCGATGAGGTTGCGGGCGATCGAGATCCCGACCGCGAGGCCGACCGCGGCGACGCCGCCTGAGACGGCGACGGACACAGCGGCGACGACCGCTTTGATCGACGACGTGTCGGAGGCGGTGACGGTGACGTCGCCCGTCGTGCCGGTCGCCGTAGTGGTGACCGAACTGCCCGAGATGAAGGCGGTCGTGTGCGTGAGGATGACGTTGGTCGCCACGGTCGCGGCGGCGCTCACCGAGATTCCCGCGATGCCGCCGGCGACGGCGATCGATGCCGCGACGGCGAGGCTGTCGATGGCCGACGCGCTCGTAGCGGTGACGGCGACCGCGCCGGCGCGTACACCCCCGGTGACACCGGCGATGCCGGCCGTCACGGCGTTGTCGATCGTGTTCTGCGCGACGGTCACGGCGATCGAGGCCGCGATGCCCGCCGTGCCCCCGATCGCGGCCGCGATCGATGCGCCGATCGCGAGGGCCCGGATCGCCGAGTCGTCGGAGGCCGTGAGCGTGATCGTCGCCGCCGCGATGCCGCGCAGGGCGTGCTGGGCGTTGGGCTCGCCCGTGATGGTGGCCGCAACATCCGTCAGGATGACGTTGATCGCCGCCGAGCCGGCCCCGCTCACGCCGATGCCCGCGACGCCGGCGCCGGCGATGGCGGCCGAGGCTGCGATGACGAGGGCGTTGATGCGCTGCCGCGAGGTGGCCGTCTGGGTGAGCGCGCCGGTCGCATCGACCGACGTGCGCAGCAGGTAGGCGCGCACCTGCAGCGGCTGGCGCGTGCCGTTGGAGGCGTAGCCGCCGATGCGGTTCTCGGAGATCGCGATGCCGATCGAGACGCCGATGCCCGCCGTCCCGCTCGCGCCGACGGCGAGGGATGCCGCCACGACCGTCGCGACGATGGACGAGCTGGCGGCGGCCTCGAGCACGACCGCGGCCGCGGCATCCACCGAGCTGTCCGCGATCCACGCGTTGGCGGAGCCCGTCACGTCGTTGCGCGCGTACGCGCCGCCGCCCGAGACCGCGACACCGGCGGATCCGCCGATGCCTACGGCTGCGGATGCCGCGATCGACAGCGCGTCGATCGTCGGGCGCGACACCCGCAGCGCGCCGGTGGACGGATCGCGCGTGATGAGGAAGACGTCGCTGCCCGACGTGAGCTGCCAGGCGCTCCCCGCCTCGATGATCGTGAGAGCGGGGGGCACGTACTCCCAGCGCGACGCGTTCGTGGTGTAGGTCTCGGCGGCGAGGTTCAGCAGGCCGCTCGTTCCCAGGTACTTGTAGGAGCGCCCGTTCGCGACGTTGCGGACGACCTCTCCGTTCTTGACGACGACCCACGAGCCCTGCTTCCAGAGCGTCGTGTTGGTGAAGATCGCGGTGGCGAGGTCGATGGTCGCATCGGCGCCGTCGTAGATGTACACGCCCGGGGCCGCACCCGAAGGGTGTCCCGGCAGGACACGCACGGCGACGCCGCGAGTGAGTTCCACCACGCCGTCGATCGTCGAGAAGACCGGGGCGACTGTCACGTCGGAGCGGTGCTTGCCGGCGGTGAGCGGCAGGCCCGCGGCGCGGAACGCCGACTCGATGGCGGCGAGCACGGCGTTGTCGGCGGCCGTGTCGACGGCCTTCTCGTCGATGCCGTCGGTCGTGCTGTCGTCCTCAGCGCCCTGCGCGGCGTCGTCGAGCTGCGCCGCGGTCACGCCGGTGAGGGTGAAGAGCTCGGAGCCGTGCGAGAGGGCGCGAACCGTGACTGCGCCGGAGGTCGTGGTGACCTTCGCGGCGATGATCGCGGCGGCCACGTCGACGTGAATCGAGTTGAAGGCGATCGACAGGCCGATCGCGATGGCCACGCCGGCGTTGCCTCCGACGCCGCCGGCGAGGGATGCCCCGACCGCGACGCTGCGGATGGAGGAGAAGTCCTCGGCGGTGATGCTGACGGATGCCGCGCGCACCGTGACAGGGGAGGCCAGATTCCCACCGTCGATGGCAGCGCGGGTGAAGGCGTTGATGCGGTTCTCGGCGTAGGCGCCGGCGCCCGCGGCGGCCACTCCCGTCTCGCCGCTGCCGGCGATGGCCGCGGCGGCCGCGATGACGATGGCCTCGATGGTCTGGGAGGAGGTGGCGGAGAGGGTGACCCCGCCCGTGGCGTAGACGTTCGCGTGGGAGATGAGCGCTTCGGTGCCTGCGTCGGTGGCGACGAGGCCGATGCGCACCCAGGCCGAGGGGTCGGTGTAGTCCATGTTGCGCAGGTCGACGGTGCCCGTGAGCGGGGGCCCACGGTAGGAGTAGGCCTCGCCGTCGAGTACGCCGCCGATGACCCGCACGGTCCTTCCGGTCGCCAATCCCCCGGTGAGCACCTGGTTCGACGTGTAGTCGGTGGCGGTGGGCTGGTCGTCCCAGCCGATGAGGTTGCGCGCGACCGCGATGCCGATGGCGACGCCCACCGATGTGCCGCTGCCGAAGGCGAGCGCGGCGGCGACACCCAGCACGAGGGCGCGGATCGTACCGGTCGACGAGGCGTTCACCGAGACGGTGCTCACGGGCGCGGCCTGGGTGCCGAGCGAGCCGCCTACGACGGCCGCGCGCGTCGACGACAGGATGCGGTTGGTCGACTCCGAGCCGCCGCCGGCGAGCGAGATCGCGGGCGTGCCGCCGGCGATCGCGAGCGCGACCCCCACGGCGATCGACTGCACGAGGATGTCGCTGTCGCTGGTGGCGGTGACGAAGACGCCGCCGGGGGCGATGATGGTACCGGCATCCGAGATGAGCGCGAGCACCTGCACGTCGATGTGGTTGTGCGCGAGCGAGAGGCCCACGGCACCCGCGCCGCCCTTGCCGCCGGTGAGGGCGGCAGAGACGGCCACGGCCTGCGCGTCGGCGGTGATCGACGATGAATCGGCGGCGGTGACGCGCAGGGCGCGGCCTGCGGTGATCGCGGTGCGCGTCGCGGATGCCTCGACCCGCGCGCCGATCATGTTGTCCGTCCACACGCCGCCGATCGAGATCGCGACCGCGGTGTCGGTCGAGGCGGCGACGGCCACCGCGGTGGCCTCCACGACCGCCGTGATGGTGGACGCGGTCTGCGCCGAGATCACGATGTCGCGTCCCGCCGTGGCCGCCTGGAGCGTCGAGTCGATCGCACGCGCCTTGACCTCGATCGGCTCCGACGAGTGGCTGTTGTCGAACGCGGTCGGGTTGCCGAACTGCTGCCACCCGATCAGGTTGCGGGCCACGGAGACCCCGATGGCGACCGCGGGGGTCGTGCCGGTGCCCGACACCGCGACCGCTACCGCGAGCGCACGCACCGTGGCGTCGATGACCGCGTCGTAGACGGCGGAGAGCTCGATGCCGCCGCCCTGCGCCGTGACCCGCGATCGGTCGATCGTGGCGTTGGTGCGGCCCGCGATCATGTTGAGCGCGACCGCGCCGCCCCCGCTCACCGCGGTGGCGCCCTTGATCGTGACGGCGACGGTGATCGCGGATGCCGTCGCGGTCGCGTCGATCGTCGACGAGCCGGTCGCGGCCACCGTCACCGCGCCTGCGGCGCGGGCCCATTCGACGTTGATGAGCTGCGCGTCGGTGGCGGTCTGGATGTCGTTGCGCGTGACGCTCAGGGCGACGCCCACGCTCACGGTCCTGTCCTCGGCGTCGAGCGACACGGCCACCGCGGTGACCGGCGCCTCGACGAAGGCCGTGATCCAGGTGAGGTCGTCGGCCCGCACCACGAGGTCGCCTCCGGCGGCCGAGACGGCCGGGCTGTCGTCGGCCGTCTGCGCATTCTGGATGCGCGCCCGCGTCAGCGTGCTCACCTTGTTCATGGCGATGACCGGATCGATGGCGACGGCCGTCGACTCCTCGGTGAGGCTCACGGTGACTGTCACGACCGAGGCGCTGACGTGCGCGTCGATGTGTGCCGAGTTGGCCGCGCTGACCTCGATCCCGCCGCCGGCGCTGAGCGTGCTGCCGGTCACGTCGGCGGTGGTCTCGGCAGGGTTCTCTGTGCCGATGATGGCGCCGGCGAAGACCTCGGCGATGTTGAAGATGATGTTCTGCGAGTCCCACCCGACCGTGTTGAAGGCGAGCGTCACGCCGACCCCGATGCCCGCCGTCGCGGTGGCGTTGGTCACCTCGGCGTCGATGAAGGACAGGTTCCGCGCCCGCACGACGATGTCGCCGCCCGCCGCGACCGTCGAACGGGTGACGGCGACGGTCGCGCTGGAGAGCACCGTGTTCGTGGCGAGCACGATGTTGATGCCGAGCGAGCGGAACTCGTCGTCATCCTCCTCGTCACCGGCAGGAGGAGCAGGGGGCGTGCTGCCGTCATCGCCACCCGTGTCGCCCTGTCCGCCTTCGACCTTGACGATGCTCGTGACGTTCGCCGTGATCGCGGCGCGCTCGGTCGCGGTGAGGGTGACCTCGCCCTCGGCATCCAGCTCGGCATCCAGGATCTCGACCGCCACGCCGCCGCGCACGTCGTTGACGACGACCAGGCCGGCGACGCCTTGGGCGCTCGTCCACAGCGACGACACCTTCTGGATGAGCCACGTGAGCCAGTCGGTCTCCTCCTCGTCGCCCTCCGTCTCGAGCAGCCGCCACAGGGAGGTGTTCGTGTACGTCGCGGTTGTGAGGTTGACGGTGGCGTCGTCGCCCAGGAAGGCGTACACATTGCCCCTCGCGGCGGTGTCCGAGTAGTCGTCGGCGACGCGCACGAGAGCGCCCGTCTTGATCGCCACCGCGGTGCCGGAGTTCGACGTGTAGCCGTAGTCCTTCACCGCATCCTCGAAGATGCCGCTGAAGATCAGCGTCGGGTCGTTCACGGCCTGCGACAGCACGTCGACGGTGCTGTCCGCCACGATCTCGGCGACCTCGTCGGCGACGACGGTGATGTCACCGCCGGCCGTGACGCTCACGGGCGCCGCCTGCGTGCCGCGCACCGCGGCGGTCGTGATCGCGTTCACGAGGTTCTTCGCGACGCCGAAGCCCATCGACTTGGCGGTCGAGCCCCACACCATGAAGACGATGGCCTTGGACTCGTTGCTCAGCTCGGCGTTGACGACGGCCGCGTTCACGGCGACGACCGCGACGTCTCCCCCGGCCGCGACGTCGGTGCGCTCGATGAGCGCCACCACCTTGGCCGGTTGCTGCCCGCCCATCGCCTCGCCGATGAGCGGGTCGCCGATGATCGCGTCGAGGAGGTTGAAGAGCAGGTTCTGCGACTTCCAGCCGATCGAGTTGAACGCCAGCGCGATGCCCTCGTTCTCCTGCGCCGACTCGATGTAGACCTTGGTGACGGCATCCAGCTGCGCCACGTTCTCGGCGCCGACGAGCACGTCGCCGCCTGCGACGACGACGCTGTCGACGATCTTGGCGATCGCCTCGGAGAGCACGACGTTGGTCGCGATGACGCCGCCGCGCGCGATGGAGTCGCCGTCGCCCACGTCGGGGAACGACCCACCACCCGACGAGACGATCGAGCCGTCCGCGGTCGCCCGCAGCAGCGCCGTCTCGTGCGCCTGTACGAGAACGTCACCGTCGGCATCGACCTCGACGTGGTCGATGCGCGCGAGCGCCGACGCGCGCACGTCGTTGAGGACGACGAGGCCGCCGTACGCGATCGCCCCGGAGCCGCTGATGTTGAGACCGTCGGGCAGGATGCCGTTGACGGGCACCGGCTTCCACCACCCGAGGTCGTCGTATGCGCGGGGCGGCGCGGTGAGGTCCATCGTGGTGTCGGGACCCATCCACTCGTAGATCTCGCCCTCGTCGCCGCCGAGCGCGAGCCACAGTGCCGAGGTGTAGTCCACCAGCGCGAGGTCGCCCGCGAACGGGGCGCCGCCGAGGTACTGGTACGCGCGACCGCCGTCGCCGGCGATGCGCACCCACAGCAGCGTGTTGCCGTAGTTCTGGGCGCCGAGGTCGCGACGGGCGCTGCCTCCGACGTAGCGATAGGTGCCGACCGCGCCGCCGCCCGTGTAGCCGGCGAGCACCTCCACGACGTCGCCGTGCATGAGGATGCGGAAGCCCGCCTCGGTGTCGAACCGCGCGTCGGCGTAGCCGTCTTCGAGGCGCACGATGTCGCCGGTCTGCACGCCGCCGTCGATCTGGCCGTCGCTGCTCGAGTGGTTCTCCTCGATCGCCGCGATGCGGACGGTGTCGCCGAACTTGATGAGCCGCAGGCCGGCCTGGCTCGACACGTAGTCGACGGGGCGGCTGTCCTTGATCGCGCCGCGGATGATCGAGAATCCGCCGTCGTTGGTGGTGGATGCCCCGGTCACGAGGGTGACGTTGGCGAAGACCCCCGAGGCATCGTTCGCATCGACGATGACGTCGCCCGAGGCAGTGACCGTGACGGTCCCCGAGCCGCCCGAGACGATCTCGGCGATCGTCTGCGACGCCGTCTTGTTGCTCGCGAGCAGCACGCCCACCGCGGTGCCCTCGGCGCCGTACAGCGCGGACGACTCGGACGACGCGGTGTTGCTGACCGTCGCGTTGAGCCGCGCGGTGTTCTCGGCGAGCACCGAGACATTTGCGGCGGTCACGTCGCTGCCGGTGATGCGGGCGATCGCCTCCGCGGGCCGGGTGCCGATGTAGTCCTCGATGTTGTCGCCGGCCGCGCCGTCGATCTGTTCGATCAGCATCGCGTCGCCCAGGAGCGTCTCGAAGACGTTGAAGAGGATGTTCGACGACTTCCAGCCGATCGAGTTGAAGGCGAGGGCGATGCCGATCGCCTGGCCGGCGGCGGAGAACGAGGAGTTGAGCGTCGCATCGAGACCGGCGCCGTTGATCGCCTGCACGAGCAGGTCGCCGGTGAGCACGATCGTCGAGTGCGAGATGATCGCGCGCGACGAGGCGAGCACGACGTTGGCGACCGACTGCCCGCCGTTCGCGAACACCGTGCCCTGGCCGGTGAAGCTGTTGCCGCCGTTCGCCGACACGTTCGTCTCGACCGTTGCGATGAGCAGCGCGGTGCCTTCGGCGACGACCGAGAGCGAGTCGGCGGTGACGGTCGCGTTGCTGAGCAGGGCGTCGGCGTCGCTGCGCACGTCGTTCATGACGAACGTGATGCCGATGGCGCGGGCCTCCGAGTCGGTGAAGTTCAGGTTCAGCACGTCGCTGAGTCCGGGGATGAGCGCGTCGAGGTCGTTGGGGTCCTCGACGACGAGCTCCCACAGCGCCGTGTTCGTGAAGACGGTCGTGCCGAGGTTCACGGGGCCTGCCGGACCCTTGTACAGGTAGATGTTCCCGTCGGCGTCGGCGAGCACGCGATCGCCCTGCGCCAGCACCCGGGTGCCGGAGGCCTTGGTGTACTGGTAGTCGCCCGCGATGAGCCACTGCCCCACGATCTCGGTGATGCCCGAGATGTTGTTGGCCGTGTTCACGTTCTGCACGCTCGTGCTCTGCGCGTCGACCGTCGCCGCGTCAGACGCGGTGATCTCGACCGCGCCGCCGGCGGCGACCGTGCCGCGGGCGGGTGTCGTGAAGACGATCTCAGCGCGTGCGGCGCTGCTCACCTTGTTCGTGGCGAACACCACGCCGCCCGCGGCACCCTCGGCGCCGTACCCGTCGGCGCCCTCCGCAGGGTTGCTGACGCCGGGGAACAGCAGCGTGACGACGGCTTCGACCGTGTTCTCGTTGCCGGCGACGGCGGCGATCGATGTCTCGCTGATCGCGCTCACGACGATGTCGCCCGACACGTCCAGCGGCGAGTCGGTCACGATCGCCCACGCTCGCGCGGGGGTCTCGCCGCTCACCCCCTCCGAGAGCGGTGTGCCGCCGACGAGCGCCTCGAGCAGGTTGAACAGCAGGTTCTGCGACACCCAGCCCACCGCGTTGAACGCGGCGATCACGGTCTTCGCGTCCCACGCTTCGACGGCGGTGTCGGCCGTCGCGTCGATGCTGCCCGCCTGAGTCGCCTCGACGAGCAGATCGCCGTCCGTGACGGTGATCGGGCTGCGCGTCACGAGCGCGTCGGCGGTGGTCACGACGTTGTTCGTGACGATGACGCCGCCGGCGCCGTTCCACGAGGAGACGTAGCTGTTGTCGAGCGACCAGATGGCCGACACGTCGGCCGCGCTGACGATGACGCCCGAGACGGCCTCGACCGCGGCATCCGTGATCTTCGCCACGGTCGCCCCGCGCACGTCGTTGACGACGACGAGGCCGAAGTAGCTGTCCGAGTCGCCCGTGAGGTCCTGGCCGATCGCGTTGCCGATGGCGCCGAGCACGCCGTAGGTCGCGGCGTAGGTGACGAGCGTTGCGGTCGTGAGCTGCTTCCACAGCAGCAGATCGCCGAAGTCGGTCGTCCCGAGGTTCACAGACCCGTCGTCGCCCATGTAGAGGTACGTGGCGGTGACGGGCTCGCCGTCCTCGTCGACGGTCCAGGCGAGCACGCGGTCGCCGAACTTCAGATCGACGGTGCCCGAGTTCTCGGTGTACTCGTAGTCGCTCGTCGCGAGTCCGAACCAGCGGTTCAAGAGTCCGCCGGCGAGCTCGATGTCGGGCTGGACCTCGGCGTACAGCCGGGTCTCGGACTCGATCGTTGCGGCGCGCAGCGCCTCGACGGTGACGAAGTCTGCGGTGACGGGTCCGGCGGCGACGCTGCCGACGAGCACCCATCCGGGGGTGGAGAAGTCTTCGGTGGAGAGGTTGATGGTCGTCTGGCCGGCCGGGGGCCCGCGCGTGCCGCCCGTCCACAGGTACAGACCGCCGCTCGCCGAGCGCACGAGGTCGCCGGTGTGCAGCGCCGATGGCCCGTCGGTGTGGATGTAGCGGGGCACGGTGGCGCCGTCGATCTTCGACGTGGCGCCGCTGGACACGCGGTTCGACGCGACCCCGACGTTGATGCTCATGCCTGCGGGGCTGAAGAGCGCGACGGGGAACGACGTCGCCTCGTTCGACATGTAGGCGGTGACGGATGCCGCGGCCTCGGCCGAGACGACGAGCTCACCGCCCGCGCTGACCCCGCTCCCCACGATCATCGCCGCGGCATCGGCGGGGCGCTCGGCGCCGAACTGGGTGTTCTCCCCGATGCTCGGGTCTCCGATGAGCGCCTCGATGAGGGCGAAGAAGGTGTTGGTGGGCTCCCACCCGATCGTGTTGAACGCGAGGGTGATGCCGAACGCGTTGCCGCCCGCGTCGACGGCGGCGAGCGCCCTCGCGTCGATCTCGGCGACGAGCTCGGCGCGCACCGTGATCGCGCCCGCGATGTCGAGCGAGCTCAGGAGCACCGACGCGGTGGCGCCTCCCAGCACGCGGTTCGTCGCGATGATGCCGCTGGCCGCGAGCACGAATCCCTGACCAGTGAAGCTGCTGCCGCCCGACGCGATCGCCGTGACATCGGCCTCGGCGCGGATCGCGGCCTGTTCGATCGCGAGCACGGTGAGATTCGCCGCAGTGACGGTCGCGCGGAGGAGCTGCGCGGTCACATCGCTCTGCACGTCGTTGAGCACCAGAACCGCTCCGACGCTCACCGACGGCGAGGTCGTGATGTTGAGGCCGTCGGGGAAGTAGTCGGTGGCGCCGACGGACTTCCACCATGTCGGGTCGGAGTAGTCCTGGTCGCGCAGGTCGACGCCGGGTGTGTTCGGGCCCATCCATTCGTAGACGCTGAGAGGCCGGCCCGAGACGTACGCCCACACCGAGTCGTCGGAGTAGTCGATCGCGTTGAGGTCGAGCGTCTCCCCCCCGCCGAGGTAGCGGTACAGGCCGCCGGCCTCGCCGCCGACGGGCGCCCACAGCTCGTCGTCGGTGTAGTCCTGGTCGCCCAGGTCGAGGCGGCCGTTCTGGCCGAGGTAGCGGAAGCGCACCTCGCGGTCGCCGGGTCCGTCGTAGTCGCCCTCGATGTACACGACGTCGCCGTGGGCGACCAGTCGCACGCCCGAGGCCGTCGTGAAGCGGGCTTCGCCGTAGCCGTCGGCCAGCTCCACGACGTCGCCGTTCGCGACCGTCACAACCTGGTCGACGGGCGTCTTCTTCGCGACGAAGTCGACCGAGCCGTAGCCGACGGAGAGGCGCACCCTGTCGCCGAACGCGAGGTCGACGACGCCGTCGCCCGTCTCGTGATCGGCGGGGACCAGGTAGCCCGAGCCCGCGGCGAGGAAGTGGACGCCGCCGTCGTTCGTGGTGATGGACGAGGAGACGAGCTTGACGTTGGAGAAGATCGCCGCGTCGTCGTCGGCCTGGATCGTGAGGTCGCCGCCCGCCGAGACGACGACGGGCGTCGAGCCGCTCGCTGTGATCGCGGCGCGCGCCTCGCTCAGCACCTTGTTGGTCGCCACCGTGATTCCGGCGGCACCCGAGAACGTGCCGGCGATCGCGGTGACGGCGGCCTGCGACGCGTTGCTGACGGTCGCGTTGACGAGCTCGGCCGTGAGGGCGCTGACCGTGATGTCACCGTCGGCGGTGAGATCCGAATCGGTCGCCGTGGCCGTGACCGACCAGACGTCGCGGCCCGAGCCGAACGAGGTGCCCAGGAGCGCGTCGATCGCCGAGAGGAGCGCGTCGAGGGCGGTGTCGTCGATCTCCCACCCGATGAGGTTCACGGCGAGCGCGGCGCCGATGCTGAGCTTGGGGATGAGGTCGAGCTGCATGTCGCCTGTCGTGGCGACCGCGCTCACGTCGGAGGTCGCGTCGATTAGCGCCTGCGAGGCCTCGGCGGAGATCTCGATCTCGGATGCCGTGATGGGCGTGCGGGTGACCGTGGCCGTGGCCTTGCCGCGCAGCACGTTGGCCGCGTAGACCGCCGCGACGGCGACCGCGTCGGTCGAGACGAGGCCGGTGTTCGACGCGATCGAGGCCGCCTCGGTGGTCGAGACGAGGGCCGGGTCGGCGTCGGCCGTGACCGAGACGGCGCCGTCGGCGGTGATCGAGGAGTCTTCAACGAGCGCGGCGACGTTGCGCACGAGCGAGTTCCAGGCCCGCGATCCCGTGATCGTGATGAGCGGGGTGCCCGGCACGAGGACGAGATCGGCCGCGGTCGCCGTCAGCGCGCTCGTGTCGGCGGCGGCGATCGTGACGTCGCCCGCCGCGGTGACCGTCGCGTCGGCGAGGGATGCCGTGGTCTTGCCGGTCACCTTGTTGCGCGCGTCCTTGCCGACCGCGGTGTACTCCCCGGCAGTCGAGGCCGACACCTCGAGCGAGCCGACGTCGAGCGTCGCGCCTGAGACCGTGGCGATCGCGTCGTCCTTCTCGACGGTGACGTGCGCCGTGCCGACGAGGGTCGAGGGCACGGCCGCGGTGATCGTGCCGTCATTGGCGGCCGTGACGAGCACGTCGCCCGTCGTGTCGACCGCGGTCGCGAGAGAGGCCTGCGTGTCGCGTGCGAGCGTGATGTGAATGCTCAGGATGTCGATGCCGAAGGAGAAGTTGGGAAGCAGCGTGCTCGCATCGCCCGCGAACAGCGCGGCGCGCGCGGCGTCGCTCACATCGTCGATCGTCACGGTGATGTCGGTCGTGTCGGTCGCCGTGACCGTGATGCCGCCGGTGACCGTCAGCGCGGCGCCGGTGCGCACGTGGGCGCCGGTCGTGCTGTCGACATCCACCGTCACGGCGCCCTGCGAGACCGAGACGACGTCGGCGAGCGGGGCGGGCGCGTAGTTGGACTTGGTCGAGTCGTGCGCGATCACCACGACGGTGCGGGCACGCACCTCGAGCGAGTCGGCCGTGATGCTCGCCCCGGCCCCGACTTCGGCGACGGCCTCCGACCCCAGCGCATAGCTCGCCGAGGCTGGCGCCGCGCCCGTATAGGCGGCGGACTGCTCGACGGTCGCGCTCACGACGACGTTCGCGCCGGTGATCGAGCCCAGCACGCGAGCGACCGCCTTCACGCCGGTGGCGCCGGTCGCGGCGGCGTGCGCGGTGAGAGTGACATCGCCCGACGTGGTGAGCGACGCACCCGCGACGACTTCGACCGTCTCGGCGAGCGCGCTGAACACGGCCGCGCCGAGATTGATCACACCGGTGATGAGCACCGTGTCGACGCCGCCGAGTCCGTCGATCGTGAGCGAGACCGTCGGGATCGCGAAGTGGAGCGTCTCCATCGTGGGGGCGGTCACGGTGAGCCAGCCGGGCGTGACGGCGTGCGGAGCGATCGTGATCACTTCGTCGCCGGCGGTTCCCGCGACGGTGATCGACGTGGTGCCCGACATCGTGATCGGCTCGAGCCCGGCATACACATATCGGATGCCGCCCACGACGATCACGCCGGAGTGCGGATCCCAGGCCTCGGCGTGCACGGCTCTGCCTGCGGCATCCAGCACCAGCGTGTCGAAGCCGCCTGGGCCGCCGTCGATCACCCCGGCGAGGCGCCCGTCGGCGGAGAAGTCGAACACGTCCTCGTTGTCGGCGGCGCCCGCCAGCTGCTCGAAGCCGTCGAATGAGACGCCCGCGACCGTTCCGGCGCCGTCGCCGGTGATGCGCCACGTCGTGTTCTCGGCGGGGCCGGCGAGAGTGTCGTCGCCGCCGCCGCCCGAGACCCGCACCGAGTGGGCTCCGGCGGATCCGGAGAGGACGATGCGGTCGGCGGACCCGCCGCCGAGGACCGCGAAGGATGCGGCATCCGGGGCCGCATCGATGTCGCCCGGGTTCGTCAGGCTGACCAGCGCGACATATCCGCCCGTCATCACGAGCCGGTGGTTCAGGACGTCGCCCGCGGTCGCGACGGCGACGCCGCCGTCGAGGGTCCAGCGGGTGAGCAGCGCCGACAGCGTAAGCGGATCGTTCCCGGGGAGGGTGAACGTCGCGGCGCGCACGCCCGCCGCACCGGGACGCACGGTCACCGTGACGGTGACACTCTCCCCCGGCAGGAGCACGGCCGGCAGCCCGGTGATCTCGAATGCCCCGGAAGGGTCGTCGAGCAGCCCGTCCAGCGAGATGGGCTCGGTGCCGGTGTTCGTGAGCACGAAGGTCTTGACGGCGCCGAGCGCGGGATGCACGCGGCCGAAGTCGAGACCGGTGACCGACGCCGCGAGGCGGGAGATCGCGGTCGCGGGCGGCGAGGACTCGGCCGCGGGGGCAGCCTCCGGTGACGCCGTCGCGGACTCGGCGGTGGTCGCGGGCTCGACAGTCGGTGCCGGAGCCGGAACCGGCTCGGATGCCGGAGCGAGAGCGGGCTCGGATGCCGGAGCGAGAGCGGGCTCGGATGTCGGAGGGGACGCGGGAGCCGGCTCGACAGACGGCTCCGCCGCGGGCGGGGGCTCGGGTGCCGAAGGCTCCGCGGGCACCTCGGCCGCGCCGTCGACGACCTCGAACGGTGCGAGCAGCAGGCCGTCGACCGGCTCCGGGCCCGCGTGGGCCGCATCCGCGTCCGTCACGTGCAGCACCGCGCCGGGCGCGAGCTCCTCCTGCATCACTCCGTCGTGCGCGTGCTCCAGGCCCGCGGCGTGGCCGACTTCGTGGCGCAGCACGGAGATGAGACTCATGCGGTCCCAGCCCCAGCCGGCGGCATCCACGTCGACGGTGATCGTCCGGCCCGAGGCAAAGCCGAGAGCGCGGCCGGGCAGATCCGCGATCCGCGCGGAGATCCCCGCGGTGTCGGCGCCTGCGGCCTGCCATTCGTCGAGTGCCTGCGTCAGAGCGTGTTCCAGCGCAGCCGGGGTGAGTGCGCGCGCGGACGTCCCCTCCTTCGCCTCGCTCGTGGCGGTCAGCGCGGCACCGTCGGGAACCGTGGGCGCCACCCCCGTCACGCTCACCTGCGCGGCCATGCTGAGGACGACCACGAAGACGGTCATTCCGAGAGCGGAGAACGGGCGCGGGCGCTTACGGCGCGCGCCGACGGCAGCGCTCCGGATCCCCAGGCGAGGTAGCCCCACAGCTTTGTCCCCTAAACCCCATGCCGCCGTGAATGACGCCGACTGGGCCTGTCTACACCCGCAACGCCCTCGCGAACAAGGACGAGTTCATGCCGCGACACAATATTCCGTCACCGACATACTTCGCGAGGGCCTGCGCCGCCGATCGTTCCGCGCTCGCTCCGAGTCGCGCCTGGCCGCGCACTCTGAGCTCCCCTGCGACTTCCGCCGCGCTCAGACCGCACATTGTGCGCAACCGCCGCCGCAGAGGTTGAACACATCGTCGCGCAGTGGTGCAATAGAGACGGATGCCGCGACGCAGCGGCATCCGACAGAGCACCGCCCACAAGGCCCGCCGAGAGAGACTGCGATGACGCACACCCTGCCCCTTCCCGATTTCGCCCACGAACGCGTCGAGGTGATCACCGGCCGGCGCAGCGGACTGTTCATCGTCGTCGCCCTGCACTCCTCGGTTCTCGGGTCCGCCCTCGGCGGCGCGCGCCTCTGGTCCTACGCGCACTGGAGCGACGCCCTCGGCGATGCCCTGCGCCTGTCGGCGGCCATGACGCTCAAGAACGCCGCGGCCGGCCTCGACGCCGGCGGCGGCAAGTCGGTCATCGCGCTCCCGCCCGGCACCCAGCTCGACGCCGAGCGCCGCCGGGCCGCGTTCCTCGATCTCGGCGACGCGGTCGAGTCGCTGCACGGCCTGTATCGCACGGCAGAGGACGTCGGCTCCACGACCGAGGACATGCTCGTCGTGAGCGAGCGCACCGAGCACGTCGTGGGACTCCCCGACGCCGTCGGCGGCTCGGGCGAGCCGGCCGGGCCGACGAGCCTCGGCGTGTACGAATCGCTCCGCGCGACCCTCGAGCGGGTCGCCGGATCGCCGGACGTCGCGGGGCGTCGCATCACCATCTCGGGTCTCGGGCAGGTCGGCAGCCGACTCGCGGTGCGCCTCGCCGCGGAGGGCGCCGCGCTGACGGTGACCGACGTCAACCCGGCCAAGCGCGACCTCGCCCTCGAGCTCGGCGCCGCCTGGGCGATTCCCGGTGAGGAGCACCTCGTCCGGGCGGACGTCTTCGTCCCCGCCGGCATCGGCGGCCTCCTCACCGACGAGGTCATCGGCGCACTCGACGCGAGGGCCGTCTGCGGTCCGGCGAACAACCCGCTGGCCGCGCGCACCGGCGCCGATCTCCTTGCGGAGCGCGGCATCCTCTACGCACCCGACTTCGTGGTGAACGCCGGCGGCGTGATCTACCTCGACCTCGAGGCCAAGGCGCTCGGCAGCCGCACGGAGATCATGGAGCGCGTGGGCGCGATCGGCGACACCGTGCGGCGGATCTTCGACGAGGCCGAGGCACGGGGCATCACCCCGCTCGAGGCGGCCGAGGGACTCGCGGCCGAGCGGCTCACCCGCGGCGCCCGCGAGCACTCGCTCGCCTGATCCCGACTGTCGTCCAGGCTCTCGTCGCGGCATCCCGCTCCGGCGGGCCGTCCCTGGCTAGGGTGAGCGCATGGGTGTGTGGCTCGCCGCGCTGAGCGGCATCATCGCCGGCGGCGCGCTGCTCCTCGGAGCGGCGGTGGCGTGGTTCATCGACATCCCGAAGGCGGTGGTCGCCGCGATCATGGCCCTCGGCGCCGGCGTGCTCATCTCCACTCTCGCGTTCGAACTGGTCGAGGAGGCCGCCGAGGACGGCGGCCTCCTGCCGACGGTCACCGGGTTCCTGGGCGGCGCGGTGCTCTACATCGTCGCCGACTGGCTCGTCTCGCGCCCGAGGAAGCCGCGCGCGGGAGCCGCGCCGGCGAGTGTCGTGGCGCGGCGGGCCGGCGCGGCGATCGCGGGCGGCAGCGGCGCCGCGATCGCGATCGGGGCGCTGATCGACGGCATCCCCGAGTCGATCGTGATGGGTCTGTCGGTCCTCGACGGCGGGATCAGCATCCCGATCGTCGCGGCGATCGCGATCAGCAACATCCCGGAGGGGCTGGGATCGACGGCCGCGCTCAAGCGCGACGGCCGCGGGGCCGGGAGCATCGCGCTGCTGTGGTCCGGGATCGCGCTCGTCACGGTGATCGCGTCCGTCGTCGGCTTCCTCGCCTTCCAGACCGCCCCGGCGAACGTGATCGCACTGATCACGACGATCGCCGCGGGCGGCCTCCTCGCGATGGTGTGCAACACGATGATCCCCGAAGCGTTCGACGAGCAGAACGTGCTGACCGGGCTGTGGGCGACGATCGGCTTCCTCGCCGCGTTCACGCTGCACGAGGTCGCGGGCTGACGGACCGCCCGCGAACGGTTGCTCGGGCTACGACTCCACCGGCGCGGGCACCCGCCGCCCCGCCACGGCGACCACCGCGGCGCCGAGCACGACGACGACCGTCGCGTACACCAGGAAGCGGTAGTCGACCGACGCGATGATCGCCGCGCCGAAGATGCTGGCGAGCGTCTGGGGCACGTTGACCGCGACGTTGCCCGCCGCCGAGGTGCGACCCTGCAGCGCGGCCGGCGTGCTCCTCTGCCGGAGCGTCGCGAACGCCACGACGATGATCGGGATGCTGAACCCGAGCACCAGCATGCCCACCACGACGAGCGGCACCGACGTCCAGGCGATGGGCAGGCAGCCGAGCGCCATGAGCACCATGCCGAGTCCGACCGCCTTGCCCTCGCCGAGCCCGGTGACGATGCGGGACGAGAGGATGCCTCCCGCGAGCGCTCCCACGCCCTGCAGCGGGACGAGGATGCCGAGGGCCGCCGTATCCAGCTTCAGGCCCTGTTCGAGCGCGGGGAACACGGTCACGTTGACCAGACCCACCGCACAGAAGGCGATCGCCAGCGCGAGCGTGATGCGACCCAGGAGCGGGGTGCGCGCGAGGTGGGTGAAGCCGGCCGTGAGGTCGCGCCAGTAGTGCGACTCGGTGCGCTCGAGCGTGGACTCCACGACCCGCACGCGCGCCATCAGCACGGCGGTGATCGCGAACGACGCCGCGGTGAGCGCGACCACGGCCTGCGGACCGACGAAGACGTACAGTGCGGTCCCGATGAGAGGCGACACCAGCCGGAAGCCCTGGTCGATCGTGGTGAGCACGCCGTTCGCGGAGGCGAGGCGATCGTCGTCGACGAGGTCGCGGATGAGTCCCGACTGCGCGGCCGCGGTGAGGTAGCCGACCGCGCCGTAGACGAGGATCACCGCATGCACGATCCATACCTGACCCGTCGACGGCACCGCGAGCAGGATCAGCACGATCGGCGCCATCGCCAGATTCGCCGCGATGAGGAGTTTCTTGCGCGAGACCCGGTCGGCGAGCATGCCGAGGAACGGCGCGAGGATCGCGGGGATGCCGAGGGCGATGAAGACGCTCGCGGCAGCGGCATCCGATCCCGTCAGATCCTTCACCCAGACGGCGGCCATGAGGTACAGCGCGGAGTCGCCGAGGTTGGTGAACACCCACGCCGCGGTGAGGCCGCGGAACCCGGGGATGCTCCAGGCGCTCGTGCTCGTGCGCGCGCTCATCGGGGGTTCTCCGCGTCGGGGTTGACCACGGCGAACATGCGCGAGTACCGCGCGCCGGGCGGCCGCTTCGAGGGATCGGCGTGGCGTCCGGCGAAGCGGTCGGTGAGGTTCTGCACGTCGCGGCTCAGCTCGGCGAGCTCCTCGACGGTCGCCCAGAAGGAGGAGCGGGTGAAGGTCGTCGCCTGCACCCATTCGTCGTCCTCGCGGTCGACCCGCGCGAACCACTCGAGCGCCCGGTGGAACTCGGACTCGAGCCCCACCGACGCGACCGCCTGCACCGCGTGCACCGATCCCGGCGCACCCGGATCGGGCCGCAAGTCGAAGTCGGCCGCGCGCACGCGCCACGGCTTCTCGCGGCCCCGGGCCTCGGCCCGCTCGATGTAGCCGTACTTCTCCAGCATGCGCAGGTGGAACGAGCAGCTCGCCGGCGACTCCCCCAGCACCTCCCCGCACTGCGTCGCGGTGGCCTCGCCGACATCGCCGAGGTAGTCGAGGAGGGCGATGCGCACCGGGTGCGCGAGCGCGCGGATGCGCGCCGGTTCGGAGATCCGCTCTCGTCGCGGAGAGCGTGCGGACGGCTGGTCGTCAGGGGTCATGACGACGACTCTAGATTCTAAAGCTTTCTTGCGCAAGTTCTCTTTAGAATGAGATGAGCGGATGCCGCGCCCCCCGACGAACGGGAGGGCGCGGCATCCGTCATTTCATCAGCCGACCGGCTGCACCCACGGCGCGGGAGCCGGTGGCGCGACCACGGGTGGCCTGTCGTTGCACGAGATGGTGTTCGGCGTGTAGCGGCTCAGCCAGTTGGCCGGGCCGTCGCCCCACGGAGTGAGGGTGGTCGCCCCGTCATTGCCTCCGAGATCGATGACCGAGAACTCCGACCCGGTGGAGGGGAATCCGAACGAGCCGCAGTTGTTCACGCCCGCCCAGCCGATGCCCCGCACGTCGACGTTCTCGAACGTCGCCGATCCGGAGGCCCGCGCGCTCAGCACGGAGGTGCCGGCACCGTCGACCCGCACGTCCGTGAACGAGACGTCCGAGATCGAGTACAGGTCCTTCACACCCCACTCCGTGACCAGCATGATCGCGTTGTAGGTGCTGTCGAGGTAGTGGTCTCCCGACACGCGGATGCCGGAGATCGAGCCCTCGAGAGCGTAGATCCACAGCGAGCCCATGCCGATGTTCCAGTTCAGCTCACGCGTTCCCGCGCGCACCGTGGTGTTGTTCTGGAACGTCAGGGTCCCCGCGAACGGGTGCGCCCCGAACCGCGACCCGGCGTGCAGGCCGCTGCCCTCTCTGATCGTGTCGGCGACGAGGTTGTTCGACACCGTCGTGTCGCTCCCGCCGTAGATCGCGATGCCGTTGGCCAGCGTCGGGGTCTGCACGGTGTTGCGGTCGAACACATTGCCGGCGTTCGTCGGCGTGGTGCCGCCTTTGGACTCCGCCCACATCGCCAGGCCGTCGTCGCCGGTGTTGCGCACGAAGTTGTTGCGCGCCACCGAGTTCGTGACCCCGAGGTGGAAGTTCAGGGCGTCGGCGATCTGGTCGACCATGATGTTGTCTTCGACGCGCACATTCGACATCGGGCCGTCGAACCACATCGCGACCTTGGTGTGCTGGATGTGCAGACCCGTGAACGACGAGTCGTGGAACGCCCCGCCGATCGCGTTGACCTGATCGGTGTCGATGCGCTCGCGCACGTCACCCTCGATGGCGAAGCCGGAGAGGTGCACGTTGCGGCTGCCGCCGTCCGCGGCATCCTTCCCGTAGAAGCCCACGCCGGTGTGCCTCGAGCCGTCGGGAGCGGGCTGAGCGAGCGCGACCGAGGATCCCTTGATCTTCGTGTACCAGTGCCCGGCCCCCTGGATCGTCACGTTGTCGACCTCGATGTGCCGGTCGACGCGATAGGTGCCCTCGGGGATGTACACGATGCGGCCGGTCTTCTGCGCCGACGCGATCGCCTTCTCGATCGCCGCCGCCGAGTCCTTCTTGCCGGACGGATCCGCGCCGAACTCGAGCACGTTGGCGCCCTTCTTGACGACGAAGGGCTTGCCGACGAGCTCGGTGTCGATGAGGTCGATGATCGTCCACGGGATGCCGGCGGGTGCCGTCAGCCGCACCTTGTCGCCGGCCTTGTACGCCTTGTGCAGCAGCAGGCGCTCCTCGTCGTAGTACTTCATCGGACGGAACGGCTTCTCCGGCTCGAAGTCCGGGTTGTCGAACTGCGGCACGCAGCCGCACTCCGCCAGCCACCAGTCGGGGTGCAGCAGTCCGGCGTTCGGATCGTTGGTGAACTGGTACTGGTTGTAGAGGTACGCGTACTGCGACGTCATCGTGAGCGTGTTCGAGTGCGGCCCGACCTTGACCGACAGGGGCGCGGTGATGCCGCCGCCGTTCGGCGCGTCGGGGATGCTGTATCGCACCGTGAGCGCGTTCATCGACGCCGGGATCGTGAACTCGACGTACTGGCCGGGCAGCAGCTTCACGGCCTTGCGACCCGAGGCCTCCGCCTCGATCGCGTAGGCCTCACGGCTCTGCCCGATGATCGTGCCGTTCGTCACGGCGTTCTCCGCCTCCTGCTCGAGGAACGGCACGTCGGCGCCGCGCCCCTGCACGAGTGCGGGATCGAGGGCGGCTCGCGTGACGACCGGGGCCGGCGTGTTCCAGCCCGGCGGCGCCGCCGAGGCTGCGGGCACCCCGACCAGGGCGCCGAGAGCGAGGGATGCCGCGGCAGCCGCCGCGACGAGGGTACGGGGTCGTGTCATCGTCGACTCGATTCTTCGGGGAAGACGGGCGACGGTGCCCGTCGGGCGCCAATCTAGGGCGTTCGTGCGCGAAAGTACACCCCTTCGTCGGGAATTCCCGCAAATCTGTCGTGTTCTTGCGTTCTCGTGCGAGAATCGCGCAAATCTTGCGCGACTTGCGCGATTCTGGCGACGGTCAGGCCCGCTCGACGGGCGCGACCAGGTCGGTGACCCAGGTCGACTGATCGTCCGACTCTGCGTCCACGTAGACCTCCCGCATCGGGCCGACGATGCGGTAGCCGTCCGCGACGAGCTGATCCATCAGCGTCATCCACGAGTGCCCGATGCCGGGCATGGCGCCGTGGTGGGTGAGGACCGCTGCCGTCTCGATCGGCGGCAGCTCGACGACGTCGTACCCGGGAGCCTCCCTCGGCGTCGTGTCCGCGGTGAACGAGACGTGCACCGCGAGCTCGTCCGAGTCGGGAACAGCCTCGTACCAGACGACGCCCGGCTCTCGGGGGGCGCCACCGGCAGCCTCGATGGCGCCGATGAGACCGGGCAGGAGCTGATCGATGACGGGGGAGACGTTCTCGGGTCCCATTCCGGGCGCCCTGCCCTCGACGGCGTA
>Ga0307505_10001276_pt1 | contig 21187 bp, 20 predicted proteins | sample 23_S_MG_FD_202183 | JGI IMG/M metagenome (GOLD analysis project Ga0307505, IMG submission 202183) | Soil microbial communities from Populus trichocarpa stands in riparian zone in the Pacific Northwest, United States - 23_S | ecosystem: Environmental > Terrestrial > Soil > Riparian zone > Trees...
GTTGGCCACCTTCTCCCCCCAAGAAGCCGGGGGGAGAAGGCTCTCGATGGAACACTCTCGCGATGAACCAGTTCAACTAATGATGAACCCAGCTCGCGATGCACACACACCGAGAGCCTTCTCCCCTCCGCAGAGGGGAGAAGGTGCCGAAGGCGGATGAGGGGTCGCTCTCTTGGCAGGTACGCAGGCTTCTGTTTCTTTCTCTCAGGCTCGCCGCGCGCGGCGTGGGCCCGCTCAGGATGACAGGTTGGGAAGCGCGAGGATTTCTGCACACCCGCTCAGGATGACAGGGAGGTTGTGCGCGCCGCGGTAGCTGTTCTACGACCCCAGGATCGCGGACATCATCCGCTCGCGGTTCGTCGCGTCGTCGAAGAGGTAGGTTGGGTTCTCCGCGCGCAGTTGCTCGGCGGGGGTTTTCCCGGATGCGACGGCGATGGTGGTGGCTTGGTAGGGCACGCCGCACCGCACGTCGTAGATCGAGTCGCCGATGATCACGACGTCGCTTCCGGCGTACTGCCGGCCGAGGAGACGGGACGCGCGTTCGACGGCGAAAGGCGGGAGCTGCGTGCGATCGGCGGAGTCGCTGCCGAAGGCGCCGAAGGGGAAGTAGTCATTCAGACTGGCACCACCGAGCTTGAGGCGCGCCCCCGGCTCGATGTTTCCGGTGAGCAAAGCCAGGACGACCTCTTCGTGCCGCTCGAGCTCCGCCAGTAACTCGCGGATGCCGGGCATCACCAGCACGCGCTCGGGAGTGGCATTGCGCGTGAGACCGGCCAGGTAATGCTCCCAAAGGCGTGGGAACGCGGCTTCGATGGCGTCACGGGAATGCCCGGCATCCCGCAACACCATGTGTGCGATCTGCGGATCCGTGCGGCCCGAGAAGTCGTAGCGCGAGAGATCGCCGTTGTACTGGTAGACCGCTCCGAGTGCCTCGGCGAAGGCGGAGCGCGACGCACCTCGGTCGGTGAGCAGTGTGCCGTCGATGTCGAAAAGGACCAGCCGTCGCATCAGGTCTCGACTGTACCAGTTTCGTAGCGCGGATTCCGGTCGCGTCCCCGGCTATCATCCCCGCTCATGACCGACATCTCGCGCAGAACGTTCGTCGCCGCCGCCAGCGTGGCCACGGCAGGTGCCATCCTCGCCTCCGAGGTGGTGAAGCCTGCAAAGCCCGCGGGACCCTTACGGATCCTGATCCTGGGCGGCACCGGCTTCATCGGACCGCACCAGGTCCGCTATGCCGTGAGCCGAGGGCACAAGGTCACGGTCTTCAATCGCGGAAAGACCAATCCCACGTCCGTTCCTGCCGGAGTGGAACGACTGGAAGGGGATCGCAACGGAAAGCTCGATGCCCTCAAAGGTCGCGAGTGGGATGCGGTCATCGACAACCCATCCACGCTGCCACGCTGGGTGCGTGACGCGGCGACGCTCCTCAAAGACTCCGCCGGGCAATACATGTTCATCTCCTCCATCTCGGCTTATGCCGAGAACTCCAAGGCCAATGCGGATGAGAGCGACGTCACGGCCGTGCTTGCGGATCCCACCGTGGAGACGATCACCGGGGAAACGTACGGCGGTCTCAAAGCTCTCGCGGAGAAAGAAGCGGAGAAGGCCTTCCCCGGACGCGCGACCATCGTCCGGCCGGGACTGATCGTCGGCCCGGGAGACAACAGTGACCGCTTCACGTACTGGCCCGTGCGGATCGCGCAAGGGGGCGAGGTGCTCGCGCCGGGCGCGCCGAGCGATCCCGTCCAGTTCATCGACGCGCGAGACCTCGCCGAATGGACGATCCGTCTTGTGGAACAGAAGGCGTTCGGGGCGTTCAACGGCGTCGGCCCCGCGCATCCGCTGACGATGGCGGAAATGCTCTACGGCATCAAAGCCGTGACGACGACCGGAGCACAGTTCACGTGGGTTCCGGCCTCGTTTCTCGAAGCGCAGCAAGTGGCGGCCTGGTCGGACATGCCGGTCTGGATCCCGCCGGCCGGGGAGTATGCGGGATTCGGATCGCGCAGCATCGCCAAGGCCCTGGCGACCGGCATCACCTTCCGGACTCTGGCCGATACTGCACAGGCCACGCTGGACTTCGTCGCGTCGCGCGACGCGGAGCGCAACGGTAAGATGCGGGCCGGCCTCGAGGCGGATCGTGAGGCGGCGGTGCTGGCGGCCTGGAAGAAGGAGAAGAAGAGTTGAGGAAGGTGCTTCTGCTCGCGCTGGTGATGTCGGCCGGCCACTCGCTGATGGCCCAGCCGGCGGTGCTCTCCGAACGAGCGCGGCCGGAAGCGGTGAACGCGATGCTGAAGGACCGGCTCGACAACCTCCTGCCCGCGCTCATGCGCGAGACGGGCATCGACCTGTGGGTGGTCATCAACCGCGAGTACGCGGAGGATCCGGTGTATCTCACGCTGGTGCCCGAGCCCGTATTCGCGGCGCGCCGGACGACGATGCTCGTGTTCTTCGACCGTGGAGAGAAGGGCGTGGAGCGGCTGACGGTGAACCGCTATCCGATGCCCGGCTACTACGAGGCAGCATGGGAAGGCGGGGATCTCGACGCGCAATGGAAGCGTCTCGGTGACCTCATCCGCGAGCGCAATCCGAAGAAGATCGGTGTGAACGTCAGCCGCAACTGGGCATTCGGTGATGGCCTCACCCACGGGATGCACGAGCGGCTCATGGCCGTGCTCGACGCGCCCCTTCGCGCGCGCGTGGTCAGTGCAGAGGAGCTCGCGGTGCGCTGGCTGGAGACCCGCACGACCCTGGAGCTGGAAGTGTTCCCCCACATCGTGGCGCTGGCCCGCTCGGTGATCGCGGAAGCGTTCTCGGAGAAGGTCATCACGCCTGGTGTGACCACGACGGACGACGTGGCCTGGTTCATCCGCGAGCGGTACGCGGAGCTCGGGTTGCCGATCTGGTTCATGCCGTACGTCAACACCCAGCGTGCGGGTCTGCCTTGCGAAGCGTCCACGGCGTTCTGCGGGTCGGATGGAGTCATTCGTCGCGGCGATGTATTGCACACGGATGTCGGCATCACGTATCTGCGTCTCAATACCGATACGCAGGAGATGGGCTACGTGCTCCGGCCTGGCGAAAGCGATGTCCCGGACGGTTTGAAGAAAGCTCTCGCGACGGGGAATCGCTGGCAGGATCTGCTCACCGGCGAGTTCGCTGTAGGAAAGAACGGCAACGAGATCCTGGCCGCGGTGCGGGCCGCGACGCAGAAGGAGAGCATCCAGGCCACGACGTACACACACCCGATCGGCTTCTTCGGCCACGCGCCCGGCCCCATCATCGGCTGGTGGGACAACCAGGGACCTACGCCGGTGACCGGCGAATGGAAGCTGCGCGCGAATACTGCGTACGCGATTGAAGGAAACGTGCGCGTCCCGGTGCCCGAATGGAACGGGCAGCCGGTGCAGATCAAGCTCGAACAGTCCGCCGTATTCGACGGCAAGACGGTGCGCTACCTGGCGGGACGCCAGACTTCCTGGCACGTGGTTCGGTAGGGCTTCGGGCGAATGGGCCTGGGACGAATGGGACGAATGGGACGAATGGGACCGATGAGACGAATGGGACTAATGGGACGAATGAGACGAATGGGACTAATGGGACCGATGAAGTCCCATCAGTCCCATCAGTCCCATTGGTCCCATTCGTCCCATTAGTCCCATTCGTCCCAGTCCCATCAGTCCCAGTCCCAGCCCATCAGTCCCAGCCCATCAGTCCCATGAACGAACAGTCCCACCCAGGCGATCAACCACCAAGCGCCGCGGGATAGACTGCCGGGCGTGCGCCGTGCCTCGCTGCTGGTTCTGTTCCTCACCGTTTTCATCGACCTGATCGGGTTCGGGATGGTCATCCCGTTTCTGTCGTACTACGCGCGCGAGTACGGCGCGAGTGGGTTGGTCGTAGGAGCGGTGGTGGGTGTGTACTCGATCATGCAGTTCTTCTTCGCGCCAGTGTGGGGACGGCTGTCGGATCGCGTGGGACGACGCCCGGTGTTGCTGATCAGCCTCATGGCGAGCACCACCGGTTACCTGCTCTTCGCGTTCACGCACAGTCTGTGGGTGCTGTTCGTGTCGCGCGTGATCGCCGGGATCGGCGGCGCGAACATCGGCACGGCGCAGGCCTACATCACCGACTCCACGACACCGGAAAATCGCGCGAAAGGGATGGGACTCATCGGTGCCGCATTCGGGCTAGGCTTCATTCTCGGCCCGCCGATGTCCGGCCTCCTCGGGGACTTCGGCGTTCGTCATGGGATGCCGGGCAATCTGCTGCCCGGACTGGTGGCGGGCGGATTGTCGTTCACGGCGTTTCTCATCGCGCTGAGCGTGCTGGCCGAGTCGAAGCCGCCGAATCTCGTTCCGCGCTCCGGCATTCCCCCACAGTTCGACCGGCGGCTATGGAAGGAGATCGCGGCGAACGGGGTGTTGGCCTCGCTTCTGGGCGGTCTCTTTCTGACGTTGCTGGCGGTCTCCGGCATGGAGATCAGCGTCACGTTGCACGGGCGCGATCGCTTCGACTTCCGCCAGATGGACATGGCTTATCTGTTTCTGTTCATGGGAGTGATCGTGGCCGGCATTCAGGGGGGCTTGATCGGGCGGCTGGTGAAGCGGCTGGGCGAGAAGCGCGTGATCGTCGCCGGCGCCGCGTCGTTCACGCTCGGGTTCCTCCTCGTGCCGTCGATCTGGCGGGTCCCGCTGCTCTACGCAGTGGCGCTGTTCATCGCCGTCGGTCAGGGACTCTGCTACCCCGCGCTGATCTCCCTCGTCTCCAAAGCCTCGCCCGAGGGCGAGCGCGGCAGCATCCTCGGCCTGGCGACGTCTGCCGGTTCCCTGGCGCGCTTCATCGGCCCTCTGCTCACCGGCTTTCTCTACGACCTCGCCGGAGCCGCCGGAGCGTTCTACGGAGGAGCGGTGTTCATGCTGGCGGCGCTGTGGGTCGCCGTCCGGATGCGCGCCCTTCCTGAAAGGACGGGACTGATAAACTCCCTTCATGTCGATTCTCAAAGTCTCCCGGCTCGGACATCCGGTTCTTCGCGAGAAGGCGTCCGACGTCGAGATCAGGGACATTAAGGCGGGCAAGTTCAAGACCCTCATCGAGGACATGGTCGAGACCATGCACGCCTACGAGGGCGTCGGTTTGGCGGGTCCTCAGGTTCATCTGCCGTTGCGGGTGTTCGTGTTCGAGGTTCAAGAGCGGGTGGCCAAGCGACGCGGAGTGAAACAGGTGGGAGTGGGCGCGATCTTCAACGCTGTCTACGAGCCGATCGGCACCGACACCATCACGGATTGGGAGGGCTGCCTCAGCGTCCCGTTCCTGGGCGGTGAAACCCCTCGCTACAAGCGGGTCCGTCTGCGCGGCTTCGATCACGACGGCGATCCGCTCGAGCTCGAAGTCGAAGATTTCACCGCGCGCATCTTTCAGCACGAGATCGATCACACCGACGGACACGTCTATCTCGATCGCATGCCCGATCTGCGGACTCTCGGCTATACGATCGTTCTGTGATGGAGTACCGCGAGCTCACTCTTCCCGAGTCGTCGCCCGTCGCACGCATCTGGATTGCGCGTGGCGAGGGAAGCGGTCCGGAGACGATTCTTCCGGACGGGCGCTACGAGCTGGTCTTCAACTTCGGCGATCCCGTTCTGCAGGACGGCGTGGCCCAACCGAAAGCGATGCTCGCGGCGGAGACGCGCCGCGCTGTCGCGATCGCGCCATCGGGCCGCAGCGATTTCGTCGGAATCACCCTGCGCGACGGATACGCTCCGACCGTGTTGCGCGCTCCCTTGCGCGAATTGCGCGACTGCATGCTCGATCTGCGCGACCTGGATCCGCGCCTGGATCTCAGCGAGCGTCTCTACGACGCTTCGGACGATCATCGCGTGGCCATCATCGCCGAGGTGTTCCGCGTCTATGAGCGCGACGCTCTCGCTCATGCCGCGGCCACACTCATTCGCCGCAGCAGCGGACGCATTTCCATGACCGGCCTGGCCTCCGTCTGCGGCGTGAACGCACGCACGCTCTCGCGGGCGTTCGATCGCTCCCTCGGCATCACGCCGAAGACTCTGGCCCGCGTTTCCCGCCTCGGTCATGCGGCGGCGCGCTTGCGGCAGGGCTCCAGCGGCGTCGATGCCGCACTCGACGCGGGCTATTGCGATCAGGCCCACATGACCAATGAGTTCCGATCCATGGCTGGCGTCTCGCCTTCGCGCTGGCTCGACCTCCCCGGCGCGCTCGCTGTCCAATTTCTCCAAGACCCGCCGCCTTCCGGCGCGTAGTCTTGGAGCATGAGACGACGACTGCTGCTGCTCTGCCTCACACTCGCGCTGCCGCTCAGCGCGGATCCGAAGCTCGAAGATCTGGCCTGGATGGCCGGTCACTGGTCGGCCACCAACGATGGTTGGGAGGTCGAAGAAGTCTGGCTGCCACCGTCCGGCGGCGTGATGCTGGGCATGCATCGCGACGCGAAAGGCGCCAAGGCCATGTTCGAGTTCCTGCGCATCGCCACGACCGCGAACGGGATCGTCTACTTCGCGCAGCCCGGCGGCAAGCCTCCGACACCATTCACTCTCACGGAAGCCAGCGCCACTCGCGCCGTGTTCGCCAACCCACAACACGACTTCCCGAAGCGGATCATCTACACGCTGAAGGACCAGCAACTGTGCGCCCGCGTCGAAGGCGACGGCGAAGCTGCACAGGAATGGTGCTGGGACCGTCGCGGAAAATGACGAGAGCGCGCACGCCCGGCCGTCAGGAGGTCCGGCCGGCGGCGCGCATCTCGATCACCTTCTCGATGACCTGATCGATCTCTGATTCCGTCGTGTATCGGGAGAGAGAGAACCGCACCGCGCCCATGGCTACGTCGAGGGGCAGGCCCATCGCCTTCATCGTGCCGCTCGGCTCGACGTTGCCGGAGTGACAGGCGGCGCCGGCGGAGGTGCAGATGCCGGCGGCGTCCAGGGCGCGGACCATTTCGTCGGCCGGGACGCCGTGGAAGGAGATGTTCGCGGTGTTGGCGAGGCGGGGTTGCGACCCGCCGTTCACGGAGGTGCCGGGGATGCGGGTCAGGATCGCGGACTCGAGACGGTCGCGGAGTGAGCGGACGCGGTCGTAGCTGCCGAGCGCCTTGCGCGCGAGACCTGCCGCGACAGCCAGCCCGGCGATCGAAGGCACGGGCTCGGTTCCGGACCTCAGTCCGAGTTCCTGTCCGCCGCCGTACCACAAGGGTTGGAGGGAGAGTCCCTGGCGGAGGGTGAGTGCGCCGATGCCCTTCGGGGCGTGGAACTTGTGGCCGGAGATGGTGAGGAAATCCGCGCCGAGAGCGCGCTGGTCGATCGGAATCTTGCCGGCGGCCTGGACCGCGTCGACGTGGACGAGCGCGCCGCGCCCGTGAGCGAGCGCCGCGATCTGCGGAACGGGATGGAGGACACCGGTCTCGTTCTGCGCGAGCATGACGGTCACGAGGAGCGTGTGGTCATCGATGGCTTCCTGCATGCGATCGAGATCGATCTCGCCCGCCGTGCTGACGGGAATGATGGCCAGCTCGATCAGGCCTTCGCGCTCCAGCGCGCGGAGGAGGAGCAACACCGAGGGATGCTCGACGGACGTGGTCACGACCTTCCGCCGGAGCGGCCTGCGGTCGATGAGACCGCGCAGCACGAGGGCATTGCCTTCCGTGCCGCAGCTCGTGAAGATCACTTCGTCCCGTCCGCAGCCGAGGAGCAGGGCCACCTCTTCGCGAGAGGCCTCGACGGCGTCGTGGGAACGACGGCCCAGCGAGTGAATCGCATGCGCATTGCCGTAGAGCTCACGGTAGTAAGGCGTCATCGCCGCGATCACTTCATCGGCGACGGGAGTCGTGGCGTTGTTGTCGAGATAGATCATTTTCGTAGTTTTGCGTTTCTATGACGTCCGCGGCGTGCCGGCGTCACGATCCTGTGGCCGGATCTGCCCAGGTGACGAATTTTTACGGTCCGTGGAACGGGGATGTGACCAAACGTGCCTACACTACCAAACATACGACGCTCCGTTTCGAGAACCGGCAGCGTGTTGTATGAGAGAGAGCGTTCGGCCCGGTGGCGTGCAATGCGCCATCGGGCCGAATGTCTTTTTGGTTCGCCTGGGAAGCTGCTCGCCGGCGCTTACATGTCCAGGAGGAATCGATCCGGGGAGCCTGTGGCATCGTACTCCGCCTGCAGATCGGTTTTGTGCTTCCACTCGATCTCGCCCAGCTCGACGAACAGGCGGCCGAGCTCGGTGGTCGGCGGCACGCGCTCGGCGAGGAACCGGTAGTAACTCTCGGAGTCGCGCTCCCGCTCGAGGGCGTACTTGAGTGCCCGGCTGAGATCGAGGTTGCTGATCTCGGAGGGAAGGTCGATGACCACGGGCTCGGGCTCGGGAGGATTGGCTCCGGTGGCCTCGCGATAACGCCGCTCCATCTTGGCGCGGTGCACGAGCTCCATGTCCGCCAATTGAAGCAGCCGCTTGCGGACTTCGGGAGAGCCGGCTCTTTCGGCGAGCTGCTGGTAATAGACCCGCGTCTCGATCTCGGACTGGATCGCCTTGCGGAGGACTTCTTCGATGGTGGTTTCGAGTGGCTTCATGGACCCGTGCGCATGATAGCGCGCGCCTCCGCTCAGGCGCCCCGATAGACGTCCGGATTGGGCGGTCCTTCGTCTTCGTAGGGAGATTCGCGCAAGGCCTGGCCGATGCCGGTTCCTCCCGCCGTGCCGCGTTTGTCCATGGTGCCGTAATAAGGGCGCCAGCCCATCGGCCCGACCGGGAAGTTCGGAGGAACGACCAGGTCGCGCAGGCCGACCACCGCCCGTGCGCGCGTGTCGATGGCCAGCTCGTAGTCGCGAGTCATGTAGATCGCATCCTCGGGACAGGCATCGACGCAATAGCCGCAGAAGACGCAACGGAGCAGGTCGATGTCGTAGCGCACCGGGAACTTCTCGCGCGTGCGCTGGTCCTCGCCGGCCTCGATGGTGATGCACTCCGCGGGACAGGCGGTGGAGCACATGTAGCAGGCCACGCAGCGGGTGGTGCCGTCTTCGCGGGAGGTGAGGATGTGCCGTCCGCGGAAGCGCTCCGAATACACGCGCTTGACCTCGGGGTAGGAGATGACGGGCAGCCCCTTGATGTTGACGAGATTCTTGACGAGATGCTTGAGCGTCCGCAACAGGCCGCCGAAGATGGGCGCGAGATAGAGCCGCTCGCCGAGGGTCATGGCCTCGCGCTCGACTCGGACGACCCCGGGGGAGATTCTTGTCGTAGGCATAGTGTTGTTCTTAGGAGAAAAACTAGCGATCCAGCTCTCCGGCGATGATGTTGAGCGACCCGAGCGCGGCGATGGCGTCGGGGATGGTCTGTCCCGCGATCATTTTCCCGTACGCCTCGAAGATGGGGAAGCAGGGCGGGCGTGCCCGGACCCGATAGGGATTCTTGGTGCCGTCCGAGACGAGATAGAAGCCCACTTCGCCGTTGCCGCCCTCGACCTGAAAGTAGGTCTCGCCGACCGGGGGCTGGATGCCGTGCATGATCAGCTTGAAGTGGTAGATGAGCGATTCCATCTCGTTGTAGACCTTCTCCTTGGGGGGAAGGGCCACGTAGGGATTGTCGACCATCACGGGGCCGGCGGGCAGACCGCGATGGATGGCCTGCTGGAGGATGCGCAGGGACTGCCGCATTTCTTCGAAGCGCACCAGGAAGCGCGCGTAGGTGTCGCCGCCTTCGGCCACGGGAACGTCCCAGTCGTAGGTCTCGTAGCCGAGGTAGGGGTTGGCCTTGCGGACGTCGAAGGCCACGCCCGTGGCGCGGAGGCAGGGGCCGGTGAAGCCGAAGTTGATCGCGTCGGCTTGCGAGAGCACGCCCACACCTTCCACGCGTTCGCGGAAGATGCGGTTCTTCATGATCAGGGCTTCGACCTCGTCGATGTACTTCGGCAACATGTTGACGATCTTCTGCGCGTTGGACAGGAAGTCGGCCGGGACATCGACGGCCAGACCGCCCACGCGGAGATAGGTCGGCAGGAGGCGCGCGCCGCTGCAGGACTCGGCCAGGGCGATGATCTCCTCGCGCGGCTGGAAGAGGTACCAGAAGTTCGTGAGCGCGCCGAGGTCGACCAGATTCGTGCCGATGCAAACGATGTGATCGGCAATGCGGTAGAACTCCGAGAGGATCAGGCGGACGTAGTCGGCGCGGGCGGGAGCGGCGATGCCCAGCATCTTCTCCACGGCCATGCAATAGCCGACGTTGTTGATGACGGCCGAGCAGTAGTTGAGGCGATCGGTGAAAGGGATGACCTGTTGGTAGGTGTGCGTCTCCGACATCTTCTCGAAGCAGCGGTGCAGGTAGCCGATCTCCTGTTCGCTGCCGACGATGGTCTCTCCGTCCAGGGTCACCACCACGCGCAGCGTGCCGTGCATGGCGGGATGGGACGGACCCAGGTTCAGCGTGACGCGCTCGTAGTCCGAGTCCCCCTCTTCGCGGACGAACTGGGGTGCGATCTTGGGGACCAGCGCCGCCACGCCGGCCTCGCTCAGCAGCCATCGCTGGGCGGGGTCGTAGTCCTTGCGCAACGGGTGACCCTGGAAAGCTTCATGCGTGAGGATGCGGCGGAGGTTCGGATGCCCGTCGAACTTCACGCCGTACATGTCGAACACTTCGCGCTCGTACCAGTCATATCCCTGGTACACGTTCACGCTGGTGGGCACGTTCTCGTTCTCGCCGACGCGCACCTTGAGGCGGACCCGCTCGTTGTTCGAAAGCGAATAGAGCTGGTACACGATGTCGAATCGCTTGGGACGGTTCGGATAATCGGCGCCGAACAGATCGAGAGGCAGGGTGAAGCGCAGCTCGGGATGATCGTGCAGTGCACGAAGGACGTCGGCGATGCGCGCGGTCTCGACGAGGAGCGTCGGCAGGTCCTGACCTGCTTCCAACGTGACGCCGGGCTGGGCGATCTTCGCGAGGATTTCCTGGCCACGTGCATCCATGGCCTCCGCGGCCGCGGGCACGTAGGGCTGGCGGTTCGTCGGGGCCGGACCGGTGTAGGGGATAGCCGAGAGTTTGGTGAGAGTGCTCATAGACGTGTTGGTGCGTCCCAAGACCGCCGGCGAGACAAGGCTTTCATCCGCGGCGGATCTCCCCGCGCTGGATCTTGTCGCGCAGTTTGAGGATGCCGTACATCAGTCCGTCGGGAGTGGGAGGGCAGCCCGGAACCCAGATGTCGACCGGGATGATCTCGTCGATGCCCTGCACGACGTGGTAGGCGCGGTAGAAGCCGCCGGAAGTGGCACAAGCGCCCATGGCAATGACGTACTTCGGTTCCGGCATCTGGTCGTAGATCTTCTTGAGCACGGGCGCGATCTTGTCGACGATCGTGCCTGCGACGATCATCAAGTCGGCCTGCCGCGGAGAGAACCGGACCGTCTCCGCGCCGAAGCGGGAAATGTCGTAGTGCGAAGACACCATCGACATGAACTCGATGGCGCAACACGCAGTGCCAAAGGGAAGGGGCCACAACGAGTTGCCGCGGGCCCAGTTCACGACCGACTCCAACTTGGTGGTCAGGTACGTGGCGCCGGCCAGATCCTCGACCTCGCGCTCCGATTCTCCGGGCAGCGTGATCAGTCCTTTTTCCGCGCCCTCGCCTGGAGGAAGCCCCGCTTTGCGAGGGATGATCGAATCCGTTCTCTCGTTCTTCTCGACTGACATAGATGTGAGCTCGGGTTGACTTGCGGGCGCGATGGTTCGACGGCGGGCGCCCCGGTCCGTGGGACGGCGATTCTATGGATTAGAGAAACTTTTCACAAGCGGATGGGAGTGAGAGCCAGTGGTGATGGGACGGATGGGACTGATAGGACGGATGGGACGAATGGGACGGATGGGACGAATGGGAAAAATGGGACTTATGGGACTCATAGGTCCCATTCGTCTCATTCGTCCCATTCGTCCCAGAAGTCCCATTCACTTTCGCGAAAGGAAGAACTGTTCCAATCGATCCCCGACCTCCGCCACCCTCCACTGCTCCGCTACTTCGCGGCCTCGTGCTCGCAGCCGGTCGCGGAGGTCCGCGTCGCTGAGTGCCTCGATCAGACGTTCGCCGAGCTCGACGGCGTTCGCTTCCGGCGCGAACAGGGCGTAGTCCCGGGTCTCGTCGAACGAGAGGTACGACGGGATCGAGGTCACGACGCAGGGAATCCCGGAGGCCATGGCCTCGGCGACGGGCAGTCCGAATCCTTCCTCCTTGTGGTTCGGCGCAAGGAGGACGTCGCACGAATGCATGAGCCGGGTCATCTCGGCCGTTGTGAGCCCGACGTGAAACTCCTGTACCTGGTCCAGCGGCTCCTCTCGGGACGGAGCCCACGGGGAGACGCGGATGAGGTCGAGCGTCTGATGGAACCACCGGGCGTGGGCCACCGCTCCGTACCCCTCGGGGATGCCACGAAGGTCGGCTTGCGATTGCCCGCACAGCAGCACGCGGAGCGGCTCGTGCTCGCGCGGAGCTCCGGGACGGTAGAACTCGTCCTCGACCACCTGCCCGAGGTAGGTGACGTCGTCGCTGAAGCGCCGGCAGACCTCGACCAGTGAACGGGTCACGACGAGCTTCGGAATCGGGAGCGAGTAGACGGTGTCGATCTGGTCGCGCACGGGCTCATAGACGGAGAACGCTCCTTCATAGCCCTGACAGAGATGGACCGCGCGCGCGCCCGCCATTGCATGAGCGTGGGGCACGGTCACCCAGAACGTGCCCACGACGAAGTCTTCGCCGCTCGCGTCGTACTCGCGGAAGTCGTCGACGTACACCCACTCCGCACTCGATCCGCGCCAGGTCAGCGGCTGTCCCTTGGTCACCAGCCGCACGCGGTGTCCGCGCGCGATGAGCGCATCCGCATGCACGAGCTGTACGCGCACGCCTCCGGACTGCTCGGTGTCTTCGACGAGGTAGGTGATGTTCATCGGTTGTGTGTTGCGTCTCGATTGGGTCTTCGGCGACTCGAAGACTCGTCAGCCGTCGTTCCTTGCGATCACGTAATACCCCGTCGGCATCAAGTCTTCTCGGGAGTGAGGGATCCCGGCGCGCTCGAGTCCCGCGACCAGTTCCTCACGTGCGGGTGTGGCCACGGCGTCCTGGGGTGCGATCTCGACGATCGTCCAGCCGGCGATGGTGAGCATGTCGGAGAGGGACTGGCGTGTGAAGAAGCGGAGGTGGCCGACACAGGTCAGGCCCATGTAAACGTAGTCGAAGCGGCCTTGCAAGAGGTCGTTCACGACGGAGGCGTTGGCGAGGTTGGGGAGGCTCAGCAAGAGATGTGCGCCCGGAAGCGCCAGACGCCGGAGCTCGGAGAGGAACGACCAGGGCTCATCGAGATGCTCGACGATGTCTCCGCCGATGATCCAGTCGAAGCGCTCATCGAGGATGGACACGATCTCGCGAACGTCGCCGCGATAGACGGCGTCGATGCGTTTCTCGGCGATGGCGGCGGCGTCGGGATCGAGCTCGATGCCCACCACGCGGCATTTCTGCCGCTGTTTGAGGGCCTCGCCCAGGGGTGCCTCGCCGCAACCGAACTCGAGGATGGATTTGGCCTCGAGACTGATGCGGGAGAGGAGGTCGAATCGCGTTTGCCCGCGGAGGGAGCTCCAGCGATGGACGTAGTCGGTGCCGGAGATCGCCACTTCGCGCCCTCGCAGCGCGCTGTGCAGCGGACCTTGGAGGCCGTCCAGCAACGCGGTGGGGCAGAGGAACGCGCCCGGATCGGCGTCTGGCCAGGTGACCACTTCAATGGAGGCGGGCTGGGCGGCCAATTGTTCGGTGGCCTCCTGCAGTTCGCGAAGGGTGAGGTAGGGCTTGGGTGGCGTGCGTTGCTGCCGCGGGTGAGGTGCGGTGTTGGCGACAGGCACGGCGGCCGCGGCGCCGCTGGCCTCGAGCGCGCCTTGCAGGCGCGTGCCGAGGCTCGAAGACGGGAGGAGCAAGGGGTCGGTGAGGACCAGGACGTGGTCGTCGTCGACGTCTTCCGCCACGTAGGCGGCCGGTTCTTCGGGCTCGTAAAAGATGAGACGGGATACGCCGGTGCCGCGGCGCAGAAGCATCTGGGTCTGCCAGGAGGCGTACCGTTCTTCGATGGCGGAATGGTCGTACCGGGGGTAGAGGACTGCTATCGGCATTCGCGGGGCGCATCATACGCGGAACACGCGGCCGGTTCATCGCGTTTAGACGCCCGGTGCGCCGCTCGCGTACGTATCCAAGATGCTGAAGACAAACCCTTTCCTCCACATCGACGCGGAGCGGATTTACGATCCGCAGACCGACCGCGCGCTCACTCCTGGGGACGGGAGCTTCGAGCGATTCCGCGAGTTCGAGGCCGGTGGTGCGACGGAGGAGTCGCTCGTCAGCGATGGCTGGGTCTTGCGCAACGGTGACGATCTCTCGCGACGGCATTACCTGAAGATCGTCTCGTTGGAGACGCTGACCACCTGCAACCAGAAGTGCTACTTCTGTCCCGTCTCGATCGCCCCGCGCGCGGACTACGCGATGCCGGACGCGCTCTTCGAGCGGATCGTCAATGAGTTGACGAACTATCGGAGCACGCTGGACAGCGTGTTTCTTCAGAGCTACAACGAGCCCACGCTGGACCGGCGTTTCCTCGATCAGATCCGCACGCTGGCCGCGGCCGGCCTCCCCGTGGCGGTGCTGAGCAACGGTTCGGGCTTCACGCCCGCGAAGACCGAGGCCATCCTGGAGATGGGAGGTTTGCGCTACCTCTGCATCAACCTGTCCACGCTCGACCGCGCGCGGTATGAGCACGACCGCGGCGCGGATCATTTGCCCGCCGTGCTGCGCAACCTCGAGTTCATGCAGAACACGGCCGTGGCCCGGCAGATGAACATCGTGGTCCTGGGCACGGGCGACGAGACGCACGCCCGCGATTTCGAGGAGATCCGCGAGCGCTTCGCCGCAACGCGGTTCACGGTCGAGCAACACGTGGTCATGGATCGCGCGGGCTGGCTGGACGTCGGCCTCAAGGCCGCGGATCGCATGCGCCCGCTGGCCGGCTGCGACAACGTCGGCTCCCGCCCGATCCAGCATCTGCACATCACGCCGCACGGAAAGTGTGTGCTCTGCTGCGAGGACTACGACGAGAAGTATGTCGTGGGCGACCTGACCCAAAACACGATCGCCGAGGTGCTGGTCGGCGATGAGATCGCGAAACTGCGCAACTGGATCTACGGCGTGGAAGAAGCCCCCGAGGATTTCATGTGCAGGGACTGCGTGTTCGCCCGGCGACGCTAATCGTTGCTGGTTGCTGGTTGCGAGTTGCGGGTTCTGAAACACGCCCCTGTCATCCTGAGCGGGCGGCGGGCGGGCGCGAAGGATCCCCTGCCGATGCACGAAACTCGCTCCGTCTGACGAGATCCTTCACCTCCTGTTCGACCACCCGCTAGTGCGAAGAACGACGAACGTGCGAGCACGAGAACCGCGATCTCGTCCAACCTGCGCGGGTTTCGCTTACCGCAGGAGATCCTTCGCGCCCACCCGCCACCCGCTCAGGATGACAGGTTGGGAAACCGCGCGGATTTCTGCACACGTTCTTAGGACAGGCACAATTCCGTGTTCAGCGTGTGTTCCGCTCGAAGTCCATCAGCCGGTAGCCGTAGGTTCCGTCCTCGTAGCGTTGGCGGTAGCGAGCGCCGCTGGTGATGAGCTCCTCGATCTGCTCGCCTGTGAGGTGAAGGTCGGCCATGAGTCTGTCTCGATAGCGCGGAATGCGATCGGTGAAGTAGGCCATGGTGGGAGCGGCCTTCGCGGAGAGGTCGAGCTCCGCGAACAAGCCGTATCCGTTTCGTGTGGCCGCCGCCAGAAAGTCTTCGCGTGAGTGCAGCGCACCTTCTTCGCTCAAGGGACGAAGGGCAAACTCGTCCAGGACGAGCACTCGCGGCGCCAGATCCGCCGCGCGTGCAAACAGTGCCTCGGAGTCGATGTACTGCGAGGACTCCTGGAAGAGGATGACGTCGTACTCAGGGCGCAGCGCCATCATCACCATGAACTCCTCGAACTTCGTGCAATGGACGCGCAGCGTGTCGCCGTAGCGTGCGCGGACCATGGCGATCTGGTTTGCATCCGGTGTGATTCCCTCGGCGTCGTAGCCGGTATCGACGAGACGCCGGAGCGTGGTGGCCAGTCCGATGCCCACTTCCAGCAGGCGCGCCGGCGGGGGAGGCAGGCGTGAGATGAGCAGCGCGGTCGAGCGTTCCTGTGCCGCGGCCAGCGTCTCTCCTTCGGCTTCGAAGAGGCCGTAATGCAGCCAGGACACGCTGCCCTCCTCATGCGTAAGGATGTGCATGAAGACGTTGAGCGGGTATGTAAATTCGCGCCAGGGTGGCGGATCGGAGGGCACTGGCGCATTCTATGTTCAGACAGAAATCGTGGTTCAGATAGAAATCGTGAAGCGATCCGCATCCGTGCTGTTTCTGGTCGGAGCGGTCGTCGTTCTCTACCGGAAGGCCATTCGTCTCTGGTGGACGTATGACGATCCGTGGAATCTGCACGTCTCGATCGCGCGACCGTGGACGGATGCGTTCACGGAGCGGGACGTGTGGCCGCAGAGTCTCTTCACGCCGCTCCTGCTCGGTTCGCACGAAGCCTTGCTTTTTCTGGCCGGACTGGACCCCGATCACTGGTATCGGATTCAGCTCGCCCTCATCGCCGCGTGCGCATCGGCGTTGTACTTTGCTCTGCGACTGTACGTGGGAACCATCCCTGCGCTGACGGGGGCGCTGCTGTTCGCGGCGGGTCCGCCGCTCTGCAGTTTCGCCACGCAGCTCATGGTGATTCACTATCTGGAGGCCATTCTCCTCGGAGTCCTGGCCGTGATCGCCTACGTGCTGGCCTTCCGGCGTCAGTCGGTGTTGTTGGAGCTCCTCTCGGCGCTCCTCTACTTCGCGGCGATGTTGGCCAAAGAGATTGCCGTTCCGCTCCCGGCCCTCCTGTTCTTCCTTCCCCCAACCGGGCTTCGGGTGCGCATTCGCCATCTCCTGTTTCACACCGTCGCGCTGGTGGGATATCTGAGCTGGCGCTGGTCGGTGATCGGCACGGTCTTCGGGGGCTATGGGTGGGCGATCGCGCCGGGAGAGATCCCTGGTGTGCTGATGTCACTCCCCTGGAAAGTCATTCTGGCCTGCGCGGGCGCGGGGCTGGGTGTTGGCCTGGCCGCGATGGCCGTGCTGGCCGGAGGCGCCGGCTGGGCCATGCGCACGAGACGCGGACTGCTGATCGGGTCGGTCACGCTGCTGCTTGCGGTGGCTCCGATCCTGCCGGTGTCGAAGGAGATGCAGCCGCGCTATGTCGTGGCCGTGTGGCTATGGGCGTGTGTCTCGTTCGCAATCGGCGCCGCGTCATTGCGGAGCGCGGCGAGAAATGCGCTCCTCGTGGCCGCGGCCGGGACGGTGCTGGTCGCGAACCGGCAGGAGTGGACGCATGAATACGGCCGCTCCATTCGTATGAGCGAGGAGGCGCGGGCCTTCATGTCGCTCGACGGCTCGGCCATGTTGCGACTCCCGGCCATTCCGCCCGCGGCAATGGTGGAACTGCAATGGCTGAAGGAGGAGCACCTTCGCGGGGCCCGTGGCGCGGGTTGGTTCTACGACGATCTGTTTCTCTGCGGAGAGGCCACGCTCGCGGACAGGCGCATCTTCGAATGGGTTCCGCAGCGACGCGAGGTGGTGGAGGTCACGGCGCGCATCCCGGACCTGGCCCGCAGCTACTGCGGCGCGATCCGCCACAATGCGCCGCTACGCGCGGAGTTTCACCATCGCGACGAGGCCCTGTTCTGGCGCTTCGGCCCCTATGACCAGGGCCGTTGGACAGTGGTCCTCGGCGGAGGATTGCAGGCTTTCACCGTTCCTCGCGAGGAAGGGTTTCGGCTGGCAGGTGTGCCAGGCCTGGCCTTGCGCGTGCGGTACGAGTCGCCGGAGGGTTGGGTGACCTATTCGCCGGAGATCGCACTAGACTTCGCGCGGCAACCGAACCTGATATGGCACCGCTGACCCTGCACCACGATCCGGCGCTCCTCCGCGAGCGCTACTCGAGCGCGGACCCCTTCCCTCACATCGTCCTGGACGGATTGTTCGACGATGCCGTCCTGGAAGACGTGTTGGCGGATTTCCCGAAACCCGAGGAGACGCGCTGGATGCGCTTCGACTCGGCGACGGAGAAGAAGCTCGGCTTCTATCACGAGCACAGCACGATCACCGATCGCGTTCGCGCGTTCCTCGACGCCATGAACGGCTTCGAGATGCTGCTCTTCCTGGAGGCGCTCACGGGCATGGAGGGGCTGATCCCGGATCCCTACTTCGGCGGAGGCGGTCTGCACCAGATCGAGCCGGGTGGTTTCCTGAAGATTCACGCCGATTTCAACGTGCATCCCAAGCTCGAACTGGACCGCCGCGCCAATCTGCTGATCTATCTCAACAAGGATTGGCGCGAGGAGTGGGGCGGCCACCTCGAGCTGTGGAATCCCTCGATGACGGCGTGCCGGCAGCGCATCGCGCCGCGGTTCAACCGCACGGTGATTTTCTCGACCACCGACACGTCGTTTCACGGACACCCTCATCCTCTGCGCACGCCGCCCGGCGTAACGCGCAAATCGGTCTCGCTCTACTACTACACGGCGGGAAGACCGGAGCAAGAGCGTTCCCCAGCGCACGACACGATTTTCAAGGAAACTGGGGAGTAGTTTGGTTGTCAGTTGTCGGTTGCCGGTTGTCTGAGCGCGCTCGCCTGGACGGGCACTCGCGGAGCACATCACCCGGCGAGAAGGCGCAGACAACCGACAACCGACAACTGACAACGCGGCTTGCCGGCTCAGTTCTGACTCGGATCCCCTCGCCGGTAGGGTGCGAGGAACCGCAGGCTCTCGATGCGGTTGGAGAGCTCGGTTCCCACTTCCTCGGCGCGTGCGGCGATGTCGCTGAGCTCGAGGAGCTTCTGCTTCTCTTCGACCTGCAGGTTGAGCGACATGATCAGCGCGTTGGTCAGCGCGTCGAGGTCGACGGTCTCGATCTCCGGGACGGACGTTTGTTCGGGCAGGTACTTCAGGTACTGGCGGGAGAGGTCGGCCAGCCACTCGCGTTGCGCGTGGGACTTGCCGAGATCGCGCTCGAGCTCCGGTTGCGCCACGACCCGGGCGGTGCGATAGGGAGCCACGGAGATCTCGTCGAGGATGCGAAACCGCGTGTCGCCACGGACGACGATGTTGAACCGGCCATCGTCGAGCGGCACCGCCTGTTCGATCGTGGCCAGCGTCCCGGTCGAGTACACCGCCGGAGCCCCGAAGTACTCCGCCTCCCAACCGGGACGGAGCAGGACCAGACCAAAGCGCTGATCTCCCTCGAGCGCGTCCTCCACCATGCGCCGGTAGCGCGGCTCGAACACGTGGAGCGGCAGGCGAGTGTGCGGAAAGAAGACGAGGTTCGGCAGCGGAAACAACGGCAGCAGAAACTCGCCCTCGGGTAGCGGCGCGATCATGGTCAAAGCGCAAGGCGCGGGGGACATGTCGTCCGCGCACTGCTCGGGGAACTCTAGCAGAACCAGGCGTCCGCCAGTCGTGACACCTCGTCGCGTGAGGCGCGCGTCCGCCGCAGAAGAGCGGCGCCAAGGGAGCCGCTGCGAACGGTGGCCAGGGCTGCGTCGAGGAGTCGCGGCCGCGAGAGTAGCGCGGCCACGGCGCGACTCCACCGGATCCGCGGCGCGAAGAAGGCGTGGTGGCGGCGCCGGTACTCATCCTCGAGCTCGGCTCTCCGCGCGGGCTTTTCGAGGAGATGGAGCAGCACGGGCGCGACCAGGAGGGCGGACTGGACGGCCATGGCCATGCCGTTTCCCGTCAACGGATCGATGACTCCCGAGGCGTCGCCGATCATGAAAACTCCCGCCTCGACGGCCGAGCGGGCGCGGAAGATCACCGGTTCGGAGGAGAGAAATCCGTCCTGCGCGGGCTCGTGCGCCGCATAGAGGGACTCCAGGCGGGGCTCTTCGCGGCGGATGGTCTCCACGAAGGCATCCCAGCGTCCCTTGTGGCCGGCGAGCCGGCTGGCGTGTACGAGTCCGCAGATGTTGGTGACGCCACCTTCGACGTCGTTCACGCCGAGGTAGCCGCGGTCGAAGGCGTAGAGATCGATGGTTTGGGATTCAGGGAAGCGGTGCGGATGCGGGACGGCTCGATAGTGTCGCTTGAAACCGAAGTTGCGGTGCTTGCGGTCACGGACGAAGGCGCGGCCGAGCTGTTGATCGAAGCGGCCCCAACGCCCCCAGGCACCCACGATGACGCGTGCGTCGAGCGAGGCCAGGTCGTCGACGGGGACTCCGTCGCGGCGGTCCGCTCCCCGCGCCGCGGCGGTGCGCAGGAGCAGGTCGTCGAGGAGTGTGCGCGACACTCCTCGCGCAGGATGTGGCAGGGCGATCTCATAAATGCGGCGCGAACCGACCAGACGGCACCGCTCGATCCGCGGTGCGCCGGCCTGGTCGATCTCAGCGACGACGCCGAGCGGTTCGAGCACGGGCAATGCGTCGTAGGAGAGAAACTCGCCGCAGAGCTTGTCGCGCGGAAACACATCGCGGTCGAACACGGCCACGCGCAACCCGCGCGAGGCCAGCAACGCCGCGAGCGTCGAGCCAGCCGGTCCGGCACCGACGATCGCAACGTCGAACGCGGTCACGCCGCGCAGTGTAATGGCCGGCGGCATGAAACGATCGGGTTCACGGGACCTCGTCGTCGCCTCGAGAGCCGTCCAAGAAGATAGACCTGGGTCAGGAAAGACCGGTCCCGCCACTCGCATTCATCCCGTCGAAAACGGCGCGCCAGTCCTCGTCATCATTCGGGTTCTGGCGTGCTTCAGCCGCCCGCCGTCCGATCTCGGTGGCCCACGCTTTTTCGACGTCCGCCTCGGAATCATCAAGGCTGGCCAGCAACTGAGAGGCGAGCTCGGCGCGCTTCGTTCGCGGCCAAGGTCAAGGCGTCTTCGAGCAGTTTCCGCGCGGTTGTCGTCACGAGAAGATCCTAGCCCGCATTTCTCACGCCCACGGGCGATTTACCAACAGTCTGTCATCCTGAGCCGGCCCACGTCGCGCGCGGCGCGCCTGAGAGAAAGAAACAAAGACTGCGTGCCTGCCACGAGGGCGACCCCT
>Ga0307505_10001277_pt1 | contig 21179 bp, 23 predicted proteins | sample 23_S_MG_FD_202183 | JGI IMG/M metagenome (GOLD analysis project Ga0307505, IMG submission 202183) | Soil microbial communities from Populus trichocarpa stands in riparian zone in the Pacific Northwest, United States - 23_S | ecosystem: Environmental > Terrestrial > Soil > Riparian zone > Trees...
CCGGCTTGGCACCCCGGTTCCCGCGCAGGACCGATCGCCTGTAACGGGAGTATCGAAGCGAACAGATCCACATGATCAGCGCGCTCCCGACCGTGAGCAGCATCAGCAGGTAGGCAAGCTCGCCACGGGACATGAAATTGCTCCGGATAACCAGGGTGATCGACTCTGATCCTAAGTAACGCTGCCCGGCCAAAGTGTTCCCGTCGCTAACTTCGGTTAGGCTTGCTTTGGTTAGACATGGCCATTTCGGAAGTAGGCCGATGTACCGCCGCCACCAGTACGAACGAAATGTACATCAGCAGGTACCAGGCGCCGAGCTTGGCGGGTGAAACCAGGGCCCAGCCGTCCTCCTGCCCGGGATAGGCCCAGGCGCGGGCGAAAGTGCCGAGGTTCTCGGCCAGCCAGATGAAACCGGCGACCAGCAGCCAGCCGAGCAGCAGCGGCATCCAGCGGCCCTCGCGCCAGACGGTGAAATGAGCGCGGGTGCCCCAGAACAGCAGGATCATCGCCACAAACAGCGCCAGGCGCACGTCGGGCAGCCAGTGGTGGGCGAAGAAATTGACGTAGACCGCGACCGCCAGCAGCTGCGTCCACAGCGTGCGCGGATAGGGCTCGAAGCGTAGGTCGAAGATGCGCCAGACGCGCGCCAGGTAGCTGCCGACCGCGGCGTACATGAAGCCCGAGAACAGCGGCACTTCGCCGATCCGCAGCAGCGAAGCTTCCGGGTAGAGCCACGAGCCGGCGCTGGTCTTGAATAGCTCCATTATGGTGCCGACGACGTGGAAGGCGAGGATGACCTTGGCTTCTTCGAGCGTCTCGAGCCGGAAAGCGAGCATCGCCAGCTGGATCGCCAGGGCCGCCAGGGTGAGAAAATCGTAGCGGGCGAGGGCGGCGCCCTCGGGATAGTACACGTGCGTCGCCAGCAGCAGCGCCAGCATCAGCGCGCCGAACAGGCAGGCCCAACCCTGCTTGAACCCGAACAGCGTGAATTCGTAGAGCCAGCTTGGCCAGCCGGGCGGCGGCTCATAGGCCTCGAGCCGGGCGCGGACCCGGGCGAAGCGGGTGTGGCCGGCGACCTTCTCCACCATCAAACGCGCTTTCCGGCCATGCGCGCGCAAGACTGGCAATTCGGCACGGCCGGGGCAAGCCGCGCCATGGTTAAGGCACTCATATTGCGTTGCAGCAATTCTGTTGCATCGACTGCTGCATTGCGTCATCACCTGCGCGATGGAGATGGCCGTATCCGGCAGGCCCGGCATGGATGACTTGCTCGCGCAGCTTGGCGAGCAGGCGGGCGACATCTCGATACAGTGCAGCGATACCGGCGGCATCGTCGGCCGGCTCAACCGGCAGATCTCGGCCGAGGCCGAGCGTCTGGGCGAACTGGTCCTGGCGATGGATGCGCTCAATATCAGCCGTGCGGAACGGCACGAGGCGACCGCCGAGCTGCTCCAGACTTCGGAAGTAGCCCGCATGGTGATCGAGCGTGGTCACCGCGTCGCCGAACAATCGCTCGACGAGGTCTCGCGGCTGGTCTCCGATATCGCCAACCTCGATGGCGAGCTGCAGTCGTTCCTCGAAACGCTGGGGGCAATCGGCGGCATTTCCGAACGGCTCTCCGAGATTGCCGAGCAGACCCACCTGCTGGGCTTCAACGCCCGCATCGAAGCCGCGCGTGGCGGGGAGGCGACACGGCCTTTTGAAGTGCTCGCGAGCGAAATTCAGCACCTGGCGAAAACGACCGCGGAATCCTCGACCGAAGTCGCCCGCAACATTTCGCGGCTCGAAGCAACCGCGGGCTCATTGATCGGTTCGCTCAAGGCCAACATCGCCAATGGTCGCGAATCAACGCGGCACATCGACGCGCTGCGCGAGGCGCTGACCGAAATGGCGGCGCTGGTGCACCAGTTCCATGATCGCTCGCAGGCAATCGCCGACTGCAACGAGCGGGCCGAGGCGAACGTCCGCAAGGTCGACGCCGGAATGACCGAATTCGCCCTGGTCGCGGCCGAGAGCGCGCGTCGCGCGGACCAGGCGCGGGCGCAGCTCGACACGCTCGAAAGCCGCGCCAACGACATGCTTAACCAGGTCGCGCACGGGGGCGTGGTGACGCGCAACACCCCGTTCATCGACCTGGCCTTTGCGGGTGCGCGCGAAGTCACGGCGCTGATCGAGCAGCACCTGGCGAGCCGGACGCTGACCGAGCAGGCGCTGTTCGACACCGAATATCTCCCGCGCCCCGGCACCGATCCGGTGCAGTACGACAACGGCTTTGCCCAGTTCGCCGATCTTCACATCCGCCCCGTCCTCGACCGGCACACGCATCACAACCGGGCCGTTGTCGGCTGCTGCCTGGTCGACATGAACGGTTACCTGCCGACCCACATCACCGAGCGCAGCCAGGGGCAGATAGCGGGCGAGCGGCGGCGCAACCTGGAATTCAGCCGCAACCGGCAGATCTTCATGGACGGCCAGACCCGCCGCGCGCTCGACGGCGAGGGCGAGTTCTTCCTGTTCGCCTATCGCCAAGACCTGGGCGAGGGCCGCTTTCGCGCGCTCAGGAGCGTGTTCGTGCCGCTCACCTTCAAGGGCCGGCGCTGGGGCCTCTACGAGCTCGGCTACCTGTTCTGAGCCAGTTCTCTCGGCCCCGGTGACAGCCCGGCCTGTCCGGGCTACTCCACCGATCGCAAGCGGAGAGAGACGCGATGAGCGAAAGAATGGACGAAGCGGCCGCCGCGCAGCGGCTGATGGACATGGCGATCGCCCATTGGGGCGCCGAGCTGATCCTGCAGGCGGCGGAGATGAGCCTGGCGGACAAGTTCAGCGGCAGCGAACCGCGCAGCGCCAAAGACCTCGCGGCCGAATACGGGATGCGGCCTCGCGAGCTCTATCGCTACCTGCGCTCGCTGACCGGGCTCGGCCTGCTCACTTTCGCCGGCCCCCACAGCTTCCGCCTGACGGATCTGGGCGCGGGGCTCAGGACCGGGGCGCCCGGTGCCTCGCGCTCGGCCTACATCGCGCTGGTCGGCGACATGGTAAAACCGGCGTGGAGGGAATTCGACCACGGGCTCATCACCGGCGACACCGGCTTCGAGAAGGCCCACGGCAAGGGGCTGTTCGAATATCTCCAGACCAACCCCGGCATGGTGCAGTTCTTCAGCGAGACCATGGTCGGCTTCCACGGCCGCGAGCCGCCGGCGGTGGCGGAGGCCTACGACTTCTCGGGCATAGGCTCGCTGGTCGATGTCGGCGGGGCTTCGGGCAATATGCTCGGCCACGTGCTGTCACGCCATCCGGGCGTGCGCGGCGTGCTCTACGACTTGCCGCACGTGGTGGTCGACGCGCCGCCGCTGCTTGCCACTTTCGGCGTCGAGGATCGCGTCACCATCGAGAGCGGCAGCTTCTTCGAGAGCGTGCCCGCCGGCCACGACGCCTACCTGCTCAGCCACATCATCCACGACTGGGATGACGGCGAGAACGCCACGATCCTGGCGAGCGTGCGCGAGGCAATGAAGCCCGACGGCAAGCTGCTGATCGTCGAAATGGTCCTGCCCGAAGGCGACGCGCCGCACATGGGCAAGATGCTCGACATGATGATGCTGCTGGTCCCGGGTGGCGAGGAGCGCACCCCGAGCGAATACGCCACGCTGCTCGAACCGAACGGGTTCAAGGTGAACCGGGTGGTGCCGACGGCCTCGGCGGTCAGCGTGGTCGAGGCTGTGCGAGCGTAATTGATGGAAGAACGAATCGAGCAGGCATTTCTGAAAGTGTGGCCCAACGGCAGCGCCGATACTCGAGAGTACTTAAGGCCATTGATTTCGGGCTTTGCACAATCCGACTGTGCCGATGCTCATTTTCTTGATGAACTCGGATGTGGGGAGCTTGCAAAGTTCGCGGCCCGAATCTGGGAAGCCATGCTCTATGCCCGCTTTCAAGGGTTGGGCTGGAACGTCTCAAGTGCGAATGTCGGACCCGATTTTACGCTAGAGACGCCGGTCGGTCCGGTACACATCGAAGCTGTCGCGGCTGGACCAGGAGATCCCGACGGATCCGGACTACCTAGAGAATGGCAGGAACGTGTCACCGGTCAGGCAACGACCGTACCGCTGGACCACATGCTACTTCGTTGGACCAACGCTCTGAGTGGAAAGCTACACAAGTATCTCAGGGATGTTGGGTGTGGAAATGCTGACGGATCGATTCCGTTCGTAGTAGCCATCAACTCCTGCCTTCTCGGCCCGGACGAGCATCATATTTGTGGGTTACCGCTGGCAGTTACGGCCGTGTTTCCGTTCGGCACTCCCGTCGTGACGATGGATGTTGCTACGGGCGAGATAACGGATTCGCGCATAGAATGGCGCGACACCATCCTGAATGCGAACGATGCTCCGGTACCCATGGACAGCTTTCTTAGCCCCGATTACGCCTGTGTTAGCGCGATAATCGGCTGTTCCGGCTTCTTTGTCCCAGAGGAGGCGCGCGACAAGTTCCATGGTCAGCCAGCCTATGTCGTCGTTCACAATCCGAAGGCGACGAATCCGCTGCCTCAGCCGTGGTTGCCGGGTGCTATTGAATATGTTGCGAAGGACATTGCTGACGGGGCCATGAGAGTGACTAGGATTCAATAGTCGAGCGCCGATCTTTCCCCGATCAGCCCTAACGGCACTCCTCAGTACCGACCAGTTCAGGGGCGATGCGCCAGCCGACCAGGGTCTCACCTGGACGCCTCACCGCTTGGCGCCATGGTGGCGGCGCCTGGCCGCGCAGGAAGGTCCTCAGGTCGGCGCGCACGGCGCAGCTCTTGATGAAATCGGCGTGGCGGAACACGCCGAAGCGGTCGGGCCGGGCGTCGGAGGTGTCGACGAAGGTGAGCCGGCTGTCGGGTGCGGTCAGGTGGCAATCGCCCAGCGACCAGCGCGCATAGGCGACGTCGTAGCGACAGTCCGGGCTGCCGAGGCGCGAATAGCCGTGGATGCCGCGCGAGAGCTGGTTGGCACGGTCGCGTCGTGAAGCATAGATCAGCACGTTCCGATCGGGATGCCTCGCCAGCAGGCGCGCCAGGGCCCCGTTCTCGCGCATCATCTGGTCGCGGTCGATATCGGGCGAGGCGAGCACGATCCGGTCAATCTTCCCACCCAGTTCGGGATGCTCGAGTTCGAGCCGCTCGATCGAGCGCACCAACGCCCGGCCGCCCATGGAGTGGCCGATCACCGTGATGTCATCGCTCATCCGCGCCAGTTGCAGCAGCAGCGCGTCGAGATGATCCTGCGACCATTCGAGACTGGCCTCGTCGTAGAGGTAGCTTTGCGGACGGCCGCGCGAAGGCCACGACAGCACCACCGTCGGAACCTGGCCGCCGTATAGAGTGCGCAGCATCGCGGCGCGTTGCAGCGGGTCGTCGAAATCGTTGAAATAGCCGTGGACGTAGAGCAGCACGCGGCCGGGTTTGTCGCCGGCCGCCAGTGAGCGGGCGAGCGTGGCCTCCCAATCGGCCCTGGCCAACAGGATGGAGTGGGGCTTGTCCCACGCCAGGCGTGGTTCCGGATCTGGATCGCTGACGCCGTAGTGCAGCTCGGGATAGCGTATCCCGGCGAAATCGAGGCGATCGCGGCGGCAATCGGGAAGCCGGCTGGTCATGAAGAACACGCCGGTTACCGGCGCTGAGGGAGCCGGCTGCCTGAAAGCGTCGCACCTCGCCAGATAAGGCGTCGGGTTGGGAACACGCACTCCGCACGCTGCGAGCAAACCGCAAGCGACCAGCAGCGCCAAATGGCTGAGAAATCTCGACATGGCCCCCCGACCCGTGATGGGTTGGGATAGCACGCGGGTCGCTCAGGCGTCGATCAAATCCCGGTCCACTTCGCCGGCGCGGTTCTGGATGAAGTTGAAGCGGTGCTCGGGATTGCGGCCCATCAGCTGGTCGACCAGCTCGGCGACTGCGTAACGCTGTTCGTGATGCTCGGGCAGGGTGATGCGGATCAGGCTGCGGGTTGCCGGGCTCATGGTGGTTTCGCGCAGCTGCTGCGGGTTCATCTCGCCGAGGCCCTTGAAGCGGCTGACCTCGACCTTCTTGCCCTTGAACAGCGTTGCTTCCAGCTCGGCGCGGTGAGCGTCGTCCCTGGCGTAGGCGCTGTCCTTGCCGGCGGTCAGGCGGTAAAGCGGCGGCTGGGCGAGGTAGAGGTGCCCCTGGCGCACTAGCTCAGGCATTTCCTGGAAGAAGAACGTCATCAGCAGCGTGGCGATGTGGGCGCCATCGACGTCGGCGTCGGTCATGATGACAATGCGGTCATAGCGCAGCGCGTCGGGATCGCAGTCCTTGCGGGTGCCGCAGCCGAGCGCGAGGACGAGGTCGGCGATCTCGGCGTTGGCGCGAATCTTGTCGGCGGTGGCGCTGGCGACATTGAGGATCTTGCCGCGGATCGGCAGGATCGCCTGGCTCTTGCGGTCGCGCGCCTGCTTGGCGCTGCCGCCGGCGCTGTCGCCTTCGACGATGAAGATTTCCGTCTCCGCGTCGCCTTCGCCGGAACAGTCGGTCAGCTTGCCAGGGAGGCGCAGCTTGCGTGCGCTGGTGGCGGTCTTGCGCTTGATCTCGCGCTCGGCCTTGCGCCGCAGCCGCTCGTCCATCCGCTCCATCACGCTGCCGAGCAGCGCCCGGCCGCGCTCCATGTTGTGGCTGAGGAAATGGTCGAAATGGTCGCGGACCGCGTTCTCGACCAGCCGTGCCGCCTCGGGGCTGGTCAGGCGGTCCTTGGTCTGGCTCTGGAACGAGGGTTCGCGGATGAACACCGAGAGCATGATCTCGCTGCCGGCGACGATGTCGTCGGCGGAAATGTCCTTGGCCTTTTTCTGCCCGACCAGCTCGCCGAATGCGCGGATGCCTCGAGCCAGCGCGGTGCGCAGGCCCTGCTCGTGGGTGCCGCCATCGGGCGTGGGCACGGTGTTGCAATAAAAGCTGGCGGCGCCGTCGGACCACAGCGGCCAGGCGATGGCCCATTCGACCCGGCCTTGCTCGCCTGGGAAGTCCTGGCTCCCGGCGAAAAACTCGGCGGTGACGCATTCGCGCTCGCCGACCTGCTCGGCGAGGTGATCGGATAGCCCGCCGGGAAACTGGAACACCGCCTCCTCGGGCACTTCGTCGCCGGCCAGCGAAACGGCGCATTTCCAGCGGATTTCGACCCCAGCAAACAAATAGGCCTTGGAGCGGGCCAGCTTGAACAGGCGCGCCGGCTTGAACTCGCGGTCGCCGAAGATTTCCGGGTCGGGGGTGAAGGCCACCGTGGTGCCGCGGCGGTTGGGCGTGCCCCCGAGCTGCTGCAGCGGGCCGGTCGGATGGCCGCGGGAGAACTCCTGCGCATAAAGCTCCTTGTTGCGGGCGACCTCGACCCGGACGTGCTCGCTGAGCGCATTGACCACGCTGACGCCGACGCCGTGCAGGCCGCCGCTGGTGGCATAGGCTTTCCCTGAGAACTTGCCGCCCGAATGGAGCGTGGTGAGGATCACCTCGAGGCTCGACTTGCCGGGGAACTTGGGATGCTCGTCGACCGGAATGCCGCGGCCGTTGTCGCTGATGGTCAGGCGGTTGCCCTCGTCGAGCTCGACCTCGATGCGGTTGGCATGGCCGGCGACCGCCTCGTCCATGGCGTTGTCGAGCACTTCGGCCGCCAGATGATGCAGCGCGCGCTCGTCGATGCCGCCGACATACATGCCCGGCCGCCGCCGCACGGGCTCGAGCCCCTCGAGCACCTCGATCGCGGACGCGTCGTAGTCGCCGCCGCCGGCGGGCAGTTGGTCGAACAGGGAACCTGCATCGTCTGCGGACATGGACCGGCTATAAGGCGCGGATTCGCCGGGGTTCAAGCGCCGTGCGGCGGGTTATGCGCCGCTCAGAACCGCGTCGGCGCCGGGTCGACCACGGTAACCGTGCCGTTCCCGACCTGGCGCACTTCCATTGCCCGTTCGCCGATCCCGGTGCTCAGGAAGCGGAACGGGCCGTCGAGGCCGAGGAAGCCGTCGGCGGCGAGCATCCGCCCTTCGGGGAAAGCGCGCCCCGGCTGCCAGTCGCGCGCGATCCGCAGCGTCAGCAGCACCGCGTCGTAGCCGAGCGTGGCGATGCGATACGGCTCCTCGCCGAAACGCGTCTGATAGCTGGTCACGAATTGCCGATAGCGCTGGTCCGACACCGCCGCGAACCAAGCCCCGCGCAGCGCCGCGGCGTTCGCCAGCGTCGCTTCGCCGCTCCACAGCTCGGTGCCGAGAACAAACACTTGCGGAATGCCTTGCTTGAGCGTTGCCGCCGCCATCCCCGACAGCCGCGAGCCTTCGGCGACCAGTACCGCGTCGATCGACCCGCGCGCATTCAGCCGTTCGGCCGCGCTGACGATCGAGGTGTTGCCGCGGTCATAGCGCTCGGTCGCCACCAGCGTACCGTTGACGCCTGCCACGGCTAGCGAGAGAGCGTTAGCGGCGCGGTTGCCATAGTCGCCGTTGGGCACCAGCGCCGCAAAACGCCGCGCGCCCTGCTGTGAGGCATAGGCGACGCTGCGGAAGATCGACTGTTCGGGCACATGGCCCATCACGAACACGTCGGGGGAGGCGACCGAAGTATCGTTGGAGAAAGTCACCAGCGGCACATTGGCCGGGCGGGCGCGGGCCAGCACCGGGGTAACGTCTTCGCGCACCAGCGGCCCGAGGATCAGCTTGTTGCCGTCGGCGATGGCCCGCGCCGCCGCCGTGCCGGCGCCGGTGGCGGTGTCGTAAGTCGTGATCCGCACGTTTTCGGCATTGGTGTCGAGCAGGGCCATGGTCGCGGCGTTGGCGAGCGAGCGGCCGACTGCGGCGTTTTCGCCCGACAGCGGCACCAGCAGCGCAACCCGATGCCGCGAGGTGTCGGTCGGCAGCACGCCCTCGACCGGGCCCGGCGTTGCGGTCGGGGTCGGCTGCGGGCGCGGACGACCGCTATCGGGCACGGCGCGGCAGCCGACGAGTGCCAGCGAAAGCAGCGCGACAGCCAGCAGCTGGCTTAACGATGGCCTCTTGATCGCCAACATGCTTGCGACACCCTCTGGATGTGGGCCACAAGCGCCGCGTGAGCGACCGACCCGGACTCTTGCCTCCCGGCCTGTATATTGTCGCCACCCCGATTGGCAATCTCGGCGACGTCACCCGGCGCTCGATCGAGGTACTTTCGCGCTGCGATGCGGTGGCGTGCGAAGATACGCGAGTTACGGGCAAGCTATTGCGCCATCTTGGGATTTCCAGGCCGCTGTGGCGTTACGACGATCACAGTGCCGCCGAAGACAGGGCGCGGCTGATCGAGGCCTTGGCGACAAAGGCGCTGGCGCTGGTCAGCGATGCGGGGACGCCGCTGATCTCCGACCCCGGCTACAAGCTGGTGCGCGAGGCACGGGCGGCGGGCGTGCCGGTTACCAGCTTGCCGGGGCCGAGCGCGCCCATCGTCGCGCTGACGCTGTCGGGCCTGCCGAGCGACCGATTCCTGTTCGCCGGGTTCCTGCCGGGCAAGGACAAGGCCCGCGGCGAAACGCTGGCCGAGCTGGCGGGAGTGCGGGCGACGCTGGTGTTCTTCGAGACCGCGCCGCGCCTGACGAAATCGCTCGAGGCGATCGATGAGCTATTGCCCGGCCGCGAGGTGGCGGTCGCCCGCGAACTGACCAAGCTCTACGAGGAATGCCGCAGCGGCAGCGCCGCCGAACTCGCCGCGCATTATCGGGCCCATCCGCCCAAGGGCGAGATCGTGCTGCTGATCGGGCCCCCGTTGGAGCAACGAGCCAGCGAGCAGGATGCCGATGCGCTGCTGCGCGAGGCTCTCGAGACCGAAAAGCCCTCGCAGGCGGCTGCGCAGGTGGCGAAAGCGACCGGCCTCGACCGCAAGGCGCTCTACGCCCGCGCGCTCGAATTGCGAGCCGAGTGAAGCGCGAGATCGCCGAAAGGCGTGGCCGTCGCGGCGAAGGCTGGGCGGCGTGGTATCTGCGGCTGCATGGTTGGCGCGTTGTCGCCCGCCGGGTGAAGACTCCACGCGGAGAAATCGACCTGATCGCCCGACGCGGGCGCACCGTCGCTTTCGTCGAGGTCAAGTGGCGAACCACGGACGAGCAGCTCGACACGGCGATCGACGCCTACGGCTTGCGCCGGGTCGCGGCGGCGGTCGAAGCGGTCGCGCATCGCTACGCGCGGCCGGGCGATACGATCCGCATCGACGTGCTGCTCCTTGCGCCGCGCGCCTGGCCGCGCCACATCGTCAACGCCTGGCAGCCCTAGGCCCTTCGACAGGCTCAGGATGAGCGGAGACTTGGCATGAGCTTGCGCGTCGCGGTCCAGATGGATCCGCTGGAAAGCATCAACGTGGCGGGGGATTCGACTTTCGCGCTGATGCTCTCGGCGCAGGCGCGCGGGGCCCGGCTGTGGCACTACGACGTGCGTACGCTGGCCTGGGAGGATGGACGGATCACCGCCTGGGCACGGCCGGTGCGGGTGCAGCAGGTTGCCGGCGATCATCACGGCTTCGAGGGTGAGGCGGCGAAGATCGACCTCGCGAGCGATATCGACGTGGTCCTGATGCGCCAGGACCCGCCGTTCGACCTCGGCTACATCAGCGCCGCACTACTGCTCGACCGGCTCAAAGGCACGACGCTGGTGGTCAACGACCCCAAGAGCGTGATCAATTCACCCGAAAAGATGTTCGTGCTCGATTACGCGCGGTTCATGCCGCCGACACTGGTGGCGCGCCGGATCGAGGACGTGCGCGCGTTCCAGCAGCGGCACGGCGCCCTGGTGGTCAAGCCGCTCCACGGCAACGGCGGCAAGGCGATCTTCAAGGTCGAGGCCGACGGCACCAACCTTTCCGCCATCGTCGAGCTGTTCGGCACGGTCTGGCCCGAGCCGTTCATGGTCCAGCCGTTCCTTCCCGAAGTGGCCGAGGGCGACAAGCGCATCGTGCTGGTCGATGGCGAGTTTGCCGGCGCCATCAACCGCCGGCCGGGGCAGGGCGAGTTCCGCTCCAACCTCGTCCAGGGCGGCTCCGCCGAGGCGACCACGCTGACGCCGCGCGAGGAGGAAATCTGCGCCGCGATGGGCCCGGAGCTCAAGGCGCGCGGGCTGGTGTTCGTCGGCATCGACGTGATCGGCGGGCAGTGGCTGACCGAGATCAACGTCACTTCGCCCACCGGGATCGTCTCCATCGACCAGTTCAACGGCACCGACACCGCCGCGCGCATCTGGGACGCGATCGAGGCGCGGTTGGGGCGAGCCTAGCGCGGATGCTTCGACAAGCTCTGCATGAGCGGGTGGGGGTGGCAGCCCTTCCCGAACCCCGCTCGTCCTGAGCCTGTCGAAGGATGGGTTCGAACCCATCCCATCGCCTCGATCATTGAGAACCCCATGCAGGACCTCATCATCGAAGCCATCGCGCGGGGCGGATACCTCGGCATTTTCCTCTTGATGGTGATCGAGAACGTGTTTCCGCCGATCCCGTCCGAAGTGATCATGGGCATCGGCGGGGTGCTGGTCGGGCGCGGCGAAATGGCCTTCTGGCCGCTGCTGGCGATCGGCACGCTCGGAACCACGGTGGGCAACTACGTGTGGTACTGGGTCGGCGACAAATGGGGCTACAAGCGCCTCGCGCCTATCGTCGAAAAGCATGGCCGCTGGCTGACGCTCGACTGGGAGCACATCGAGAAGGGCACCGCCTTCTTCCGCAGCCACGGCCAGTGGGTGGTGTTCTTCTTGCGCTTCTCACCGTTTCTGCGGACGATCATTTCGCTGCCGGCGGGCCTGTCGCACATGAACGTGTGGCGGTTCCTGCTGTTCACCGCGGCGGGCGCGGCGGTGTGGAACGCACTTTTGATCGAGGGCGGGCGTCGCCTCGCGCCGCTGATGGAGCGCTACGATGTGGCCGCGAGCTGGACGGTCGGCGGATTTTTCGCCTTGATCCTCGGGTTCTACCTCTACCGCGTGATCACCTGGAAGCCGCGCGGCGATTAACGCGCTCGCGGGTGCGCGTCGCGATAGGTTTCGAGCAGCGTGGCGGCATCGACCTTGGTGTAGATCTGCGTCGAGCCGAGGCTGGCGTGCCCGAGCAGCTCCTGCAGGCTGCGCAAGTCTGCCCCAGCTCCGAGCAGGTGCGTCGCGAAACTGTGGCGCAGCGCGTGCGGGGTGGCGGTCGCCGGCAGGCCGAGCGCGATCCGCGCCCGCGCCATGGCCTTTTGCACCATGCCCTGGCCGAGCGGGCCGCCTTTGGCACCTCTGAACACCGGCTCGGGACCTGCGAGCGGCCAAGGGCAGCGCGTGGCATAGTCGGCCACCGCGGCGCGCACGACGGGCAGCAGCGGCACCACCCGCTGCTTGCCGCCCTTGCCGGTGACCACCAGAGTTTCTCCGAGCGGCAGGTCGAAACCCCTGAGCGACAGCGCCTCGGCGATCCGCAGCCCGGCGCCGTACATCAGCAGCAGCACCGCCCGGTCGCGCGCGCCGATCCAGTCCTCGGCAGCGGATTGCATGACCGCGTCGGCGACATTGGCGGCGTCGTCGGGCGTGATCGGGCGCGGCAGGCCCTTCTTGATCCGCGGGCCGCGCATCCGCGGCGCGGCGGGGTCGGCGTGTCCCGCCTGCTCGCGGGCAAAGCCGAGAAACGCCTTGAGCGCCGACAGCTCGCGCGCCGCCGAGACATTGCCGATGCCGTCCGCACGGCGCGTGGCGAGCTGCGCGCGCAAGGTGTGGCCGTCGAGGCGGGCCAGAGAGGCCCAGTCGTCAGCCTCGACCTCATCGAGCAAGCGCCCGGCGGTGGCGACATAGGCGCGCACGGTGTGCGGCGAGCGGCGGCGGCCGGTAGCGAGGTGCTGGCCCCAGGCTTCGAGCAGTTCGGCGCGAGTCATGCCGCCGCCAGCGCCGTAGGCACCAACTCGCCGAGCAGCGCGTCGAGAAGCGGCATGCCTTGCGGAGTCACGCCGACGAGGCTGCCATCGCTCCAGGCGAAGCCGAGCTTGTCGTAGAACGCAAGCCGTTCGGCTTCGATCAAATCCTCAGTTGGAAGAGCAAAGCGCCGCGCCAGCGAGTCGAGATCGACCCCCTCACGCAGCCTGAGGCCCATCAGCAGAGCCTCGGTCGCCTGCTCGCGGACGCCGAGTTGGCGTTCCTCGGCCAGACCGTGCCCGTTGCGAACCACCGCTTCGAGGAAGTTCTCCGGCTTGCGGTGTCGCCGCGTCGCCATCCCGCCGCGCCGCCCATGCGCCCCCGGGCCGATGCCGGCATAGTCCTGGTATCGCCAATAGGTCAGGTTGTGCCGGCTCTCCTCGCCCGGCCGCGCGTGGTTGCTGACTTCGTAGGCGGGCAGGCCCACCGCCGCGGTGCGCTCGGCCGTCAGCGCGAAAAGGTCCGCCGCCGGATCGTCGGGGAGCGGCTCAAACGCGCCCTGGCGGACATCGGTGGCAAAGCGTGTATTGGGCTCGATGGTGAGCTGATAGAGCGACAAGTGGCTGGTGCCGAAACCCAGCGCCCTGCTCAACTCCTGCTCCCAAAGTTCGGGAGTCTGGCCCGGCAGCGCGTAGATCAGGTCGAAACTGACCCGCTGGAACGCCTCCTGCGCCGTTTGCAGCGCCTCCAGCCCTTCCTGCACATTGTGCAGCCGGCCCAGGAACCGCAGCGCCTCGTCGTCCAGCGCCTGCAGGCCGAGCGACACCCGATTGACGCCCGCCACGGCAAGCGCCGCGAAGTTCGCCGCCTCGACCGAGGAGGGATTGGCTTCGAGCGTGATCTCGATGCCCGGCGCGAAGCCCCACAGTCGCTCCGCCTCGATCAGCAAGGTCTCGACCAGCGCCGGCGGCATCACCGAGGGCGTCCCGCCGCCGAAAAACACCGATTCCAGCGCCTCGCCACCCGCCGCTTCCGCCTCATGCCGCATGTCGGCGAGCAGCGCCGCCTGCCACTGCGCCGCGTCCACACCGTCGCGCACATGCGAGTTGAAATCGCAGTACGGGCACTTCTTCAGGCAGAACGGCCAGTGGATGTATAACGCTCTGGTCATCATCGAATTTCAGTCGGTGTTAGCCGCGAGTTGTCAAGTTGCCGTCCATGAGGACAGGCTCAATCATCGCCGCGGTCATCGCCCCGCTCATTGCACTCGGCACCGCCGGTGGCGTCGCCGCGCAGCGCGCGGAATCGCCGCAGGCCAGCTTCGCCCAGGCGCTGCTTGTCGAGCACAACCGCGCCCGTGACGAGGCGGGTGTACCGCGCCTCGCCTGGAGCGGCCGGCTTGCTCGCGATGCGCAGGGCTGGGCCGAAGCGCTCGCCCGCGAAGGGCGCATGCGCCATGCTTCGCACGCCGAATCGGGCAATGCCGGCGAGAACCTGTGGATGGGCTCGGCCGGATATTTCGGGCCCGATGCCATGATCGGCGCCTTCGTCGAGGAAAAGCGGCATTTCGTCCACGGCGAGTTTCCCGAGGTCTCGCGCACCGGGCGCTGGGAAGACGTCGGCCATTACACCCAGGTGGTGTGGCGCGACACGCGCGAAGTCGGCTGCGCGATTGCACGCGGTAGCCGCAACGATTTCCTGGTCTGCCGCTACTGGCCCGCCGGCAACTGGATGGGCCGGGTTCCCTACTGAACGAACTGGTCGGCGACCAGCCTGGCGAACGCATCGGCGCGGTGGCTGATGCGGTGCTTTTCCTCCGGATCCAGCTCGGCGAAAGTGCGGTCGTGGCCATTGGGCACGAACACCGGATCGTAGCCAAACCCCAGGGTGCCGCGTGGCGGCCAGGTCAGCGTGCCGTCGGCACGGCCTTCGTAGATGGCGTGCTCACCATCCGGCCAGGCCAGTGCCAGCACGCACGAGAACCACGCCTCGCGCGGAGTGTCGGCACCCTTGGCGGCCAGCATTCCCTCGACCTTGCCCATGGCCATGTACCAGTCGCGCCCCGGATCGCCCTCGAACCACTGCCGCTCGGCCCAGTCGGCGGTCCACACCCCCGGCCGCCCGTCGAGTGCCGCGACCGATAGCCCGCTGTCGTCGGCCAGCGACGGCAGGCCGGAGCTTTCCGCCGCGGCGCGCGCCTTGAGCAGTGCATTGTCGACAAACGTGCGGCCCGTTTCCGCCGGTTCGGGCAGGCCGAGCGAGCCCGCCGAGATGCAATCGACGCCATGAGGCGCCAGCAGCGCGGCGATTTCCTTCAATTTGCCCGCGTTGTGTGTGGCGATGACCAGCTTGCCGGAGCCGAGCTTGCGGGTCATGGCCAATAGCGCTTTTGCAGCCTTCTTACAGAGCGGCGAGCCCAAGAGTAGATTCGATCTCTCCGACTTGCCACAATTCCCGCCCGGACATCGCCCTCGGCCAAAAACAAAGCGAAGCCAGCCAACAAGACCCCGGTTGCCAGAGATGCGATGCCCGCCGCCGCAGAGCCGAGCGCAACCGCCAAGATAACGCAGCCAATAGCGGCGACTGCGGTCGCAAAGGCATACCCCAAGTTGCCCATCGGAACACGCGGCTCGGCGATCTTGGCGTTCAGCAGATCGGCGTCATAGTCCCTCAGCCAACCGATCAACGCCGCCGCCTCAGCCTCGTTTGGCACGGCATTCGCGCCCGGCTTGTCATCCAACCATCCTTGAAACGCTTTGCCGAAAGCAATTGCATCGCCGAATGCCTCGACGTCGGGCGCATCGAGCAACCATTTCTCCCAAGCTGTCCCACGCAGGACCGGAGGAAAGGGTGGCGTCACGAGCCATTTCTAGTGGACAGGCTGCTGCCTTCCTTATCCAGCATCGCGACCTCCAAGAGGTCCCTTTCCCTCGCGCGCCACAGAGACAGTCGCTGAAGAAATGCAAATGCCAGGATCAACGAAACGACCGCGATGAAACCGACCACGCCGATTGCCAACTCGGGCGACAACCGAAATGGCAAGCCGATCAGGGTCGACAGGGAATACACCAATCCGCCAATTCCGAGCGCAATTGTCCACAGCATGAGGGCAGCTTCGCGGCGGTCTCGCGATACTCGTTCGTCTTCAAGGATTGCGCGGATCAAGGCGACTTCGCGTGCTAGATCGCGGTCATTGCGGTGCGAAGCAGGTTTGAGATTGCGCGGCTTCTCGTTCATAAGAAGATGCTACCTTACTTGTCGAGCTGCTTCAACGATCGCTCATTTGACCGCGTCATCCTGCGCCGCGAAGATCTTGTCGCAGCCGATGCGGGCGAGGCGCAGCAGTCGCAGCAGGCCTTCCTCGTCGTAGCAGGCGCCTTCGGCCGTGGCCTGGACCTCGGCGATCTTGCCGCCTTCGAGCAGCACGAAATTGGCGTCGGCGTCGGCCGCGCTGTCCTCGGGGTAGTCGAGGTCGAGCACCGCCGTGCCCTGGTGGATGCCGCAGCTGACCGCCGCCACCTTGCTCTCGATCGGGTCCTCGGCGATCAGGCCGGCGGCCATCAGCTTGTCGACCGCCAGGCGCAGCGCCACCCAGGCGCCCGAGATCGCCGCCGTGCGCGTGCCGCCGTCGGCCTGGATGACGTCGCAATCGAGCACGATCTGGCGCTCGCCGAGCTTCGACAAGTTTGTCACCGCGCGCAAGCTCCGGCCGATAAGCCGCTGGATTTCCTGCGTTCGTCCGCTCTGCTTGCCCTTGGCCGCCTCGCGCGCGCCGCGGGTGTGCGTGGCCCTCGGCAGCATCGAGTATTCGGCCGTCACCCAGCCTTGCGCCTTGCCGCGCAGGAACGGCGGGACCTTCTCCTCGACGCTGGCCGTGACCAGCACTTTCGTATCGCCGAACGACACCAGAACCGAGCCTTCGGCATGCTTGGTGAAGCCGGTCTGGATTTCGATGGCGCGCATCTCGTCGGGCGCGCGGCCGGATGGACGCATGTTTGTTCCAATCTGGGGATAGCTTTCCTGCCGTCGCCCTAGCGCCTAGACAGCCCGCTGTCATGACTTCTCCACCGGTAAACGAGCTGACCGACCGCGCCCGGGCGATATTTCGCCTGGTGGTCGAGGGTTATCTCGAAAGCGGGGTGCCGGTCGGTTCGAAGACGCTGTCCGGCGAAACCGGGATCAACCTCTCTCCGGCCTCGATCCGCTCGGTCCTAAGCGAGCTGGAAGCGTTAGGCCTGCTCGCCGCACCGCATACCAGCGCCGGGCGGATGCCGACCGATGTCGGCCTGCGCCTGTTCGTCGACGGGATGATGCAGGTGGCGGAGCCGAGCGCGCGGGAGCGTGCGGCGATCGAGCGGCGGCTGGCCGAGCCGGGCCCGATCGAGGCGGCGCTCGAGGCGACCAGCGCGGTGCTGTCGGAGATATCGGGGGCGGCGGGCATGGTCATGGTCCCGCGCCGCGAGCCGCGCCTGGCGCAGATGAACCTCGTCGCGCTCGACCAGGGGCGGGCGCTGGCGGTGCTGGTGGGCGAGGACGGCTCGGTCGAGAACCGCGTGCTGGAATTGCCGCACGGCACCTCCGGGTCCGCCTTGCAGGCGGCCTCCAACTACATCACCGCGCGCCTCACCGGCCGCACGCTTGCCGACGCCGGGCGGGCGATGCAGGCGGAAATCGCCTCGGGGCGCTCGGCGCTCGACGCGGCGAGCCGCGATCTGGTCGAGCGCGGGCTTGCGGTGTGGAGCGAAGATGCGGCGCGGCGCCAGGTGCTGATCGTGCGCGGCCAGGCCCGGCTGCTCGACGAGGCGGCCTTGGGCGACATCGAGCGCATTCGCTCGCTGATCGACGACCTGGAAGACAAGCAATCGGTCGCCGAGCTGCTCGACCGGGCGCGCGAGGCCGAAGCTACGCGGATCTTCATCGGCAGCGAGAACCGGCTGTTCGCCTTGTCGGGCTCGTCGGTGATCGCCGCGCCCTATCGCGACCGCGAGGGCCGGGTGGTCGGAGTGCTCGGGGTGATCGGCCCGACGCGGTTGAATTACGCCCGGGTCGTGCCCATGGTGGATTTTACCGCCCGTTCGCTGGGCAAACGCATAGGCTGAAACCGGACCAAGAATGACCCAGACCGACAAGCCCGGAAACGAAAACGCCCGCGACGAAGCGGTCGAAAAGGAACTCGCGGGCGTCCCCGAGGAAATGCTCGATAAGGGCGAGGAGGACCCGGAAGAAGGCACCGTCGGGGACGCGCTCGACCTGCTGCGCGGCGACCTCGAGAAGGCGCAGCAGGAAATGCTCTACGCCAAGGCCGAGGTGCAGAACGTGCGCCGGCGGCTGGAGAAGGACATCCAGGATGCGCGCGCCTATGCCGCGACCGGCTTTGCCCGCGACATCCTCTCGGTCGCCGACAACCTCGCCCGCGCGATCGAAGCCATCCCGCCCGAGCTGCACGACGATCCGCGGCTCTCGGCGCTGGTCACCGGCATCGAGGCGACCCAGCGCGAGCTCGACAAGGTGTTCGGGCTGCACGGCATAACCCGTGTCGCCGCAACGGGCCTGCCGCTCGACCCCAACCAGCACCAGGCGATGCTCGAAGTGCCCACCATGGAGGCCGAGCCCGGCGTGGTGGTGCAGGAAATGCAGGCTGGCTACATGATAAAGGACCGCCTGCTGCGCCCGGCGATGGTCGCGGTGGCGAAAAAGCCGGACTAGCGAGCCCTAGACAAGTTGCGCGCGGTTTTCATCGCGGTGCTTCTTGAGGTATTTCATGAACGGGGTGCCGCCGGTGCCGACGTCGGGGTCGTTGCCGGCGATCGAGCCGGCCTGCTTGTTGATGTAATTCGCCGCGTATTCGAGGTGCCGGGTGCGGAAGCGCACGACTTGCTCGAGGCAGGTGTTGAACGCCTCGCGCAGGCTCGGGGACTGGCTCCGCGTGACGAAGTCGCGCAGCGTCGAATGCCGCGCCAGGTCCTCGATGAAGCGGCGGTGCGGCACAGGACGGTATTGGTGCAGCTCGTCGAGGAAGGCCTTGAGCGGATCGGCGCTGTGGTGAACCCCGAACAAGGCATCCATCGAGGGCACGATCGAGCTTTGCGAACCGGTCTGGCCGCGGAAAGCCTGCGGCTTGCCGGCGAACTTATCGACGCCTTCGTAGATCAGCCCTTCGCCCAGCGCCGGGTTGTTGGCCCAGCCGTGGATGTAGGGCCGCACGCGGTGGAAGTAGATGTAGGGATCGCACTTCTCGGTCATGCGCTTGAACACCGCGTAGATCCGCTCCCAGGCGAGATCCATTTCGGCCAGCAGCGTCTCGCACTCGGCCGCATCCTCGCGCTTCGCGGCGCCGATCAGGCGAGCCGCGTCGTCGAGCATGATCCCGGCCTCGGCCTCGATCGCGACGTGGATCATGACGAACCAGTTCTCGTCCGACCCGCCAAGGAAATTCTGCACCATGCGGATGTTCTCGAGCGTAATCGGACCCGACTTGTCGATCCGCGCCCAGTTATCGAGGACGTAGCCCGAATAGGGCAGCAGCGGCGCCTGGCCGAGCCGGTCGGCCAGCGCCACTATCGGCCGGGCGAGGCAAGCCGGAAGCTGCGCCGGCGGCTCCGCCTCGCCCCACACGTAAGCCTGGACCAGGAAGCTGTAGCGCACCATCATCGTGCGGACCTGCTCCTCGGGCGCCTTTTTGGCCCAGGATTCGACTTCGGGAATGGGCAGGGCGTCGAGCCAGTGCCGCACGCGGCCGCTGGAGAGGATGTCGGTCAGCCGCTCGGCGACATCGACCACCGCGTCGAACCGGGTCGGCAGGAACACCTCGTCGATCTCGTAAGGAGAAAGGAAGCCGCGCTCGCGCGACATGCCGTATTCGGAAAGCTGCATGGCTGGATCCGCAACGGGCGCGGGTTCGGCCGCCCGAAATGATACCAGATGATACCCGTCGCGGCCTTCGGCCTCAATTTCAGATTACTACGCGACCGGGCAACAATGTTACGCGGGCGGAGGACCGAACGATCAGATATCCTCGTGGATCATGTCGATCTCGCGCACGCCCCGACGCTCGCGGGCGGCATCGACCAGCCGCCGCAGTTCCTCGCGCCGGGCCTGGGCCTGCTCGACGTAAGGCATGATCAGGTCGCCCACCCGGGTGGTCTCGTCGCTAGAGATGATGCGGATATTGCCGATCCCGGCCCACTGGTTGAGCAGGCTGAAATCCATCCGCACGTCCTTGATCCGGTACAGCTCGACCTCGTCGATCGACTTGAACACGATCCCGCGCCGCACGATCAGCCGCTCGGGCGTGATCTCGTACTTGGCGGCCATGTTCTCGATCCATTTCCACCCCACGAGCAGGACGGCGAGGGCGGTCAGCAGCAGGGGATACCAGCCCCATTCCCCGGCGGAGCCGATCAGCACGGCAATCCCGACAATCCCCAGCAACACCGTGCCGAGCCCGGCGGCGGTGCCGCGCACCCACCCGAAGGTCGAGGAGCGGAAGGAATCGCGTGTTTCGTCCATCATATTTCCCCCGTCAGGCCGGAACTCTTGCCCGCTCGATCATCCTGGCCAGTTCCTCGCTGTCGATCAGGTCGGCAAAGATGCGCCCCATGGTGTGCAGCGTCGCGGCGTGCTCGTGATCGGTCGAGGCGGCGGTCGCGTCGGGCACGAAGATCACCTTGTAGTTGAGCTGCATGGCGTCGCGCGCGGTGCTCTCGCAACAGCAGTTGGTCATCGTGCCGGTGACGATCACGGTGTCGATGCCGCGTTGCCGCAGGATCGCGTCGAGGTCGCTCGAGCCGGGCACGAAGGCGCTGAAGCGGCGCTTCTCGAGCGCCAGATCGCCATCGCCGACGTCGAGCTCCGGCCACAGCTGCCAGTTGTGCGAATCGCGACGGAACGCCGCATCGTGCGCGGCCGCCGCGACAGGCCCGAGCCGCTCCGCGAAGCTGGACCAGCTGGCATCACCTTCGTCCGGCGAAGTATAGTGCAGGAACACGTTGAGCCCGCCGGCCTGGCGCAATGCAGCCGACAGGCGGTTGATCTCGGCGACCACTTCGCGCGCCTCGGCCACTTCGACCGGCGCTCCGGGTGCCATGAAGCCGTTCTGCATGTCGACCACCAGGTGCGCGGTGCGGCGCGGGTCGATCGTCTTGAGGAAAGGCTTTGCGCGCCCGACCCGGGCGAGGATGGCGCGGTGGTCGACGTCATGCGGCATAGACCGTGTCCTGTGTACCTGCATACGCCGTGACGGAGCCGATTTTGGCCGAGTGCAAGGCGCGAGGAGGGAGCGATGGTGAACCATCGTGACGCGACGAGCAACGCCG
>Ga0307505_10001278_pt1 | contig 21127 bp, 17 predicted proteins | sample 23_S_MG_FD_202183 | JGI IMG/M metagenome (GOLD analysis project Ga0307505, IMG submission 202183) | Soil microbial communities from Populus trichocarpa stands in riparian zone in the Pacific Northwest, United States - 23_S | ecosystem: Environmental > Terrestrial > Soil > Riparian zone > Trees...
CCGGGTTCGAGATGCTCGTCAACAACTTCTCGGCCGGCATCCTCGGCATGATCCTCGCGATCGTCGGGTTCTTCGCCTTCGGTCCGGTCATGCTCGGGATCAGCGCCGTCCTCGGCGGAGCCGTCGGCTGGCTGGTCACCTACAACCTGCTGCCGCTGGTCTCGATCATCGTCGAGCCGGCCAAGGTGCTGTTCCTCAACAACGCGATCAACCACGGCGTCTTCACGCCGCTGGGCATCGAGCAGGCGGCGGAGACCGGCAAGTCGATCCTGTTCCTCATCGAGGCCAACCCCGGCCCCGGCGTCGGCCTGCTGCTCGCGTTCACGTTCTTCGGCGTCGGAGCGGCGAAGGCGTCCGCGCCCGGCGCGATCATCATCCAGTTCTTCGGCGGCATCCACGAGATCTACTTCCCGTACGCGCTCAGCAAGCCGACGACGATCCTCGCGCTCATCGCGGGCGGCGCGACCGGCGTCACGACGAACATGCTGCTGGGCGGTGGCCTGGCCTTCCCCGCGGCCCCCGGCAGCATCATCGCCGTCACCGCCGCGGCGATCGGACCTGGCGTCGGCAACCTGCTGGTCGTGTACCTCTCGGTGATTCTCGCGGCGACGGTCACGTTCCTCATCACCGGCGTCATCCTGCGTGCATCGCGCAAGCGCGATCTCCTGGCGGAGGCCGACACGTTCGGCGCGGCGATCGAGCAGACCGAGGCCAACAAGGGCAAGTCCTCCGCGGCGCTGGCTGCGCTGCGCGCTTCGGACGGCAAGGACCCCCAGGTCATCCGCGACGCCGAAGAGGCTCTCGACAAGCTCGAGACCGAGGCCGAGACCGGAGGGCTCGCGGGCGGCGGCATCCTGAGCACGAAGCTCGTGAAGAACATCGTGTTCGCGTGCGACGCGGGCATGGGATCCTCCGCCATGGGTGCGAGCGTCCTGCGCAACAAGATCAAGAAGGCGGGCATCGAGGACGTCACGGTCGTCAACAAGGCGATCGCGAACCTGGATGCCTCGGCCGACCTGATCGTCACGCAGAACCAGCTCACCGACCGCGCCCGCAAGCAGGCGCCCGGCGCGATCCACGTGTCGGTCGACAATTTCATGAACTCGCCGAAGTACGACGAAGTCGTGGAACTCGTGCGCGACCAGCACCAGGATGGTGCGTAGGGCGCGGCGCCAAGAGAAGGTGCTGAGACCGCGGTGGAGTCGGGCGGCGCGATGCCCCCGGCTCCACCGCCCAGGGCGGTGGAGCCGGAAGGAACGCCGTTCCACCGCCCCAGGGCCGACGAGGCCCTCCCGAGGACACAGGCAACATCACCAGGCGAAGGGCGAACGAAATGGCACGTGACGTATTGAGCATCGGCCAGGTGCGGATCCACAACGGCAGCGCGACGCGCGAAGAGGCCATGAAGGAGGCGGCCGACATCCTCGAGGCGGCCGGGGCCGTGACGAGCGCCTACTACGATGCGATGCAGCAGCGGGAGGAGACCGTCTCGACCTACATGGGCAATGAGCTCGCGATCCCGCACGGCACCAACGAGACCAAGCACACGATCCTCGACTCCGCGCTCTCGGTGGTCCGCTACGACGGCGGCGTGGACTGGGGCGGCGAGCCGGTGACCTTCGTCGTCGGCATCGCCGGCAAGGGCGACGAGCACCTCGAGATCCTGTCGCAGATCGCGATCCTGTTCTCGGACGAGGACGAGGTGGCCAAGCTCAAGACCGCGCAGACGCCGGAAGAGCTGTTCGCGCTGGTGTCCGCGGCAGGCGTGTGATGAAGGCCGTCCACTTCGGCGCGGGCAACATCGGGCGCGGCTTCGTCGGCCTGCTGCTGCATCAGGGCGGCTACCGGCTGGTCTTCTCCGACGTCGCGGCGCCACTCGTGGACGCCATCAACGCCGTGGACCGGTACACGGTGCACGAGGTGGGCGAAGGTGGACGCGACACCGTCGTGACCGGCTTCCGCGCGATCAACAGCGCGGAGCATCCGGACGACGTCATCGAGGAGATCGCCGGCGCGAACGTGGTGACCACGGCGGTCGGACCGACCATCCTCAAGTTCGTCGCACCGCACATCCTCGCCGGTCTCGCCCTCCGCGACCCCTCCTCTCCCCCGCTGCAGATCATGGCGTGCGAGAACGCCATCAACGCCACCGATCTGCTCCGTGACGAGATCACGGCCCTCGCCGGAGACGCATGGGACGGTCTGGCCAGTCGCGCGGTGTTCGCGAACACCGCAGTCGACCGCATCGTGCCCGGTCAGCCCGAAGGCGGAGGCGTCGACGTCACGGTCGAGCCGTTCTACGAGTGGGCGATCGAGCGACCGCCGTTCGGCGATGATCCGCCGTCGATCCCCGGCGCGCACTTCGTCGACGACCTCGCACCCTACATCGAGCGCAAGCTCTTCACCGTCAATACCGGTCACGCCACGACCGCCTACTTCGGCGCGGCGGCGGGTGTCGAGAAGATCTCGGACGCCCTCGCCGACGGGGGGATCGCCGCGAAGGTCGCCGCCACGCTCGAGGAGACCTCGGCGCTGCTGGCCGCCACGCATGGCCTCGACCCTGCCGACCTGGCGTCGTACCGGTCCACGATCCTGGGACGCTTCCGCAACCCCGCGCTTCCCGACACCGTGTGGCGCGTCGGCCGCCAGCCGCTGCGCAAGCTCTCGCGGCACGAGCGGTTCGTGGGCCCGGCCGCGGAGGCGGCGGAACGCGGACTCCCGGTCGACGCGCTGGTGGCCGCGATGGGCGCGGCGCTTGCGTTCGACGACGCCGAGGACCCCCAGTCGGTCGACCTGCAGCGAATGCTGCGCGAGCAGGATGCCGATGAGCTGACCGCCGAGGTCACGGGGCTCGACCCGCAGCATCCGCTCTTCGCCCGCGTGCGGGACGTGGTCGCCGCCCGACAGAGGGACATCGGTCGCTGAGCCCGTCGCAGCGTCGCACCCACCCCGGTCGCTGAGCGTGTCGAAGCGTCGCGCGCCGTCCGACCCTTCGACAGGCTCAGGGACCAGAAATCCGGCTAACATCTAGAGGTTGTCCGGGCGCTGGGGCCTGACACGAAGACGTGTGGGAGTGAGATGGACGAGCGCCGGTACGCGGTGATCGGGGCGGGACCGTCGGGCCTTTCGGCGGCAAGGGCCCTCCAGAAGGCGGGCATCGCCTTCGACGGCTACGAGGCGTCGCGCGGCGTCGGAGGACTCTGGGACATCGAGAACCCGCGCTCGACGATGTACGAGTCGGCGCACCTCATCTCCTCGCGCACGACCACCGAGTTCGCCGAGTTCCCGATGGACACGGATGCCGACTACCCGAGCCACACCACCCTGATCCGGTACTTCCGCGACTTCGCCGACCACTTCGGCCTCACCGAGCGGTACCGCTTCGACACTCGCGTCACCGGGCTCGAGCAGGCGGACGACGGCGGCTGGATGCTGCATGCCGACGGCCCTTCGACAGGCTCAGGGACCGGAGCCTCCATCGAGGAGCGCTACGACGGCGTCATCCTCGCGAACGGCACTCTGGCTGAGCCCAACGTGCCGGCGTTCCGCGGCGAGTTCACGGGCGAGCTGATGCACACCTCGGAATACAAGTCGGCGAGTCAGCTGACCGGCAAGCGCGTCCTCATCATCGGCGCGGGCAACTCCGGGTGCGACATCGCGGTGGATGCCGTGCACCATGCGGCATCCGTCGACATGAGCGTGCGCCGCGGGTACTACTTCGTGCCGCGTTACCTCTTCGGCAGGCCCTCCGACACGCTCAACCAGGGCAAGCCCCTCCCCGCGCGCCTCAAGCAGTTCGTCGACAAGCGTGTGCTGCGCGCCTTCACCGGCGACCCGGTGCACTTCGGCTTCCCCAAGCCCGACTACAAACTCTACGAGTCCCACCCGATCGTCAACACGATGGTGCTCAATCACCTGGGCCAGGGCGACCTGCGGATCAAGCCCGACATCGACCGCTTCGACGGGCACACGGTGCGCTTCCGAGACGGCTCGAGCGGGGAATACGACCTGGTGCTCCTGGCGACCGGCTACACGCTGGACTACCCGTTCATCGCGCGCGAGGCGCTGAACTGGACCGGGTGGTCGCCGAAGCTCTTCCTCAACGTCTTCCCGCCGTCGTTCAACGGCCTCTACGTCATGGGGATGATCGAGGCGTCCGGAATCGGCTGGCAGGGCCGCTACGAGCAGGCCGAGCTCATCGCCGAGTACCTCTCGGCGCTCGAGCGCCACCCCGAGCGCGCCGCAGCGTTCCGCCGCCGCGTGGCCGGCGAGCCGTGGCCCGACCTGACCGGCGGCTACAAGTACCTCGGGCTCGAGCGCATGTCGTACTACGTGAACAAGGACGCCTACCGCGGAGCGGTCCGCGCGGCGGCTGCGCAGCTGCGCCGAGACCCGGAGGAGGCGCCGCGGCGCGGCATCCGTCGATCTTCGAAGAAGAAGGTGTCTGCATGAACCCCGACGACATCGTCCTGAACTTCAACCCGGGGACGCTCGTCATCCTCAACGTCGTGCTCGGGCTCATCATGTTCGGGATCGCCCTCGACACCACGGTCGAGGACTTCAAGGTCGTCGCGCGCAAGCCGAAGCCCTTCGTGATCGCGATCCTCGCGCAGCTGCTCATCCTTCCGGCCGTGACGTTCGGCCTGACGCTGATCCTTCCGGTGACGCCCTCGATGGCGCTCGGCATGATCCTCGTCGCGTGCTGCCCGCCCGGCAACATCTCGCAGGTGCTGACGCATCGCTCGGGCGGGAACGTCGCGCTGTCGGTCTCGATGACCGCGGTCGGCAACCTCATCTACATCTTCATGCTGCCGCTGTCGGTCGCGTTCTGGGGCTCCCTGCACCCGACCGCGCGCACGCTCCTGGAAGCCGTCGAGCTCAACCCCTGGACGATGCTGCTCGACATCTTCCTCATCATCGGGCTGCCGTTCCTCCTGGGCCTGTTCATCCGCAACCGGTTCGAGGCGTTCGCGATGAAGGTGCAGCCGTTCGTGAAGTGGTTCTCGCTCCTCGCGCTCGTCGGGTTCATCGTCGCGGCGCTCGCGGGCAACTGGGCGTTCTTCGTCGCCTTCCTCGGCGTCATCGTCCTCGTCGTCACGATCCACGACGCCGTCGCGCTCGCGATCGGCTACGGCACCGCCGTCGTCGGCGGCCTCGGCACGCGCGAGCGCAAGGCGATGACGTTCGAGGTCGGCATCCGCAATGCGGGCCTCGGCCTGGGGCTCGTGTTCACCTTCTTCGGCGGCCTCGGCGGCATGGCGATCGTGGCCGGCTGGTGGGGCATCTGGGACATCATCGCCGGACTCATCGTCGCCACTCTCTGGGCCGTCCACACCAAGCGGCGGACTGGATCCGCGAAGGGCGACGCGTCGCGCCACGGTCGTGACGACAAGGCGACGGATGCCGCGGCCGAGGCCCCGGCATGACCCGCATCCTCGTGACCGGCGGGGCCGGGTTCCTCGGCTCGCACGTCGTCGCCGCGCTCGTGGCGCACCCCGGCGTCGAGCGCGTGGTCGCCGGCGACGTCCGCCGGCCCGAGCACCCGATCGAGGGGGTCGTCTACGACGAGTGCGACGTCACCCGCGCCGCCGGGCTGGCGCCGCTGATGGAGCGGCACGGCATCGACGTCGTCGTGCACCTGGCGGCGATCGTCAGCCCCGGCCGCGATCACGACCTCGAGTATCGGGTGGACGTCGACGGCTCGCGGCACGTGCTGGAGGCGTGCGTCGCCGCCGGCGTGCGCCGGATCGTCGTGTCGTCCTCGGGCGCCGCCTACGGCTACCACCCCGACAACCCGGAGTGGCTCCGCGAGAGCGACCCGGTGCGCGGCAACGACGAGTTCCCGTACTCGAAGCACAAGCGGCTCGTCGAGGAGATGCTGGCGTCGTACCGCGTGGATCACCCCGGGCTGGAGCAGGTCGTGTTCCGCATCGGGACGATCCTCGGACCCACGGTGGGCAACCAGATCACCGCGCTGTGGGACGGCGGGCGGGTTCTCGCGATCCGCGGCTCCGAGTCGCCGTTCGTGTTCATCTGGGTCGACGACGTCGCCACCGCGATGACCCGCGCCGCCACGGACGGACCCGCCGGCATCTACAACGTCGCTGGCGACGGGCGGGTGACGGTCCGCGAGATCGCCGCGCGCCTCGGCAAGCCGGTGCTCACGGTGCCGGCCGGCGTGCTTGCGTTCGCGCTGCGGGTGGGCCGGGCGCTGCGCCTGACGGTCCACGGCCCCGAGCAGGTCGGCTTCCTCCGCTACCGCCCCGCACTCGCGAACGCGCGACTGAAGGACGAGTTCGGATTCACCCCCGCCAAAACGTCCGCCGAGGCGTTCGACGCCTACCTCGACACCCACCCCGGGGTCGCGCGGCGCTGAGCCCACGGCATCCGTCGCCCTCGTCCGAACCCGACTGGGGCCGACACCGCGCGATCGCCCCACCTTCCGCTCGCCTGTCGCAACACGCCGAGGGAAGCTGCAGAATGCGACAGGCGAAGCCCATGCGGCCTCACGCGACTCCGAGCGTGATGCGCGAGTCGGCGCACCATCCCCTGCTCGCCTGTCGCAACACGCCGAGGGAAGCTGCAGAATGCGACAGGCGAAGCCCGTGCGGCCTCACGCGACTCCGAGCGTGATGCGCGAGTCGGCGCACCATCCCCTGCTCGCCTGTCGCAACACGCCGAGGGAAGCTGCAGAATGCGACAGGCGAAGCCCATGCGGCCGGCGCGCCGGAAGAGTCAGTCGGCGAAGCCGTCGGCGATGAGCTCGATCAGCTCCTCGCGCTCCTCGACCGGGAGGAACGCGCCCGCGGCGGCGTTGAGCTGGAACGCCTCGAGGTCGTCGAGACCGTACTCGAACGTCTCTGCGAGCAGGGCGAGCTCACGGGTGAGCGAGGTGCGGCTCATCGTGCGGTTGTCGACATTCACCGTGACCGAGAAGCCGAGCTGATACAGCAGGTCGAAGGGGTGGTCCTCGAAGGTCGTCCCCCACGCCGTGATCGCCCCGGTCTGCAGGTTCGACGACGGCGAGAGCTCGAGGGTGATCTCGCGATCGCGAACCCAGCGGGCGAGGTCGCCGAACTGCACGAGCACCTCTTCGCCCTCGCGCGAGACGACCTCGAGGTCCTCCGCGATCCGCACGCCGTGGCCGAGCCGCAGGGCCCGTCCGTCGATGAGCGCGGAGCGGATCGAGTCCAGACCGGCGGCCTCGCCCGCGTGCACGGTGGCCGGGAAGAACTCCGAGGCGAGGTAGTCGAACGCCGCACGGTGGTTCGACGGCGGGAACCCGTCTTCGGGGCCGGCGATGTCGAAGCCGACCGCGCCGCGCGACCGCCAGGCGACGGCGAGCTCGGCGATCTCCAGGGACCGGTCGGTGTGACGCATGGCGGTGATGAGCTGACCGACGCGGATGTCGCGGCCGGACCGCTCCGCGGCATCCTCGCCCTCTTCGATCCCCTCCTGCACCGCGGCGACGACCTCGTCGAGCGAGAGTCCGCGAGCAACGTGCTGCTCAGGTGCCCAGCGCACCTCGCCGTAGATGACGCCGTCCGCGGCGAGGTCCTCGACGAACTCCCGCGCGACGCGTGTGAGTCCCTCGCGGGTCTGCATGACCGCGGTCGTGAGGTCGAAGGTCTTCAGATACTCCACGAGCGAGCCGGAGTCGCTCTTCTCGGCGAACCAGTCCGCGAGGTCGTCGGGGTCGGACTCGGGCACGTCGAGCCCGATCGCGTCGGCGAGCTCCACGATCGTCGCGGGCCGCAGGCCCCCGTCCAGGTGGTCGTGGAGCGACACCTTCGGCAGGCTGCGGATCGAGACGCCGTCGAGGACCGCGTCGCCGTGCTGATCGATGGGCATTGCGTCCTCCTCGGACGGTCGTGGACTGCGGGTGGTCGAATCAGGCGGTGATGCGCTCGAGGACGAGCGGACCTCGCGCGGGAGCGTCATCGCCGATCTCCCGTGCTCCGATTTCAAAGGCGCCGTCGAGCGCGTCGAGGGCTCGCGCGAAGCGGGACTCATCGTCGCCGAGGAGGGTGAAGAGGGGCTGACCGGCCGCGACCGTGTCCCCGGGCTTTACGTGCAGGTCGATGCCCGCAGCGTGCAGGACCGGATCCTCCGCGCGCGCACGGCCGGCGCCGAGCCGCCAGGCGGCGACGCCGAACGGGAGGGCGTCCAGCCGGGTGAGGACACCGGATGCCGGTGCCACGACGACCTGGGTCTCACGAGCTTCGGGAAGGGCGGCATCCGGATCCCCGTCCTGCGCGCGGATCATCGCGCGCCAGACGTCCATCGCGCGGCCGTCGTGCAGTGCTGCCTCGATGTCCGCGTCGGGCCGTCCGGCGAGCGTCAGCATCTCGCGCGCGAGCGCCACCGTGAGCTCCACCACGTCGGCGGGCCCGCCGCCTGCGAGCACTTCGACCGACTCGCGCACCTCGTTGGCGTTTCCGATCGCGAGTCCGAGCGGCGTGTTCATGTCCGTGAGGAGCGCCGTGGTCGACACTCCGGAGTCGGTGCCGAGCGCGACCATGGTGCGGGCGAGCTCGCGCGCCCGGTCGACGTCCTGCATGAAGGCGCCCGAGCCGAACTTCACGTCGAGCACGAGGGAGTCGGTGCCCTCCGCGATCTTCTTCGACATGATGCTCGACGCGATGAGCGGGATCGCCTCGACCGTGCCGGTGACATCCCGCAGCGCGTAGAGCTTCTTGTCGGCGGGCGCGAGGCCCGACCCGGCGGCGCAGATGACGGCGCCGACATCGCGCAGCTGCGCGAACATCTCGTCGTTCGACAGCGCCGCGCGCCAGCCCGGGATCGACTCGAGCTTGTCGAGCGTGCCGCCGGTGTGCCCGAGACCGCGCCCCGACAGCTGCGGCACCGCGACCCCGAAGACGGCGACGAGCGGGGCGAGCGGCAGCGTGATCTTGTCGCCCACGCCTCCGGTCGAGTGCTTGTCGACCGTCTGCTTGCCGAGCCCCGCGAAGCTCATCCGCTCCCCCGACGCGATCATCGCGTCGGTCATCACGCGCACCTCGTCACGCGACATGCCGTTCAGCAGCACCGCCATCGCGAACGCCGCCATCTGCGAGTCGGCGACATAGCCGCGCGTGTACGCGTCGATCAGCCACCGCAGGGCGTCCTCGGGGACCGCCTTCGCATCGCGCTTGGCGCGGATGACGTCGACGGCGTCGTGCGGCTCGGGGGTGTTCATGCGCTCGCCTTCGGCTCGACCGGTCCCTGAGCGTGTCGAAGGGTCATCGCCCGGTCTCCGGTCCATGTGCTTCGACGGGCTCAGCAGCCGGTCGCGCGGTCATCGCCCGGCCTCCTCGAGGTCGCGGGGCCCGAACGCGTCGGGCAGCACCTCGTCGATCGTGCGGATGCCCGACACCGTCTCCAGCAGCATCCCCGGGATCGCGTGCTCGAACAGCAGCTGTCGGCAGCGGCCGCAGGGCATGAGGGTGCGCCCGTCTCCGTCGACGCACACGAACGCGACGAGGGCGCCGCCGCCCGACATGAACAGGTCGCTCACGAGCGAGCACTCGGCGCACAGCGTCACGCCGTACGACGCGTTCTCGATGTTGCAGCCGGAGACGATGCGGCCGTCCGAGACGAGCGCCGCCGCCCCCACCTTGAAGCGCGAGTAGGGCGCGTACGCGCGGCCCATCGCCTCCGTCGCCGCCGTTCGCAGCTCATCCCAGTCGATGTCGGTCACGAACGGCCTTCCTTCGGGCTCGGATCGAGGGGGTCGGGCTGCACGATCACCGTCACCCCTTGATGTACGGTTTGCCCGCCGCGGCGGGACCTCGGATCTGCCCGGCGAACCCGGCGACCGCGAGGATCGTGACCAGGTACGGGAGCATCAGCATGAACTCGCTCGGTATCGGGGTCTTGAGCACCGTGAGGAGGTTCTGCAGGTTCGTCGCGAAGCCGAACAGCAGCGCGGCGAGCGTGGCCCGGATCGGGTCCCAGCGGCCGAAGATGACCGCCGCGAGGGCGATGAAGCCGAGGCCTGCCGTCATCTCCTTGCTGAACTGGCCGACCGAGACGAGCGTGAAGTAGGCGCCCCCGATGCCGGCGATCGCGCCCGCGAGCGACACGTTCCAGAACCGGGACATGTTCACGCGGATGCCGACGGTGTCGGCGGCCTGCGGGTGCTCGCCGACCGCGCGCAGGCGCAGACCCCAGCGGGTGCGGTACAGACCCCACGCGACGATGGCGACCGTGAAGTACATCAGGTAGACGATGAACGTCTGGTTGAACAGCACGGGGCCGATGATCGGGATCTCGCCCAGCACCGGGATCTCCCAGCGGGTGAACCGCACAGGCCGGTTCAGAGTGGTCTCGTTCGGCACGAGGAGCGCCCCGTAGAGGAACCCGGTGAGTCCGGTGACGAGGACGTTCAGCACGACGCCGACGATGACCTGGTCGACCAGGTACTTGATCGAGAAGGCCGCCAGCACGAAGGCGACGAGCACTCCGCCGAACATGGCGCCGATGAGCCCGATGAACGGATTGCCGGTGATGCTCGCCAGCAGCGCCGCGCTGAAGGCGCCGAGCAGGAACTGCCCCTCGATCGCAACGTTGATGACGCCCACTCGCTCGCCGATCACGCCGCCGAGCGCGCCGAAGATGAGCGGGATCGACAACGACAGCGCCCCGAACAGCAGACCGGTGACCGGCACGAGCCCGCCCGCGGCCGCCCAGGTGAGAAAGGCGAAGATCGCGAGTACGCCGTACACGATCGGCAGCCAGATCGGGGTGCGTCGGTACGACCAGGCATCCCACAGCGCCCACAGGGTCAGCAGGACGAGCAGGACGAAAACGCTCCAGGTCGTCGCGGCGGTCGGCACGCTGACGTTCGGCAGCGCGATCGACGAGCCCGGGTCGCCGAGCCGGAAGGTGCTCACGCCGTCGCGCGGCGCCACGACGAAGAGCACGCCCAGCAGCACGGTCGCGATCGAGAGGCTGATCGCGACCTTCCAGTGGCGGACCTTGACGGTCGCGAGGTGGATCACGCCCTCGGGGACGTGGGCGACGGCGGTCATGCGACCACCGCCTTCTTGGCCGCCTTCGCTCGGGCCTTTGCGGCCTTCTCGGCGTCGGTCTTGGGGAGGAAGAAGAGCGTGCGGATGAGCGGGGGCGCCGCGATGAACAGCACGATGAGCGACTGGACGACGAGCACGATGTCGACCGGGATGCCCTGGGATGCCTGCATCGTGAAGCTGCCCGACTTGAGCGCGCCGAAGAGGATGCCGGCGGCGAAGATGCCCCACGCGCGGCTGCGCCCGAGCAGGGCGACCGTGATGGCGTCGAAGCCGATGCCCGCGTCGATGAGTCCGTCGAAGCCGGTCGTCACCGCTCCCTGGATCTGGTTCATGCCGGCCAGACCCGCCAGGCCCCCGGCGAACAGCATCGCGTAGATGTACATGCGCTGCACCGAGATGCCCGACGCCCGCGCCGCGTGCGGGTTCTCGCCGACGGCGCGGAGGCGGAACCCGAGGCTGGAGCGCTCCACGAGCCACCAGACGAACACCGTCGCGCCGACGACGATGACGAAGCCCCAGTCCAGCAGCGGGAAGCGCGGACCGAGGAGCTCGGGGAACTGCGCCGTCACGGGCGTCGACGCCGAGATCGGCTGGTCGCCGGACGGACGCTGCAGGAGTCCGGGCGTGCGGACCATCCACGCCACGAGATAGAACGCGACGTAGTTCAGCATGATCGTCAGGATGACCTCGTGGGCGCCGGTGCGCGCCTTGAGCACGCCCACGATGCCGCCCCAGATCGCACCGCCTGCGATCCCCGCCGCCAGGGTCAGCGGCAGGTGCAGGTACATCGGCAGATCGAGGTTGAAGGTCACCAGCGCCGCCACCGCGCAGGCGATGAGGATCTGGCCGCGGCCGCCGATGTTGAACAGGCCGACGCGGAACGCGAGCCCGACGCCGAGGCCCGCGGCGATGAGCGGAGCGGCGAAGCCGAGCGTGTTGGTGAGCGGACGGATCTGGGTCGCGAAGTCGTTCGCGCGCGGGTTGAAGATCGACCCGCGGAACAGCGCCTCGTACCCGCCGTACACCGCACCCCAGATCGCGACGAGCGTGTCGCCCGGCCGGGCGAAGAAGTACACGGACGCCTCGCGGACATCGTCGTCACCCAGTTGCTGCGCAGCAGCTCCTTGATGAAGACGTTCTGCCGCGGCGCGGGGAGGAAGTCGTCCGCGGACGGCGCCGGCTCCGGCGCGCCGCCGGTGAGCGGACCGCTGACCGGCGGGAGCTGCTCGGGGGGAAGCCCCTTGAGCGGCTCGCCCGCACCGGGTGTCTGACCGCTCACGCCGCCGCCTCCTCTGGCTTCTCGCCGGCCATCATGAGGCCGAGCACGTCACGGGGGGTGTCGCCGGGCACGATGCCGACGATCGCGCCGCGATACATCACGACGATGCGGTCGGCGAGCGCCGCCACCTCGTCGAGCTCGGTCGAGACCACGAGGACGGGAATGCCCGCATCCCGGGTCTCGACGATCCGCTTGTGGATGAACTCGATCGAGCCGACGTCGACTCCGCGCGTGGGCTGCGCGGCGACCAGGAGCTTCAGCTCGCGGCTCATCTCGCGTGCGATGACGACCTTCTGCTGGTTTCCGCCGGACAGTGTGCCCGCCGGGACGTCGTGACCCTGCGTCCGGATGTCGAACTCGGTGATGCGCGCCTTGGCGAAGTCCTCGAGGATTCCGCGGCGGATCGTGCCGCCCCGGACGAACTCGGGGTCGCCGGAGCGGTCGAGGATCAGGTTCTCGGCCACGGAGAAGGCGCCGACGAGGCCGTCCTCCTTGCGGTCCTCGGGCACGAAGCCCACACCTTCGTCCAGGATGCCGCGCACGCTCCGGCCGACGAGCTCGACGCCGTCGAGCGAGATCGAGCCGGTGACGCGGTCCGCGAGCCCCACGATGGCCTCGACGAGCTCGGTCTGGCCGTTGCCCTGCACCCCCGCCACGGCGACCACTTCGCCGGGTCGGACATCGAAGCTGACATCGTCGACCACGACGACGCCCCCGGTGGTGAGAACGCGGAGGTCCTTGATCGACAGTCCGCCCTCGCCTACCTTCGGCGGGTCCTTCTGCACGGTCAGCTCGACCGCGCGTCCCACCATGAGCGAGGCCAGTTCGACGTTCGAGGCGGTGGGGGGTGCCTCGCCCACGACCTTTCCGAGGCGGATGACGGTGATGCGGTCGGCGACCGCGCGCACCTCGCGCAGCTTGTGCGTGATGAAGACGATCGAGGTGCCCTCGTCGCGCAGCTGCCGCATGATGCCCATGAGCTCGTCGGTCTCCTGCGGGGTGAGCACGGCGGTGGGCTCGTCGAACACGAGCACGCGCGCGTCGCGGGAGAGCGCCTTGATGATCTCCACGCGCTGCTGCACGCCTACGGGGAGGTCGCCCACGATCGCGTCGGGGTCGACCTGGAACCCGAACCGCGCCGCGACGTCGCGGACGTGCTGACGGGCCTTGGCCAGATCGAGCGCTCCGACGCGATTGACGCTCTCGTGGCCGAGCATGACGTTCTCGGCGACGGTGAAGACGGGGATGAGCATGAAGTGCTGGTGCACCATGCCGATCCCGGCGTTCATCGCGTCGCCGGGGCCGCGGAAGTGCTGGACGGCATCGTCCAGGAGGATCTCCCCCTCGTCGGCCTGGTACAGGCCGTAGAGCACGTTCATCAGGGTGGACTTGCCGGCGCCGTTCTCGCCCAGGAGGGCATGGATCTCACCCGGCTGGACCACCAGATCGATGTGGTCGTTCGCAACGAGGGACCCGAACCGCTTCGTGATCCCACGGAGCTCGAGCTTCATACCTGCACCTTATAGATCGTTTCGGCCGCGGCGCCAGAGACCGTGTCGGCCGCAGCGCTGTCCGGCAGGGCGGGTGGCCCGGGAGGAAACGCGGCCGGGTGGATGAGTCATCCACCCGGCCGCGGTGCGTCCCGCTGCCGCGACTACGGCGAGCTGGGCGAGGTCACCTCGAGCTCGCCCGAGATGATCTGGTCCTGCAGCGCGGCGAGCTCGTCGAGCAGCCCGTCGGGCAGCTGCGACTCGAACGAGCCGAAGCCGGAGAGGCCGACGCCCTCGTTGTCGAGCGTGCCGACGTACGGGGTGACGTCGAAGTCACCCGTCGCGGCCTGGAGGGTCGCCTCGTAGACGGCGCTGTCGATGCGCTTCATGATCGACACCAGCACCTGGTCGGCGACCGACGGGTCGGCCACGGCGAGGTCGGAGTCGACGCCGAGCATGACGGTGTTCGTGCCGCCGTCGGTGATGGCCGAGCCGGCGCTCTGGTAGATCGGGCCGCCGACCGGGAGGATCACGTCGACACCCTGGTCGAGGATGCCCTGCGCGGTCTGCTTGGCGGTGTCGTTCGGGGCGAAGCCGCCGGTGAACGAGCCGTCCTGCGCAGCGACGTCCCAGCCGAAGGTCTCGACGGAGCCGCCCTTGTCCTCGTTGAACTTCGCGACACCGTCGACGAAGCCGTCCATGAAGATCGTCACCGGCGGGATCGGGATGCCGCCGAAGGTGCCGACCTTGTTGACGCCGGACGCATCGGACCACGACGCCGCGGCGTAGCCGCCGAGGTACGCGGCCTGAACCGTGTCGAACATGAGGGGCTTGATGTTGGGCGCGTCGGTCGTGCCGTCGAAGTCGGCGTCGGCCCAGTCGTCGATGATCGCGTAGTCGATCTCCGGGTTCGCGGTCGCCGAGGCGATCGTGTCGGCCGACAGCTTGAAGCCGACCGCGACGATGAACGTGCAGCCCTCGGCGATCAGGTTCTCGAGGTTCGGCGCGTAGTCGTTCGCCGAGCTCGACTCGACCTCGATGAAGTCGACGTCGAGCTCGTCGGCGGCGCGCTCCATGCCTTCGAGCGCCGACTGGTTGAACGACTTGTCGTTGAATCCGCCGTCGTCCGAGACGAGGCAGGGGATGAAGTCCGCGACGGGCTCGGGTGCCTCGTCAGTCGGGGTGGCCTCCGGGGCTGATCCACAGCCCGCGAGGGCGATGAGCAGGCCCGCGGCGGCTGTGACACCGACGAGCTTCTTGGTGCGTGAGATGTTCAACTCAGCCTCCACATATAGGGCCCCGCGTCCTTCACGGGGACTGTACGAAAGTTACCTACTGTGACACCGCTCTTGCACACCGGAAGAACCCGTTCGGGCGAATGGTTACAAAGACGCAATACAGGCGACGTGCGGATGCCGCGGCATCCCGTCAGAGGACGTCGCCGCGCCCGTTGAGCTTCAGTGCATCGACGACGCCCTTGACCCGCTGGGCGTGCTCGCTCGTGGTGACCAGCAGCGCGTCCTCGGTGTCGACGACGATGATGTCGCGGACGCCGATCAGGCTGATGACCCGCGAGGTCTGGCTGACGACGATGCCGCTGGCGGCATCCGAGAGGATTCGCGCGTTCTCTCCGAGGATCGCGAGGTCGTTCTTCCGGCCGTGGGAGTTGAGCTTCGCCAGGCTTGCGAAGTCGCCGACGTCGTCCCAGTCGAAGTGGCCGGGGATGACGGCGAGGCGCCCTTTCTCGGCTGCGGGCTCCGCCACGGCGTAGTCGATCGCGATCTTCGTGAGCGTCGGCCACACACGGTCGACGACGGGGCCGCGGAGGTCGCGATCGTCCCACGCCGCGGCGAGGTCCATGAGCCCGGCGTACAGGTGCGGCTGATTCTCGGCGATCTCGCCGAGGAGCACGTCGGCCCGCGCGATGAACATGCCCGCGTTCCACAGATAGGAGCGGTTCGCGAAGTACTCCTTCGCGGTGTCGAGGTCGGGCTTCTCCACGAAGCTGTCGACGAGCGCCGCCTCTGGCGCCCCGTCGACGACGAGCTCGGCGCCCTTCCTGATGTACCCGAATCCCACTGAAGGTTCGGACGGCTGGATCCCGATGGTGCAGATGTAGCCTTCGCGGGCGGTCGCGACCGCCTGCCGCACGGCCCAGTCGAACAGGTGCGGCACCCGGATCACGTGGTCGGCGGCGAACGATCCGATGATCACGTCGGGGTCGCGCTGGGCGAGGACCGCCGCGGCGAGCCCGATGGCGGCGGCGGAGTCTCGGGGCTCCGACTCGAGAATCACGTTCTTGTCCGGGATGCCGGGCAGCTCCCGCTCGACGGCGGCGCGGTGCGCCCGTCCCGTCACGACGGCGATGCGATCGGGACCCGCCAGCGGCTCCAGGCGGTCCCACGTGTCGCGCAGCAGCGTCTGGCCCGACCCCGTCAGGTCGTGGAGGAATTTAGGGGCGTCCGCACGGGAGAGAGGCCACAGGCGGCTCCCGATCCCGCCTGCGGGGATCACTGCGTAGAAGTCGTCGATCGGCTCGGGCATGAGGTACAGGGTATCCGGCGCTCCTGACGGTCCCTCGAAACAACCGCCATTCTTTGCCGCACGCAAGAACTCTCTCGATGTCGAGACAGTAAGGGTGGCCTTCGTCGCCCACGCCGGGGATGCGGGAATAGGATGGACGACAGCGCCCGAGTGACGCCGACGGCCCGTGTTCGCAGAGCCCAGGCCATCCGAGGGGCATCGACCCGCCCCCACCGTGTTCGAACCAGGGAGGACGGCCGTGTCTGCACCAGCACGCGTCACACCGTCGGTGTCCGAGACCACGTCAAAGGTTCCGCGGGGGACGCTCTACCGCGGAAACGAAGGCATGTGGTCGTGGGTGCTGCACCGCATCACCGGCATCGCGATCTTCTTCTTCCTGCTGGTCCATGTGCTCGACACCGCGCTGATCCGCGTGTCGCCGGAGGCCTACGACGCCGTCATCGGCACGTACAAGAACCCGATCATGGGGCTCGGCGAGGTCGCGCTGGTGGGCGCGGTCGCCTACCACGCCTATAACGGACTGCGCATCATCCTCGTCGACATGTGGACGTGGGCGACCCGGCACCAGCGACAGCTGTGGTGGGTGGTCATCGGCGTGTGGCTCGTGACGATGCTCGCGTTCACCCCGCGGCACCTGATCAACGTCTTCGCCGAGATGGGAGGGGGTCACTGATGGCCGATGTCTCCATCGCCGCTCCCCGCTCCCCGCACGCCGCGCCGCGCCGCACGGGTCCAAACCTCGAGAAGTGGGGCTGGATCTACATGCGCGTCTCTGGCGTGCTGCTCGTGGTACTGATCTTCGGGCACCTCTTCATCAACCTGATGACCGGCGACGGCATCCATCAGCTCGACTTCGCGTTCATCGCCGGCAAGTTCGCCACGCCGTTCTGGCAGTGGTGGGACGTGCTGATGCTGTGGCTCGCACTCATCCACGGCGCGAACGGCATGCGCACGATCGTCAACGACTACGTGACGCACGAAGGCACCAGGAAGGTTCTCGTGTGGGCGCTATGGCTGTCCGCCGCCTTCCTGATCCTCCTCGGCACCCTCGTCGTCTTCACGTTCGACCCCTGCCTCGGTGTGACCAGCGACAGCTCCCTGTGGGAGATGTGCCAGAGCGTCGCGAACTGACGAGAACGACAGAGACGGAAGCACCTTTCACGTGACCACGCAGAACACCGCCGACAGCTACGTCAAGGACGGCGTCCACTACCACCAGTTCGACATCGTCATCGTGGGCGCCGGCGGGGCCGGCATGCGCGCCGCGATCGAGGCCGGACCGGGCGCGAAGACCGCGGTCATCTCGAAGCTGTACCCCACGCGCTCCCACACCGGCGCGGCGCAGGGCGGCATGGCTGCGGCCCTCGCGAACGTCGAAGAGGACTCGTGGGAGTGGCACACCTTCGACACCGTCAAGGGCGGCGACTACCTCGTCGATCAGGATGCCGCGGAGATCCTCGCCAGGGAGGCGATCGACGCCGTCATCGACCTCGAGAACATGGGGCTGCCGTTCAACCGCACCCCCGAGGGCAAGATCGACCAGCGCCGGTTCGGCGGGCACACCGCCGATCACGGCAAGACGCCCGTGCGCCGAGCCTGCTACGCAGCCGACCGCACCGGCCACATGATCCTGCAGACGCTCTTCCAGAACTGCGTCAAGCTCGGGATCAACTTCTTCAATGAGTTCTACGTGCTCGACCTCATCAGCGTGAAGGATGCCGACGGGGGGACCGAGATCGCGGGTGTCGTCGCGTACGAGCTCGCCACCGGCGACCTGCACGTCTTCCACTCGAAGGCCGTGATCTTCGCGACCGGCGGCTTCGGCAAGATCTACAAGACGACCTCCAACGCCCACACGCTGACCGGCGACGGCGTCGGCATCGTGTGGCGCAAGGGCCTGCCGCTGGAGGACATGGAGTTCTTCCAGTTCCACCCGACGGGCCTGGCCGGTCTCGGCATCCTGCTCACCGAAGGTGCACGCGGCGAAGGCGCGATCCTGCGCAACGCGAGCGGCGAACGCTTCATGGAGCGCTACGCGCCGACGATCAAGGACCTCGCGCCGCGCGACATCGTCAGCCGCTGCATGGTGCAGGAGGTCGCGGAGGGCCGCGGCGCCGGCCCCCACCGCGACTACGTGCTGCTGGACTGCACGCACCTGGGCGCCGAGGTGCTCGAGACCAAGCTCCCCGACATCACAGAGTTCGCCCGCACCTACCTGGGCGTCGACCCGGTCGTCGAGCCGGTGCCCGTCATGCCGACCGCGCACTACGCGATGGGCGGCATCCCGACCAACAACGACGCCCAGGTGCTCAGCGACAACACCACCGTCGTGCCCGGTCTCTACGCCGCCGGCGAGTGCGCCTGCGTGTCGGTGCACGGCTCGAACCGCCTCGGCACCAATTCGCTGCTCGACATCAACGTCTTCGGCAAGCGCGCGGGCCGCAACGCGGTCGAGTACGTCAAGACCGCCGAGTTCGTTCCGCTGCCCGACGACCCAGCCGCCGAAGTCCGCGGGCTCATCGAGGGCCTGCGCAGCAACCAGGGCACCGAGCGCATCGCGGTCCTGCGCAAGAAACTGCAGGATGAGATGGACCGCAAGGCTCAGGTGTTCCGCACCGAAGAGTCACTCGGCGAGGTGCTCGAGGTCATCGAGGAGCTGCGCGAGCGCTTCAAGAACATCCACGTCGACGACAAGGGCAAGCGGTTCAACACCGACCTGCTCGAGGCCGTCGAGCTGGGCTTCCTGCTCGACATCGCCGAGGTCGTCGTGGTGACCGCGCGCAACCGCAAGGAGAGTCGCGGCGGGCACATGCGCGACGACTTCCCGAAGCGCGACGACGACACGTACATGAAGCACACGATGGCCTACCTGTCGGGGGATGCCGGATCCTCGAAGTCCGAGGATCACATCCGCCTCGACTGGAAACCGGTCGTGATCACGCGCTACCAGCCGATGGAGAGGAAGTACTGATGGCCGCCTCCGTCACCGACGTCATCGAACGCACCGACGCGGACGCCCTTCGACAGGCTGAGGGACCAGATGCGCAGGACGCCGCCGCGAACGACAGCGGCATCCAGTCGTTCCTCGTCACGTTCATCATCCGCCGCTTCGATCCCGAGGTCGATGAGGAGCCGCGCTGGGTGGACTACGACGTCGAGCTGTACTCGACCGACCGGGTGCTCGACGCCCTCCACAAGATCAAGTGGGAGGTCGACGGGTCGCTGACCTTCCGCCGGTCGTGCGCGCACGGCATCTGCGGCTCCGACGCGATGCGCATCAACGGCCGCAACCGGCTCGCCTGCAAGACGCTCATCAAGGACCTCGACATCTCGCAGCCGATCTACGTCGAGGCGATCAAGGGCCTGCCGCTCGAGAAGGACCTCATCGTCGACATGGAGCCCTTCTTCGCGTCGTATCGCGAGGTGCAGCCGTTCCTGATCGCGAACTCGAAACCCGAGCCCGGCAAGGAGCGCGTGCAGTCGATCGTCGACCGCGAGATCTTCGACGACACGACCAAGTGCATCCTCTGCGCGGCATGCACCTCGTCGTGCCCGGTCTTCTGGACCGACGGCCAGTACTTCGGACCCGCGGCGATCGTGAACGCGCACCGCTTCATCTTCGACTCGCGCGACGATGCGGGCGACGTGCGCCTCGACATCCTCAACGACAAGGAGGGCGTGTGGCGCTGCCGCACGACCTTCAACTGCACCGAGGCATGCCCCCGCGGCATCGAGGTCACCAAGGCGATCGCCGAGGTCAAGCAGGCCGTCCTGCGCGGCCGGCGCTGAGCCGGTTCGGACCGGAGCGGATGCCGCGTGCCGCGTGCCGCGTGAGGAGGCATTCGGCCATCGCTAGTGTGGCTTCGTGAGCGAACACCGCCACCCCGATCACCACCCTGCCGACCCGCCGGTGATGACACCCGAGCAGAGCGCCGCGCGTGCGAAGCAGCACGAGCACGCTCGCAGCCAGGCCGACGCCGCGCAGCGGGAGGAGGAGTCCCTCCGCGCCCGGTGGGAAGCGACGCAGGAGAACCTGCGCGAGCGGTTCGACGTGCCGATCAGCCGCGCGACCCGGTTCACGCAGCGAACGCTCGCGTGGTTCCCGGTGCGCGTGTGGCGCCACTTCCTGCAGCACAACGGCTTCCTCCTCGCCGCGGGTGTGAGCTATCAGGCCCTGTTTGCGACGTTCGCGGGCATCTACGTCGCCTTCGCGATCGCGGGACTGTGGCTCGGCGGCAGCCAGGAGGCGATCAACGGTCTCATCGATCTGATCAATCTCTACATCCCGGGGCTCATCGCGCCCGAGGGCGGGCTGTTCACCCCCGATCAGGTGGCCGATATCGCGACGGGCAGCGCGGGGGTGCTGGGGATCACGGGTGTGATCGCCCTCGGCGCCCTCATCTGGACCGCGATCGGCTTCGTCACCTTCACCCGGCGCGCCGTGCGCGACATCTTCGGGCTCCCCCCCGACCGGCGCAGCTACGTCTTTCTCAAGGCCCGCGATTTCGTCGGCGCGATCCTCTTCGCACTTGCGCTCGCGATCGGGTTCGCGGCGATCTCGGTGGGCACCTGGGCGCTCGGCCTGGTGTTCTCGTACTTCGGGTGGAGCGATGCCGCCGGCTGGTCTGGCATCGCGACCCGCATCGGCACGATTTTCATCTCGTTCCTCGTCTTCAGCGCGTCGCTCGGGGCGCTCATCCGGTACCTCACGGGCACGAAGCTGCCCTGGCGGCGCATCTGGCCGGGCGCGCTGCTCGGCGGCGGCGCGATCACCGTGCTCC